>ONZZ01000026.1_pt1 | contig 130706 bp, 153 predicted proteins | sample 1671101 | NCBI WGS metagenome assembly ONZZ01 (sample SAMN06348122, study PRJEB24527) | human gut metagenome | biome: human gut; feature: ankylosing spondylitis patient; material: feces | host: Homo sapiens | place: China | collected 2015-10
GCGTGTCCTTATCGCTATCATATCTTACTATCTCACCAGTGCATTCAGATATAAAACCGCCTGTGATTTTCCTTTCAGTCCAAGCGTCTACCTTTGACAGCTTGATAGCTTTAAGTTCTTCCAATGTAGGCTCAGGCGATGTATATTCACTATAAGTACCGTCAGCGTTGCGTATATATTCTTTACCGTCCACATTGCCGATCAATAATTGATAATCTTCCTCTGTAATTAATACAAACCCTTTTTCAAGCAGTTCTGTAACTTGTTCCTGTGTTTTTTCTTCGGCGACGTAAGTGTCACTGCGTCTGCCATTTTCGTCAAATTTTATTAAATAAGTCATACTTTTATTTCTCCTTATAGAAAATTCCACTGGATTTACCATCCAGTGGGGCGATCAAACTACATTCCCCCGTACTTTTACAACAGCGTTTCAGGTTGTAATGCAAACTAATAACAATAAAGGTGAACAATTATATAAGAACCAAGTAACTGTAACAGCTATCTCTAACAATGGTTTTACCATTGGGTCGCCCGGACAAGGACAAAGATATGTAGCGTTTGGTATAAGTTAAGTCAAGCCACAAGCATAAAGTCTACAAGGCTGTGAACCACTCCAGCGATCATCATTGTAACCATTACATAGGGTAAAACTAATACTGGTATTACTAACACTTGTAACAAATGTTTCGCAGTTGCTGGTTGCTATAACATTCGCATAATACAAAGTTGAAAAGCTTCTGGGGAAATTAATACTTCTATATGTAGCATCAGTATTGCCTACCCACCACTGGATGGTAAATCCAGTGGAATTTTCTCGCGCCCAACCTGCCGACCCTTCTGAAACAGTCCAACCGGAACCAATACTTGCATTACAAGCTGTTATAGTGCCAGCTTTTAAGTACACCGGCGTGGTGCTGTCACCTACAGTACTGTTACTCGCAGTTGCCGTACCAGCATTAAGATAAATTGCCCTTACGCCACTGCCTACCGTGCTGCTCCCGAGTTTTGTTGCTGTAGTTGCGGTAGTCGCATTAGCTACGTTGTTAATAGTAATAGTACTCGTTGTACCATCGTTCTTTGTTATAGTAATCGTTGCATTAGAATTACTCAGTCCTGACAGTGATGCGTTAATTGCAGCTCTTATTTTTTCAACTGTTACTATTCCTTCAAGTCCCATTTTTCCTCACCTCAAATCGTCAGAACAAAGCCGGCAAACTTCTCCGTACTTTGGATTATGATATTACTGCCACTTTCAACTACGTCTACCATAACACTCTCGTAGGTACTGCCATTAGTACGATACATACCAAGGAAGTGTTTTCCTGAAGCTGCCAAGGTAAATGGATAGTAGCCGTTTGATAATGTTCCCCAGTTGGCGCTACTTGCTGTAAATTCAGTTTTGGTTACTGTAGTAGCAGAAGTAGGCGGAGTATATCCTAATGCCGCCACAACATTATCTTTAGTAACAGCAATTGTACCGCCGTTATTAGTGATATTTGCGCCAATCTTAACACCGCCCATAACCGCTGTAGTAGCAGCAGGTAACGTGTAGTTATTAGCTCCAACTTCAATACCGTCTAATTTTGTCTTATCAGTTGCAAGCATTAAGCCGTTAGCAGTTGTTGTGACAGGATTATAAGTCGTGTCTGTAAATTTAGCGTTAGCTGGAACAGATGTAGCAATAGTAAATCCACTGTCTTTGATAGCCTTACCAGTAGCGCCATCAAACGTGGCAATTCTTCCTGACACAGCACTAGCAGGTCCTACCACTGCTCCATCAATATTAGTCTGAATTACAGTCCAATCTGCATTTGCTGCCGCAGTGCCGTCATTCAGACAAATAATCATATCTCCAACCTCACAAGTTTGTCCTGCGTATGTTCCAGCAGTAATAACCTTGTAAGTCCAACCAGTACTATGAGTAGTTGGCAATTCTGTAACAGTACCGCCAGTACCTATAGTTCCTTTGTAAATCATTGCATCTGCCGCCGCTATCTTGCTATTAACCAACGACTGCACAAAAGCAGTTGTTGCAATCTGTGTATTATTGGTAGATGCCGCCGCTGTAGGCGCAGTTGGTGTGCCTGTCAAAGCAGGGGAAGCTAACGGGGCTTTAAGATTCACCTGTTGGTATAAAACATTAGCAACGTGTGCAGATGCCGCCAATGTCACGCTAGTATCATTCAAAGAGTCTGATAACTGCACAACACCTTTTGCAGTAGTAGACGCATCATTTACTGAAATAACACCACTAGCGATATTTACGTTAGAACCTATTTTTACGCCGCCGAGAACACTAGCAGATGCAGTAGGCAGTGTATATACAGTATCCGTAAATACAGCATCAGCCGGTACTGTTTTGTTAAGTCCATAAGTACAAGCCTTAGGAACACCACCATCAAAATATACAGGCTGTGTTGTACTGCCGGCAGAAGTCGTTAGTTTAGCGGCAGCAGCTGCAGTTTCAGTTTTACCGAGTTTACCGGTATCCAACGTTTCAAAATTAGCATTAATCTTAGCGTCCCTCTCTGCTAAAGTTCCAGTGACAATTTTTTCTACACTCATTCTAAGTAACCTCCATCTAATATTATTTTCCCTGTGAACGCTTTGCTCACATTTATAACAACGTTACCGTTATTATCTACTCCGGCATTAGCATAGTAAGGATAACTAACGCCATCAATTATTTGTGTTAAGCTGACAATGACCGGACTGTTTCCTGCCTGGTGTTCCTCAGCGGATATGGTTAGTACGAAATCACTGCCAACCTCTGCAAAATCTTCCTCCGTAAAGTTTTTGACATAGACCTTATCACCAGTCTTTTTTGTCAGCGACGCCAGTATAACGATGCCTGCAAACTTTTCAGGCACTTCGACAATCACATTTTCAGCGTCCATATAAACGCCGGTCAGTACCATTTCATACTGAGGCTTCTTGACTTCCTTGTAAACGCCTATAAGCCTGCTGTTACCCATTGCCATTGTAAGACGCCACATGCCGTTGTTTTCAGTCCATCTGTCATCTGTCGCAGTAAACTCTTTTGTTATAGTTCCGCTCTCAAAACGTAGTAAAATATCTTCTGCACGGTCAGCTGCATCTTCTGCTTTCTCTGCATCTTTTTTTGCAGATTCTGCACTTTCTGCTGCATTCTTCTCTGATTCCTTTGCTGCGTCAGCGCTCGCCTGCGCCTGATTGATTACTTTCTCGGCATTTTCTTCAAACTTTTCAATTCTTTCAGTTGTTTCTTTTTCAAAGTTTTCAATTTCAGTAGTAACCTCAGATTCGAAGCGGTCAATCTCTTCATTTGTTTTTTTCTCAAAGTCTTCGACCTCTTCACGAAGTTCGCCGAAATCTGTTTTAACTTCCTGAATACACATCGTATTTCGATCTATCGCAGTTTCATATGCCTGTGTCAGCACTTGCGGCGGAAATACTGTTGGCTGTACTATATCCGTATTACGGTAAAAGTTTAAAACAGTACCTTCAGGTAAACTTGCGGACACAGTAACAATAAGGTTTTCTACAGTATAGTCCGTGCCATAATTCAAAAGCACTTCGCTGCCCTTATCGTCTTTATAGCTGACCTTCACGTCATCTGCACTCTGATATTCAAATGGCAGAGAATATGAGGTATCAGGTTTAAACTCATAGCTTATTTTTGTCGCCGTAGTTGTTACGCTCACATTATCACCTCCTAAAAGCCCTGCCTTTTATTGTTATAAAATCCAAATGTCATCGACTTGCCACGACCTGCATTAGTCAAAGTATATGGATCAAGGCTAAAGTTATCAGAGCCTTTACTTGCTTTGCCTCCAAGTGAAGCGCTGTAAAGCCCCTGTGCGGTCGTCATAATCCCTCCCAGCAAGCTCATTTTCCTTGTCATCTTCGCCGCAGACCTATAATTCGCTGCCGCCGCCTGCGCATTATATATATTCTGCCGATAGTTAAGGTCAACGTTTGCCAGGTTTTCATTTATCGTTCGAGAGTCTCTTTCAAAAGCATTTGCATTTGCTCGGCCAAATGCTGCGCCTAAACTGCTCCCGGATTCAAGACCACCTGCAGCAAGCGCTGCAGTATTCTGTCCCTGTATCAGGTTGTACCTCTGCCGAGCTTCCTGTTGCTGCCGAGCCGCTTGGTCAGCTGCCGTCTGCCTGTTACGTTCTGCTATAGCCGCATTCTGTTCCTGTATCTGTGCCTGAGCATCATAGCCTGCTGCCTGCTGCCTACCTGACATATAGGTCATCAGACCTGATCCTACCGCAAATAATGCCCCCATCACACACTCTCCTTCACATAAATATCAAAATCGCCAAGGTTCATTTTTAACTTGAACCCGAACGCTTTTGTCATGGTAAAGCTTTGTTCATAAAAATGCCAAGTCATAATATAAAGCCGACAGTATTTTTCAAGCCAGCCTTTTATCCTTTCTCTGCCAATGCTTACAAAGCTTTTTTTGCATTCAAACAGCTTGTCAGTACCTACTATATATGCTTGATATCTATAAGCGCCCATCGGTAACCTGTCTGTTAGCCCAAATATGGCGACTGGTTCTTTATCAATGTATACCACATTCATCTCACATGATTTTTCAATATGTAGTTGTACTGCCGCTTCAGTATCTTTGCCAAAAATCAACCTGTCATTCACACGGGCTTTGGCAAATATCCTGACCACATCTTCATACATATCTTCGCTATAAGGCTCTATCTTTATCATCTGATGTTCACATCCACATCCCGCGCTACGAACATTATTCTCAATGTATACGGTTCTTCGCTGAATATCGTCAGCTCATCTGCTCTCGCGCTGTTCTGGTCAAGTGTCACTGTCTGAGTTCCGCTTAACAGTTTAATACCGAAATTTTCGTCAAGCTGGCTTTTCCCTCCGTTATCCAATGTACTAATCAAAGGAACAGCTCTATCTTTACTTCTACTGTATGCATAACCGGAATAACTCAGATAATAACGGACTACAGTAGAATTCAAACACCGTGATTGATCTACTATGCTGCCTGTTTTTTGAATCGTTGTATGTGTCTCAGGAATAGTCATAGAAAACTCATACCCAAGCCCAACAATTATTTTAGAGTACACACCGCTTAATGGTGGCTCTATCTCTATCTTTCCATCATTGGCAACGACCTGTTCTTTAACGTTGAAAATATCACCGCTGGTCATTACCCATACAGTTTTACCGGCAAAACGTTCAATAACTATATTCGAGCCGTCGTTATTTTCAAATATCTCTGCATTGTCCAGCATACAATAATCGGCTGGATCTTCAGTATATTGGTCCAATTCCTGACGCTCTATATAGTAAGTACCGTCACGCTCTACAACGAAATAGATAACGTCTGTATCATCTTCCTTTATCGTCTCTACTGCAATATAATTTCCCTGCGTGCTAAACCTCGTCCAACCGAAAACTTTTTCCTGCAGCATATAAGTCAAGCAAAGCATAGAACCATCATCAAGGATGAGATAAATCAAACTATCCGGATATTTAGTATAGGTGTAATCAGCTATCTTTTTACCGTTCAGCAAATGATGAACCATCAAAGTCAGCTCTGTTCCATCATAACGATCCATAGCATAGTTATAAGAAAAATCCCTGATATATGCTTCGTTGCTCTGTATATACAGAACTCTATTATCCGCTACGAACGGAATATGAGCTTCACTGCTGCCCCAACCTGTTTGGGTATTGATACTGATCTGCGCCGGAGTTACCACGCTTGAGCCTGAAATAATGCGCTCATCTTCACCTGTGAAAATGCACAGATCTTGAAACGTAATCAGATTTTTTATTGCATAATCATTTCGGGCTATAACGCTTGTATTAATAGCGCTGTCATCGGTCAAAGTCCCATCTTCTATCTGTTCATCAAAATTAGTATAATCACTGCTTTTACTCAACCAAAGACCATTAGGTTTGCTGTCTGTATTGGCCAGCACCATACGATCCTGAAAAAATTCTATGCAGGAAGGATATTTCTTCGTTGAACTAAATTCAGACAATGCAAACTCGTCTATACTGTCCGTAGAACCGAGTGAACGTATAAGCGTGCCTATCGCCTCTGTATCACTTGTTATCTCTGTAAGTTTGATTATCCCTTCTGCAGTATAGCTGAAGCTAGTAAGCGTTACAGTACATGTACCACTGGTAATCGCAAACTTCACTTTGAAATAATAAGCATCTTCGCGGTCAACCGAACCACTATCACTGGCGTTATAGTCATCGTTATTAGAGACATATGTCGCATAATCAATATATTCGACATTATCTTTAGATCGCATAAGCGTTACAGTGCCGCTCCATATACCAGAAGTCCGCAAGCTCCAACTGTCACCAACAAACAAAGCTGATCCGGTTCCTTCACCACCGGAAGAATTGACAGCGGTTTTAGTCGCAATTTCCTGATACAGTTTTATACTGTCACCAACCATGTTTTCTTCAAAAAACGGCTGATTCGATGTAAGCGTTATGATTCCGGATGTTCCGCTCGGATAAAGTACTGTCTGCTCATCATAGTTATATGTGATTATTACCCATCCGTCCGAACCGTCGCTGCCATTTAACGCTGCATCTGAATAAGCAACTCCCTTGGCACCACCTTCGCCACCATAGCCATAGCTTGTACCGTCTGAGCCGTTCTTTGCGCCACGGTCTGCCGAATAAGCCGCAGTAGCTCCGCCGCCGCCTTTAGCCGTGTATCCAAAAGCAATTGAATCGCTGCCGTCTCCGCCGGGGCTGCCATAGCCAGCTCCATAATGGACAGGACTGCCTTTGCCGCCTGCGCCAACAATTATGTCAAAAGATTCATCTTTGGTTAACTCAATCTCGAAAGTTTGCAAACCACCACGGCCACCATTACCACCCGAACTTTGCTTATCACTTGCTTTCCTGGCTACACCGCTGCCACCACCGCCACCGCCAGCAACAGTCACTGTATGCAAGCCTGTTTCTTTCGCTTTAAAAATATAATTGCCCGGAGCCGTGTATTTCTGTACCGAAGATGTATTATCAACCAATTCACCAAATGGCGGTATCTTGATATTCAATTCTTCAAAGCTCCACTCTTCGCCGTCCTTTTTCAACTGATAAATAGGTAAGTCGCCGCAGACCAGAAACATCGTATCTGCAGACTTTATAAACTTAAGCTTTTTTATGTTTGCTTCTGAAAAAGGAGCTTCAAGTTCTCTGACTTTTTCACCTTTGTATCTTACTGTTAAATAGTAATCCGTAAATTCCAACATATAGTCTGTTGTAGGCTGGCTGAATGCTATTATTCTTGCTTTATGATTCTTTGCCGTCGTACCTTTATTGGTTGTCCCCATCCGCTTATAAATGCTGCCATAAGGCTTTACCGTTCCATTTACACAATCTTTCAAGAAGGTTCTATATTTATCCATATCAAGCCGGGCCAGCACATCAGGAGAAGCTATCCCACCAGTAAAATTATTTAGCAAATCCCTATACACTACCAGCACCCCCTAAAAATCTTTGGCTCTGGCCGCAGCGTCTGCTTGCGCTCATTATTATTGCCTGCTGACGCTTTAGCATAGGCAAGCTGAAACAGCTGATACTGCGTTTCCGCACTTCCAGAAGATCCACTGACTACAGTAGAAAGCATATAGGCTAGATAACGGACTAGCGCTTCCGTGAACAGCGGCGGCCAAAACTGCGGATTGTCTATGTACCTGGTATATTCAATCTCCAAATGTTTTGCTTTAGTTGCAAATACTTGTACGAATAAATCTTCCTGCGGCGCTTTTATTTTGACGCTCATTATCTCATAACCGTTATCATTTTCAGGTTTATCCCATTCAAATACTCTGCCGTCAAGCACAACGCTCCTGACCCGTACCGCATCACTTGGATATTTGAAATAGTTCAGCTTCTCCTTTGGCAAGTAGCTCTTATCAAGAGTCTTCACATCCAGTCTGCTTATTGTTCTTCTGATCTTCGCAAAGCTCCAGTTACTCATTGCCAGCAGCTGACTTAACGCAAACGGGAACATCTTGTCACATTGCCTAGCTTCTTCTGTTCCGTCTTTCAAACCGATTATAGGCCGTACTTTCAGCTGTACCAGTGCTAAATTACATATATCAACTATCGAATACTGCATATTATTACCTCCCTCTTCCAGAAGCAGCATTTCTGCTGCCTTTGGAAGAAAGAGCGGGACTTACCCCGCTCACTCTTATTAATCTTCTTTTTTGGAAGTAGTTACTTTACTTCCAGCAATTAACCTAAAACAGTTATCCGGAAAAATATCCTTAGCCGCAAATTCGCACATATCACCCGGCTTGAAATTCTTGATCTGCCCGTTGATTCTTGCCTGACAGTATTTCGTGCATACATATTTAGACATTTAAACCAACCCCCAAAGGAGAAGCAACGCCGTAGACGATGCCTGCTGTAATCTTGCCGCTGTACTCGCCTGCTGCAGATGCAAAGATGTAACGCCCCGGAATAGTCGGAATAGGAGCGTAACCGAGCCGGCTTCCTTCTTTGACCGTAACTTTAAAAAGTTCTTTTTTATCTGTGCCCTCTGCGGTATTCCCTGCGCTGACGGTCACAGTTATGTCAGCTGTAGCCAACCCATCAAGAGATACTCCATATTGGGCATTAGGATAAATAGTATTGGAGAAAGAGGCTCCAGTATCAATAATCTTTGGCAAATCGCCTGCCGCATAATCAGCTGCGATTGCATTTGCTGCCTGTACATCATATTTCATAATCTATCACTCCTCGTATAATAAATTTCAAAGTTAAGGCCGCATAATGCGGCCTATATTAAATAACACGCGCTTCGTTCATGTGGATCTGATCTACACGACGGATAGGCATTTCATCAAAGGTCATTAGCTTGCGACCTTCGATACCTTCCAAACGCGGCTTGGCAGTGGAATAATCAAACATCGCTCCGAGCTGACGATTAGACACAATATCCTGACGCAGCTTGGTTCTCACTTTGCGATTCATATAAATCGCTGGACGGCCAGTGCTGGTATTATGCAGACGCTCAGAAGCTTCGATCATCAAGTTGATAAGTTTGCCGCTTTCAATTGTGTTGATATCAATATTACAGATACGTACTACCTGACGCAGATCTTTTACAACTAAGCCGGAAGCCCAGCTGAAAGAAGTCTTGATGCCCGGCATATAACCAGCACCTACTGCCATAGTATCGTCCTCAACAACGGCGCCCTGCTGCAGACCTGCCTTAGATCCTTTGGGATAGAAAGTATATACGCCGTTATCATAGCTCCATACCACGAACCAGATAGAAGTAAGATTAGCACTTGTACCACCTGCATCTAATACATATTCCGAAGTTTCCGGCAGGATTCCGTCAGTCTTACGGGTCAGTGTGCTATAACGTTCTGCCAGTCCCAGCATACGGTCTTTACCGTCAGCGGTACCGCCATAAATCATACTGCGGGCCATAGCCTGATTGATTGCTTCGATTTGCGGCCGGGATTGTGCCAGCAGGAACCGGTTACGCATTCCATTCAACTCGTACAGTGCCTTATCGATAACTACAGGACGGTAGAACATCGCACTGAAATCAGTCATCGCAGCAAAGCTGCCAGGCTCCGGTTTAATTACGTCATTGTAATAGCGCAGTGCTTCACCGGGTAGAGAGGTACTGATTACTTCTTTGTTGCTATCGCCGTTGTTAGCTTCTACTACTACAGAATCTTCCAAAATCTCATTGGTCTCAGCCAAAAGATTTACGATAGCGTTTTCTTTCAGCTGCCCATCAGGGGACAGCACCGCCATCACGTCATGAATTGTTGGATTGAGTTTTTCTACTACTTCTGCCATTTAAGTCACTCCTTTTTATTTAAGTCGCCGAACATAATGTCGGCCAGACTGGGAGCCGCTTTACTAGCTCCAGTGCCACCGCTCATAAGGTTACCGTCCTCTCCTACAAGAGGATGCAGCGCCTGCATGAGCTGAATAATTTTAATATTGCCTTGAATGCCTGCCATATCGATGACCTGCTTTAAGCCGGGGATTTTACTCTCCAATGCATTCATAGTCACATTGGCCTCACTGATTGCTTTTTGGTATTCCGGCGTTACGTTATCAAACGTGGCTCCGAAATGTTTTAATGCTTCTTCGGTATTGGCAGTCATAAAATTAGCCCTCGCATTACATACATAATCGAGAGCTTTTTTTGCCATCTCCGGATCGGTGATCCCGATAGCATTCAATTCTTTTGTACACTCTGCCACAATCTCCGGCGTCGCCAAATCACCTAACCGCTCAATAATTTCAGACTTTACAAAAGTCTCATCAACTGTTTGGTCAGGCTTATCGTCCGCCTTTTCAGGTTGCTTCCCCTGTTCAGACGCAGGTTCTTGCTCCGGCTCTTTTTCAATCTCCAGTGCTGGCTCTGTTTCCTTCTGCTGTTCCTGTACAGGTTCTGCCGGCTGTTCCTCATTCATGTTATTGTTGAGGTCATTTACTTCTTCCATCTTTGTAACTCCTTTCAAAATTTGCTTCTTGTTCGCGTATCCAGGCGAAGCGTTCTCCCTCAGCTCTAAGAAGCTGCAGTACTCCATCTTCTCCCATTTTGCGTATCTCATCCGTTACCACAAGCACCGCTTTCCTTGCGCCTTCTTTTCGGTAGGTATCAGCGTTACCGGTAAAGGTAGAGGCATAATAATAATTTGATACCATAAGCTTAGTTAAAAACCATCTGCCCCGTTCATCACTGAGCAGAAACTCATAAGCTTCTTTGTCTTTTACTCTGGCCTGCGCTTTTAAAAAGTCATTACAGGCTTCCTTTTTATCCAGCTCTTTCATCTTTGCTACATTTCTTGTCGGTATCATACGCCACCCCGCAAACTGCTGAGTAAATTATCCAACGGTGCTACGCTGCCGTTGTCTGCCATCTCCTGAAGATTGGCCGCTGCCTGTGTGACATTAGGTAACGCCTGCGCTACCGCCATATCTTCCTGCATCTGTTCCTGCTGTTGGGCTGCCTTAGCCTGCTGCTGCTGAATTTCAGCGTATTCCTCATCCGTGTAGAGTATCTCACTCTTCACGCCCAAATCATCTATCCACTTACGCAGGAACACACTTTCATTAAGCATATTCACTACGCCAGGCTTAAGTTGCGCCGTCTGGCCTATTGCTGCCAGCGCTGACTCATAATCTTGTACTCCGCTCATCCTCTGCAGTTTTGCCAGCGGTGATACATATTCGATTTCCAGCTCCATACCGTCGTATTCAGGCGGCATTTCAAAAACACCGTTTTGCGTATAAATACCATAGACCCGTTTTATATCACGGCTCAGTACCTCTGTGTTAATACGTGTAACTACCGGTGTGAGCTGCTGCATCTTCTCCTGCTGCCTCAAACTCCATTCGTAAGCTGTACGACCTGTATTATCAAACTTCTGCTGTTCAAGCATCGCAAACAGATTCGTATTATAGGCTGCGTTGATTTTATCTTCCCTTATTGCCGCCTGCTCATACACTTTGTCGAACACCGGCGCTATGTCAAACAGCGACTGGACTTTACCAAGCTGCATATCTACATCTGTTATAGCACCAGGCCTGTAATCTGTGTCAGTACCTGTAGGAACCTGCAGTGCCGGATTATGAAACAGCTCCATATTTCCTGCTGCAGCTTTAAGTAAGTCAAACATCACCCTGTTGTCGCTGTCTGCAAACCAGCCGGGACCAATGCCATAATCGCTATTAGGAATAGCAAGATAACGCATTATTGTAATTGGACAGGTTTCAAAGCCTCCTACATGGATAAATTCCTTATCGCTACAGTCCAGCCAATAAAGCGACACATAGCGTTTTCCCTTTGGTCCTAACGCCTTATTGTCATAAGCAGGATTCTTAGTCATAAGCCAGTAGACTTTCATAAGGCGGCCGCTGTTTTTGCCGTCCTTGTACTCCTGCTGTTGCTTTTCAGGCAGCGCTTCAAGCCCAAACTTACTTACTATCTTAGATAAGCTCATTTCCTTTTTGACTGCAAAATGCGTTACTTCCTGCCACGGATCTAGTGCGTAAGCGTATGAGCCAATAGAATAATTTTCAAACACCATACCTCGCTCCGGAATAAAGAAACTCCCGCGCGGAGACTGCCCAAAAGAAAGCTCAAGATTAGCGCTGTAAATCGATGAATAGAAATTGCTGGCGTTAAGCGCTTTATTAATCGTATCCCTTTGGTCCTGCAAAATAGCTTTCAGGGTCTGGTCATCCTCTGCGAAGCGTGACTGCAGATCAAACCATTCCACAGTTTGGGGAACAGATCCGTTCGTCATACCACCGGCAAATATCTGCGCTGCTCTCCACGCTGTCCCGTCGATAATCCCTGCATCACGCTTTATCATCTTGTCCCGTCCGTCCAGCTCACCTAAAAAAGGTATTTGATACTGCTGGATACGGCGCCACATTACAAGACAGTTCTGGTAATCCTTAGCGTTGAACAGTTCGTCGTGTATGCGTTTTGCTTCTTCAAGTTTCATTACATCTGTTTTCATCGCTTACACCCCGAATGTTTCGCCGCTGGTCACGCTGCCCTGTGTTGCTGCGAAGTTAAATTTCTTCTTGTTTTTGCGCTGCTGGTCAAGCGCGCTTGTACCGTCCGTCCTGCCGCTTACATCTGTAGCCGCTGCCGCTACCTTAGGGACCTCAGTTGCAGGTGTACCAAACAACTTATTTGTTAATCCACTCATTGCCCTCACCTCCTTTTAAAGCTTTGCCAGCGGATTATAATTTCTTGCACTGCCTTGCTGCCTGCTCCTTTTCAGCAGGTCAAGCGCCGGCGTGCTAACTTTCATTTCACGTCCAAACGTCAGCGCCAAGGCATCCGCTCTGTTAGGGCTAAATGGCATATCTCTTTTACGTTGGAGTTGTAATTGCCCACGGTCATTGACATATGCTTCAGGCATCATAAGCTCTGCAGCAATCTCTCTGTCCAGCTCATCTAAACAGCCACCGTTAATAAGCCATTGCTTCATTCTGTCCCACATTTCCATGCGTTTATTAGCATAATGATTTCTGCTAGTAATAGAAGAATTTACTAAGTGCCAATTACGCCCCATGTATTTACCAGCAGAATAAATGCCCTGACCGTAACCAAAATCTATGTTGACCTGCTGAGCTTTATACTTATCTTCAAACAGAGCTACCTTTTCAGCAAAAGCAAAATTATCGTCACTCTTCGGCTCTTCGTAAAGCAGCTTGCTGAGGTTCCCCTTACGCAGATAGATAACTGCTGCATCCTTACCGCCCCAAGCTGGGTCAACGCCGATAATAGCAGGTGCAAACTCTACGTCTTTGCCCGTAATGCTTCTTGACTGCGCAGCTTCTATTACATTTCGTCCAATAAACTGCAGCTCGCTCGAACTCGGCGGCTCACCCAAGATACGAACTTTAACGAAGTCGCTCTCAAGACCGTATGTCTCAATCCACTCATTGAGCAGCTGCTTATTCGTTATCTCTACTGTCCTGCTGTCTATTTTCCGCGTATGCCAGCGGTGACGCTCTTTGCCTAAACAATCCGCGAAGCGTCCTATGTTCTTAGTAGGATTGCCAAAAACCAGCCACAAAAGCTCAGTGTCCGAATCTGTCATCGCGCCCTCAGCAACTTCCCAGATAACGTCTTCTATTTCAGACGCCTCATCAAAAATAAGCAGTATTCGATTACCCTGATTATGCAAACCTGCAAATGCTGCGGGATTGCTCTTGCTCCACGGGATAGCGTCTGCGCGCCAGTTTTTATCGTGACCTTCTACTACGCTATACATAGACGTTGCAGTATATACGAACATCTCACTCGCTATATTAAGCCTGTGCCACTTGCCAAGCTCTGGCCATGTTTTAGTCCGCAGCTGCGTGTCCGTATTTGCTGTGACAACTACCCTTGTATCTGCCCGGGTATACATAGCCCATTCAATGAGCCACGCTACTACAGCGCTCTTACCAATCCCGTGTCCTGATGATATTGCATTTCGGATAAGCCTGCACGGGTCATCCCTCATACTGGCTGCAAGCTCTTCCATAAGCTCAAGTTGCCATTTTTGCGGCCATTTATTCTCCAGTTCTCCTTCTCCCCATGGATACATGGCTTTCACAAATCCCGCCGGGTCATATTCAAACTGTGCAATAAATTCGATTAATTCTTTTTCTATCATGATTTACCACCCTCAACTCGTCCCTGGGCTTTCTTAAGCACTGTTACTATATCTACTTTTCCGGAATGTTCTACTTGCTGCTGATCTTTCCACCCAAAGTTATTTTTTAAATTAAAAATGACGCCTACAACATTCTTCCCGTCAAGCAGCCTCTGTTCAAGCGATTCTTCTATTTTCGTTTTCGCTTTTTTTATAGCGTCAGAAAATTCACTTTCTTTTTCATACTGCAAAAGAGTTTCTCTTGTCATCCCCAAACCTAATGCTAACCCAGTAATAGTGTATCCAAGATTGTCTTTATCTCTGCTTTCAAAATATGCATCTATCTTTCTCTGCATTTCAGTTACGTTATCAAACTTCTTAGGTCTTCCTCTTGTCATCTCTCCTCACCACCTTTGCAAATAAAAAAGCACCTAACCGAAGTTAAGTGCCTTTATATTAAGTTTTATGCTAAACTTTGATGTATATTACCGTGTTTTATCGACTTTTTAACGCCGAATTATTCATGTAGACTAACGTTATTCTTACTCCAATCTGTAGACAGTTCCACAGCTATATTTCCTTCAAATGGATAAGTTTCCACTTTATCTACAGGAACAAGTTCACAATCATAATCATGCATCACTAGTGCCTCTTGAGGCATTTCCTTGAGCTTTTCTATTAGTTCTTTTACTAACATTTAATCACACTCCAATAAATAAGCCGCTGTATTACCCCAACGGCAGGGCGGCAGCTGGAAGATTACCTGTCCAGCACACGCGCCTTTAAGCGTGGATAGGTGTTCCCCATCTATGCCAAACTACCCGTGGCAGGACTCGAACCTGCGACAAATGATTAAAAGTCAATCGCTCTTGCCATCTGAGCTACACGGGTAATGTCCAAGCGCTAAGCTTGAACGTTTCACCAAGCTTGTTGTAAGCCTACTTACTTATAATACTATTTTAACTCATCAGAACAGGTAATTTGTCGGATACATTTTTAATTCTCAATAAATTTTTTTCGAGTGCTAAAACGACAGCATCGTTTAAAAACTCTTCGCGAAGCTCGTAGTAAGTATCTCTATTCATACCTTTTAGTCCAGCAATTACTCCTGGCGACTTATTATATTCATAACGCTGGGACATAACATCTCCTGCTGCTTGTTTCTTATGAACCTTATATGTCTCAGCTATTACTTCAAGCCATGCTTCAGGATTTATTACTATAGTTTGATAAGGGCCTTGTCCCCACGAAATCATCTTGATCGGTTCAATATTCTTTAGTGCAGATGTTTCTGTTGGATTACTGATAAAAGCATGACCTCCACCCCCAGTATGCCCTTTCTTTGCAGTACGCTGCTCTCTTTCATCATCAACAGCTTTTTGAATATATTTCCTATTCAAAAAATACCACTCTGTATGCTTTCGTAACTGTTCTATTAGCATATCAGTCTCCTTCTAGCTTTTCTTTCTAAATCGGCTCAAATCTAGCCCACTGCCGGCTGCTACCATCATCATCTATAAGTGGTACATTTTCTTCGTGTCGGTCGCAGTCAGTGTTAGTACATGGTTTATCCATAAATTTGTTACTGCGGATACAGTAGGCTTTGTCATTCATTGTTTGTCACACTCCTGTTTTCTAAAACCCGCAAAGTATGCTATACCACAATTTCCATCTTTACACTTGTGCGGTATCTGCATGGGAGCTTCATACAATTATGGATTTCCTGCAAACTGTTGGTTTTTGATAACTTCACCTATAAGAACAGGCAACGCATCATATGGGACTTCGTGGGAATCTCCATATAGTAAAAGTGTCTCACAGAGCGCACATTTATATACAGCATGATATTTATTCATTCTACCTCCGACCAAAGCAATATGCACAAAAACCACACATAATTGCGAAATAAATTAATAATGCTAAATTCTCTCCTACATCAATCATTCTTTATATGCTCCTCCATCTTTTCGATTTCTTTTATCCACTGCGGAAGAATCTCTCCCCTATAGATGTACCAATCTTCTGACCCTTGCCAATCTTCCACAAAATAACGTGCTTCTACCGGCAGCGCTTTTACGAATTCTCCCGCCGCAACCAAATTACGTAAATGTTTTCCTGGAATTATTATGCGTAGCCTATAAGCTGTTCGGCTATAATTAAGCCCATGGCTTGTTGCCCACGTCTGTTTTGATGGATCAGAATTTACTGTTAGCCACTGGCATTTTTTAATCATTCTAATTCCACGCTTTGTATCTACAGGACACATTCCAAGCGTAAGCCCCTGTCGCTTAATACTTTCAACATCCATAGCCGCACAAAAATGAAATAATTCTCTGCTCCTACTCATATCCTCAACACCTTTCAATCATCACATATAGCTTGGCCGCAGTATTTGCAATAATGAGCATCATCATCTACCTCACGTCCGCATACAGGACATGCCCAACCTTTAGGTATTTGTTGTGGAAAAGGACAGTTTGGTATAAAATGCTCTTCGACTACCAAATTTACTTCTTGTGGTAACTGCTTTTGAGCAGCTGTCAATAAAGTTATATAAGCCTCTCTTTTCTCGTTCATAGGCATTTTCCAAATGATTGGTTTTAATAAAGCCATTGCTCTTTCTAACTTTAGTATGTTCATTCGGTTTCACCGTCCATCTTTGCCCCGCAGTTATAACAATAATGCTGTTCAGTAATATCCAACCCGCCGCCAAATACATCTGTTGCGGCATATACGTTGCAATTAGAACAGTAATAAGCACCGCCCCCTTCCCAATGCCTGTGCTTACGTTCTTCTACAATAGGGGCTTTATCTATTAAACCTTGAAAAACGTTTAACGCATGAGCAAAACGAAAATCAGCCTTTGCATAAGCGTTTAACACTTCATTTGTTAGTTCCATACTTAAAGCATTTTTATCTATCAATTCCATATTATTCACCGTCCATTTTTGCGCCGCAGTTCGGGCAGTATTTTTTTTCCTCACAAATAGATTCTGAAACATAATGACACTCAGAACACTCAACATGCCATGCTTTTTTAGTAATCCAATGCCCATGCTTGCGTTCTTCTACTGTAGGGGTTTCGTCTATTAAAAATTGAATAGTAGTGATTGCTGCCATTAAGCCGAAGCGCAACTCTTTCCGCCGACGCAGGGCGTCTGCATCTATTAGTCTCATAATCTATTCACCTACTATTTTTTATTTTTATATCATAAGTATTATTAACTATGTCCATATTATGATCATCATCCATGTATGCTTCTTCTATAACATCCTTAATTTCGTCCTCTGTAGCGTCATTTTCTACGTCTAGTTTGATCTCATACTCATTTTTTTCAATAACTGTTGCTATTACTGTTTTCATAATCTATTCACCGTCCTGTCTTTTTTTCATTGCTGCAAAGCCTAAATTCCATTCAATCGGAATAATTCGCTGTGTAAAAACGCAATACTTATTATTTACATCACCAAAGCAACATTTTTCGCAGGTTCTTCCAGCGCAATAATTTCTTATGATAATAGCCGCTTCTATGGCATCTGTATTTTTTTCTGATAAATCCTCTCTCAAATCTATAGAACTCCTTTCCGGTGGCGGTGATGGCGGTTTTTTAGGATCTAATTTAAAAATGTAGTGCATACATCTCACCGTCCTTTTTTATCCCCACAACTTTTTGGCTATTTCAACTTTTATTTTTAGCTCTTTAACATCTTTATTGGCATAAGCCAAGGAGTATGAATGGCTTCTTGGTATACTTCCGTCTTTCAATCCTTTATGATATTCAACAGCTTTTTCAAGTCTAGCTGAGAAATACTCTAGGCTTTCGGGCATTGCTAACGTTATTTCTTTTGTTTTGGTTTCCCAGTACTCAGCTTTGCTCTTTTGTTCAGCTGCCTTATCTGCAAGTTCTACAGCCTTTTCACACCGTTTCCAGTTCCTTTCAATTAAGGCACGATGTCGTTTTTCACTGTGATGTCCAACTTTTATTGGTTCCCCCAATGATAAAAATTCTTTACCTTCCTCTGCCGCTCTCCACTTATCATTGCTTTTCACTTGATTTTTTAGGGCAGCGTTGTTGTATCTTTCCGCCTTGCGTTCTGCGTAACTTTGCTCATCAGTTCGGACAATAGAATAAAAATATTTATCATCTTTTTGTAACACCAAGTTATAAACTTTGCATTCAACTTCTTTTCCGTATTTCGTCTCAAGCTGAATAATGTCACCTTTTTCATACTCTTCTTCGCATTCCGCCACCCATACATTTGGACAGTATTTCTTAAATTTATTCATATCGTCTTATCGTCCTCTCAATCTCATCAACTGCTTATATTAAAAGGCCGCCCCCTACGGGCTAATCACCTCCGCAGGGGTATACTTCCCTTTATGCTTGTATATAGTTAGTATGCGCGGCCGTTTTAAATTAACGCCAGATCTGCCACTCTACAAAAACCTCAGCTAAAGCACAACCGAGCTGCCATAGGAAACCTGCAGCAAAGATAAATAATAATGTGTATACTGTTTCACGCTTAGTCATTGTGCTTCAGTCCCTTCATGACTTATACTAATATCTTCCAAAGATCTCAAATTCTTGAAGTTTTGAATTGTCTCCCGTGCCTTCACGGCCCGTGTATCATCGGACCACATCAAGCAGCTCGGGCAAATATGCACCTCAAAATATCGACCTCTGTTTACGTGACTACCCGCCGTTGTATCCTTATGGCATATATCGCAATTCATAATCTCACCTCAAAATGGTTCTGACTTATTAGTGTTCAGCTTGTCAATATCTTCTGGCGTAGAGTAGTACCCTCTTGCAAGATTTTTTCTTATAACCGCTTCTTTGGCTTTGGCATAGATCACAAAAGCTTCAAAGTTATCATTCGTAAGTTGATAAATCAACGTGTTACAGCAAGCCTTAACGTCGATAATCTCCATCAGCAAAGCAAGTAATCTGCTTTCTGTCGGCATTTCTTTAAGCTCTATGTAAGCAGCTTCCACCTCAGCCAGTTCTTCTTTGATTTTTGCAATCTGTTCTTCCGGTGTTGCGTCCCTGAATTTATAACATGGTGTTGTTGCTTTAATTTTCATTATTTCATCTCCTTCATTGCCGCAAAGAATGTGATTGCCGCCATATACTCATCGTAATATTGCTCGTTAGGATTATTACCTTCACGTCCGTATACACTCTCTACACGAGTTTTAAATTCTTCTAGCGTACCACCTTTGTAGTTATTCCAGCATCCACACAGGACATTGTCGTCATCTACGCAATAAGTAGTTGTTCCTCGGCGACTGCCAATTCTAACAACTTGATAATATGTTTTATCTAGGTCTGCATCGCTGAGGTCTGCATCGCTGAGGTCTGCACTGCGGAGGTATGCACTGCGGAGGTTTGCACCGCTGAGGTTTGCACCGCGGAGGTCTGCACTGCGGAGGTTTGCACCGCTGAGGTTTGCACTGCGGAGGTCTGCACTGCGGAGGTTTGCACCGCTGAGGTTTGCACCGCTGAGGTCTGCACTGCGGAGGTATGCACTGCTGAGGTTTGCACTGCGGAGGTTTGCACCGCTGAGGTTTGCACGTTCCCCTCCTTCTTCGTTTCGCAACCATCTACCGTGACTTTTTATAATCTCCTGTAATTTTTTTGCACTTATTTTCATAGTTACCGCTCCTTTAAACTTTAGCTAATTCACCTTGACGACGGGTTGACCGTTTTGGTACTACATCAGGCACTAACGGATGATATTTATAACACCGCTCACGATCAGCAACCACATAAGTAAATCCGCTTTCTTTGTCTACTCTCAAAAACGGTTGATGTCCGCTGTATGGGCAATCAACAGTGTTAATACATTCAGCGCATTTTCGTTCGACGTCTGCGATAAAGCTGATATCGTTGTAATTACGCTTTATAAAGCTATCATCGGCGTCAGGGAAAATCCTCTTTGCTGCAGTTCTAACTTTCTCACTTATTGGCTGCCGTAGTTCGCCAAATGTTTTTCCGGCAGCAAGATCAGCAAATAGCTTCTTTACAAACTCATTTGCCGCTTTAGAATTACGCTCAATAGCTTTCTTCTCTGCGCCGATCTTATTTTGTCGTAGGATTGATAACGTATTATTAATATCTGCCCACGTTGGCCAATATTTATTATTATCAGCGATATAATCAACAGTATCGCCCCACATCTCAATGTCTGTGTATTTATAACGCTCCAGGGTTTGCCTTTCGATAGTTTTTTTTGCATCTTCGCTTCCCCAGTTTGGCTTTAATCCCGCCGCCTGCCACACTTCATAAGCTGCCGTTATCTCTCTAAGTTCCAACATACGGCATATCCCTCACTTCCTCCCAGTCCAGCCCCATAAAACAAGCCAGTCTGTATTTTCTTTTCTCTGGAGGTATCGCTGCCCAGCGCTCCTTATTTTTTGCAATCCATTCGTCTTTCTCTTGTGCTTCCCTGTCAGCAGCTTGCACTGATTTCGGTAATTTGATTTCATCCGTCCAGCGTTCATCCTGCAAAAACGTATCAGGATCAGGTATGTACCTTCCGTTCTCCTCCTGCCACTGATTAGTTTTTTTGTATCGCTCAACAGCAGCATTAATCAATGCATACTGTTCTTCAGAGTGTACACGCATATTCATCCATGCGATTCTTGCAACAGGCTTTTTCCTTTTCGACGGATACAATTCCCAAAATAATTCAAAGCCTTTTTCTTTTCCGTTAACCTCTAATCCATTTTGGGTTTGCTCGCGTACGTGTGCGTTATTATTATTATCATTGTTTATCATTGTTATATTATTATCATTATTGTTAGATGTTAGCTGACTGTTAGGTTGTCTGTTAGGTGTCTGTTGACCGTCTGTTAGCTGACTGTTAGGTTGTCTGTTATCAACTTCCCTTTTTCCTTGATAAACCTGCCAGTTTACTATAGTTATCAGCCTTCCAGTCTTTGTTGATTGGTCTGTTAAAAAATTCATATTTTCAAACTTTTTTAACGCAGTCCTTACATTTTGGACTGTTAGTCCATTTCCGCAAGCTTTTACGATATTAGGCAAGCTGGTTATAAATTGTCCCGGTTGGCAAATAAATTCTTCTCCCTGCCAATACCACTTTTTTTCACTGTGATTTGCCATTAAAAGCAGAGTGATTAAAATTACCTTTTGCTCAACTGTCGTAACCTGCCAAATCGGACTATCTAACAATTTTCGATGTAAAGCAATAAACCCAGTATTCATAGCACTTTACTCCTGATGGTCATATTTTGTAGACAAATACGCTTTTACCTTTTGCCCAATTACAACGCCCTCGGCGGCATTGTGGCGCAGGTAATGACAGTCATTACAAAGCATTGCCATATCTTCAAGCCTATCCTGTCCACCTTGTGACTTTAGCGGCTCGTGGTGTGGCTTAACTCCAGGCTCAACAAAGCTATTGCAGTTTACACACAAACAATCATCACGCCGATATACTTCCTCGCAGAGTTTTTTTAGCGCTTTACCCTTAAGTCTTATCCTCTTTATTTTTGGAATCATCTTTAACGCCCCACTCCTTGATCAGCTCATCTAATTCTTCCTGCGGCCTTGTTTCTACACCAATATCTTTTGCCATAGATACCAAACAATCTATAAAACGGCTCATCTCTTTCGTGTCATAAGCACTGCTACCGTAATATACCCTTACATTGCTATAGCCTTTAATGTTCTGACATTCACCAAGCAATTCAGCTATCCAGCCAACACCATTGCTTTGCCAAATTTCAATAGTTCTGTTTACAGCGTCAGTTGGCACTGGCCATATTCTGCCGTAACCACATTCCCGGATTGCCTTCCTGTAAACATCTTCCTTGCTGTGAAAGCTCTCTTCTGACAGCTTTTCTGCTATCCTTTGGCATAATACCCAAGCGTATTTATTAGCGTCGTTAGAACGCCCTTTGCGCCATTGCTTGACCTCTACAACATACTGCTTTTCAGGATCGATTTTATTGATTTCTTCTTCCTCTGATAAAGGGACAGGTACTACTAAATTTATGTATCCCATCCCTTTTAACGTCTGTAAACCTTTAACTGTTAGCTTCATTTTGCGCCCACTTACTTTGCGTTAATCTTCATCTTCGGCATTTTCGCCATATTCTTTTTTTAATTCCTCGAAATATTGATTTTTAAATTTTTCCAGCTGGCGCTTTGCCTCGTACGTTGCCGAGTTCGCCCTGTCGATATCATATTTTTTTGTAGCCACTTCCTGCACCAATTTTCGATATTCGCTTAATGTAATTGTTACAGTGACTTCATTTTCAGCGATATAATTATCAGTACTGTCATGATAACTTTCAACTTTTTTCCCATATACTTGTTCCATTTTTAATTCCTCTTTTCAAAATTTATTTAACTGATGAATCCCTAAACCTTCCAACTTCATTTTGCTACTGCCTTTTGACAGTTCATACAAAGAGGCCTGCCAAATTTCTGCACGCTGTAATCGTGAACTCTTTGGCTGATTTCAACTGTACATTCTTGACACATCAAAAATTGTGGTCCAGTATTTTCGTCAGGAAACGCAGGCTTAGTTTGGTTTATAGGTGTAGGCAGTTCTGCTTTATTTGATGTTTTAGTGGTTGATGGTTCAACAGATTGCCGTTCTTCTCGAACGCTATATTTACCATCGCAAAACCCCCTGTACACATCTGCTGCAACGCCAATGTTTTTCATAGCGTTACCAAGTGCGTCAGTAAGACACATCTTAAAGGCTTCATCATTTGCTGTAAGTCCAGTTTTATATTTTTGAACAATGAAGTCGCCTCCACAACCAATGATAGGCTCGCTCCAACTATCACCGTTTTTGATAAACAAAGCTACCGTCATATACAGTAATATTTGCTTATCCTCTAATGGATATATAGTCTTATCTAAAATTTCAAATTTCCATCCAATACCACACAATCCAAACTGAGCAGTAATAGCTTCAATCTTCCATTGTGGGTTTATATCACTTTTTCCCCTTAGATTACCTGATTGGATTGTTTTCAAAGCATCTGTAGGCGGGGTTGCTAAGTTTGTATATATATCAATCATGTCCTCCACCTCACTTTATCTGCACATTCTGATGCTCTACTACCTGTGCCCCATCAATCTTACTGCCAGCTTTGATCGCAGCCTTGATAGCCGCTTTGTCAGGTGATGTTGATGTAACAACTCTCAAAAATTCTGTCGGCAGCTTCTCCTTATCGGTAATTTCCACTGTCTCACTTTTTTTGTAGCTGACTGCGCCTTTGGGAGTCTCAAATTTTTCACCCTTTAAAGCGTAGGCTACATAACCTTTTAACCACTCCGCCTTATTTTTTAAGGTAGCTTTTCTTTCCGTCAGCCTTTTAATTTCTTCTTCAATGGCTGCTGTTTCTGCCATTTTGTTTTTGTAAACCACAAGGCAGCCTTCAATCTTTTCTACTCTATCAATCTTCAACTGATCTATATCCTCGGCAGTCAATATTTCACCTGTTTCAGTATCTACCATTCTTTCAGTATCAAGTTCTAGCAACCGCTCTAATTGTTGATTAATTTCATAAAGTTTCATATTTACACGCCCCAATCTTCAATTTTATTTTCAATCGTATTTGCACTGTTTTTAATCCATTTCAGCAAAACATTTACTTTAGCTTCGCTTCCGTCCAAATCATCTGTGTTATTCAGATTTTCCTGCATTGCATCTAATTCATATCTAATCGAATATACTAAATCATCAAAATTATCCATGCTTGCAATCCTCCAATTCTTTTGCTAAAATGAAGGTGGACGCTAAACTTCGTAAAATTTACAGTCCACCCTGAGCTATCGAAGCTGCAACTTCGGTAGCTCTTTTTCTTTTGCAATACAAATAATCTTCAGTAGGAACGTATTTAGACAAGACGATAACCGGAACTCCATTTTTATCACAAATATGATCACCTTCGCCAATAGGCAGACAATGATCACAATATTCACATTCTAACTTCTCATCTTCGCAGCTCATCTCAACCCCCCTACTGTCACTACAGCAGCCATAATAGCTACGTATGTCCCAACAAATATTGCAGTAGTTGCTACGGTAAAATCTCTAATCATAAGCCTGCCACCTGCCCCATAGCGTAGCCTATGTCATATATCAGCCTAACTACTGTTGCTATAGCCAAAGCAGTTAAAGACCATACACAAGGCTGTTGCTTAATACTCTCTTTCATTACTACTGCTATTCCTGCTACTTTGATTAATGCTTTCATCTGCTCTGCCTCATTTCTACTATTTCAGTTTCTTTTTTCATCTGCCTAACTATCTTTTGAACAGCGTCAGCTGTTACTCCTGACACTTTCAACAGACATTCTTGCAGTTCTGCTATTTCAGCGTTAGCGTTATCTAAGGCTTTTTGTAGCTGCATTACCTCTAATCGCTCTCGATTAGAAAGTTTCGGCTTACCGTACTGATCGGCATATCTCGTAACATCTGATATACGATACCGACCACGTACTACTGTTTTAATACCTGCACTAGCAAGCCATTCTTTTACTGTCCTTGCACTAACGCCCCACGCCTCAGACAGCTCTCTTATTCCAACGTGTGGACATTCTACAATCATTGTTCCTCACTCCTAATAAAAAATTATTGGGGCTCAATCTCTATATCAATACCAAAATCATCAGTCTTTACTTTATCCATATGGAAATGTATTTTCTTTGTTCCATCAATTGCTGAATGTATCGCTATATTGCAGTCTCCGTCATGGTATTGAGATATCTCATTATTATCATTTATAACCTTTAGACTCCCTTTCCAAACTCCTTTTGTCCGAATTAGTAATTTACTCACCGGTATATCCTCCTTAACATACTTTTCTTCAAACTCTTTAGAACTTAAATTCTTTACCACTTCGACAAACTTTGCCAAAGCTTCATCTTTCTTGTTCATGGTATATCCCTCTTTCAAAGTTGATATACCAGTCGAAGCGTGTTATAATGTTCTCGTCAGCTTCGGCTGGTTACAAGAAACACTCGCTAAACTTTCCACGGTCGGCGGGTGTTTCTTTTTTATGTTGTAAAAGAACCTGCTCCTTCTTATAATGATTGTAGGAAGGAGGTGATTTTGTGGGTGATTTTCAAACTTACGTACAACAAAATTTTACTTATTCAGTAATCTTACTTTTCATTGGTGCATTTTTTGGGTTTGGTTTTGATGCAATTAAATTAGCTTATCATCAAAAAAAATTGAGAAAAGCCTTTTGTATATTACTTGAAGAAGACTTAAATTATCTACTCGACAATCTTTACAGTAAAAATTTTCAAACTAAATTTTGGGATGAACACAAAGTTGAAATAGCAAAAGTTCTACCAGATATCGCTGCCCAATATGGTCAATGGATAACATTTGTAAAATCTTCACTAAAAATTACTGTAGAAACTGACTATCGTCCTGGTCAATGTCAATTACCCGGAATGGGAACAGATAATGTCATTTATTCCAGAAAAGGTGTTAGCGAAGGGCAAGAGTTATTAAACCTAATATCGCAAGAACAACAATCATGGACAGAACGAATATATACATCAATTCGTAACCGCCTATCGTATAAGAAGTAAACAGTCCAAAAACAAAGCAAAAACACATTCCTATTACTATGAGTATTATGTTGTTAGTAATTCTTCCAATAACAAGAAGTGCTAATGCTATCATTAGTCCTAACATCGTTACGCTCCTTTTTCACCGCTTAAAGCGATGTTTTGTTTCAAAAAAATAAAATCACCCAGTTCACAATTATAAATTTTGCTCATTTTTATGGCTAAATCAACTCTTGGTGACATTTCATACGATTCATATTTCTGCAAGCTGCGTCGCGATATCCCAAGCAACGATGCGGCTTTTTCCTGTGTCATTCCAGAGTTAACTCGTGCTGCCTCTAAAGTAACTTTCATTATTATTCTCCTTTCGTTTTTTCTTATTATACCACCGCTTAAAGCGTTTGTCAACGCTTTAAGCGTATTTTTTTACACTTTTCGCTTGCTTAAGTTAAGGCTTATCGCTATAATGAAACTGAGGTGATTATATGGTCAGCGATGAGATGCGCAAAAAATTTAAAACTAATCTCAAAAAAATTATGGCTTTAAAAGGCAAAAATCAAAGCGATATAGTAAAAGCATTAAACTTTAAACAATCTACAGTATCTGACTGGTTAAATGGGAAGAAATATCCCCGTATGGATAAAGTACAAATGCTAGCCAATTACTTAAATGTGGATATAATAGAATTAGTTGACAATCAATCAAATGATTCTATTACTTTTACTAATACAGAAAAAGCACTTATAAAAAATTACCGCCAATTAAACGAACAAAACCAGCAAGCAGTAACAACTATGATTAATTCTCTTTTGGCTGTAGAAAATTCTACCTTTGAAAAAGACGCAGTAGGTTGAGGATATTGAAATGATATTTTTTATAAGCTGTTTTAGAAAGAAGGTATTTCTAATGTCGAAACTTATTCTTTTAATTTTCATTTTATTGTTATCAATAAATTCTGCTGCATTAGCTTTTCCAAATGAGCCAACATCATTTCGAGGCTTAAGTTGGGGTGCATCTATAGAAGAATTGAAAGAAAAATATCCTAACAGTTATGAAATTAAAGATGATAGAGTAAATACTTTAATCAAACAGATCGATGGTACAACATTGATTTCATACGGTACTTACTTAGAAAATGATTCTATAAGCAATATCCCTATTGTAGCACCAATAGAATATACCTTTTGGAATAATCAATTAGAAAGTGTACATATTAACATTAGTGGCGATTCTGTAGCTATATCATCATATAACGAGAAAAAAATGCTTGCTGCTTTAGAAGATTTATATGGAGAATGTTCTTCAAAGTTTGAGGAACCATTTACAGATGAACCATTTACACGTATGTATTTTTGGGAAGGCCCTGTTTGTAAGATTATGTTTTTTTCTAATTACCATGATAAAGGCAAATATGATTCTAATGTTTTTTTATGGTTATCCTCTCAAAAAATATCCTCTGAGCGTTTAGCTCAGGCTCAAAAAACACGCAGATCTCAAGCCAAACAAGGCTGGTAGAAATAATTACCATAAGTACACGGACATTTTTGTCCAACTGTAAGGAGGTAGCAATGGAGTATAATTTTACTTATAGAGAGAAAGACAAAGGCTTCCAGGTCATACTCTCCTATAAGGATAATGTAGGACGCTGGAAGCAAAAATCTAAGCAAGGATTTAAGACTAAGCGAGAAGCTAAGAATGCCGGCGATAAGTTATTAGAAGAAGTTAAAGCAAATGCACCAGTATATATAGACAATAGTACCGCTAATATAACCTTCGGCGAATTTGCTGCAATATTTCTTAACGATACAAGAAGGAGCATAGCCTACAACACAATACTCGGATACCAGCATGCGCTCAAAGCTTTTTCAGAACTAAAAGATATGCGTCTGGTAGACATAACGCATAGCGACATACTATCAATATTTAACTCTCTACCGGTGAAAGCAAACACCGCCAACTTGTATCTCGTGAAACTAAAAACTATCTTTAAACGAGCGGTATCTCCATACGAGCTCATAACCAAAGACCCTACAGCAGGGATACAGCCGTTAAAAATAAAAGGGCAAAGAAAAATAAACGCCCTTTCCAAAGAACGTTTAGAAGCGATTCTGGCGCGTTTAAAAACCAAGAACTATACTTTATATACGGCGTGCTGTATCGCCGCTTTTGCGGGACTTAGGGTTGGCGAGATAGCAGCCTTAAAATGGTCTGACATTGATTTTAATGCCGGCACATTAAAAGTCGAGCGGCAAATGGTTGCTACAAATAAAAACGTTATGGCTCTACAAGAATTAAAAAGCAACAACTCTTATCGAACTGTTCCTATACCTTTACGACTACAGACAGTTTTAGCAGAATACAAAAATAAACATCCTCGTCACATCAGCGATATGGTATTTTGGAATGCTACATATCACTCTATAAAAAGAGTTTCCCAATATACAAAAGGTGATATAAGTATTCATGACTTTAGACACACTTATGCTACAACACTACTTAGCAGCGGCTTCGACATTAAAACGGTAGCAGCATTGCTGGGAGATACAGTAGAAACAGTTTTAAAGGCATATGTACACTACACTGACGAAATGAGAGAAAATGCGCAAAAGCGTCTCTCGAATTTTTTTTAGAAAAATTTTGACGAATTTTTGACGAATTTATACAAACATCAGTAAATAAGCCACTCTTTAGCGATTATAATATTTTATCATATAGTATACACTATTTAAATGATAATCGCTAGTATAAACATTATAAATGAGGGAGAATATGAATGAGCAAAGCAATAGGAATCGTAGCAGAATATAATCCTTTCCACAACGGCCACGCCCATCATCTGCGCGAAGCAAAGCGGATAGCCGGCAACAGGCCTGTCATTGCCGCTATGAGCGGCAGCCTTGTACAGCGCGGCTTGCCTGCCCTGACTGACAAATGGACCCGTGCCAGAATGGCCGTTTTAGGCGGCGTTGACCTTGTTTTAGAGCTGCCGACAGTTTTCACCTGCCGCAGTGCGGAATTTTTTGCTGCAGGAGCTGTAAAATTACTGGCTGCTACCGGGATGGTATCGCATCTTGCTTTTGGTGCGGAAGCAGCCAATTCGCAGCAGCTGATGCTCACCGCAGAATTTTTGAACGAGCCTGTTTTTCAGGACGCACTGCATCATTATCTGGATGAAGGGCACAGTTATGCCAAGTCTTTAGAGCTTACGCTGGCGGAAGACCCTTCCATGCTGACGATTGCTGAACATCCTAACAATATCCTGGCTTTAGAATATTGCCGCCAGCTTCTGCACGGCGGTTACGAGATCGAACCTGTCGTCGTTAAACGCCGCGGCAGCGGCTATAAAGATAAAACCATCAACGGGCCTATTGCCGGCGCAACAGCCATTCGTGAGCATTATCGCGGCTATGGCATCGATGAAGCGCTGCTCAGCACAGTTCCGGCAACTACAGCCCAGCTGCTGCGTGAGGCAGATCTTCAGCACCGAATGGATATCAGTGATAAAATTCTGAACCATCTGCTTTTATACAAGCTGCGTTCTTTGACACCGGCCCAAATAGCCGCAGCCTGCCAATGCAGCGAAGGATTGGAAAACCGTCTGGCAGAAGCTGCTTCCTGCACTACATTCCAAGACGTAGTCAGCGCCACAGTTACCAAACGTTATCCCGCTTCACGTGTCAGAAGACTTCTGATGCAGCTTTTACTGCAGCAGTATCGCGCTATGTTCGATAATGCCAAAGACCCAGCTTACATCCGTGTTCTGGCCTTTAACGACCGCGGCCGCGAACTGTTGAAAGAAATGCAGGATTCTGCTCAGCTGCCTGTAATTATCAAACTGGGCCGCAACGTCTTGGAAAAATACGGAGAGAAAGTCGAGCAGCAGCTTTCCGTTGATATTGCGGCAACTAATCTGCTGACACTTTTGCAAAAGAACCACCAACCACAATATAACAACGATTATACTGTCTCTCCGATCTATATTCAAAAATAATAAAGCAACAAAACAAAAAGCCTTCCGCTTGAGCGGAAGGCTTACTTTTTTTTCAAAAGCTTATTCTTCGTCTTCTTCCTCTTCCATCGCCAGAAGTTCCATATCACGCTGAGGGCGTGAAGACATAACGCTTTCACGTTCAGCATTAACGGAAGCGCGGTTATCGTTTACAGCCTGTAAAGCGGACTGCAGACTACCGCTCAAATAGCCAAGCATATCATCGGCATATTGCAGCACATCGTGTTTTACACGCTCAACATAAGCATCAGCTTCGTCTTTCATTTCCTGCTGATTACGCAAAGCAGTACTCTTTACATCTTCAGCAAAGGCTTCTGCCTGTTTGGAAATTTCTTCCTGACGCATTAGTCTTTCAGATTCGGATTTTGCCAATTCTAAAATACGGTCAGCTTCGGTTTTAGCCTGCAAAACAATATTGTCAGCTTCTTCATGAGCTTTGGTGACGATTGCTTTTTGTTCTTCAAGCAGTCTGGTAGCGCTTTTGACTTCTTTGGGAATCGCTTCCTTCAAATCATCCAGGATACCCGCCAAATCGCTCTCTTCGATAATGATCTTATCAGTAAGAGGTATACGGTTAGCCTCAGAAATAAGGTTATACATTTCATCAAAAATTCTGTCCAAAGTCGCACTTGTACTTCTATCAATCATCATCAAACTCAACCTCTTTCTAATATTATTCTTTGCTTATAACAAGGCTTTTGATCCGATCTTCCACACATTCAGGAACAAGACCATGGATACAACCGCCAAAGGTTGCCAATTCTCTTATTCCAGAGGAACTTAGGAAAGAGTAATTAGCATTAGTCATAATAAAGACTGTTTCTAAGTTATTGTCTATTTTTTTTATGAGCAGAGCGCGCTGAAATTCATATTCAAAATCAGAAAACGCACGTAAGCCCCTTACAATAAAAGGAGCTTTTTCCTGCCTGCAGAATTCATTTAAAAGACCGGAAAAACAGGTTACTCTGGCATTAGGGATATGTTTTGTCGCATCCCTGAGCATTTCTACCCTTTCCTCCATGGTGAACATTGCTTTATCTTTACCCGGATTATGAAAAACGCTGATAATGATCTCGTCAAACATTTGGCTCGCCCGTTCAAAAATATCGAGGTGGCCATTAGTAACCGGGTCAAAACTACCCGGACAGATCGCTCTACGCACTGTTTAACCTCCTAGAAGCTGCAACGCAGTCTGGTCATAAATTCAATTATCTTGTTCATTATTCGACGTACGTTTCCGTATTCCTGCTATTTTTTTACAAATTTATTTTATTATTTTACAACATTTTATTATACTTTGGCAAATCTTATAAACGAAAGTAAAGTTTCACCATAGGGTTCCTGACGCACAAGCTCAAAGCACGCTGCCAGCACGCCTATTTCATCGTGCTTCGAATGTTCGATGATCAGATAGCCTCCGTCTTCAAGTACTTGAAAGTGTTCCATTTTCTGCAGAACTTTCTGAACCCAGCCTTTATTATAGGGAGGATCGCAGAATGCAAAATCAAATTTTAATCCCTGATGATGCAGATGTTCGATAATATTTACCGCGCTGCCTTTGAGAACCTGAACATCAGCCTCCGCCCGGCATTTAACGATGTTGCTTTGTACCAGACGCAGCGATTCCCGGCTTTCATCGACAAAAGTAACCGCAGCAGCGCCGCGGCTCCACGACTCCAACCCCAGATTACCTGTTCCGGCAAACATATCCAACACACGTGCGCCAATAATTTTAGTGCCAATAATATTAAACAGAGATTCTTTGACCCTGTCAGCCGTGGGACGTACGTCCATATTCTTTGGCACAGTCAATTTCAGCCCCCGTGCCTTTCCCGTAATTATCCGCATTCAAAAAACTCCGTATCTGTAATATAATAAATATAACAAGAACGGCAAAGGAGACAGCCTATGAACAAGAAAAAATTTATTCTGCTCGCATTACTGCTGCTCTGCGCCTATTTTTATGAATTATTCGGCGGTATGCCTGCAACTGTCCCATTTGCGCCTCAGCCTGTAAAAGCCGATACTTCGCTGCTGCTGGCTCCGTTAGACAGCCGCCCTCCCTGCAGCGCTATGGTCAGAAAACTGGGAGCACTGGCTTCTATCAACGTAATTACACCGCCGCAAGAACTTCTTGACAATTATAACACACCTGCTGATAAAGAAAAACTGTTTGCCTGGCTGAAAAATGAAATGCCGCAGCATCCAGCCGCAATTTTATCAGCTGATCTTTTAGTACACGGCAGTCTGCTGGGCTCACGCGTACCTTTAGGAACAATTAACGATGAAGAAAAGTTTTTGACTTTCGTAAACAAACAGCATGCTCTCAACCCACAAATCGATATGGCGTTTTTTTCCGTCATTCCAAGATTGCTGGTCAGCGATCAGCTTATACCGGACAGCTGGTATCAATGGCATCTGATGCGTTATGCAACATTAAAGGATATGGCAGAAACATTCGGCGATCCTTACTTTACCAGGCAGCTGCTGGCGATCGATGCACGCATACCGGATGATGTTAAAACGAAGTACAGCAGTCTGTATGCCGATAACGACAGTTTTAACAAAAAACTGGTCCAGCTGGCACGCGCAGACGGTCTGACTTTGGCTATAGGGCAGGACGACGCCCAGCCATTCGGGCTTCCTAATCGTAATGCTAATCATGCGCTGGCATATATGAAACATGCAGATTTAGGTTCCAGCGGGCTTATTACAAGTGGAGCTGATGAAATATCAGTTTTACTGCTGACCAGATATTATAATAAACTGTATAATTACAAGCCACGCATTTTTGTAGAGTATTCCTCGCCTAAAGTCGCAGCTAAAATCATGCCCTATATGCCCTGTTCTGTTGACGCAAGCATCCGGGACAAAATAAATTTTATCGGCGGTCAGCTTACAGATGATGCTGCTGTCGCCGACTTTATTTTATTCGTACACTGCGGCGACGATGACAATCAGCCTAATAAAGCTATGCTGCAAAAACTTAAAACCCTGCTTATATCAGACCGCCACATTGCGCTGGTTGATCTTACGGCCAACTATACTGAAAACGAACTTTTAATACCTAAGCTTTTGGAGGCTAAAGTACCGCTCAGCAGGCTGGCAGCTTTTTCAGGCTGGAATACTTTAAGTAATTCACTGGGAACCGCGCTTAGTCAAGCAACATTATTTACCGGCCAGCTGCACCGATTACCGCAATCAGAACATCCGTCACTGTATGCCCAAAATCTGAACTTCACAGTTGAACGTTTACTTGATGATTATGCCTATCAGAAATTAATGCATGCACAGTTAACTACATTACTGAAACTGAAAGGCTATAAGCCAACTGATTTGGGAGAAAACAAGTTTTTTGCAGAAACGCTTATTCGTGGCTTTTTACAGCGGCAAAAGATTCAGCTTCTATATGGAGACCTTGGCCGTACACCTTTTTATCGCAATAACGACAGCAATTATTATTTAACGGGTATCGACATCAATGTAAACCTGCCCTGGACACGTATTTTCGAAATCAATCTTGATACAAACTGCAGCTTTGGGGAAAACCACAGGCAGTGAAACAGCTTGCCAACATTTAGTAAATAAATAAAAGCAGAATGTCGGCTTTTTTCTTTGACAAGAGCATGATATCATAATTGATAAACAAGAAGTCACCATTAATAGCTACAACAATATAGCTTAACTTTTGAAATAAAGAAGGGTTTATTTTATGATTTCTCTTTCAAGACTGATCATTTATGTTTTTATATTATGGTTTTGCTATATGGCGTATCTGGTAAAATTCAGATAGCTATTTGAAAAGAAACACTATGGGAATTTTTTTTCACTGCTCCAGCAAAAATCACTTTAAATAATTCCTTTAAAACAAAATAAAAAAGCCGCAGATACGCTCTGCGGCTAACTTTTTAAGTGGTCGGGGCGGCGAGATTCGAACTCACGGCCTCTTGTACCCGAAACAAGCGCGCTACCAAACTGCGCCACGCCCCGACTTAAGTTACATCACTTACTGCAACGTGAATATTATATAAAATAACAAATAGTTTGTCAATGATATTTTTTATATTTTTAAAATAAAAAGCTTCCCTGCTGCCAGAGAAGCTTTTCAGACATCAGCCTTGTGTAACTACACGAATATTAGTAACGTTGAATGCTTCTGCGATAGCAGGCAGACATTCGCGTTCGATATTAGTACGGTGCAGCTCATTATCGGCGACCAGCATGATTCTCGGTCCGCTCAAATTGATATTATGCACATTACTGATCAAGCGTTTGAAACTGTCTTCTCCCAAGATCTCTTTCAATTTGGCAAGGCCTTCCATCAGATACGGCTTTTCTTTAGCCATACGCTGTTCCAGCGGAGTAAACGGCACTGTAACTACACGCGCATCTTTAGCCAGTACAAAATTTTCCTCATGCTCGCCTGGTACTACTAAGTCATCTCTCATGGTTTTCCCTCCTTCACTGCCTAATTGTTACAGAATTATTATAAATTATTGACGATTTGCAGTCAAGCCGGCAGGATTATTATAACTTAAAGCGAATATATATAAAATATTTTGAATTTATGATGGGAGTTGTTAATATGTCTTTTTTTGAAGAGTTTAAAAAATTTGCTATGCGCGGAAATGTTATCGATCTGGCAGTCGGCGTTGTTATCGGCGGCGCCTTCGGCAAAATAACATCGTCTTTAGTAGATAATATTATTATGCCCCCTTTGAGTCTCTTATTTGGCAAAGTAGATTTTTCCGGATTATTCATCAGCCTGAACGGACAGCATTACGATACTTTAAAGGCTGCTCAGGATGCACATGCCCCTATTTTAGCCTACGGTCTTTTTATAAATACTATCGTTAATTTCCTGATCATTGCTTTTGCTATTTTTGTACTGATCAAACAAATCAACAGGCTTACGCCTCCGCCGGCTCCGGCTCCAGAACCGCGTTTATGCCCCTTCTGCAAAACTGCAATCGCTGACGATGCGACCCGTTGCCCGCACTGTACTTCGCAATTATAAAAACAATTCATTTTTGTGCATCAAAGGCGCTTCTTTCAGTAAGCGTCTTTTCTTATTTGCGAAACCAGCCCATTCGTTGTATAATGTTTAGAAGATTTGCTTCTTCACTTTATCACGAGGAAGTTTCCAGTAATATTAGGAGGTTATTTCATGTCCGTTTATGACGTATTAAAGGAACGTGGTTTTTTAAAGCAACTCTCCCACGAAGATGAGATCAAAGAGCTGCTGGAAAAGGAAAAAATCACTTTTTATATTGGTTTCGACCCCACAGCCGACAGCCTGCATGTAGGTCATTTTATTGCTTTGATGGTTATGAGCCATATGCAGCGTGCCGGACATCGTCCAATCTGTCTTTTAGGAGGCGGGACCGGTATGGTTGGCGACCCCAGCGGCAAAGACGATATGCGTAAAATGCTGACTCCTGAATTTATCTCTCATAACATAGCCTGCTTTAAAAAACAAATGGCACGCTTTATCGATTTTTCTGAAGGCCAGGCTATTATGGTCAACAACGCCGACTGGCTGCTTGAACTGAATTATATCGAACTGCTGCGCGATGTCGGTGTACATTTCTCAGTAAACCGTATGTTAACAGCGGAATGCTTTAAAAAACGTTTGGAAAAAGGCCTGTCTTTCTTCGAATTCAACTATATGATCATGCAGTCTTATGACTTCCTGCAGCTGTTTAAAAAACACGGCTGTATCATGCAGCTCGGCGGTGATGACCAATGGTCCAATATGCTGGCCGGCGTTGAACTGATTCGCCGCAAAGAACAGAAACCAGCATACTGCATGACCTGTAAATTACTTACTACCAGCGATGGACGCAAAATGGGCAAAACAGAAAAAGGAGCCCTGTGGCTCGATCCAGAAAAGACTTCACCATATGATTTCTACCAATACTGGCGTAATATCGACGACAGCGACGTTGAAAACTGCCTGTCACTCCTTACCTTCCTGCCTATGGAAGAAGTACGCCGCTTAAGCTCCCTGCAGGATGCTGAGATCAACGAAGCAAAAAAAGTTCTGGCTTATGAGGTAACAAAGCTGGTACACGGAGAAGCTGAAGCTGAAAAAGCACAACAGGCTGCTGAAGCACTGTTTGGAGGAGGAGGCGCACTTACCGATGTCCCGACTATTGAAATCACTGCTGCTGACACCGAAGGTAAAATAATTGATGTTTTGACCGCAGGTAAAATATTCAGCAGTAAACGTGAAGCCCGGCAAATGATCCAGCAAGGCGGACTTTATATTGGCGAAAATACAGTGTCCGATCCTGAGGCAAGCTTTGCGCCTTCAATGTTTGATGCAGAAAAAAGCCTGCTTATCCGTAAGGGTAAAAAGAAGTATTTCCGCCTCATCATCCAGTAATTTAAAGGCTGCCTGAGGGCAGCCTTTACTTAATAGTAGAATTATCAGAATTTTATATCTATTCACGATGGGAGACTTTTTATGAAACAGAACCTGACGTTTTGGGAAATCTTACCAGTAGGGTTGATGCTCTTTTCGTCCTTTTTCGGTGCCGGCAATCTAATCTTTCCACCGGCATTAGGCCAAGCCGCAGGCGACCATTTCTGGTCAGCTGCGATTGGCTTCTGCGTTACCGGCGTAGGTATGCCGCTTTTGGGTATTATTGCTATGGCACTAACTAAAAACGATAACCCCAATGCCCTGGCAGATCCTGTTCATCCGAACTTTGCCAAAATCATAGTTATGCTGGCAGTACTGACGATCGGCCCGTTGTTTGCGATTCCTCGTACAGGTGCGGTGTCTTATGACGTCGGTATCAGACCTTTTGTCCCTGAAGACTACTATACCGCAGGTTTGGCTATTTATTCGCTTTTCTTTTTCATCGTAACCTATGTCTTATCTATAAATCCATCTAAACTGGTAGACTGGCTTGGAAAAGTTTTAACGCCAATGCTGCTATTAAGTCTGGCTGTACTTATCATCAACGTTCTGCTTGCTCCAATGGGTCCTATGCAGCTGGCAACAGGCAGTTATATAAACCTTCCTTTTCTCAGCGGCTTTCAGGATGGTTATAACACAATGGATCTTCTGGCGACGCTTCTCTTCGGCGCAACCGTCATCAATGCCATTAAACTCAAGGGTATCACCGATGACCGTCTGCTGACAAAAATCTGTGTCTACTCCGGTTTGATCGCAGCATTTTTCCTAGCTCTTATTTATGTAGCATTGGCTTATACCGGCGCTACCAGCGTCAGCATTCTTGGAATTTCTCCTAACGGCGGTGTAGCTTTAGCTGATATCGCCAACTATTATCTTGGTGCGGCCGGCAATGTTGTTTTATGTCTAATGATCTTTTTTGCCTGTCTGACCACAAGTATTGGCCTGACAGCTTCTGCAGCCTCTTATTTTACCAAAGTAACACACGAACAGGTCCAATACCAGAGGTTTGTAGTGGCGATCTGTGTTTTCAGCTTTGCTGTTTCCAACGTTGGTCTGACTAATATCATCTCTTTTTCGATACCTATTCTCTGCGCCCTTTATCCGATTATTATTGCTTTAGTTCTGTTGGGAGTAACCTCTAAGCTTTTCCATGGCGATAAACGAGTTTATCGCTGCTGCCTGTTCTTTACAACTATTTTTGCCCTGCTGGATGGACTAAAGGCAGCAGGTATCAAACTTTCAGCCTTAGAAACCATACTTGGCAACACAATCCCCCTTTATGCCGACGGCTTCGGCTGGATCGTACCTTCAGTCTGTGGCGCTTTATTAGGATTGCTTTGGAAACTTCTGGTTCCAGCACAAACTAAATAATCCATTTTCAAATTTATGCGCAGTTTTTTTAACTGCGCATTTTTATTTCACAAATAAAACAGCATCTATCAAGCAGGAAAAGAGTTATAATAAAGAAAAGGAGTGTGATATTATGACACAGACGAACGGCTTTTTTACTACCTCAGACCAGGCGCATCTTTATTATGAAGTTCATGGTAAAGGTCAGCCACTTTTTCTTGTACATGGCTGGCAGTGTTCTTCCAGATTTTGGCAGCACAATATTCCAGAACTTTCCAAGCACTTTCAGGTAATAGTTATGGATAACCGCGGGCACGGCAAATCCTCCAAAGGTCTGCAGGGCCAAATCGTTGCCCGTTACGCACAGGATATCCGCGAACTTTCTGAATTTCTGGGTCTGAAAAATTTTATCCTCATGGGCTGGTCTTTAGGCGGACCTACAGTGCTTTCCTATTGGCAGCAATATAAAACCGACAGCAATCTGATCGGTCTGGGGCTGATAGATATGACGCCATTCCCTTTCAGTCCTGAAGAATGGAACAGTCAGGGTTTGCGCAACTACAATATGGAAGGGTTCAATGCACAGGTCAACCGATTGGTCAACGAACGGGAAGAATATTTTGAATTTTTTGCAAACGCAATTTTTAAAGACGGCAAACGACCAGCCGGCACAGACTGGGTAATTGAAGAATTCCGCAAGCTGCCGCCCTGGCTCTCAGCAGCCATCTACAGCGACTATATTGCAACAGATTTCACTAACGTTCTGCCAACAATAACTGTTCCCACGCTGGTCGTCAACGCCGACGGACCTGTTTTTGCCTGGGGAATCAAGCAGGGCACTTACCTGACGTCTCTAATCCCCAATGGTAAATTTGTAGCTTTTACAGAAAGCGGTCATATGCTCTTTTATGAAGAAGCAGAAAAATTCAATCAAACAGTCAGTGATTTTATCAAAGACTGTCTGCCCCAGAATGTTTAACTAAAAAAACAAAAGGCTCCCGAAAATTCGGGAGCCTTTAACTTTTTAAAATCGGCGTAAGTGCTTCAGCAATGCTGCGCATCCCGCTTTGATCTCCGCATACGTAATTTCAAAATCACCAGTATACCAGGGATCAGCAATGTCACGCGGCAACTCGGTAAAATCCAGCAGACGATGCACCTTTTCCTGCGGGTCACTGCCTATGATCCGCAGAATATTACTGATATTGGCACGATCCATACCCAAAATAAGATCATATTTTTCATAATCTTCTTTGGTAAGCTGCACAGCATATTTACCCGCCGCACTGATATGATCCTGCGCCAGTTTTTTACGTGTTCCCTGATGCACAGGATTACCTATTTCTTCCCTGCTTGTACCTGCCGATGCAATCACAAACCTGTCCGCAAGCCCTTCTTTTTTGATCATGTCCTTCAGCAAAAATTCTGCCATTGGCGAACGACAGATATTACCGTGACAAACAAACATGATACGATGAGTTCGTTCCATAAAACCTCCTCAAGTTCTGCAAAACAATGTAATAAGAACAATATTTTAACGTTGTCATATCAATAGTTTTTGATATGCAAAATTAATGATTATATGCTTAGTAATCTGGCTGCTTTTATTATACTAAAGGCTGATAAAATTAGAAAGAAAAAACTTTATGTTTTATTTATTCTCTCCCCCATGCTCCGTCCCAAACGATACGCCGATAATTTTCTTTATCAGTATCGCCTTCGGTATTAAAGCACAACACCACCGAGTTTTCGTCCAGCTGCAAGGCCTGTTTCAGATCACTTAAGCGCTCGTCGCGCATGGCTTCTGCCACCAGTCCCACGGTCGCCGCACCGCTTTCACCGGCACTGACTCTCGTATCACCCGCCAGCGGATTTCCCAAAATACGCATTCCCTGAGCAGCGGCATAATCAGGACAGCTGATAAAACCATCGCTCAAATTTCCAAGTATTTCCCAAGCAATACTGTTTGGCTCTCCACAGGCCAGTCCAGCCATAATCGTCTCAAGACGGCCTGTTACACTATGCAAGCTACCGTCATTTGCCGCGGCTGTCTGATAAAGGCAATCGGCCCCTTTGGGTTCAACTATAAAAGTCAGTGGGCATGAACTGCCATAAATATCAGCAAAAAATCCCTGTACAGAACCTGCCAAAGAGCCGACCCCGGCCTGCAAAAAGATATGCGTAGGCTTGACCGGCAGCTGCTCATACGCTTCCAAAGCCATTGTCATATAGCCCTGCATGATCCACAGAGGTATCCTTGTATACCCATCCCAAGCTGTATCCTGTACAATGATCCAGCCATTTTTCTGTGCCAGCTCACTGGTATATCGTACTGTATCGTCATAGTTCATATCTGTGATTTCGGCCTGCGCACCTTCGGCACGAATATTGGCCAGACGTTCTGCCGCAGAGCCCTGAGGCATATAAACTATCGCCTGCTGCTTCAATCTGTTGGCTGTCCAGGCAACACCACGCCCATGATTACCGTCAGTAGTTGTAATAAATGTTTTGCTCCCCAACAAACTGCGCACCTCATCTGAGACCAGACGCATATAAGGTAAATCATCTATATCTTCACCTAATTCATTAGCGATATAACTACCAATAGCAAAACTGCCGCCCAGAACTTTAAAAGCATTGAGTCCAAAGCGATAGGATTCATCTTTGACAAAAAGGTTTTTGATACCAAAATGCTGCGCCAGACTGGTAAGTTCTATCAGCGGTGTTGGACTATACTCTTTGAAACTACTGTGAAAACTCCGCACTCGACGTGCCTGCTGCTCAGTAAAAGCTTCCGTTTTCGCTGCAATTTTCCGGTTGCGCTCACGCAGCACCCACTTAAACCTTGCTTTTTCCATAGTTTCCTCCCTGCACATCAGTTAATATTATAAAAAATGCCGCGACAGAAGTTACCATCACGACATTCTCATCATTTAACCAATATCAAATTCTGCCGCTCCGGCAGCCTATAATATGCAAACACAAATAGCGGTATTTATTCACCGAGAAGCCTTTATAATTATGTCGACTTCCTCCGTAAAATTCTGCATTCCTGTTCACCGCAGCACCTTCAGCTTACAGCAAACGATACCTGATCTAGAACATTATGTCGCCGGGTTCATAATCAACGGTCGTTTTGACAAAGGCCAATTCGTTGCAATACGGATATTGCGGGCAATATACACATTCTTTCCAAACCTTCTGCGGGAGCTTTTCTTTCGCCGTTTCGATATAATCACATTTTGCAAAAAATCCCGGCTGATAAGTAAGGGTAAAGAACATCTTCACTCCGCGTTCAATGCCTTCAGCTTCCAGCAGTTCAACCATTTTTCGTCCAATCCCCTGTGTTTTACGTTCAGGATCAACAGCTAAAGAACGAATCTCAGCCAGACGATCCCAAACAAAGTGCAGTGCGCCGCAGCCAATCACATGATTGTTCTCAACGGCCACCACGTAATCGCGCAGATTTTCATAGATGGAATTACGCGAACGCGGCAGCATCAGGCCTTCGGCAGCATAATCATTGAGCAGTTTATGAAGCTTCTCTACATCATCAAAAGTAGCAGAGCGATAAATAACCATGGGCGCACTCCTTTCATTTTGTATTTTCTCAATATTACCATTATTGAGCCGTAAACACAATATATTTTTATAAGCGTTTTTTTAGCAAGTCGGCAGCCGCTGTCAAAGCAATAAGCATAGCCGACGGTCTTGGCGGACAGCCTGGCACAGCTATGTCTACCGGCAATACTTTATCCAATGCACCGACAATAGCATAGGTAGACCCATACGTTCCTCCGCTGGCAGCACAGGCACCACAGGCCATTACCAGCTTCGGTTCTTCCATTGCTTCATAAGTCATTTGCACTGCCTGCGCCAAATTACGTGTTACCACGCCTGTAACCATTATCATATCAGCATGTCGCGGTGAAGCCACAAAAGCAATACCAAAACGATGCAGATCATACAGCGGATTACTCAAAGCACCCATTTCAAAATCGCAGGCATTACAGCTGCCGGCATCCAAATGCCGTACATGCAGTGAACGCCCCAGCTTGGCCCTGATCTCTCGTTCTATGGTCATCTGTACATCTGTCAATATCTCCGGCAAAGTATCAATATCAGTATGCAGCAGCACACCTGCAGCACACGCTTCTACACATTTACCACAAAAAAGGCAGCGTTTATAATCCAATACTGGTTTGCCATCACACAGCGCAACAGCACCAGTCGGGCAAACAGCCGCACATTTTGCACAGCCATTACAGTCAGTTCCACAAGTCAGTTGTCCCCGCATTCTTGGAGCACCGCTGGTCGTTACATCTTCTGTTGTTATCTTATTGGCCAAAATCCCCTGTAACAATTTAAGCATTATTGTTCCTCCCTAACGATCCAGACAGGCATAGCATAATTCAAAGCTTTTATTGATCAGCGGAAAATCCGGAATAATATCTCCCTGCACAGCTATGGTAAGCGCCGGCCAGTTAGGATAGGAAGCTGAACGGATAAATAATCTTTCGATACATCCGTCTGCATCCAGCATCAGCCAATGCAGATTACTGCCACGTGCTGATTCGCTGATCCCCCAGCTGCCAGTCAGAGTTTTATACGCCAGTTCACCGCAATGCAGCTGCGAATCGTCTTGCTGCAACAGCTTCAATGCTTTTCTAATCAAAGCGATCGATTCGGCAACCTCACCCATCCGTACCTGCAGCCTGGCATAGACATCGCCGTCGGTTTTCGTAATTACATTAAAAGGCAATTCGGCATATAAACCATATGGCAGATCCCTGCGGCAATCACAGTCCACACCCGAAGCTCTGGCTCCAACTCCGACCAGCGCCAGGTCAAGCGCTACATTTTTACTGATAATACCAGTAGTTTTAGCACGATTCAAAAATCCGTCCTGCTCGGCAATGATCTGCACAATATCGTTGTATTCATTCTCAACTTTAGTTAAAGCAACTGTTAGTTCAGTGCATAAAGACTCAGTTAAATCATATTTTACACCGCCCGGAACTATCAGGCCACGCAGAAAACGATTGCCGGCTATCGCCTCATTACAGCGCAGCAGTATTTCCTTCAAGCGGCTGCCCATACTGATAACAGGCGCAAATCCGACTCCGGCACACATATTACCTGTATCGCCGATGTGATTATAAAGACGTTCCAACTCTGCAGCTATTGTACGGATAAGCCAGGCTCGTCTGGGTACATTCTGACCGGACAGCTTTTCCAGTGCCTGACAATACGACAAGGTATTGGCCACAGAACAGGCACCGCAAATCCGTTCTACAATCAGCAGTGCTTCCTCTGGAGTTTTACCTTCTACTGCTTTTTCGATTCCCCGATGAGTAAAAAACAACTTGGCATCTAACTGCAGAATAGCTTCACCGGCCTGGCTGAATCGAAAATGCCCCGGTTCAATGATACCTGCATGAATAGGACCGACAGGTACTTCGAACAGCCCATCTCCGTGCGAAACAGCCATTTCATACTTTCGCTCTCCACGCACATCGGCATCAATATCAACACATTTGCGCAGCGGATGAAAATCTTCAGGATAAGTTTCATGCAAAACCAACGGCCGCAGATCCGGATGATCATCCGGTATAAACCCGAACATATCATGCAGTTCACGTTCATACCAGGCAGCAGCCGGTAAAACAGGTGTTAATGCTGGATAATGAAGATCACTGCCTGCATCAAATTCAGCCTTTAAGATATCTATATCATGCTTTTCTTTATTTTCAAACAGACAGTAAACAGCATACCCGCCGCCGAAGCTGGTTTCATCGGCCCCGAACATTGCTGTCAGCGGATGCCTGCCACCGCGTGAATAAATATTAGCAGCCCCCCGCAGACCTTCTGGTTTAACCTTCATCAAAATTGACCGCCTCCTACTATCCGTACCGCCTGAGCCAGCAGTTTTTCCAAATAAGGTATTTCACCGATTCCGGCACCTATGATGACGCTGCCTAAAAGCAGCGCTGCCAGAAACGGCGTATCCGCATGCTCAAGCAAGTCTCCGACAGGCTTTCGTTTAGCTTTATCACACAGCATTCGTAAGGCATGGTACAAAATACCGATCAGTATCCCGGCAAGCAGAACAATGATCACTATACCCAACAGATAGTGCCCGCTTAAAAACAAACTGTATAAAATATAAAATTTACTAAAAAACAAACCCAACGGCGGCATACCTAAAATTCCAATAATACCCAGAAGCCAAAACGTCGCAGTATGAGGTACATCACCGATCATTCCATGAATACGCATCATATTTTTAGTCTGATATTCCTGCACTATAGTACCAGCTATATAGAACAATACAAATTTGATCAGTGCATGATTAAACATATGCACTAAGGTCGCGCCAATAGAAAGCTGGCTGAAAACACCGATACCCGCTATCATCAGACCTATATTTTCCATTGAGGAATAAGCCAGCATACGCTTGATGTCGCGCTGCACTACTACAAACGGTACAGCTACAGCAATGGTCAGTGCCGCAAATGCCAGGCACAGCGTACTGATAAATTCTACACCTACAGTCGGTATCACAACTACTATGTTACGCAGCAATACATAAATAGCGCAGGTACATAAAGCTCCGGATAAAAGGCCGCTGGTCAGAGACGGAGCTTCTGAATAAGCATCAGGCAGCCATGTATGCATCGGAGCCATACCGATTTTAGTACCATAACCAATAAAAATAAATAAAAAAGCCAGCTTTGTCAGCGACGGGTTAAGAAGTTCTGCATGTTCGGTCAGCCACAGCCAGCTCAAAGCCTTTTCAGCCCCAAGTGCCGAAATCTGCGCATAATACAGGATCATTGTTCCCAAAAGTGCCAGACAAATACCAACAGTACAAACCATCACATATTTCCAGGTCGCTTCCAGAGCACTGCGGGTAAATTTAAATGATACCAGAAAAGCAGACACCAACGTTGTCGCCTCGATAGCGACCCACATCAATCCCAGATTTTTTACCATCAGTACCAGAAACATAGTCCAAACAAACATCTGGAACAAAGCATAATAACGGCCAATCAAACCAGGCGTACGGCTAAGATAGCCACGGCTGTGCTCGCGCAGCAGATATGACTTGGAAACCCATGCTGCCGCTACATATAAAGCTGTAATGATCAGTATTACCCAGACATTAAGCGCGTCCAGATAAACATATTCACTGTTAAAAGGCTGTGTTGGCGTAAAACTCTGTGCTAAAAGAATAACTGCAACGCCTACAGCAGCAGCAGTCAAGCGATTAAGCCAGTGCAGCAAACTGCCGCTGCCTAAAACGCCGCTGACAGCTAAAGCCGCACAAACCACCGGCAAAGCAAAAATTATATAAATCAGCTCCAGCATCCCGTCACCCCTTCAGCTTTCTCAACACATTGGTATCTGTCGTCATAAACGACAAACGCAGACGGTTAGTCAGTATTACCAGTACCATGACAGCAATCAGCACGTCCAAAAAGATACCCATTTCTATAACCAGAGGCAGACCTTCCGTCATCGCCATCCCTAAAAGGTAAATGCCATTTTCCATTGTTATCAAGCCTACCATCTGCATAATAGCTCGGCTGCGCATAACGATCAACGTCAGACCAGTCAAAATCATTACGATGGAAAGCGCCAGAATATCGCGACCTTCCACTCCGGGCAGCATTTTATCAACAATAAGATAACTCAGAACCAGAAAAACTGCACTTGCGGCAGTTGAATAATTAACATTGATCTCTGAAATGAGCTCACGCTCATCAGCCAGCTTACTGACAAGCCGCAGCATTGCATAAGGCACTAAAAGGACTTTTACGATAATTGTCAGCAGTCCCGGAGCATAAATATGAATCCCCTCGCCATGCGCAATACCGGAAATAAAGCAGGCAAGAGCAATAACAGCCGATTGAACACTAAGGCAGATGATTGCCCGGCGCAGGTCCATAATACGGGTCTGCAAAAAGACAACGAACAATAAGACGATTACCAAAAAATTCATCATACCCCTCCTTACTGCGCTACAATTGCCAGCAGCAGTAAAATACCGGCTGCGGACAGATATACGCGAACTTTGAACAGACGCATTTTATTCTTCAGAGTTTCCATAACACTTACCGCTGTCGCTGCCAAGAGCACTTTCACTGCCAGCGGCAGTGAAAGCGGCAGATACAACAACGCAAACAAGACCAAAAATACTAATGTTTTCAGCATGCTTGCCCAATGGATCACTGCCAGCAACCGTCCGGAATATTCAAGGAGCATACACTCGTGAATCATTGTCAGTTCCAAATGCGTATCAGGATTATCGACAGGAATTCTTCCATTCTCAGCCAGCAGCAGGCAAAAGAAAGCAATACATGTCAGCACGCTGGCTACGCTTAAATAAACCGCCTGAAAATCAAGCGCCATTCCCGCTAAAGTTGTGCTGCCACTGCGCAGCGCATTCACCAGTACAGCCAGCAAAATTACAGGTTCTGCTAAAACAGAAATATAAATTTCACGGGATCCGCCCATGCCGCCAAACGCCGTAGCCGTATCCAGAGACGATAAAGTCATAAAAAAGCGCCCCAGCGTTAGAACACCAATAAAAACAAAGACATCTCCAAAACTGAATTGAGTTCCAAAAAAGTTAGGCAGCATCGCCGCTGCCACTACTACACTGGCAAAATATACCAGCGGCGCAATAATAAAAACCAGACTGGTATAAGGCGTAAGTATTGTAGGCTTCTGCCACCATTTATAAAGATCGAAATATTCCTGGAAAATACTGGAACCGATACGATTCTGCAGCAAGGCTTTCACTTTTTTTATGATACCGGCAACTAAAGGAGCGCTGCACAAAAGCAGCAACACTTGTGCCAGCATCCAGCCCAAATCATAAATATGCATAGCCATTTACATCGCCCCCCAAATCAAAACCAAAAGCATAGCCACCATTACATAACTGATATACAGACGTACGCTGCCCTGCTGAATACGACGCAGAAAAGAAGCAGACCAGACCATATAGTGCTGAATCGGTACATATAGCTTTTCTGTAAACTGATCCGGGATCGATAATTTATATTCCAGCTGCCGCCCAAAATACGGATTGCCCTTTTTCAGATAGGTTGCCGTTCGCTTTGGCTTCAGCAAAAAATCAAAAGCCCGGCGGAGCGGCTTGGAAAAACCAGTAGCTGAATATTGCTGGCGCGCTGTAGGATAAGTACCGCAGTTCCAAGTAACTTCACGATGAACAAAGCTTTTATCGCCGCAGGTCATAAGGGCCACAGCCAGTAAAACAACCGACAATACTGTCAATAGCAGTAACGGTGCATAAACTGCATAACTTCCGCTGCCAAACCACCAAACCTTCTGCATATCTGCAAAACTGCGCCAAAGAGTTTGCTGGTTCTGCACTGCCGTTTGCAGCACAGCGACTACCGGCCCCGGGACAATACCAAGCAGCAATACCAATATTGCCGCCAACCCCATTCCCAAACGCATCGACCAATCGCTTTCGTGAGCACGTTCTACGAGCCTGCTTCGATTCCGTCCCAAAAAAACTACTCCATAAAGACGCACAAAGCAACCAACTGCTAAAGCACTTGCTAAACCGAACAGAACAAAAGCCAGTGCTCCTAAAAGCCGCAGCCCCTGTCCTTCACTGCTGCCGGCCAAAGTAACAAAACTCTGCAGTGCGAGCCACTCCCCCACAAAACCACCTGTCAGAGGCAGGGCAGACAAACCCATCGAACCTACCAGTGTAAAAACCGCAGTCCATGGCATCAATTTACCCAAGCCACCCATTTTTTCAATATCCTTACTATCGGTAGCATGCATTACAGCCCCTGCCGACATAAACAACAGTGATTTCATCACCGAGTGGTTCAAGGAATGTACAACAGCGGCCAAAAAACCAATTAATGCATAGTCATGCCGTGGCGTTGTCATAAGTACCATCCCACAACCAAAAGCTCCGAAAATAATCCCCATATTTTCTACAGATGAATATGCTAAGATCCTTTTGATGTCTTTTTCCATCTGTGCATATAAAGCACCCAAAACTGCTGATAGCAGACCTACCACCAGCACAAAAGCCCCCCACCAGAATTCCATCGGGCCAAGAAACTGAAAAACAAAACGTCCGAAACCATATAAGGCTATTTTCAGCATAACGCCGCTCATCAGCGCCGAAACATGACTTGGTGCAGCAGGATGCGCATTAGGCAGCCACACATGCAGCGGCAATAACCCCGCTTTTAATGCAAAACCGGCAAAAGCAGTGATAAACGCCGCATTACGAACATTATCACTCAACACTCCCTGACCGAGCACAGCAAAATCTAAAGACCCTGCCTGACTGCCTATCATCAAAAAAGCAATCATGATTGCCGCTGTTCCGATATGGGTCATAACCAAATATTGATACGCTGCATTATGTGCAGCTTTTTTTTCAGCTTCGTGGTTGACCAGCAGAAAGCTTACTACGGCCATCAGCTCCCAAGCCAGTAAAAAACTGAAAACATCAGCAGCCAGTAAAACCAGCACCATAGAAAGCAAAAATGCATTCCAGAGTCCGCCCAAAAGTCTCAGCCTTTTACCCAGATAGCTTTTAGCATAACCCCAAGCATAAATGCTCGTCACTGTTCCTGCCAAGCCCGTAATCAATAAAAAAACTGCGCTCCACCGATCAGCATTGAAAGTAAAAAATGCCCAGCTGCCGCTCAGCAGGCTCCCACTTCCCTGCATTAGATAAGCCGCAGACTGATACAGCAGAGCTCCGCTGCCAAATACTGCTGCCAAAACCGCACAGTAATGTGCCGCCATCTCCATTTTTTTAGGAAACAGTGCCGTAGCGGCACCCATACCATACACAGCAAGAGTTATATATATAAGTTCCATTCCCATCTACCTCACATTCAAAACTCAAAAAAGCTCATAAAAAAACGTATATATTATACCACATTCTTCATAATTTAGCACTCATAAATATTAACAAACCCTTGTAAAATCTACGTTAATACAAAAAAATCCTATTTGCATACGCAAATAGGATTTTTGTAGATTTTATAAAATTTTCTGTATACGACTATAAACCCGCAAAGCATTGCTGTAAAAAAATGCTTCCTGATGTTCTTCCGGGATCAGTTGACGCATTATCGCTATATAATCAGGAATATTGATTAACGGCCAATCACTGCCATACATCAATTTGTCCCAGCGGTTCATATAACGCAGCCACATACCCAAATAATCAAAATAACCCTGATTCTGCCTATAAAAATGCGGCCCCGGTATTCCTTCCAGTAAACCGGACAGATCTACAGCTACATTATCATTTTTCGTAGCCACCTCAGTTGCGTCAAGCAGCCATGGATTTCCGCAGTGACAGATAACAAACTGCACGTCCGGGAAATCAGCAGCTACCTCATCCACCGTCAACGGGTGGGCATAACGCAGTTTAGCAGCAGGCGTTGCTGTATCGCCTGTATGCACTGCCACAGGCACATTATAATGCCGGGCCAATTCAAACAGCGGATAATGACGTTCATCATAAATAAATACAGGCCGGTAACCTGGATAAAACTTTATGCCCAGACAATGAGGATCACTCAGATAGTGCTCAAATTCCTGAGCTGTTTTTTCAGCATTTGCCAGTGTAATATCTTCACTTTTGACGCCTAAACAATACCCCATTGAAAGAGGCTGGTTATAATTTTTCTCATCAAAAGGACCACTTAGATTAATCAGTCTCGGTGTACTGCCGCCGTAACGACTGGGCGCATCTTCAGAATTACCCATCGCCACAGCAAAAACAATATTATTCTCTTGGCATATCTGCTGCCAACAAGCCGCAGTATTTTCATGTCCTGCATTTTCTGCGACCTCATAAAACTTGTCTATATCATAATAATGCATATGCGCGTCAATGATTTTCATAAAATGCACCTTCTTTCATACAATTCCATTATAACACCTTTGACGATAGCCGATGCAGTTTTATTATTTACGAAAAAACAGCCCTTATTTATAAAGGGCTGTTAAAAAATCATTTATCAGGCTCTTAATTTAGCTTTATATTCTTCTCCTACTTTATCAACTACATTTTTAATTACCGTATCTATCTCCGTATCAGTCAAGGTACGATCACCGGCCTGGAAAGTAAGATTAAAGGCCATGGATTTACAGCCGTCTGCTACCTGCTTACCGGTATACACATCAAACACCTTTGCATCAGTCAAAAGCTCGCCTGCATTAGCGCGAATCACGCCTTCAAGCTCGCGCATACTTACTTCCAACGGTACAACGACAGCTATATCACGCGAAGTACCGGGGAATTTAGGCAGATGTTTATATTTAGGCACCTTAACAGCAGCAGCGACCAAAGGTTCGATTGCCAGCTCCAGAACATAGGTTTCACTGCTCAGTTCAAAGTTAGCAGCAACCGTGGGATGCACTTCACCGAAATAACCAATCAGCTCTCCCTGATATTCGATTGCGCAGCTCTTTCCCGGATGCAGATATGGCTGTGTTGCCAGTATCAGCTTGTAATCAGTGACCTGTAATTTGCTCAAAAGCCCTTCTACGACACCTTTCATATCATAAAAGTCTACATTATCTTTTCCCTCAGTCCAGTTTAACACATTACGTTTACCGCTCATTGCAGCGCACAATACACGCTTTTCAACCGGGAACTCTGTCAAAGGCAGCGCTTTCGGCAGATAAGTGCGCCCGACTTCAAAAATTTTGACACTTTCACTTTGACGTGCCAAATTATAAGCAACTGTACTTAAAATACTTGGTACTAAAGTAGTGCGCATAACTTTGAATTCATCGCTGATAGGATTCATTACTTCAATAAACCGACGGCGTTCATCATCTGCAGGTAATTCCAGCTTGTCAAAAGAACATGGATGGATAAAACTGTAAGTCATAACCTCACTCAGTCCGACCGAAGCCAAATAATCCTCCACACTGTCGCGTACGTCCTCAATCACATCCTGACGCCCCTGTACCAAAGGCAGAGCAGGCATATGTGAGGCAATCTTGTCATACGAATGCATACGCGCGATCTCTTCACTGATATCAGCATCACAGGTCACATCATAACGCCAGCTGGGCGCTGTAACGACCAGATCTTCTCCTTCCTCATGTACTTCGAACTGAAGCTTCTGCAGAATAGAAATCATTTCCCCTGTCTCTATCTCTACACCAATGCGGGTATTGATAGCAGACGGATTAACTTTAACAACAGCCGGCTGCGCCTCAGTCGGATAAGCTTCTACGATACCGCAGACAGTCTCGCAGGCACCCATCTGTTCCAGCAAATGTGCTGCACGATTAAGCGCATTATGAGTCAGCACGGTATCAACACCGCGCTCGAAGCGCCCTGACGCTTCGCTGCGTAATCCCAATGCTTTCGAAGTACGGCGAATCGAAGGTCCGTTAAAAGTAGCGGCCTCTAACATAACATTTACGGTATCGGCAGTAACTTCTGTTTCCAAACCACCCATAACACCGCCCAGGCCTACCGCATGTTCAGTATCAGCAATAGTGATCATGCTGGAATCAAGACTCCGCTCCTGATTATCCAGCGTCACCAGCTTCTCACCTTCAGCAGCACGCCGAACGATCAGCGTATGTCCACTGACCCTGTCATAATCATAGGCATGCATCGGTTGCCCTAATTCAAGCATTACATAGTTAGTCACGTCGACAACATTACTGATGGGACGCATACCGCAGGCACGCAGATGTTTCTGCATCCACTCCGGCGACTGACCGATTTTAATATTTTTCAATATCCGCACAGCAAAACGACTGCACAGATCCGCCGCCTGCACATCTACTTTCGCCATTTCGGCAGCATTGCCGCCGGCAGTTTCCTGTACGCTCATATCTGGCATTCTGAATTCCGTACCCAAAACAGCAGCAGCTTCACGTGCCAGACCAATGATATTTGTACAATCACCGCGGTTGGCGGTCAGGTCAATATCCAACACCACGTCATCCAGTCCCAAAACCTTTTTTATATCTACGCCAATCGGTGTATCCGGCGGCAGGATGAAAATACCATTGCGCTGTTCCGGCAGCAAAAGCTTAGCATCAATGCCCAGCTCTTCAGCGCTGCACAACATTCCAAAAGAATCAAGTCCGCGCATTTTTGCTTTTTTAAGCTTCATCCCACTGGGAAGCTGCGACCCAACAACTGCAACCGGTACGATATCGTCTTGATGGACATTTTGCGCACCAGTCAGAATCTGTACGATCTCACCGCTGCCGTAATCCATCATACAAATCCACAAATGATCAGAATTAGGATGCCGCTCAATCTGTGTTACTTTGCCGGTAACAACGCCTTCCAACCCCGCTCCCAGATAGTTCACACTTTCAACTTCCAAACCTACGCGTGTCAGTTTTTCAGCCAACTCTTCAGGAGTGACATTAATATCAACATATTTTTTTAACCAGTCAATAGATGCTAACATAATCTTCCTCCTTATTTGAACTGGCGGATAAACCGCAAATCATTTTCAAAGAATAAGCGCAGATCGTCAATGCCGTATTTAAGCATAGCGATGCGTTCAACACCCATTCCAAAAGCATAACCATTAATTTTATCCGGATCGTAACCGCTCATCCGCAGCACATTGGGATGAACCATACCTGAACCCAAAATCTCGAGCCAGCCTGAATTCTTGCAGACGCGGCAGCCTTTGCCGCCACAGATAACGCAGGAAATATCTACTTCGGCACTTGGTTCCGTAAAGGGGAAATAACTGGGACGCAAGCGTATCTCCACACTGCCGCCGAACATCTCTTTACAAAAGGTTTCCAGCGTCCCCTTTAAATCAGCAAGGCTGATATTTTCACCAAGTACCAAACCTTCTACCTGATGAAACATCGGAGAATGAGTAGCATCATAATCGTTGCGGTAAACTGTTCCAGGGGCGATCATCCTGATCGGTGTGTCAGGCTCACAGGCCTGCATTGTACGAGCCTGCACAGGTGAAGTCTGGGTACGCAGCAAAAATTTTTCAGTAATATAAAATGTATCCTGCATATCCCGTGCCGGATGATCCTGCGGCAGGTTCAAAGCTTCAAAGTTATAATAATCGCTTTCTATCTCAGGGCCTTCCATGACATCAAACCCCATCCGCATAAAAATCTTTTTGATCTCGCGCAGTGTCAGTGTCACCGGATGCAGATGCCCGCAGTTTTGTGTGCGTCCAGGCAAAGTAATGTCCACTTTTTCATTTGCCAGCCTTGCTTTTAAGGACTCTGCTTCTAAAACCTCGGTTTTGGCATTGATAGCCGTTTCCAAGGCGCTTTTTACTTCGTTGACGATTTGTCCGATTTTCGGTCTTTCCTCTGCCGGCAGTGCGCCCATACCGCGCAGAATTTCTGTCATCGGGCCTTTTTTACCCAAATATTTGATGCGCAAATCTTTGAGTTCGTCTGGAGTCGTTACTGCTCCCAGCTCTGCCAGCGCTTGTTCCTTAAGTGCCTGCAATTCTTCTCTCATATTCTTCCTCCTATAAAAAAATAAAACTCCCGCCCCTGGTAAGGGGCGAAAGTTATGCTTCCGCGGTACCACCCTAATTTGTACTCTGCTGTCTTAACGCGACTGACGTTGCGCCTACAAACCAAAGCCTTCAGCGCAAACACTCACGAGTGAACTTCCGCTTTAGTGTATCGCAAGGCTTGCAGCCGTGGCCTCGCTCTCTGTATCGCACGTCTGGCGTACTCTCTCGGTCATAGTGTCGAAAAAATGGGGCGTATTCAATTAACGTTACTTATTTTATCACAACTTGCCTTTACCTGCAAGCCGTTGCCGCAGACATTCAAACATAACGATTCCAGCTGCCACAGCAGCATTCAACGATTCGGCCTGCCCTTCCATCGGGATAAAAACTTTTTTTACGGCTGCTTCCAGCAAGCCGTCTGAAACACCCTCTGCTTCGCTGCCGACAACAACTGCTACCGGGCCCTGTAAATCTGTTTGATATAAACTGTCTGCATTTTCCAGGCAAGTTACCGTTATTTCATAACCGTTCTTACGTGCCCAGCTGATAAAGTCTGCTTCGCATATACCTTCAGCTACCGGTATATGCAGCAGTGATCCCATTGTAGAACGTACTGCTTTCGGTGCAAAAATATCAGTACAGCCAGCCAGTAGTACTATGCCGCTGATACCTGCCGCATCAGCAGTACGAATCATCGTTCCCAGATTACCAGGATCGCCGATGCGGTCTAATACGAGCACAATACCACCGGCTGCAGCCAGTTCCTCTAAGGCCGCACTTTGTCTGGCAACAACGGCAGTCAGAGCCTGCGGCGTTTCTGTGTCGGCAATTTTTTTCATTACAGGTTCGGTAACCTCATACAATTCAACTCCTTCTGCCGCAGCCGCTGCTATAATAGCGGCCTGCCTTGCCGAAGCAGTTTTAGTTCCTTTAAGCACAAAAAGCTGTTTCACTATACCACAGTTTACAGCTTCCTCCACCGATCGCATTCCCTCCACTAAAAAAGCCTGCTGTTCTGTCCGATATTTTTTTTGTTTCAGCTCTGCGGCAGCTTTAACGATTGGATTACTTACGCTGCTCAATTCTTTCATCAGACCACTTCCTCCAGTGCTTTAATATTACTATGCTCACCGATAATGATCATTTCATCGCCGAGGTTAAGTACCATTTTGGGATCGGGATTGACCAGAGTTTCACTGCCGTGCTTGATCGCCACGATATTGACATTATAGCGGCTACGCAGATTGGATTCGATCAGGTTTTTCCCTGCCAGACTTGGCGGCACAGTGATACTCATCAAGCTGATGGTATCAGACAGTTCGATATAATCGACGATGCTGTTGGAAATAAGGTTATGCGCTACACGCTGTCCCATATCACGTTCCGAGTAAACGATCTTATCAGCGCCGATTTTTTTGAGCATTTTTCCATGAACCTGATTGATAGCTTTAACGACAACCACAGGAACACCAATTTCCTTAAGCAGTAAGGTCGTCAGCATATTCGCTTCCAAATCCCCGATCGCCACGACTGCCACATCAAAATTCTGAGCGCCCAAAGAACGCAGCGTACGTTCATCAGAAGAATCTGCCGTTACAACATGAGTCAGCTCATGTGCCAGACGCTGAACATTATCTTCATCAGTATCAACACCCATGACCTGATAACCAAGTTCGTTAAGTGTCAATGCTACACTCGTACCAAAACGCCCTAACCCGAAAACAGCATATTGTTTTTCACGTTGTTTTTTAATCATTATCGTTACCGCCTTTAACCAATCATAATATTTTCCGAAGGATATCTGATCTTATCATCTTTAGAATGAAGGAAGGATAAAACAAAGGTCAGCACGCCGATACGTCCGGCATACATAGTCAAAACCAGAATCAGTTTGCCCCAGTCGTTCCAGTCTGGCGTAATCCCAACTCCCAGACCAACAGTCGCAAATGCAGAAACCACTTCAAATAAAACGTAATCCGCCCGATGCAGCCCACCATCGCAGATCAGGAGCAGAAAATACGCTCCAAGCATCCACAACAGGCAAACTGTAAAAACATTATAAGCTTTATCGACTGTTTCCGAAGCTATCCTCCTGTCAAACAGCACCGTATCACGCTTGCCATGCAGAAGTCCCCACGTCGATACCAGCAGAACGAGCACAGTTGTCGTTTTCATACCACCGCCAGTAGACGTCGGCGAAGCACCGATACCCATTAAAAGAACCATAAAAAACAGAGAACTGGCCCGCATATCAGTCAAATCGATCGTATTAAACCCGGCAGTGCGGCAGGTAACCGCCTGAAAAGCAGCCGCCATCCATTTGTCCAATTCGTTGGGCATGCCGCCAAGAGTAGCCGGATTCGTATATTCCAAAGCCAAGATCACCAGAGTACCGCCAAAAGTCAGGATCGCGCTGGCCGTCAGCACTATTTTACTGTGCAAACGCAGCTTCTTCCATTTCCGGTTACGACGCAGATCATCCAAAACCGTAAAACCAATACCACCGATGGTTATCAGCGCCATAATACACAAATTCAGAGTTATATCGTTATAATGCCCTGTCAGACTGGCATAATCTCCAAACAAGTCAAACCCGGCATTGCAAAAAGCCGATATAGCATGCCAGTAACCCCAGGCAATACCTGTAAGCCCCATGTCCAAAGCAGAATAAAAATGCCAGGCCAGAATAGTCCCAAAAATAAATTCGATCGTCAAAGCGTATTTAACAACATTTAACGACAACCGTACTACCCCGGAAGGTTCATTCAGATTAAGCGATTCCTGAATAAACAGCCTTTCTCTCAGATTGATCCTTTTACCAACCGCCACGCTCAGTAAGGTGGTCAGAGTCATAATGCCCAATCCACCGATCTGAATGAGAACGATCATCACTAATTTTCCAAACCAGGAAAAATAATGCCCTGTATCTACAACAACAAGTCCTGTTACGCATGAAGTAGAGGTCGCTGTAAACAAAGCGTCGATAAAACGCATACTGCTGCCGTCAGCACTGGCCATTGGCAGCATCAACAGCAGTGAACCGCATAAGATAAGCATGGCAAAAGTAAACGCCACCATCTGGCTGCCATTCAAACTGCTATTAAGCAGCTTTAACCATTTGTGCAATAAATTGATCAAAAACAACAAATTTTTCACCATCCTGACAAAAGCCGCTAAATATTACTTATTGAATATAAATCAAGTTTACTCTCATTACTTTATGCTTGTCAATTTTACTTGCTTACTAAAAGACCGCTTTATTTAATTACAAATCAAATGTGCAGAAATGTAAAAAACAGCGTCATCAAAATAATACTGAGCACAATAGTTATGGAATTAGCAAAACCGGCCAGTTCCACATTACCGCCCATTCTGGCAATAAAGATCGGGCCGATAGCCGTAGAAGGCGCCAAAAAAACCAGCGTCAGTACTTCCTTGACCTCTGCACTCAGCGGCACATGATAAAAACAAAGCCATGCCAGGGCAATTCCAAAAACATAACGGTACAGCACTACCTCTCGCACTTGCTTCAGCTTATCTAAATCCAACGTCATTTCAAACATCATTCCGATCATCAGCATCGATAAAAAAGTATTGGCACCGCCGATAAGACCAGTAAGAGTATAAACAGGCTGAGGTAAATGCAGCTGTAGTACCGCACAGACCAACATCAGCATATAAACAACAAAAGGCACAGATACAAGAAGTTTAGCAGCTATACTGCGCAGATTCACAGGCTCGTATTTTTCACCTGTATGCACCAGCCCACTGGTCAGAGCATAAGTTCCGCCAGTACACATAATCGAATTACCCACATCAAACATACAAGTAGCTACTACAGCGAAAGGGCCCAAAAAGCTTTGTGCAAACGGTAAAGTAAAACAGCCGATATTATAACCGGCCAGATTAAATACGTAAAAAATCTTTGCCGCATTCGTCTGATAACGCGTCAATATAAATCCCCAGGCAATCATCAGCAAATTTCCACAAAAACCGATCAGAGTCAATATAAACAGCGTATAATCCATTTTAAAAGCTGCAAAGCTGGTAATAACGGCACATGGCAGCGTAATATTTAAGACTATTTTGGCAATAAGTTCATAGTCATGCGGTTTAAAAAAGCCGCGCTTCTTTAAGAAATAACCTAAGGCAATAACGGCTACAAACGCCAGTGCCTTAGTTAAAACCTGTTCCATATGGTTCCCTCATTTTCATCAAAAGAAATCTTGTCTTTATCTACTGCTTCATAAAAAACTTACCTTAAATTATACTGCTGACGTAAAAATTAAGCAAAATTCTTTTTATCTTAAAAATATTCCTTAAACAAAACTTTGCTTTTACCATTTTGTTTGCTATAATAGTTCACAGAATATACACAAAGGGGGATATCAATGTTTAAAAAATCTAAAATAATAGTAGGTGCGGCTCTTTTAGCCGTATCAGTACTGAGCTTTACTCTGCCACAGCAGGCTGAAGCCATCAACCTTGGCAGTATTGCCGGCAAAGCCGTAGGCGCCGCCAAGGAACAGCAGGAAATCAACAAGGCACTGAATTATTATGATAACGAAGGCCGCCATGAGCTGTTCGAAGCCCTGAAACAGGAAGACGGCGTCAACAGCGATTATAATGCCAATGCCATGCTTGGCCGCATTATGCAGCGTATGACCCCGGCCATCGCCAAAAGCGACGCAACCATCAATAGTAAACCATATAATTATTTCGTTAATAATCAGGAATTTTTCAATGCTTACTGTGCATTAGGGCACAATATGTCCGTAAATATCGGCGCTTTCTGGTTCCTGGACTACAATGAAGATAAACTGGCGGCCGTTATCGCCCATGAGCTTGTACACGGTCAGAAAGAACATCCAATCAAAGGCGCAAAGAAAAAGATGTCCGTTGACTTCGTGATGAAAACTGTAGGCTCTGAAATCGGCGGTGCTAACGGTCTGGCAGCACAAGTAGTAGCAGTCCATGCCAAAAACACCGGCGTTACCAAACCCAACGAATGGGAAGCTGACAATATCGCCTTCACTTATATGGCTGATGCCGGTTATAATGTAGGCGCTCCTGCAGCTGTTTGGCAGGCAGTTATCGAAAGCTCCAGCGACAGCTCTAAAAAAGATGTTCTCAGCGACATACTCAACCCGTCTACTCATCCGAAAGACAGCGACCGCCGCAATAATTATTCCAAAAAGCTTACCGAATACAGTAACGGCAAAGTTACTGTTGACGCTAACAGCGGCGAAGTGAAAATTAACGGAAAGACCTTTATGACACCGGCTGCTGCAGGCAATATGAGCGGTATGCAGCGTTCTTACTTCGTAGCAGGCAATCTTGCAGCGATCTATCATGCAGGTCAGAATACTCAAAATGCCTATGCTGAGGGCGGCACTGTAAAAATCGCAGGCAAAGGTATTATTACTCCTGTTGCCGGTGATATCAGCGCTGGTGAATTAGTTACTATCCTTAATAACATTAAATAACAACTTAAAATAAAACAGTGTAAGTCCTAAGACTTACACTGTTTTTTATTGCCGCAGCAGCAATTCAATTCATTTGTACTGTAAGCAGTAATTCTTACAGAGCAGCTTTAGCAGCTTCTACCAGTTTGGTGAAAGCAGCTGCATCATAAATAGCCATATCAGCCAAAACTTTACGGTTCATTTCAATACCAGCTTTAGCCAGACCATTCATGAAACGGCTGTAGCTCATGCCGTTAGCACGGGTAGCAGCGTTGATACGAGCGATCCACAAACGACGGAATTCGCGTTTTTTAGCACGACGGTCACGACGAGCATAGCTCAAAGCTTTCATAACAGTTTCATTAGCTTTTTTGAACAGCAAATGTTTAGAACCGCGATAGCCTTTAGCCAGTTTTAAGATTTTTTTATGACGACGATGAGCAGTAACGCCCACTTTAATTCTTGCCATTATAGTCAGCCTCCCTTATCTATTATGCGTACGGCAGCATTTTTGCTACGCGTTCATGATCAGTTTTGTGAACAAGTGCAGCCTTACGCAAGTTTCTCTTGCGGGAAGGAGATTTATGTTCAAGAATATGGCTTTTAAAAGCTTTAGCACGTTTGAATTCACCGGTACCAGTCTTTTTAAAACGTTTAGCAGCAGCTCTGCGGGTTTTCATTTTAGGCATTGTTAAGTCCTCCTTATTTGGTAGCTTTAGGCGCAACAATCATAATCATGTTTCTGCCTTCTAATTTAGGTGCACGCTCAATGACAGCCATGTCTTTGAGCTGTTCAGCCATTTTTTTGAGCAACACTTCGCCAAGCTCAGGATGCGATAATTCGCGGCCACGGAACATGATGGTGACTTTTACTTTGTCGCCGTCTTCCAGGAATCGCACTGCATTTTTGAATTTGACGCCGAAGTCATGATCCTCAATACCGGGGCGCAATTTGACTTCTTTGATATCAAAGGTCTTTTGCTTTTTACGAGCTTCTTTATCTCGTTTTTGCTGCTCGTAACGATACTTGCCGTAATCCATAATCCGGCACACCGGAGGTTTCGCTGTAGGAGCGATCTCCACTAAATCAAGATGTCTTTCCTGCGCCAGCTGCAAAGCATCACGACCGGACATAATACCCAGCTGTTCGCCTTCACCGGCAATAACGCGCACTTCCCGTGCCCGAATTTCTTCATTGATACGCAAGCTTTCTTTGCTAATAACCGTTCACCTCCAAAATTAAATAAAAAACGCGAGCAGATAATACTGCCCGCGCTGAAAATCATATCCGACCCTGTCGAGCTTTTGCTGCAAGGTGAGAAGCGAGCGGCTTCTGCTTTGTTACTTGGATATAATATCATAATGTTAACTTTGTGTCAACATATTTATTAATCTTTTCTTGCTCCCAGCTGTCCGTCAAGATAAAACAATCCGGAAATATTATCGCCGATCATTTCCAGCTTTTCAACAATCTCAGAAGCATTGGCTTCTTCTTCTACCTGCTCATCGATAAACCATTTAAGACAACTTTGAGCCGCGTAATCTTTTTCTTTCAAAGCTACTTCATACATATCATAAATACGGGAAGTAACATATTTTTCATGCTCTAAAACTTTTTTGAACAAATTCAGAGGGGTACTGTAATCAGCCGCCGGCATATTAATCTGCAGAAGCTGAGGCTGCACACCGCAGTCCTGCATAAATTTTACGAAGCGCAAAGCGTGTTCACGTTCTTCTTCATATTGCAGATAAAGCCATTTAGCCATACCTTTATAATTTTTAGCTTCCATATCCAGGCTCATCGCAAGATACATATATGCAGAATACAATTCAGCCTGGACTTGTTCATTAAAAACCTTATAAACTTTTTTATTCATGATAACATCCTCCTTAACAGCTTAAAATGCCGTTTTTACTGGGTATATTATAACACTTTTCATTCGTTTTTTCAATAATTATTATCTATTTCCGTTGCCACTTATCTAGCACGACATTCATATCTGATTATTTTTTATCGGCAATTTCTTCTTGCAGCATGGCAATAAAATCTTCCTGCTTCATAGCTCCGATATCTCCTTCGCCGCGGCGGCGCACAGCAACTGTACCGTCTTCAACTTCTTTATCACCGATAACAAGCATATACGGAACTTTCTGCAGCTGTGCTTCACGAATCTTATAACCGATTTTTTCGTTACGATCGTCAAGATAAACGCGCAGCCCCAATTTAAACATTTCATCACTCAATTTTTTAGCATACTCATAATGCTTGTCGGTAATCGGCATTACACGCACCTGGCAGGGAGCAAGCCAGGCAGGAAAAGCACCGGCATAGTTCTCAATCAGGATACCGATAAAACGCTCTATAGAACCATAAACCACACGATGGATCATAACCGGACGATGCTTCAAACCGTCTTCGCCGGTATAGGTCAAATCAAATTTTTCTGGCAGCAGCATATCCAGCTGAATAGTGCCGCACTGCCATGTACGACCGATAGAATCTGTCAGATGAAAGTCGATCTTAGGGCCATAGAAAGCTCCGTCGCCTTCATTGATAACATAATCAAGTCCAAAATCTTCCATTGCGCTCTTCAAAGCATTAGTTGTAGTTTCCCAGGTTTCGGCATCACCCATTGAATCTTCCGGGCGGGTCGAAAGCTCCGCATGATATTTCAGCCCAAAGGTTGCATAAACCTCGTCAAATAAACGAATAACATTTTGGATCTCGTCTTTGATCTGGCTCGGCATCATAAAAATATGAGCATCATCCTGCGTAAAGCAGCGCACACGGAACAAGCCATGCAAAGCACCGGACAATTCATGACGATGTACCAGTCCAAGCTCGCCGGCACGGATCGGTAATTCCCTGTAGCTATGCGGATGAGTTTTATAGACCAGCATACCACCGGGGCAATTCATGGGTTTGATAGCGTAATCTTCGTTATCGATCTCAGTAACATACATATTTTCACGGTAATGGTCCCAGTGTCCAGAAGTCTCCCATAACTTACGGGACAAAATCATCGGAGTTTTGATTTCCTGATAACCATAACGTCTGTGCACTTCACGCCAATAATTGATCAGCTCGTTGCGGATTACCATGCCATTGGGATGGAAAAACGGGAATCCAGGACCTTCTTCCATGATACTGAACAGATCCAGCTCTTTGCCAAGTTTTCGATGATCACGTCTGGCAGCTTCTTCAAGCATATGCAGATAAGCGTCCAGTTCTTCCTTACTAGGAAAAGCAGTGCCGTAAATACGCTGCAGCATTTTATTTTTTTCATCACCACGCCAGTAAGCGCCGGCAATACTTTGCAGTTTAAAAGCTTTTACCCTGCCGGTCGACGGACAATGCGGCCCTGCGCATAAGTCTGTGAAATCCCCCTGCGTATAAGTGCTGATAACTGCATCTTCAGGCAGATCATTGATCAGTTCGACCTTATATTTTTCATCTTTGTCTGCAAACATTTTCAACGCTTCACTGCGCGGCAATTCACTGCGTACAAGCGGAAGATTGGCTTTAACGATCTTAGCCATTTCTTTTTCAATAGCAATCAGATCTTCCGGGACAAAAACATGCTCGCTGTCTAAATCATAATAAAAACCATTAGCAATAGCAGGTCCGATAGCAAATTTAGTATCGGGGAACAAGTGTTGAATTGCCTGGGCCATGATATGTGCCGCCGTATGGCGAATCGCATGCAGTCCTTCAGAGCTTTCAGGAACAACAAATTCAACTGATGCATCATGCTCCAATTTATCTGTCAAATCTTTATTCACACCGTCTACCACAGCCAAAAGCGCCTGTTTGCCAAGTTTCTGCGACAAACCTTTTGCTACTTCCAGCAATGTCGTTCCGGCAGCAACTTCTTTTACACTGCCATCTTTTAAGGTTACTTTAACATTTGCCATTTTACTAGCCTCCTAAAAATAAATAAACTCCGTTCCCTGGAAAGGGACGGAGTTGACCGCGGTTCCACCCTAATTGACCTGCCGCTGGCAAGTCCACTCGGTACCGTTAACGCCGGCATACGACACTGCATACTAACTGCCAGAGCAGAGGTTCCGCAATGTGGTTTGAAGGTGGTAAGGTCTATCATTTTTCCAAAGCGCTTACAGCCAGGGCGCCTCTCTCTGCAGGAAAGATATGTTAGCCTCTTCCTTCGCATAACCGATTGATTATGTGACTATGTTTAATTATAAACTTAACAATAATTATTGTCAATAATTTTGATTTGTAAAATTCTTGTAGCCAAATTTATATCGTTACCTTATAATTATATTAAGATTAGTAATAGTTTTAGGAGATGCCCCGATGAAGATCTGGAATAATCCATTCAGAAAAATACTGCTGTTTTCCCTGCTGCTTCTATCTTTTAGTTCGGCTCAGGCAGAAGAAAACAAAAAAGAAACTCTGTTGTTTTTACCTTTGGATAACCGTCCTGTCTGTTCCTCTTATGTTGCCAAAACAATGGAAGCAGCGGGCTACAAAGTGCTGCTTCCGCCTGATAAATATCTGGCTTCATATAATCGAAACGGCAGTCCTGATGAATTATGGAAATGGCTCGTCAGCCGTGCGCCTCAGGCAGACGCTGCCGTCATTTCCACAGACAGTCTGATCTACGGCGGTCTGGTTGCATCACGTACTCATCACGAACCGCAGGCAGTTTTAGAGCAGCGTCTGCAGCGACTCGAAACACTGCGTGATCAGTTCCCAGTACGGCTTTATGCTTTCTCTACCTTGATGAGAACTCCGCGCGCCAGTTTTGGCGCTGTTGAGCCTCCATATTATTCGAAAATCGGTCCGGCTATTTTTCGTTATTCCGAGCTTTGTGACTCCGAAGATTTGATTGGACTCAGCCTCAAAGATGCTTTAACGAAAAAAACTTTGTCTACCAACCTGCCTAAAGCAGATTTGCAGGACTGGCTGGAACGACGCCAAAAAAATCTCAATATCAACAGCAAGCTGACGGAAATGACCCGCAGCAACCGTTTTCACTTTCTCGCAATCGGCAAGGACGATAATGCTCCGTTATCGCATACACATATGGAAGCACGCAAGCTCACTCAGGAAACCTATGATCTTACGCAGCGAACTTTTCAGATAATCCCCGGTGTCGACCAGCTCGGGCTGCTGCTGCTGACCAGAGCCGGAAACGAACTGAAGCGTTATCAGCCACGTGTTTACGCCTATTATGCAGATGGCTGGGGACCGCGAACGCTGCCACAATATTCTGATATGACCTTGGGTCAATCAGTGCCACAGCAGATTTTAGCAGTAGACGGACGTACTGCTACCAGTGCCGCTAACGCAGACGTTGTTTTGGCACTAAACACGCCCTTTGACGGCATAATGATGGATTCTACCGCTCCTTCCAATCAGTTTTTCTCTTCACCGCAAAACCGTACCTATATCAAACAGCTCAAGCTGCTTATGGATAACGGCTACCGGGTATCTTTGGCCGACGTAGCGTATTCTAACGGAGCTGATAATGGCTTTATGAACGAACTGGCCAAACAGGGGCAGTTGGAACGGCTGACAGCCTATAATGGCTGGAATACTGCGGACAATACCGTTGGATTTGCCATTTGTCAGGGTATACTGACTCCGCAGATGTCAAAACCGGATGCTGAAAAACTGATGCGTATCAGAGTTATAGACGACTGGTATTATCAGGCCAATGCCCGACGCAGTGCTACTGCATTTTTGGAAAGCAAAAATCAAAAAAATGCAGTTTACCTTCTCGGCCCTTATCAGAAACCAGTTCACGATCTGGCTTTAGGCGTTTGCCGAGATTTATCAGGACGTTATAAATTTACAGAAAAAAGTAATTTTGATATTTCTTTCCCCTGGAACAGACTTTTTGAAATTGATGTAGAACTGAAAAAAGATAAAAAGAAATAACTGTCTTAAAATACCGTTGACCAACTTAGTCCAACGGTATTTTTTTATATTATCTGCCTATTTACTTAAATATTTATCGTTTTTCAATAAATTATTTACTTTTAATAAAGAATTGCTATATTATTTACTTAAGGAGGTTTTTATGGACAATATTGATACTGCAATTCTATACTGTTTAAAGGAAAACGGGCGTGTCACCGCTTCTGAGATAAGTAAAAAAGTAAAACTGTCAATTCCTGCTGTTGCCGAAAGAATACGTAAACTCGAACAAAATTCGATTATTCAAAAGTATACAATCAAGCTCGACCGCTGGCAGACCGGGCAAAAACTTTTAGCTTTTATTTTTGTAAATATTGATAAAACCGAGCATATCAATGCTTTCCGCAGTCAGATAACCGTTCTTCCGGGTGTACTTGAATGTCATCATCTTGCCGGAGCTTACGGCTATTTGCTTAAAGTAAGCGTCAGCGATACCGATGCTCTGGAAAGCTTTCTTACTAATAAGCTAAAAAAAATCACCGGCGTCAGCAGTTCTAATACCTTTATTACTCTGGCAACGCTAAAGGAAGAGTTAAATTGCTGAACTCTTTTATACGCGGTCTGCGCCTTGGTATAATTTTACAGCTGTCAATCGGTCCGGTTTGTCTTTTTATTCTGCAAACAGCTATTGCCCGGGGAATAACCGAAGCGTTGAAAGCCGTACTGGCAGTAGTTTTGGTTGACGCTTTCTATATCCTGCTGGCATTATATGGTTTAGGAACTTGCCTGAAAAATTATCCGGGCATACAAAAAAAACTACGTTATTGCGGTGCTGCCGTGCTTCTCTACTTTGCAGTTACTGCTTTAGCTGATATTTTTCATCCACAGATTTCAACTGCCACTATTATGCCGCCACAAATCAGCAGTTTTTACGCTGCAGGACTGCTTACGCTCAGCAATCCCCTGACGATTATTTTCTGGTTAGGTATGCTTTCAGCACAAGTTTCCCAGTACCGGCTCAACAGACAGCAACTTCTTTCTTTCACCTGTGGCTGTATAAGTGCAACGTTCTTATTTCTCTGTCTGCTTGCTTTTTTAGGTAACAGCAGCGCACCTCTATTGTCACCTTCACTACAGCAATTAATCAACATCTGCATCGGATGTCTTCTGATTTTTTTTGCATACCGATCAGCAACTTGTAGATAAACATTTAATAAATTTAATCTAAACATCTCTCTTTCTTTAACTTTGAGCTAAACACCAGAATTCCACAATACAGAAAAGCCATCTGCAAATACACAGATGGCTTTTGCTGTTTTCCTGAAGCATTAAAAACTGTAGTTTATACCAATTTGATAGTTACGCCCAGGTTCGGCATACCACTCATCAAATCCAAGAAATCCGCCGCTCTCATTGTCCCAATTGGAATAAAACTGATTAAAAATATTATTGACCTTCACATAAAGCCTGGTATTTTTCTGCAGTTTATAGTTCAATGAAGCATTCCATACCCAGTAATTATTATTGGCAAAACGATTTTCACCACGGCCGTTAGCCTGATCAAAAACTCCGCGCCCCTGCAGCAGCACACTATACTTATCATATTCGTACATCAAATCAAGCAACAGTTCACCGTGAGGTATCATCGTACTTACAGGGCTTGAATTTTTACGTTCTGTATCCACTTTCGTCTGTGTATAAGCCACCAGAGAACGCCACTTTTCTGAAAACCGTTTCGATGCGGAAACAGTAAATCCTGTTGCTTTCTCATGCGCAATATTGGCATATCGACGAAGATATTTTGGTAAACTTATATCTACTGCAATGACATCAGTTGCATCACGATGAAAAACATTAATTTTTAATGACGAAGACTCATCCGGTATATAAGTTAATCCCGCTTCATAAACCCTACCTTCTTCTGGCTTCAGCGCCTCGTCACCATAATCAGGAGAAAATATCTGCAGCTGCTTGGGCGGCGCAAAATATTCTGTATAGGCCAAAGTATATAATACCTTTTCAGAGGGCTGATATTCCAACGAAAAAGCAGGAGAAAGCTTGCTCCCTGCATAAGAATTCCAATCCTGACGCAGACTGCCGACAGCTTTGACGCTGTCAGCCAGCTGCCAGACATCCTGCAGATAAACAGCTTTACTGATCACAGTTCCGTCACTATATTTTGCTGCCAGATCCTGATAATTAAGGACCTTATCCTTGTAATATTCCGCACCGCCGGTCAAAGTATGTTTTGGGTGCCACTGTTTACTGTAACGGTCAAAAAAACCTTCCGTCTGTAAATCAAGCAGCCATGGTCGTTCAACATTTAAACTTCTATCATAGGCGGAATTGCTGCTGCGTCTGTAAATACCCACAATATTATTTTCTGTATCCGAAAAATTACGCTCATATTCCAGAGTTAGATTATCTTCTGTCTTGCGGGCATCGGTCATAAAAATATTTTTAACTAACTTTGGCGGCTTAGTTTCATCAGGTTCCGTATTCTTATAATTGAAGATCTTTGATTTATACCTGCCGCTGAAAACGCTGTAGCTTAAAGTCAGATCAGCAGTTTCACCCCAGGCTTTGGTCAATTTGATACCAGCATTTTCAACATTTTCGTATGAAGGTATACTCTCCCTTGCACTACTGTAATCGCCCATAATACTTTTTCGGGCATAAACCGACCAGCTCCATTCACCGCTTTTGCCTAAATGTAAAATATTCTCTTGCTCACGTCCATAACTGCCCGTTTCCAGATTGATACTGGTTTTAACACCTTCAACAGCTTTTTTTGTAGTTATCCTGATCACACCGCCTTTAGCAGCATTACCGTAAACGCTTCCGGCTGCTGACGGCAAAACCTCTACACTTTCCAGCATTCCAGCCGGCAGTACACCGAAATCAAAATCATTATAACTGCTGCCGTTCCAGTTAGAACGCAAACCGTCAATAATTACCAAATAACGGTCAGAACCATTCAGCAAAATCTTACTATAGGCATTCATACCACCGCTGGCGCCCCTTGCCATCAAAGTAACACCCGGAAGTTGCTGAATCACATCCAAAGCATTATCATAATTGCCGTTTTCCAGCTTCTTTTCATCAACTTTATAGTAACCTGGTTTACCTGCACTATTGTCATAACGCGCGGCCGTAACTATCATCGGCTCCAAATAAAATTCCGCTTCACCCGCTGCAGCCGCGGTTTTCATTGAGAAAAGCACCAGGTAAAATATAGCCAAGAAACACAAATATTTTTGCTGCAAAGCAACCTCTCCTTGATAAAAGTTTCTTTTGTTATGACTTCAGCAAATACTATCAGCTAATGCAGAAACTTTTCAATACTTTTATACAATTGTTCCACATCGAACGGCTTGGGAATAAAAGCATTCATTCCCGCAGCCAGCGCTTTCTCACGATCTTCCTGCAGCGTATTGGCGGTCATAGCGATAACTGGTATTTCCTGTGCGTCGTCCCTGCTCAAAGACCTGATCTCTGCAGCAGCTTCAAGCCCGCCCTTTACCGGCATCTGCAGATCCATTAAAATCAGGTCATAAGTGCCTGGCAAAGTTTCCTGAAACCTGTCTACAGCCTGCTGTCCGTTTACAACGCGTTCAACGTGTACCCCCTGCATTTCCAACATCGTTACGGCAATCTCGGCATTAAGATCATTATCTTCTGCCAACAAAATATTTTTACCCGCTAAATAACTATGTATTCTGACTTCGTTATTATTCTCCAGGATTTCATCAAACTGTTTTTCGTAAACAGGCAGCTTGATAGTAAAGAAAAATTCAGAACCTTTTTCAACCTCACTGCGTACACTTAAAATACCGCCCATCAATTCTACCAAATTGCGGCTGATAGCCAGCCCCAACCCAGTTCCCTGCTGATTGCTGCGGCTTTTTCGGAAAACCTGCTCAAACGATCCAAAAATACGTTCCAGATCTGTTTCAGGAATACCAATGCCTGTATCACAAACACTGAAACGCAGCTCAGAAACCCCTTCTTCAGCAGCACTTTCCAGAACCGTCACCGTTATCTCGCCATTGTTTTCTGTAAATTTATGGGCATTGGAGAGCAAATTAATGAGAACCTGCTTTAAACGCAGCTCATCTCCAACAAAATTTTTATGTGTAAAACAGCATTTAAACTGTAATTTGATTTTCCTCTCTTCCGCCATCACCAGAAAAATATTGCTCAGCTGCCGCAGCAGATTATCCATAGAAAAAGGTCTGCTTTCGATCTGGATCTTGCCGCTTTCTATTTTTGACATATCAAGGATATCATTGACGATCGATAATAAAAATTTAGCAGAAGAATCAATTTTGGAAATATTTTTCTGCGTCACAGGATCCCCTTCACCGGAAAGCCGCATCAGATTAGCCAATCCGATGATTGCATTCAAAGGAGTTCTTATTTCATGTGACATCCTGGAAAGGAACTCTGAACGCACCTTGCTGATGTTTTCTACTTTTTTCATTTTAAAATAAATGACCTGATTTTTCATTTTAAACCAAAAATACATAAAAACAATCGTTACCACAAGTAAAATAAACCCAATTATGATCAGAGAAAATATGACTGGATTAGAATAAACCAAAGCCTTGAAAGACATTTCTTTCTTGCCAGACATCAAGGTATTATTGGATAAAATCTGCGCAGTCTGCTCATTGGTCAGGTTGACCAGACTTTTATTCAAAATAGAATACAGCTGTATATCATTACTGCTGCTGATCCCCAAAGACAAATATATCTCAGGACTCTCTATAACAGGAATGATATTAGTATAATAATCACTCATATACAGATCTTCCAAAACAACAACAGGTATTCTGCTATAAGAAGCTTCTCCCGAATCTACTGCATTCAGACATTCTTCATATGTATCAAAATGCGCAACGTCTGTATGTTTGATATTACGCGATGCACAGCTGCCGTTTATGACTGCAGCAATATTTTTATCATTTGGGAAAGGTGTATACTTATTACGCATGATGATAGAATTAAGCATCATATAATTTTTGGTGATATTTAAACCATCAGGATTAAAGGCGTCATTTTCATTGATATAATAACCAAGGATATCTGCCTGACCGCTTTTGACCAATTCCAAAGTCTGCCCATAGGAAGCAGCCGTTATATACTCAAACTCCGCTCCGATCTGAGCAGCAATCAATGCAAAAATTTCAGGAACGATACCTTTAGGTTCACCATCCTTAATATAATAAAAAGGATAATTGTTTTTTACTACAGCTACCTTAAATGGGCCATTTTTATGTATAAACGTACTTTCCTGTTCTGAGAATACAGCAGTGTTACTGTAATTAACAGGAAAATATTTTTGAAACAGGGCTTCGCCAAAATTCGGATTGACTGCATAAATCTTTTTTATAGCTTCATTCAGCTGCGCACTTGTTTCCGGATCGTCCTTTCTGGCAACGATATAACAAGGTTCAGAATTAAAACGCAATGCGACATTATAATCAGCCAGCTTGTTAAAAAGATCGCTTACTAAAAGCAGATCCACTTCACCATTATCCAAAGAACTTTCAAATTCATCAGAAGTACCGTAATATTTGATATCGCTTTTTATATCATTGAATTCTAAAACATTATTTAAGCGCTTTATTTTATCAGTAGCCTTGGCAAAAACACCAATCGTTTTCCCTTCCAGACTTTTGATATCAAATCCCTTGATATTCTGGTCATTTTTGTTATAAATCAGCAAACTGTAGCTATAACCCATCAGATGTTCAGGATAATACAGGTTTTCACCAAATCCAGGTGACTTTAACACAGCACCCATAAGATCATATTTATTATGTTCCATATTTTTTATTGACTGGCTAATGGAATCTCCAATAAACTCATATTCCCAACCTGTATATTTAGCGATTTCAACTAACCATTCATAGACGACACCGCCACGTGTGCCATCTGCGTATGTCTCACATATACCGCGTGTTTCAGGGAATGCCACCTTTAAAACTTTTTTAGCCTGTGTTTCTGCAGCATTCGCAGTCACACAGGCACAAATAGACATTATTATCGCTAACCAAACAAAAGTACTTTTAAGAAGCTTCATATGAAAATTGTTACCTTATCTTTCCTGTCAATCAAGCTTGTTTATTATATTTTAATATTTATATTCATTTTAACAAAATTATATCTTTTGAGCAATTAAATATAAGTTTTATTATTAATTTTACAATAAAAAACAAAACACCCTCCATCAAATAATTATTGGTGGAGGGTGTTTAAATTATTTCCGCGGCAAAAAGATTTTTATAGTAGTCCCTTTGTCCAGTTCACTTTCCAGCTCAATGCGACCTTTATGGAACATCACCCCATGCTTGACTATGGAAAGTCCCAAACCTGTGCCGCCGGTTTCTTTAAAGTGACTTTTATCAACCCTGTAAAAGCGTTCAAAAACCCGCTCTTTATCAGCACTGCCGATACCGCAGCCGGTATCCTTAAGTGTCAGTACTGCTTCACCGGGAATTACGGCTACTGTAATCTCAACGCTGCCGTTTTCACGATTATACTTGATCCCGTTGTCAATAAGGTTATAAATAACCTCGCTCAAAACTGCAGGTACTCCTTCTACCTCAGCTTCACAGCCACTGACGCTTATTGCGACATTTTTTCCGGCAGCCTGTTCCTGCAGACGCTGAACTGTACCTTCAGCCAGCTTTTTCAATTCGATAATTTCCAGGTTGTTCATATTATTCGCCGACTCGTCTAAACGCGACAGTTTCATAATATTATCGATAAGCACAATCAGATGCCCGGCCTCACTGTAGATTTTTTCCAGAAAGCGCTGCTTATCTCCTTCCTGAACTAACCCGTTTTTCATAATCTCAGCATAACCCAAAATCGACTGCAGCGGTGTTTTCAGTTCATGCGAAACATTTGCAGAAAACTCACGCCGCAGTGTTTCTGCTGCACGCTTTTCAGTAACATCAAAAATCAGCAATACGCTGCCTTTACCGCCAACACTGCTGCCGCATAGCTGATAAAAGCGCCCGTCCTTCTGATACAGACTTTCACCGCTGCCGCCCACAGCTACCTTCTGCAGCAGCTCCTGCACTTCCTGGCCTCGCTCCAAAGTCAGAATATTTTTACCAACGACTTCATGATCCTGCAAACCAAATAATTTGGCGGCACTGTCGTTGATCGATAAAATATTCTGCCGGTCATTCAAAAGGATCAGACCCTCATTCATACTCTGAGTAATAGCCGCCAGTTCATTCTGCTTCTGCCGCAGCTGCTTTAAGCCTTCTGAAACCTGCCTCTGCTGCTGGGCGATCCGTGTTAAAAACGGTGCCAGTTCATCATAAGTATCATTTTCCAGTGGGTTTTCCAGATCCACCTGATCCAGCGGTAAAACCATTTTATCAGTAATCCGCCGTGCCAGAAGCATAGCCACCAAAGCCACCACCAGCACTACCGCGATCATATAGGGAATACTGCCGGCCACCGTCGCAAAAACAGAGTCTGTCGTTCTTGCAACACGCAGTATATCACCATTATCCAGCCGCAGCGCAAAATAAAAAGTTTTTTCTGACAGAGTATCGCTCATACGCTCGGCCAAACCAATTCCACTTGCTAACGCTTCCTGTACTTCCTCACGATCTTTATGATTAAGCATTTTTTCGGCTGCCACATGATTGTCATAGATGACCCTGCCGTCAGGAGCAATCAAAGTAACACGAGTCAGCTTACCGCTTTCCATGGTCAATGCCTGCAGATAGCTTTTCCCGCTCTGTTCCAGACCCATTTTTATAAAAGTTGCTTCCTGTCTCAAATCACGCTGCATTGTGGTCATCGACCCCTGGTACATAATAACCGCAATCAGCACGGAAGCAATGATAACAGCCGCCGTTGACAAAAACAGCAGACCGCTGAAAATTTTATTTCTCATAGCCAGCTCCTATACGATAACCGACGCCGCGTACAGTTTCTACCAATGCTCCTGCTTCGCCCAGTTTCAGCCGCAACGTACGCACATGAACATCGACAGTACGTGTCTCGCCGGCAAAATCATAACCCCAGATATCAGTTAAAAGCTGTTCGCGCGTAAAAACCTGTCCCGGCCGCTCTAACAGCTTATGTAAAAGCTCAAATTCCTTAAATGTCAGAACTACCTCCTGACCACCGGCCATCACGCGGTGTTTATCGATCTCCATTACCAACTCGCCGGCAGTAAGCCTGCTCTGCTTATCCTCCTGCTTATAACGCCGCAGTACGGCTTTGACCCGCGACACCATTTCCATCATGCCGAAAGGTTTGGCTATATAATCATCAGCCCCATTATCAAGACCATGAACTTTGTCGAATTCTGAGCCTTTGGCTGTTGCCATGATCACCGGCACCTGTGCGGTCCGTTTATCGCTGCGCAGCCGCTTCAGCAGACTAAGGCCATCTTCACCCGGGAGCATGATGTCCAGCAGAATCAGAGTCGGCTTGCCGCATTCCAGCGCTTTGAACAACTCATCACCGCTGCCTACACCCAGAGCTTTAAAACCAACTGACTGCAATGTATAAACTTCTAATTCACGAATATTAGGATCGTCCTCCACGCAAAAGATCATGCACAGTATCCTCCTCATGTGCTCCTGTAATCATAAACAGCACCCATTGGGAAATGTTTACCGCATGGTCGCCGATTTTTTCAAAATACTTGGCGATCATCAGGTAATCAATAGCCTGCTCTCCGCTATCCTGCGTGCTGCGTATGACCTGGATCAATTCTTTTTTTGCCCTGCTGAACAATTCGTCAACGACATCGTCGTCACGCTCTACCTGCTGAGCCAGGCGCAGATCACCCTTCACAAAAGCGTCCAGACTGGTACTGACCATCTTTTTCGCCGCTGTCGCCATTTGCTGCAAAAGCGTTGTATCGTAATCCCTGCCAAATTCAGCCTTGCCTAAAATCTCAGCAATATTGCCCGCCTGTTCGCCGATACGGCTCAAATCCGTAATCATTTTCAGCGCCGCTGAAATCTGACGCAAATCAGAAGCGACAGGCTGCTGCTTCAAAAGCAGATTTATACAAATATTCTCTACTTCCCGCTCTTTTTCCTCTGTGCGTTTGCCTAAAATAATAATTTCTCTGTTCAAAGCATCATTATCTTCCTGCAAAGCCTGCATCACATGCTCCAAAGCATTCTCGCACAAAGTGCCCATTACGATCAGTTCTGTGTTCAAAAGCTCCATCTGAGCCGCAAATCTGCTCCTTACCATCAGCCAAACCTCCCTGTAATATAATCTTCAGTCTTTTTCTCCTGCGGGTTCGAGAACAAAGTATCAGTATCGTTGAACTCTACCACTTCACCCAAAAGAAAAAAGGCTGTTTTATCAGAAATACGCACCGCCTGCTGCATATTATGCGTTACAATCACGATAGTATAATTTTGCTTCAATTCCAATGCCAAATCTTCTATTTTCAGGGTCGAAATCGGGTCCAGTGCCGAAGTAGGCTCGTCCATTAACAAAACCTCCGGCTGTACCGCCAGCGCGCGGGCAATGCAGAGCCGCTGCTGCTGACCACCCGAAAAACTCAAAGCGCTTTTATCAAGCCTGTCCTTGACTTCATCCCAGATTGCCGCCTTACGCAAAGCCTCCTCCACCATATCATCCAGCTTAGCTTTGCCTTTGACGCCATGTGTTCGCGGTCCGAAAGCAATATTATCATACACACTCATCGGAAAAGGATTCGGCTTTTGAAAAACCATGCCCACACGTTTACGCAGCAAATTAACATCGTCATTGGCATAAATGTCATCATTGTCCAGCAAAACCCTGCCTGTAATACGGCAGCCTTCGATAAGATCGTTCATTCTATTCAAAGATTTCAGCAGTGTTGATTTGCCACAGCCAGAAGGACCTATAAATGCAGTAATCTCTTTTTCCGGTATCCGCATATTGATATTTTTTAGCGCATGGAATTCACTGTAATATAAATCCAAAGTTTCAATAGCTATTTTCGTATCCATATTATTTTCCCTTCATCAATTGTTTTGCCAGTCTGCTCGACAGAGCGTTGATAGCAACAACGATCACAACTAAAATTACAGCCGTCGCATAAGCCTGTTTCATGTACAAACCCTCGCTGGCCAGCACATACATATGTACTGCCAGAGTTCGTCCTGACGACAGCACCCCATCAGGAAGTGCCGCCACCGTACCGGCTGTATAAATAAGCGCTGCCGTTTCGCCTACGATCCTGCCAATGGAAAGAATAACGCCCGCCAGAATACCGGGAACCGCTGAAGGCAGAACTACGGCAAAAACGGTCCGCAGCTTGCCTGCCCCTAAGCCATAACTGCCTTCACGGTAGCTGTCAGGGATCGCTTTTAATGCTTCTTCTGTCGTGCGCATGATAAGAGGTAAAATCATGATCGCAACAGTACAGGCGCCGGCAAGTAAGGAATAGCCCCATTTCAAATAAGTAACGAAGAACAGCATACCAAACAAACCATATACAATCGAAGGGATACCGGCAAGAGTATCAGCAGTTACACGTACCAAGCTTACCAGCCTGTTGCCGCGGCTGGCATATTCGACCAGATAGACCGCCGCAAATATACCAAGCGGAGTCGCAATAGCCAGCGCCATTATTACCATCAGCACTGTATCAACCAAAGCAGGAAACAGAGAAACATTTTCTGAATTATACTGCAAAGCAAACAAACCTGTTTCTATATTTGGCAGCCCCTGCCACAAAATATACCCCAGTAAAAAACTCAACACCATGAAAGTAATCAGCGCTGCAGCAATCACACAGCCCAGTAAAAACAACGACAGCGGATCGCGTCCGCATTCATGCAGCTTACGGTTAAGCTGCGCTTTTAAACCCGTCATTGCTGCACCACCTTACCTTTCAGGTACGAAAAAGTCAAATTAATAATCAGGATAAATACAAACAGAACGACAGCCGTTGCAATCAACGCATCACGGTGCAGATCCGCAGCATATCCCATTTCAATGACAATATTTGTTGTCATCGTGCGCACGCCTTCTAAAATACCTATAGGCATTCTGGCCTGATTGCCTGCGACCATAATTACAGCCATCGTCTCGCCGACGGCCCGTCCCATTCCCAGAATGATCGCCGCCATAATCCCCGACTTGGCAGCCGGCACGACTGTAAAAAATACACTGCGGACATGCCCTGCTCCTAAAGCCAGAGCCCCTTCATAATAACTGTCAGGCACCGCACGCAGCGCGGCTTCAGCGACGCTGATCAGTGTCGGCAAAATCATCATGCCTAAAAGCAGTGAAGCCGTAAGCATACTGCTGCCGGTACCGCCGATATGTTCACGGATAAACGGGACCATCACTACCAGTCCGAAAAAACCATAGACAACTGAAGGAATACCAGCCAGCAATTCTACAGAAGGCTTCAGCACATTGTATATTTTCTCAGGACAGAAACGCGCCATAAAGACAGCCGTCAAAATCCCGACCGGAACTCCAACGACGATCGCTCCCAGCGTAACGTACAAGCTGCCCAGGATCATCGGCAGAATGCCGTAGACATCGTTGGCAGGACGCCATCTTTCTCCTAAGAAAAAATCTGCAGCGCCGATTTTGCCGATAGTCGGCAGCCCGTTGGCAAACAAAAACAGACAAATCATAGCTACTGTAGCGATAGAGGCACACGCCGCCAGCAGAAAAACAAACTTCATTATTTCTTCTTTACGCTTCTCCATACTCCCTCACATTATACAGGCGGCTGCCCCTAGAGGCAGCCGTTAGTTTACAGTGTTCAGTTTTATCTGCTTACAGTTTATTCCATTCAGTAATCTTACCGGTAAAGATTGCTTCGACCTGTTCTTTTTTCAGATCGCTGACTTTATTATCTTTATTTACTATTACCGCAATACCGTCAGTAGCGATAACAGTTGCTTTTAAGCCCTGTTCCAGCTCGCTCTTCTTCAAGTCGCGTGAAGCCATACCAATGTCACATATACCGCTGACAGCAGATTTAACGCCGGTAGTGGAATCACTGCTCTGGATCTCGATATTAGCAGCCGGATTGATTTTCATATACGCTTCTTTCAGTTTCTCCATTGCCGGAGTTATGGAAGACGAACCTGCTACGACTACTTTACCTGCCGGTTTGGTTCCTTTATAAGGCGCAGCTTTGTCATCGCCGATGCAGCCGGCCTTAGCTACTACCTCCTGGCCTTCTTTTGACATAATGAAAGCAACGAAATCCTGGGCAACTTCGCTCAAACCATCTTTCGTACAGATATTGAACGGACGGGCGATTTTATAAGCACCGCTTTTTACATTGGCTGCACTTGCTTCTGCACCATCGATTTTCAGCGCTTTTACTGTATCGTTTAAAGAGCCCAGAGAAATGTAGCCGATAGCGTCTTTATTACCGGCTACAGTAGTCATCATGACCGAAGTATTATTGGTAATGGCAGCATTATCAGTAGTATGGTCGATTTTTTTGCCGTCAGCCTCCTTCTTCTCAATACCGAACAATTCTATAAAGGCACCGCGTGTACCGCTTCCATCCTCACGGGAGATAACAACGATCTTACTGCCTGCTGCCGCATTATCAGCCTTCTTTTCCGATTCACTGCTGCCGCAGCCGGTAAAAATTATCGTACTCATTGCTGCTAATAAAATACCTGCTGCTTTTTTGTTCATTTTCATCACTATAGCCTCCAAAATTTTTATGATTTATTTTTAGTTTTCTGACTATGGCTATAGCATATCCCAGCAAAGTAAAATCCGTTAGCGCAGTTTTGTAAAATCAATGTAAAGTTTGTAAAGCGAACTGTTTTACAAAAAACAGCCTCCAACAAGTTTTATTACTTGTTGGAGGCTGTTAAAGATTATTTTTAAAGCGGAAGCTTGACTGAAATCGCTTCGCCAGCTCTGAACAGTATGGCATCTAACGCCTTCTGTGCAACTGATCCGCTGCCGATAAAGAAATAGTCAGTAGAATCTTCAGCTTTCATCAAATATTTTTTATTATAAAGTTCTTTATCATTCTTTAAATCCACGATCCGCAAAACCAGCCCGGTTTCCACATTTTTATCAAAATATATAAAATTAAAATGTGTTTCTTTTGTAATGGGCTGCAGCTCGGTATAAACAAAATAATCTGCCCCGCAGCCATCAACCTGCGCCGTCAATTCTGCAAATGAAGCTTTTTCAAATGACTTTTCTTTGAAGTTTTCACCATAAGGTTCAGCATCGATTTCAAGATAAATTCCTTCGATTTTCTTCTGCAGCTTTTCCAATGCTATTTGGGTAAGCTTTTCATCATAACGTGTTCCGGCGATATTGTTAAACACCAAAAGCACGCTGCTTTTCTGTCGCAAGCTTTTAGCCGCTTCAGCTTCGCAGGCCGCAGTAAAAAATACAAATATCATTAAAAAGACCCCCATAAGCCTTTTATCAAAATATTTTTTCATTATAGAACCTATTTTTTATCAGCAGCTACCGCAACAGGTTTTTCTTCCGGCAATCTGACAGTTAAAACAGAAGTGATCTGTTCGTTGATCTTATTCAGGGCTTTCATGGCAACCGATTTATTACCTATGCCGCCGATCATTGTGCTGTCGGAAGCTTTCTCAGTAAACTTGCCATTATATAAATATTTACCATTTACCAAATCAATGATTTTCAATGGTACAGTAGTCGTTATATCTTTACCAACTGTAAAGAACGTCACTTTGTCTCTTGCTATAAACGGCTGCACTTCAATAAAAACGACATAATCAACATCTTCACCTTCAAAAGCATCAACTATATCGGCTCTTTCAGCCGTAGTAATATCAACAATACCAACTTTGTTTAACTTTTCGATATATGGTTCACCATTGATATAAATATATTTATCATCATTGATGCATTTTTCCAAATTGCCTAAAACCACTCCATCTACTTCGTCATTATAAGTAGTCTCGGCATTATTTACATAAAGCACAGCTACTTTAGGCATATTTTCCATTCTTTTGGCTTTTTCTGCCTGATATACCGGGTCGCTCTCCACCCTGATTTTTTCCATTCTTTCACGCATAGACACAGGAGCGTCAGCAGGTTCTGCAGCAAGTGCCGTAGCTGTGCTGAGTGCAAAGATCATAGTTAATAAATACAAAATTACTTTCTTCACCATTATCCCACCATTCTTATTTTATGGACTTCCATAAATTCTTTACTGTATCTGATAATTTATCACATCTTAATTCTACAGGTAAAACTTCACCCAATTATTATTCTTATAGCAAAAATACTATGCAAATACACTTTAAAGTTTTGCTTGTATTTTTATAAATAAATCATAACACACATACATATATCCAGCAATACTGTTAAAATAAAATTACAAAAAAATAATCTTATCACACATTTTTCAAACAAAGCCATCTATGTTATAAAATCACAAAGCGGCAACACAATAAATGTGTTGCCGCTTTTGCAGACAAACCTGAATACCTTGTTACGAATCATTAATCTTCTTTTTGAAGTTCTTCCTGTACATAATTAGGCAGAGCAAAAGCACCGAGATGTACCCCGGGATTATAATAACGATTTTGCAGCCCAAATTCAGACCAGCGTTTAAAGTCAGCATCTTTCACTGGATCAAGACCTTTCGAAGCAAACCCGAACAACCAGTGTCCAGAAGAATAGGTAGGCATATAAAATTGATAAACTGTTGCTATGGGAAATACCGAAGCAAGTTTTTTATGCGCCCGGCGCATTTCATACGCATATTCTTTATAGTAAGGTGATTCGTGCTGATTGATCAAGATACCCTTATCATTCAGCGCCCGGTAACAATTGCGGTAAAACTCGGTCGTAAAAAGACCTTCGCCAGGTCCAAGCGGATCTGTAGAATCGACGAGTATCAAATCATATGCACCCTCAGGCGCGTCTTGTACGAATTTTAACCCGTCGCCAAAAATCAGATTGATCCGCGGATCATTATCCAGCGCACAAGCAGTCTGTGGAAAATATTTCTGGCACAGACGTACGACACGTTCATCGATTTCGACCATATCTACCTGCTCTACTGTTTTAAAGCGGCAGACCTCACGTGCAGTACCACCGTCACCGCCGCCAATGATCAAGACCTTTTTGATGTCCGGATTAACTGCCATCGGCACATTACTGATCATTTCATGATAAATAAATTCGTCCTTTTCGGTAATCATAATCAGCCCGTCTAAAGTAAAAAATTTACCAAAGGTTTCCGAATCAAAAAAGTCTATTTTCTGAAAGGAAGTCTGCTCGCTATATAATTGCTCTTTGACCAAAATCGAAAGTTTGGCGTCGGGAGCGTGAAATTCAGAAAACCATAAATCCAGCATACTTACTCCTCCTTAAAGATTGATGCGGTCCATATTTTTGCCGTAGAAGATCTCGTCCATTTCATGACGCAGCTTGGCCTCAATCCGTTTTACTTCGCCTGAATGCAGCTGTTCTTTGCTAAGCCCGAACAGATAGTTATCAAGGTCGAAATCTTTGAGCTTACACTTGGTATGGAAAATATTTTCCTGATACACGTTCACGTCTATCATCTGGTAATGTTCCTTTACCAGCTCAGGGATATAATCTTGAATTGAAGTGATATTGTGATCTATAAACAGTTTATGTCCTGTAATATCACGCGTAAAACCACGCACACGGTAATCGATAGTCATAATGTCGGTATCGAAACTGTGGATCAGATAATTAAGCGCTTTCAGCGGTGAGATCTCACCGCAGGTAGATACGTCGATATCGGCCCGAAATGTACTGATACCACCGATAGGGTTATATTCGGGATAGGTATGCACCGTGATATGGCTTTTATCTAGATGGGCTAAAACTGTTTCCGGTAAAGGGCCCGGAGCGGAACTGTTATCTTCAGCACCAACGCTGTGCAGACAGCCTTCGGCAATGAGGATAGTGACACTGGCGCCCTGCGGCTCATAATCCTGCTTGGCGATGTTCAGAATGTTTGCTCCGATAATGTTGGAAACATTTGTTAAAATTTCCGTAAGACGGTCGGCATTATACTGCTCGTCGATATACTGCAGGTAAGCCTCCCTGTCTGCTACCGTCTTAGTGTAGCAAATGTCGTACATATTAAAGCTCAGGCTTTTCGTCAGATTATTGAAACCATGTAGCTTTAATCTCCTTACCTCTTTCTCCAATTCAACAAATCAGCTCCTTGTCACCAAATTTATTGCAAGTTTGCAATATGGATTATATTTATTATATATGCAAACTCTGGCAAAAACAATAAAATAAAAAAATACTTCCTACGTTACGTAGGAAGTATCAAAATCCAGTTTAGCGCATATTGATGAATTGTAAATCTACGCCGAAGTCGCCTGCTTTCAGCGTTTGGATAACAGCCTGAAGATCGTCTTTTTTACCTCCGCTGACGCGTACCTGATCGTCCTGCATCTGAGCATTGACTTTCAATTTAGTCGCTTTGATCGCGGCTACGATCGCTTTGGCTTTTTCCTTCGGTATACCCTGCAGGATAGTAAGTGTCTGGCGAACTGTGCCTTTGGATGCCGGCTCTACCTTACCCAGCTCCAGGCAGCGCAGCGGGATATCGCGTTTAGCCATACGGGCACGCAGCATATCGATGATAGCGTTCAGCTTGTATTCGTCTTCAGCTGCCAATTTGATACATTTTTCTTCTAATTCGATGCTGGCATCACTGCCGCGGAAATCATAACGCTGGGCGATCTCCTTTTTCGTTTGATTGACCGCATTGTCCATTTCCTGCATATCGACCTGCGATACAACGTCAAAAGAACTGTCTTTAGCCATGATGTCACTCCATTCATTGATTTGTTAATAATAATATTATATCAAAAAATCGGGAGCTTGTCATTTCGTCAGCGTCACCGTATCGATCAGCTTACCGTCCTGCTTCAGGCTGGTCACTGTCAGCTTACCGTCATTAACAGTCAGCTTCATATAATTAGGCTGGTCAAGCACGCCGTCAAAAGCGACCTCCTGCGGCTTGGAACGCGAACCGGCCCAGGTTTTATCACCACTGCGGCCCGAAGAAATATAGATCGTTCCCTGTGATGCCACATTACCGTTTTTAAACGGAGCAGAACGGCCGTAGGTATGATTATGAGCAGAAAAAACTACATCGACATTGCCACGGTCAATAACTGGTAAAAGTGCCGAGCCCAGTTCATTGGGTCTGCCGTCCTGATAGCGGAACAGATTACGGTGCACCAACACGATTTTCCATTTCTTATCACTGGCGGCCAGATCGCGCTCCAGCCAGCTCACCTGACTTGCGATCAGTTCAGGCTGCCACTCGTTTAATTCCTCCTGCTGCGTATCGATTACAGAAAAATGCACATCGCCGTAATCATAGCTGTAAGCCTGCTTCTGCAAACCCTCCGGCCCATTCAGGGGCAGATCGAACAAATTAAGATATAAATCGCCGCGGTAAGGTTTCCATTGCAGCGAATAATTTTCATGGTTGCCACTGATAGGAGCAACCAGAATCTGCGGCAACAGCCCGGACACTCCACGGAACCAACTGCGCCACTGGCTGTATTGCTCGCCGTTATCTACAAGATCGCCCATATTGATGAAAAAGGCGGCTTCCGGATCGTGACTGTAAGCATAAGCGGCAGTCTTACGCCAGACATTATAATCAAGGCTTTGCGAATCGCCGAAGATCAAAGCCGTAAAAGCGCCGCCGGTATCTGTTTTCAACGTTTGCCATGCAGAAAATTCTTTGCCGCCGCCAGCCCTGTATTCATAAACAGTTCCCGGCTCCAAAGCTGTCAGCGTCACACTTTGCTGATAAACCGTCCCTGAATCTGTTGCAAATTCTTTGCCCTGCGCCCACACCCTGTGAAGCTCATTTTCGCCCTGCAGCTTATATTCCACCCAGGCATCGCTTTCCGGCGCCTGCGTCTGCCACATAATAGTCCGCGAGGTTTTACTGTCGGCAGTAATCACCTGCCGCAGCTGCTGCGGCTCGTAACGCGCAGGCTGTTCGGCGCCGCAATATTGACGTTCATAAAAAAAGATACCGATCCCGACCACGGCAAGCATCAATGCCAGCAGGCCAGTTTTTGAAAAAGCTTTACTCCATCTCATTTTTTCCCCTCTCTCCCGCTACCATACTGTTTTATGCCAAGCTATACCGCTCCCAAAAGACCGTAATTACCTGCCGCATAAAAAGCAGTTCCGTAAAAAATGTTGATATCATTGCGGAAAAGGACGACAACAGCGCCCTCTTCTTTTTCCTTGTTTAAATTATATAAGTCTGGTCTGCGCTCCAGTCAAGAAAACATTTTGTGAAAAATAATAGGACCCGCCGATAATATTTTCCGGCGGATCCAAAACGTATATGCTTTATCAGTCGATGATATTTTGCTTGTAATCGTGATAACAGCTTCTCAGCTTCTCCATTGTTTTTACCATTTCCAGCTTTAACTTGGAGGCGGCATCAAAATCGCCGCGGCTAAAAGCATCGCGGATCATAGTAAAGATACACGGAGCCTCGACAGAATCTTTAGCCAACATAACACGCAGCGCTGCGATCTTCTCCCACAGCTCATCGTCACATTTATTATAGAAGCCAGTGTCATGCAGACATTTCATTGCCACGATCTCAGCATGGAATTCGGGGATGATCCTGTTTAAGAGCTCGGTCTGCCAGCGAACCAAGGCACCTTTGGCAAAAGAATCGATAAATTCTGCGCGCAGGATATTGCCGCTGGTAAGAGCAGCTTTCTTTTCGGGATATTTATTAAAGCCGCACATATTTTCCCACACAGTTGCAGGCGGTTTACCAAACAGACGGCTGCGTTCTTCCTCGCTGAAGTCTTCAAAAACATCATCTTCGCTGCGGTATTCGCGGTCTTTTTCCAGATAGAAGCCTTCAACGCCGGCCTTTTTGGACAATTCGGCTTCCAGTTCCTTCAAATTTTTGCCTGATTCCACACAAGCCTTGATTCCATCCCACATTGCCAGATAGAAAGCAGCGATAGCAATATAGGTATTAGTATAAGGATTAGGCGAACGCATTTCTATACGGGTCGCCATCGGACTGTCGATATCGCGGATCAAACCTGCCAGAATCGTACGGTTACGGGAAGGGACCTGCGGACTGATACCCAAAGAGGTAACGATACAGACAGGGGCTTCAAAACCTGGCTTCAAGCGGTTCAATGAATCGATCGTAGCTGAAATAAAAGGATTGATTACCTCATAGTTCTTCAAAAGGCCCATCATTGAACCGTAACCGATAGCAGACAGAAAATCCGCTTTCATATCGCCGGGCGCAAACAGATTGACCATTTTACCATTTTTGAGTTTTGCGGCAATACCGACATGGGTATGTTCGCCGCTTCCTGCAACGCCGGGGATCGGTTTAGCCTGGAAGGAAACTTCCAGACCGTTCATCCGAAAAACCTCTTTAACGATAATGCGGGCCAGCAGTTCGTTATCAGCAGTTTGCAGACCGATGTTAAATTTCCAGTCTACTTCCAGCTGTTCCATAACATGCGTCATATGACCTGCGCCGTCGATCTGTCCACGTACGCCGCCGCATTCTTTATGGCCCATTTCCGGTTCCAGACCATAAGCTTCCATCATTTCTATAGTCTGTTCTAAAGCGGTACGCACGTTACCGCGGGTACGCTGCCAGTATTGCTCCTGCATCATCTGCGAAGAAGAAAGGGCTTCGATCGGTGCGTCTTCACGCGGAGATTTAACCCAGAATTCCAGCTCGGTAGCACAGGTAAAGACCAGTTTTTCAATCTGAGACAGGTCAACATGTTCAAGACCTGCTATCTGCGGATGTTTTTTGAACATTTCCAGCATTTGTGCTTCCACATAATCCAGGCTGTTTTGCAGGATCGAACGGGAATCAACAAAGATTTCGTTGTGGATCAGGAAACAGGGTATGCGCAGGGTTCCGACCATTTTACCTGTCTGAGCATCAAAATGCTCGTAATTATAATCAATATACCAGTTGACACTTTTGTCGACCTTCATATCGACGCGGGCGTTATTTAAAGTAGCAATGCCCGGCAAAACAACGGAAGAACCATCAGTCTGAGCAGCCATACCTTCCAGGAAGCTGTTGATATCTTCGATAAATAAATTGATGGGCACTTTTTCGTCGGTATCGTTACCGGCAAAGTCCACACCCATAAAAGAAACAAATTTGATTTCCGGGTGCATTTCCAGCAAAGCCTTCAGTTCCTCCGGGGTTTGCTGTTCGGGGTTAATGTAATACAACATTTCTTTGTTCATCATAGCAATCACTTGCGGCACTGTGCCGCGCTCCTTTCCCAATGCTGAAGCTGAAATACAAATATAAAAAGGACCTTCCTATTTTTAAGCAATAAAATAGAAAGATCCCCATTGATCTATCGCCATCATTATAACAAACAACAGTCAGGCTTGTCCAGTGTTTAAAACAAACTTTAAACACTTTTTTTAACCAAACACCAAATATCACTTGCTCAAAAGCCGGATCAATATTTCTTCCAGCTTTTCAAACTGCCGGCCGCCATAGCGGATTTCGATATTGAGCTGTGATAGTTCCAAAAGTGCCCGTTCCAGTTCACCCAAGCCAAAGCGGCGGCTCTGCTCCGCCATTTTTTTTACAGCAAAAGGCGCGGCTTTTAACTCTGAAGCGATCTCGGCCTGCGAGGCCCTTCCTTCCAGAAGTTCTTTGACACGTCCAAGACGTCGCAATTGGAACGAAACCAGGCCGCATAGCGCCAGCACAGTATTACCGTGCTTACGTTCTTCACCCAAAAGCTCCAAAGTCTGCCCCAGCTTCTTTTCGGCAATGGCGTTCAGCAGCGCAAAGCGCGAAACTTCAGGCAACGCAGCGAAAGTCTGCTCGATATCATCTTTCGTCCAAATCTTACGTTCACCGGCGTAAACCGATAGTTTTTCGATTTCCTGTTCCAGCAGCAGCAGCGGCGCATTGTCAGTTACCGACAGATATTCCATGATCGTTTGTGACGCTTCATAATCAAAACGGCAGCCGCGCAGCGCAGCCTGTTCGTCCAGCCAGGGCTTCAGCTGATAGGATTTGAGAGACTTGCATTCCACCATCGCAGCAGTTTTAAGCAGGCTTTTATAAAGTTTACCGCGTTTATCGATTTTTTCGCCTAACAGCAGTACCTGACAATGTTCAGGTACATCAGCCAGCAGTTCTGCCAGCTCTTCCTGCTGCTGTTTGCGTTTTTCGCCGCCATCCTTACCTCCCCACAGCTTTTCATCTTTAATGATAACCAGACTGCGTCCTGAGAAAAAAGGGTAGGTATTGACAGCAGCAGATACTTCCTTTATATCCGTATCACGCTCAAAAACAGTTATTTCCCTGTCTTCCAGCGCGGCGTCGCCAAAAACAGCCCGCGGTAAAGCAGCGGCTATTTTATCTTTATAATAGCCTTCTTCGCCGAACACTGCGATTACACCAGCTACCTGTGTACCGGCACTTAATTGCTGCATAATTTTTTCTGCCGTGATTTCCATGTTTGTACTCCTTCAAGCCACTAAAAAAATTCCTTCTGATACCGATAACTATAACATTTTACCTGGCTGCCGTCAAAAGTGATTTTAAGCGCTCCGTCCTGATCTGTACGCCGCACCTGAGCCCCGCAGGCTGCCAGACGCTGCAGCGTTTCACTGCCAGGATGGCCGTAGCTGTTGGCCGCACCGACTGAGATAACCGCCAGCTGCGGACTGACTGCCGCTAAAAACGGCATTGAAGAAGAAGCATTACTGCCATGGTGACTGACCTTCAATACCTGACCGGGCTGAATCTGCCCCGCTGCCAGCAGTTCCTCCGTTTCTGTTGCATCACCTGTAAAAACAATGCTGCCGTCAGCAGATACAACCCTCACGATCAGCGAGCTTTCATTTGCATCGCTGTCAGCGCTACCGACAGGCGCGCTGATGATCTGTATTGCAGTATTGCCCAGGGAATAATTTGTGCCGCTCTCGGCATATATAAGCTGCGCTTTGGTATTCTTCAGCAGTGCCTGTATATCTGCTGAAGGCTGTTCCTGAGGCATAATGAGCCTGCGTATAGGTATATTTTCAGCTACTGCGGCCGCTCCTCCTGCATGGTCGTGGTGTCCGTGGCTTAAAAGCAGCATATCCAGACTGCGAATCCCCAGGTAACGCAGATAGGGCAGAACGATACGGCTGCCCGTATCATAGTCACCACGCAGACCACCGGTATCAATCAGCAGCGTCTGACGCTGCGGTGTTACGACCAGTGCCGCATCCCCCTGTCCCACGTCGATAAAATGTACGGTCAGAGGCTGCGGCCTGAATTTATCATAAAGCCCGATCCCCACCAGCATACAGCAGCATAAACCGATCAGCAACCGTCTTTCGCAAGCAGTGAAATCATCCCAGTCGCTGCTGCCGAAAAGCAGCAACAACAGTAAATAATAGACAGCGCCGCATAAAAGAGGCCAGCTGCCAACAGTGACAGTTGCCCAGCCGCCGGATGCCAGCCAGTGAATGATATTCAGCAAGGGGTGCAGTAAAAGCCCTGCCAGTAAAAACAGCAGCTTTCCCAACCCAAATACCGGCAGGAGGGCATATCCCGCCAGTGTCAGCAGTAGTGCCAGTTCCAGCAGCGGTACTAGAAGCAGATTAGCTGCCAGCCCACTCAGTGAAAGCTGATGAAAATAATGGATCAAAAACGGCAAAGCCGCCAGCTGTGCTGTTAAAGATACTGCCAGGATCTCGGCAATCCCCACAGGTAAGTAACGGGTACACAGGCCGCTCAGTACCGGGTAGAAATACAGCAGCCCCGCTGTTGTGGTAAATGATAACTGAAAACCTGCGTCCCAAAGCCAGCGCGGTTCATAGCAGAGCAACAGTATGACCACAGCACAGAAAATATTACTGCGCTGCGGCAGCCTGCCACTAACGCCAGCTCCAAATAGTGCCAGCGACATAAGCAAAGCCCTCAGTACAGGCGGTTTGAACCCGCACAAAGCCGCATAAAAAAATAAAATCCCTGCCAGCAGCGCCATAGTACAGTGGTTACGGCGCCGCAGCAGTACAAGCAGAAAGCCTGTCACCACTGCTATATGCGTACCAGATACAGCCAGCAGATGCGCCAATCCCACAGCAGCAAAATCTTCCCGCGTCTGCGCGCTGATACCGTCGTAACCACCTAAAGTCATACCGGCTAAAACAGCCCCGGCCTGTCCCGGTACAGTATGCTGCAGATTTGAACGCAGCCCTGCAGCCAGTCCGCCGATATACTGCCTGATACTTTGTCCGTCCCCGGACAAATACAGCTCACTGCCTTTTATAGACATTCGCCCCTGTAAATCCTGCAATTCGTTCCACAGCCCGCCATCCCAACCACCCGGATTGGCAAAATCAGTCAGTGGTTTAAGCGTTCCCTGTACAATAACGCCACCGGTTATTTTCTCGCTAAGATCCTGCCCTTGGACGAACACACGTACTTTACCAGATACTGCGATTGCTGTATCTGGTAAAGAGCTGCCAAGTTCCGCACTATTTGTCTGCACCGCTTGACAGGCAAGCACCAGACTGATTCCCTGCGGCGTTACTTTGACACTGCCAGCTTCCACTCTGCCGAAAATACGTACTTCCTGACCGGTAAAAGTCTGCAAAGGCAGCTGCGGCTGACGCATGGCCCCGCTGCCGCTGGCAGCGCCACAACAAAAACACAAACCAATACCTGCCGCGGCCAACAACTTTACTCCAGCCTTTTGGCGGCAGCACCAGGCAAGCAGCAGCAGAAAAAGTGCCGCCAGTATCAATGCTGGTATCAACGGCAACAGCTTACTGAGCCCTGCGTGGCAGCCAAGCAGAAATGCCAGTGTGGCGGCGACAATGATCTGTTCCAGCTGACGCTGCATCACAGCTCCAGATAAGGCTGCATTTTGCTAAACTTGGCCTTACCGATCCCTTTGACCTTCATAACATCCTCGATACTGGCAAACCCATGCGCCGCCCGATACTCAAGTATACGCTGCGCGGTAATATCACCGACCCCAGGCAACGCTGTCAGTTCGGCAGCCGTAGCTGTATTCAAATGTACCTTGCCGCCAGCTTTTGCTGTGCCCCTGCCACTCTCAGCAGCAGTCTTTACCGAGACCAAAGTATTTGCGCCTGCTGCCTCAGCAGCTGCACCTGCATTTACCGGCGCAGTCTGCTCACGCAATTGCCTGGCACTTAACCGCGGCACATTTACCTGCATACCATCTTTCAGCAGCTTTGCCAAATTAACTTTATCGGGATTAGCTTCCAGTGTCATTCCTCCGGCAGCGGCGATAGCCGCAGTAGCTCTGCTCCCTGCGGGGATTTCATATAAACCCGGCTTTGCTACCGCACCGCTTACATATACCTTAACTCCCCGAGTCTGTACCGCACTGATACCAGCTGCCGGTACAGGCACAACAGCAGCAGTATCCTGCGGGCTGCTTCCCAGCAGACTGCCGCCGGCACATAAAACTACGGCAGCCCCCAAAGCTGCTACTTTTCCTCTCAGCCCTCGTTCCATCATCGCTATCCAGCCCCTTTAAAACGCAAAAAGCAGAGTTCCTGAGGTCAACAATAAATTCGTTATACCTTAGGAACTCTGCCATAGCGTCTTTATGATTTGATCTTACTGATCCAGCTATTTAATTTTTTTCTGCGATTTAAGGTCTGGCAACAATATTGACCAAACGTCCGGGTACGCAGACGATCTTCACGATCTTGCCGACATCGACCATAGCAGCGATATGTTCATCCGCCAAAGCCAGTTTTTCCAGTTCTTCCCTGCCGGCTTCCGCAGGTACAACCAAACGGCCTTTGACCTTACCGTTGACTTGCAGCACGATCTCGACATTATCGACCTTCATGGCCTCTGCCTCGGCTTTAGGCCAGCTTTGTGCATGCACGCTGCTGTCAGCGTCGATGACGCCATGCCACAATTCTTCGGTTACGTGCGGTACGAAAGGAGCAAGCAACCGCAGCAAAGCGGAAACGGTTTCATAAACCAGACCGGCATTGTAATTTTTCTGAGCTTCCTTATAAACATATAAAGCATTGACCAACTCCATCATCGCACTGATTGCAGTATTGAAATTAAATCGCTGCTCGATATCGTCGGTAACTTTTTTGATCGTATTATGCAGCACGCGGCGCAGCTCTTTATCAGCTTCATCCAGTTTTGAAGTATCATAGCCGGTGACCTTTTGGGCCAGCTCACCCTGGAAGTGGCTGACGATACGCCAGACACGGTTGATAAAACGGAAGGAACCCTCCACGCCCTGATCGCTCCATTCCAACTCTCTTTCAGGCGGAGCAGCAAACATAATAAACAGACGAGCAGTATCGGCACCGTATTTGGAAATGATCTCTTCCGGAGAAACGACATTACCTAAAGATTTACTCATTTTCGCACCGTCTTTAATGACCATGCCCTGAGTCAGCAGGTTGGTAAATGGTTCGTCGTATTTTACAAGGCCTGCGTCACGCAATACCTTCATAAAGAAACGTGAATACAGCAAATGCAGGATCGCATGCTCGATACCCCCGATGTACTGATCGACCGGAGCCCAGTAATCAACAGCTTCTTTACTGAATGGAGCAGTATCGTTTTTCGGATCGGTATACCGCAGATAATACCAGGAAGAACACAGGAAAGTGTCCATAGTATCGGTCTCGCGGCGGGCCGGTTTACCGCATTTGGGGCAGGTGCAGTTAACAAAGCTTTCACTGGTTGCCAGCGGTGAAACGCTGCCCGCATCAAACTTGACGTCTTCCGGTAAACGTACCGGCAGCTCTGCTTCCGGCACAAGAACTTCGCCACAGTCAGGACAGTAAATAATCGGGATCGGAGCCCCCCAATAACGCTGACGGCTGATGAGCCAGTCGCGCAGACGGTAGTTGACATGACGGGAACCAAAGCCTTGTTCTTCCGCATAATCCATAATAGCTTTGATTGCAGCATGCATCTCCATGCCGCTGAACTTGCCGGAATTTACCAGCACGCCCTCTTTTTCTTCATAGGCGGCAGTCATATCTTCAACTTTTAATTCCTGGTCTTTAGGAGTAACGACAACGATCTTATCCAGACCGTATTTATCGGCAAACATCCAGTCGCGCTGATCACCTGTAGGTACACCCATAACAGCTCCGGTGCCATAATCGTACAGGACATAGTTGGTGACCCAGATCTCTACCTGGCGGCCATTGAAAGGATTGACAGCATATTTCCCGGTAAAGATACCTTCTTTTTCCGACTCGCTGGAAGTACGTTCAATATCGGACTGGTTGCGCACACGGGCGCAGAAAGCCCTGATCTCGTCTGCCTTCGGATTATCCCGGCACAACTGCTCTACCATTGGATGCTCGGCAGCCAGGACCACGAAGGTAACGCCAAATGCCGTATCCGGACGGGTAGTGTAAACAGGTAGCTTAGCATTGATGCAGGGCACGTCAAAGCTGAATTCCAGACCTTCACTGCGCCCGATCCAGTTTTTCTGCATCGTCTTAACGCGTTCCGGCCAGCCGTTCAAAAGTTTCAGATCATCCAAAAGTTCTTCCGCATAATCGGTATTTTTGAAGAACCATTGTTCCAGATCTTTTTTGACGACCTCATGGTCACAGCGCCAGCAGCGTCCGTCGATAACCTGCTCATTAGCCAAAACAGTGTTGCATTCACCACACCAGTTGACAGCAGATTTTTTCTTGACGGCCAAACCGCGCTTATAAAACAGCTCAAAGAACCACTGGGTCCATTTATAGTAATCTTCCTTACAGGTGGCAACTTCGCGGTCCCAATCATAGGACAGTCCCAGTTCCTTCTGCTGACGGGTCATGTTGGCGATATTTTCCATCGTCCATTTAGCAGGGTGGATACCATGTTTGATCGCGGCATTCTCAGCCGGCATACCAAAAGAATCCCAGCCCATCGGATGCAGCACGTTAAAACCGTTCATACTGCGGAAGCGGGCAACTACGTCGCCGATGGAATAATTGCGTACGTGCCCCATATGCAGGTTGCCCGAAGGATACGGGAACATTTCCAGCACATAAGACTTGGGTTTGCCTGCATCAATATCAGTTTTAAATGCCTTGTTATCTTCCCAATATTTCTGCCATTTGCTTTCTATGGCATGGGGAGTATACTTTTCTTCGATCATTCTTCTCATAACCTCCTAAAATTTGCTTACCACCGCAGCGCGGCAAATAAAAAAGTCCCCGGCTGTTAGGCCAGGGACGAAATAGCTTTCGCGGTACCACCCTGATTGCCGAAAAAAAATCTCGGCCACTCAAAACCTGTAACGCCGGTTATGCGTCCGCGCTTTTGACGCGGCTCCTCCGCGGCGAGTTCACCTTGCTCCCGTATTGACTCGCAGCTGCCGTCAACTTTCTGCAACAGGGATCTGTGGTTACTACTCCGCTTCACCGAATTTGTTCATTCTGCAAATACTTTAACCATTATATCACAAATCCGCGGAGTTTCAAGTCTTTTCTTCCCCATCTGCCTAGTACGCACTGCAGGCGGCTTTTAATGCTCTTCGCTCATCTGGAGCCTGCTTACTCTCCCTCAAGCTTAATAGTATGACGCTGCTGCACCAACAGCCAAAATGCCAGTGTGATCACCAGTACGATGATACCTGACAATGCAAACATATTGGCATAGCCCAATATCTCGGTAATAAACCCCAGACCCATAGCGCCGACGACGATGCCGACTTCAATAAAAGCAGTAAAAAAACCCAGTGCTGGTCCACGTTCTTCCGGCCGGGTAACATCAACGACCAGTGCAGTAAGCGCCGGCACTAAAGCTCCATATCCCAGTCCGAATAATATTGCGATCAGCCCAAGCGTCCAAACGTTATCCATAATAAAGAAACACATAGCCGCCAGTGCAACCAAAAGTGAAAACGGCAAAATCACCAGACGCCTGTCGACATGATCGGACAGCTTACCGGCAAAGACCCTGCTGCCCATCGTCGCCAAAGCATAGACTACGAAAAAAATACCATAATCACTTATATTCCGCTGCTGCGCATAAATCGGTAAAAAAGTAAGAATCGCGCCATAGACCAGTGATGCACCCAAAAGGCACAGCGAAGACATAAAAATTACCCGCCGCCTGAAAATCGGCAGCAGATCCAGTTTTTGTTCCTGCTCATAAACAGGATTCGTTTCCTTGAGCGGCAGTAACACGAAAAAGCATACTAATGCCGTAACAAAAGTCACGTTGAACAAAAAAGGATAACTTTGTGTATGCTGAAGGATCCAAATGCCTGCTGCTGGAAAAACAGCCATAGAAACCACACTGCAGGTCTGATAAATCCCCAACACCTCGCCGCGCCTGTCTACCGGCGCATAATCGGCTATATAGGCAGCCGATGCCGCCAGATACATCGCCAGACAAACACCATGCGCAAGCCTGAGTACGACCAGCGGCACCACGCCGGTAACTCTGCCGAACAGCAGAAACAACAGTGCAAAAGAAATCGTACCCAGAAGCATCATACGCTTACGACCCCATTCGTTGGCCAGTTTACCCAAATACGGCCGTATAATAAAGGACGACAGGCCGAAAGCGCCACCAACCAGCCCGATATCGGCAGGTGTACCGCCCAACATCTCCACATACTGCGGCAATACCGGAATATACAAATAAAAAGCTCCGTAATACAAAAAATTAGCCAGGCAAAACAAAATAAAATTCATTGACCACATACTGAAATCCTGCTGCTTTGTCATAGTTGCCCCTCCCCTGCGTTTTGATACTTTCATTGTATAAAAATGCTGAAAGCGGCAACAGCAACCAGGGATAGAAAGGAAAAAGATTCTCGCATCCTAATTCAGACTTTATATCTATATTAAACGGATTAATCAGACTTTGGCAGTAGACACAGGCATTTATTTTCGCGCTGAGGTCAAACCTGTCAGCAATTCCTTGCATTCCTTCTTAAAATAAGCTAACATAAAGTTAACATTAAGCAGCAAAAATGGAGCATAATTCATGAAAATTTACGCTATCGGCGACCTGCACCTTTCCGGAAAGCCTCCGTCCAAGCCTATGGAAATCTTCGGGAAACACTGGGCAGACCACGCCGCCAAGGTTGCAGCCAACTGGCATCAACTTATCAGCAGCGACGATACCGTCATCATCTGCGGCGACACCTCCTGGGCCATGGACCTGCAAGACGCTCTGACCGACCTGAACTGGATCGCCGCCCTTCCCGGGCGCAAAATCATTCTGCGCGGCAACCATGACTACTGGTGGTCATCTTTAAAAAAGATGCAGACTGCGACAGAAAATAATTTCAGCTTTCTGCAAAACAACTTTTTTACCTGCGGCACGACTGCCATATGCGGCAGTCGTGGCTGGCTCCTGCCTTCATCTGACAATTTTAACGCGGACGATGCCGCTATCTACCGCCGTGAAGGACTGCGCCTGGAGGCTTCACTGGAAGCTGCCAGACAAGCCGGCTACAGCGATATCATAGCCGTACTGCATTATCCGCCTCTTTATGACGCTGCAAATGAATCTGTTTTTGCCGAACTGCTGGAGCGTTACGGCGTCAGGCACTGCGTTTTCGGCCATATTCACGGCAGCGATGCAAGCATGGTTTTTGAAGGTATCCGCAACGGCATCACCTATAAGCTTGTCAGCTGTGACACGCAGGGTTTTATACCGCAGCTGGTAAAATAAACAGCGAAGAAGGCGTTCCTATGCCCAAAAATATTTCCGCAGCAACACTGATGGTTTTATCCGCCTGCATCATTTGGGGCGCACAGCCGATGTTCGTCACTTTTGTCGTCCGCGAGTTCGACCCGATCCCTCTGGTCAGTATCCGTTATTTTACAGTAGGCGTAGTGCTGCTGGCAGCGCTGGCTTACAGCGGCGAAAAACTGCTGCCACCACGCAAGGCCTGGCTGCCGCTGTTTTTGATGGGCGTCCTCAGCGTTGGCGGCAACAATGTTGCGCAATTTACAGGCCTGCAATACTCGACCGTAGCCAACCTTACTATTATTGCCTCGCTGACGCCTGCCGTGACCGCACTCTTAAGTCTGGTGCTGCTGCATGAACGGCTGCACAAGCTGCAATGGCTAGGTATCGCCGCCAGTATCATCGGCGCCGTTTACCTGATCAGCAAAGGTTCGCTTTCAACGATTATCAACCTGAACTTTAATTTCGGTGATATCCTGTTCTGCGTCAGTATGGTCGCCTGGGCTTTTTATACCATTCTTGTCGCGCAGGTCAGTAAATATGTATCTGCCTACAGCGCTGTAGCCTGGGCCGGGCTGCTTGGCTCGCTGACTACGGCTGCTTACAGTATCCTGACCGGGCAGTTTGCACTGCCCTATGACCTTTCCGCTTTAGCTTGGGGGTCCTATTTTTACGTTATTTTTATCGGCAGCCTGGTCGGTATGCTGTTCTGGAACAAAGGCATCCGCGTTATCGGCCCCAGTCAGGCCGCCGTGTTTATGAATCTGATGCCGTTAGTAGGCATCATCTGCGGCATCGCCTTTCTCGACGAAAGCTTCTATACTTCCGAAGCAGTTGGCGGCGCTCTTATCATCGCCGGTGTGTATCTGACTACTCAGTACCGCCTGCTGGCCTATAAACTGGCCAGATATCTGGTCAAACGCCGGCGGCAGAAATCATTGAACGACTGTTAAACTTTTAAGTTACGGGCAGATGCCCGGCACTTTATAAATCATCATCGAAAGGTCTGTCAGCACTGCCATGCAAACGAACAAGCTTACCGCCTCGGCACTTTTGATCTGCACTTGCGTCATCTGGGGCATTCAACCTATGTTCGCCAAATTCGTTGTCAGGGAAATGTCGCCCATACCTATGGTCAGCATTCGCTACACTATCGTAGCCCTGACGCTGTTTGCCATGCTTGCCTGGCGCGGCGAAAAGCTGCTACCACCACGCAGGACCTGGCCGGCCTTATTTACCATGGGCATCCTCGGCGTCTGCATCAATAACGTTACCCAATTTACCGGGCTGCAATATTCGACAGTCACCAACTTTACCATTATCGCCACACTCACGCCCATCGTGACGGCTCTGCTCAGCTTTGTGCTGATCCATGAACGTCTGCACCGCCTGCAATGGCTCGGCATCTGCAGCAGCCTGTGCGGCGCGCTGTACCTGCTCAGCAACGGTTCGCTTGCGGCCATATTGACGCTGAGCTTTAATATCGGCGACGTACTCTTTTTTACCAGTCAGGTCGCCTGGGCACTTTACTCTATCATCGTCGTGCGCATCATCGACGATGTTTCCCCCTTTGCCATCGTCGCCTGGTCGGGTCTGTTAGGTTCGCTTACCACGGCAGCCGGCGCTGCTTATTTTGGTCATTTCGAACTTCCCTCACTACTTTCACCGCTGGCTCTTGGTTCATATCTGTTCGTCATTTTTGCCGGCGGGCTGATTGCCATGATCTTCTGGAACAAAGGTACCGGCATCGTCGGACCCAGTCAGGCAGCCGTATTTATGAACATCATGCCGCTGGTCGGCATCGTCTGCGGGGTGCTGTTTCTTGACGAACAACTTCTCATCTCCCAGGCTATTGGCGGCGTACTTATCCTCGGCGGCGTCTATCTGACCACACAATACCGTACCGTCGCCTATCGACTGGCAAAATATTTTACGCATCGCCAGCGTAAACGACAGCCGCTGCGCTGACATATCGATGATGGGCGACCTAAGCACAAACAGATCAAAATATCTCTCACAGTCAAGCTTCTTCTGCTCGCGTCTGCAACGGCGGCGAGCCTTTTTATTTTAACAGGTACTATGTCATCCCCGACTTTATTGACACAGGCTGCGAACAGTGCTATGCTAAAAATGTTTACGGCATATGTCGCAAACTCATAACAATTACAGTAAAGGAGCGGTATAACAATGAAAATCGCAGTTACTTATCAGGACGGCGACATCTTTCAACACTTCGGACACACCGAATTCTTTAAAATTTACGACATCGAAAACACTGACATCGTCAAAACAGAAATCGTCAGCACCAACGGCAGCGGCCATGGCGCGCTGGCACAATTTCTGCACGAACACAGCGTCGATACTCTGATCTGCGGCGGTATCGGCGGCGGCGCTCAACTGGCATTGTCACAAGCAGGCATCAAGCTTTATGGCGGCGTTACCGGCAAGGCCGATGATGCAGTAAATGATTTGCTCAATAATAAACTGAACTATGACCCGGCAGTAAAATGCGCCCACCACGAACAGGAACACGGCGGCGCAGGCCACACCTGCGGCGCACACGGCTGCGGTAGCAATAGTCACCACGGACATTAAGCGCCTTGCCCTGCATGATTTACCTGAACAGCAAAATTCAGTACACTACTTACTCACTGCTACGGCAGTGGGTTTTTCTTTTTCCGGATTTTTCAACTTATTATATTAATTTTCTCTACTATAAACAAGATCCTATCTCATGATAAGCAACACTACTTTTCCAACGTCTGAGCTTTTTTATTGCTGTTTTAGTTTTGAAATAAAATTTATTTATATTGTTGACTAAAAAAGTTGCATCCTTTCAAAGTCGTAGTATAATAGGCATTATAATAAATTTAAAGTTTTTGAGGGGATGCACTTATGCAAACAAAAAAATTAAAATACCTGCTGCTGTTTGCCGTTATCGCAATAGCCGCCGCAGTGGCATGGTACTTTGCCTACTGGGTCAAAACGCCGCAGTATTCGCTGGGCCTTATTGGCAGCGCAGTACAAAAGCACGATTTTGCGGCTTTTGAAAAGCACGTCGATATGGAAACACTTTACAGCAGTGCTTATGACGATGTCGTTGTTGCCTCTTTTGGTAACGAACGCCTGTCAAGCCCGATTCTGGCTGCGTTAGTACAGAATATCAAAGGTGTTGCCGTCCCGATCCTGATCGACCAGACCAGACAATACGTCAACGGCGGTACTATGGAAGAAGCAGATCCAAGTGATGCTGACTCGCCGATGCTGCAAAACAACGGTACTGATATCGTCAATAATCTGAAAAACAAGACAGGTGTCAATTCTATGCAGTATCAGGGTGTGGAAAAGATTCAGAAAAATGGCAGTGTCGCTGTCGTAACCATCAAAGTTTTCGACAGCGAATTAGACAAACATTTTTTAGTAGAGCTTGCTATGCAGCAGCTTGCTGACGATACCTGGCAGATAACTAAGATCAACAATCTGAAAACTTTGATCAATGAACGTGATCAGGCCTTACAAAACAAACTGGCTGAAATTAACGCTCCTGTACAAAAGCAGATCGACGACGCTGTTGCCGTTTCTCCGCAAAAAATCTTTATAACTTCGGCTCCTTATTCCGGCGTTATCCGCCTGTTAGAAGCAGATATTCAGCTGACTAACAACGCGATGAAGGAGTTGCAGTATTTTACCGGTGTTCTGGAGCTTTACAACGCTGATAACGAATTATTTTACAGTGGCAATTTTGCCAGCAGCAAAGATCTTGCCGCCAAACAGACCGCAGTTTATAAATTCAACTGGGAGCTGAACCCCTTTCTGACTGATGATGCCAAGGTTATGAACAGCGATTTCAGCAAAGTGACCTGGAAGGCTTCTCTAAGCAGTCTGTCCTTTGCCGATGGCTCTACAATCGAACTTTTAACGCAGCTGCCTGTTAAAGCAGCAACTAAATAAAAACGTGAAAGCCGTAACGCCGATCCAACAGCGTTACGGCTTTTTTATTACCACTGACAGCAGGCTTTCGCTTTGCTGCGGATCAAAGCACCGCCATCTTGCAAAGTTCCGTCGGCAGATGCCAGCTTCCACAGATCCCATCTTTCAAAAGTCGTTGCCGGCCCATAATCATCAAGGTCAGCCGCTTCTGCATGAGTCATAACATAATTATCGTCGATCGGCAAATCCAGTCCCCGGCACAAAACTGCTACTACCCGCGCCAAGGTTTCTAACTGCTGCCGTGTAGGCGGCACGCTGCCAAAGTCCACACTGCCATCGGTATAAGCCACCGCGTCGGCGCAGCAGCAGATGCTTACCGCAACTGCGCCGCTGTTACGATGCCATGTATGCTCTTTATATTCTGTCAGTTTCCCGCAGCTGCTCCACACTGTACCGTCACCTGTGATGTTCAAATGATAGTCGTCATAAGTATTGTTATAATGCCCCGCCGTCCAGTGCAAATAAATCCTTCTGATCTCACCCTTTGCGTTTTCAGCCAGCGCCGCCAATTCCTGCAATGTTATTTCACGCATTTTCTATCCCTCCGTCTCAGGCTGCCTGCGCCTGCTGCTCATCATAAAACTTCTCAACAGTTATATCACAGGTTTTGCCATTGCTTTTTATAATAATATCGCCGCATAAAGCAGTATTGAAAACATCGGCCTGTAAATTGTACAGTCTTTGTACCACTTCCGGGCTGGGATGCTTATATTTATTACCTTCGCCGCTGCTGATGACCGCTATCTTCGGTTTGACAGCAGCTAAAAATTCATTGATCGATGATGTTTTACTGCCGTGATGCGCCACCTTTAAAACCTGCGCCTGCAGTGCCTCAGAGTCAGTTTGCAGCAGATCACGTTCTACTTCGGCCTGAATATCCCCGGTCAGCAGCATTGCAAAATCTTTATACTCCAACCGCAGCACCAGACTGTTGTTATTGGTGTCAGAAGGAGTCCCCTTATACAACGCCTGCGGACTCAGGACCTTCAGCTTCACCATTTCATTGACCGGAACTTCCTGACCGCCGCGCAGCACTTCAAAAGGAATCTGTTCCTTTTCAATCTGCAAACGAAAGTCGTTATACATTTTAGTTTTATAATTCTGACCGCTGTCATAAACCTGTTTTACCGGAAACCTGTTCAGCACCGCTTTCATCCCGCCGATATGGTCGGCATGCGGATGTGTAGCGATCAGCATATCGATCTGCTCGACATGATTTTCTTCCAGCTTAGTCAGCAGCCTGGCAGCTTCGCTGCGGTCGCCGCTGTCGATCAGGATATTTTTCCCCTGCATTTGTACCAGGATACTGTCTCCCTGTCCAATATCCAAAGCAGTAACGGCAAGGATATCGTCAGCAGTTTTCACAGCGTCCTGTGTTTTTGCCTCCGCTTTTGGCGGCATTTCTTTGGGTACTGCAGTATCCATTGCCTGCAACTGCTCCAGCAAAACCGGCACATAACTTTTTACCAGCTCGCTGTCTTTAGTAACAACGCCGGCTGCAAGCACCAGCGCAGCCAAAAGTATCGCTAAAAATGAAGTCTTCTTCATATGTTCCGCTCCTTAATTTAAATGCAGATCGTGATGCAGCGGCTTAAAAACACTCATTTTACCACCGTGCTCCAGCACTGCTGTTGCAAAACCTGCGTCATAATCCGGCAGCTTCGGCATTTTGCTTTGCTGAAGCTGTTCATTGCCGGGCAGCAGCAATCTTAAAGCATAATCTATTTTTACCGCGCCCAGCCACATCAGGTACTCTATCTCGACATCGTGGAAGCCGTCCATATCGGTCCTTAGTGCAGCACACAGCTGTTCCACCTGCAATAGCTGTTCCATATTCATTCCTCTGGTTCCACGCTCGCGCCAATATTCTATGATCTTTCCTATCCCACGACCTAAAATAAGCTGCTGATGCTGTTTCACCTCAAAAAGCAGCCGGCGGCGCAGATACACGACCTGATCCAGCCCTACTGCCAAAGTGCGGTTGGCAAGCTCCAACTTGCTCATGTGTGAATTATCCCACAAAGGTTGGCTTGCACCGGATGCATCCAGCATCAGTAATGGAACAGGCGATTTCAGCATACTTTCGCTGCCCAGATTATCATAAACGCCGCCATCAGTCAGATAGAGCTTGGCCGGATTTTCCGGTTTCTGCGTTCCCGTACCGTAAAGATCCCTGAATTCTCTTGCCTCTACATCCAGCTCCAAAGGTGCGAAGCCTACCGGATAAGCAGCCGAAGCCGCAACGGCAAAAGCAATGGGGATATCGTCGATATCACTGCTGCGCCCCAGCAGATAACCGTAAATATCACTACTTTTAAACCTGAATCTTTTTAAGGTATTGATACATGTAGCATTGCAGCTCCATTCTGTCGCTGCCTCTGCCTGCTTCATTTTTCTGCCTTCAAACAGTTCTTCGTCTAACACCTGTGGAAAAGCTTTACTCATCTTCGGCCTTAAAGCAGCCGCCAGAGCCAACTGCTGCAGCTTGGGCAGATATGGCAGCAGATAAGCGAGCCAGGATGCTTTTGTCATGATACGCCTGCGGAAATTGCACTGTCCCAGATTGATCAGTTTCGTTGTCACCCGCCTGTCAAAATCAAGCAAACTGCTGAAATCACCTTCTGCCAAAGCGCTGATGACAGCACCTGCCGCAATACTGCCGCCGGACACAGAGGTTATTTCGTTGACATGTTTTTCAAGTCCCAGCTCTACTAATCTGCGGTAAGCCCCAAGACAGTAAAACGTAGCTCTGAAACCGCCGCCGCTGAAACCAAGATTGATCTTATTATCTATTTCCACTTCATTTTCCCTCCTTTGAAAAAAGCCGCCCATAACAGGCGGCTTTCTTAATCTTCCAGCCATACCGGCCTTCTGGCAAAACCAACATGGTAAACTATGTACTGCATCACCACCTGATGCTCACCGATATTCAGCAAATAGAAGTTCTTCTCCTGTCCGATGATCCGTCCGCGCGGAGAATCTGACAGACAGCGGTTTAGCAGCTGACGCTGCTTTTCAATGTCTTCCTCATTTACTGTTTTTTCTGGATCGGTATTGCCGATAACAACACGTTTTACATAGCCCACCGCACTTACATCAAATGGTTTCGTCATCATAGTTACCTGCCTTTACACCTCATCAGGCAACATCATTATCAGCTGTATAATGTTCTTGCCCCTGTGCTCCTGCTGCCGCAGTTTTCTGGATACTTGTGGGGTTGATCGCCGTATTGAGGATATCCAAAACACGGGACAGACCTTCCGGCATCTCGCCCTGAGTAGCGCGGACCTGCACATGATATTTTGCGGAATTATCACTCTTACGGGTATTTTCCTTATGACTGGAGATAGATCCCTTAACTTTGGCTTTCATGCTGAAAGGACCGATCTGCAAACCCATCTCTGCTTCCAGCTCGCCTTTTTTATCGTCGATTTCCGACTGAGTTTCCGAAGATTTTACTTCCATATCGAAGGTAATATCTACCAGATCGATCGACAGAGACGGAACTTTGACCATCGCCAAAAGCGGGATATTCATTTCCACTTTTTCAGAAGCGGGACCATTGCCGTCATCGCCGTTAGCGCTGCGGGTAAAGCTGAACCCTACGGTACGTACGACCTGTTTATCGCCTTCCTTAACCAGGCCGACCTCTTCAATAAAGCGAGCCGTTGCGCCGGCCAGCATCGTCTGTGCGTCACAGGCAGCCTGCAGCGGACCGCCGATCAAAGACTCCATTGGCAAACCGCCGAATTCTTCCGCCATTTTTACTAATGCCATAATTAACTACATCCTTTCTGTTTGTACTTTATCAGGGCAGTATTTTCACCATCTGATCATTGATTTTCATAACTGCTTCAGGAGGATCGTTAGACTCAAACAGCAATTCTACATCGACAAAATTATCGGTATCCGTTTTGTTGGAAGACAAAATATTTGCCAGCAGACCGCTGTCATTGCTTTTACCATCATCCCAGCTGCTCAGCTTTACCTTAAACTTCAGCTTCATCTCCTTCAGCTTCAGAGAATTCATCGGTACCAGCGCAATTTTCGGCACCTGCACCAGTACATATTCCAGTTCGCCTGTGTCAGGATTGATACGAGGATATTGGATATCAAAAGTCAGCGGTTTCTGCGACTCGTCAAAATAACGTTTCATAACATTCAAGTGCTGATTTTCAATCATGCTGTGCGCTTTTAAAATTGATTCCTGCATCGCTCCCAACAAATTCTCAAAGTATTGCTTTTTCGCCATCACGGCTCCTCCTCATAATCAAAATTTACGGCTGTAAAGATCGGTCACCTTAACCTGCAGCGCTCTTGCCAAAGCGTCAAGAACCGGAACAGTCGGATGCCGTTCGCCTAATTCGATCGCACTGATCATACTTGTACTGATACCTGATAATTTAGATAAATGCTTTTGAGTCATACGTTTCTCAGTGCGGACCTGGAAACAGATAATAACAAATCATAAGCCAGCCCCCCTTTCTAGGTGCCTTTTTCTTTAGCTCCTCCCCGCAGCTTCAAAAAGTTTTCCATACCGGCTTTGGCAAAATAACCGCTGATGATAACAGAAAACGGACCGTCAACATAATCTATCAGCCTGTCCGGTATTTCTCTGTATATTAACCAAGTGCCGGCCGAAAACATTATGATGCCGACAAATAACCAGGTCACCGTTCCGACAACCTTTTTGGAGAAGCTCAGTTTTTCATCATCAAGTTCCATAGCTTTCACCTCCCTGGCTTTACATTACTATTATCTTTATCCACAATGGTGGAATATTATAAGAAATACTTTATTATTTTAATGTTTTACGAATTTTTAAATTGTGAAACATTTTTATTTTTGCTTTTTATCCTTTCATAAGTCCTCGCAGCTGTATCCCAGTACTTAGAAAGGGCAATAAAAAAGCCCCGCTTACAAAATGTAAACGGGGCTTTCGCCTTTTTCTGTATTTTTCCAGGCCTCAGCATGTAAAAAACATGTATCAATATTCACTTTATTACTTTTAATTTTTTTAGATTACTTAAAGCGTTTTAAACGCAGGGCATTGCTTACTACCGAAACCGAGCTCAGCGACATTGCCGCCGCAGCGATCATCGGGTCAAGCAGAGGTCCGCCGAAAATGTGCAGCACTCCTGCGGCTACAGGTATACCAATAATATTGTAGCCAAAAGCCCAGAACAGATTTTCTTTAACGTTGCGGATCGTAGCCTTACTTAAACGCAGGGTAGTACTGATATTACGAATATCTCCGTTGACCAGCACGACCTGCGCCGATTCTATCGCCACATCAGTCCCGCCGCCAACGGCAATGCCCAGATCAGCCTGCGCCAAAGCCGGTGCGTCGTTGATACCGTCGCCAACCATGGCGACGATCTCCCCACCCTGCTGGAAGCTTTTGATCAGCTCGGCCTTATGACCAGGCATCAGCTCAGCTACTACTTCGTCCACGCCAGCCTGCTGCGCAATATAAGCAGCAGCGCGTTTATTATCGCCGGTCAGGATAACGGTACGGATATTCAGCTCGTGCAGCTTCTGCATTGCTTCCTGGGTTTCTTCCTTCAGCGTATCGGCGATAGCAAAAATACCGCACAAATTACGGCCGATCGTCAGATAAACGATCGTTTTACCAACTGACGCTAATTTTTCGCCAAGTTCTATGGCATTCGGCGGAATCATTGCCACAGGCTGTACAAAGGACAAATTTCCCAACCGTACGTTGGTATTTTCACAACGGGCAGCGATACCGCCGCCCACCGTAGTTCTAAAATCTGTACAGGTCGGCAGTTCCATCCCTGCGGCCCGTTCTTTGACAGCTACTGCCAGCGGATGAGCTGAACCTTGTTCAATTGCCGCCGCCAGCCTTGTTATCGCTTCTTCTTTGGCTCCATTCCAGCCGATAACGTCTGTTACTATCGGTTTGCCCTTCGTAATCGTACCGGTTTTATCAAAAACCGCCATTGTTACATTATGAGCTGTTTCTAAAGCTTCTGCATTTTTGAACAGTACGCCTTTTTCAGCACCCTTACCTACAGCGACCATGATTGCCGCCGGTGTCGCCAGTCCTAAAGCGCAGGGGCAGGCAATAACAAGTACGGCAACAAAGACCTGCATGGCAAATTTACTGCCGGCGCCGGCAAACCACCAGCTCAAGCCAGCAACTAAAGCTATCACCAGCACTACCGGCACAAAAACCGCCGCAATTTTATCAGCCGTTTTGGCAATCGGCGCTTTCGAGCCCTGAGCCGCTTCGACCATCTGCATGATCTGCGACAGCATCGTATCCTTACCGACTTTTTCGGCTTTAAAACGCAGATACCCGTCGGTAACTACTGTAGCCGCAAAAACATTTTCGCCGACACTTTTACCTACAGGCATACTTTCACCGGTCAGCATCGATTCGTCAATACTGGCGTGCCCGTCTGTGATCACCCCGTCGACCGGTATCTGATTGCCTGGGTGGACGATAACTATATCACCTGTCAGGATCGCTTCGCGCGGAATCTCTACCTCTTCGCCGTCCTTCCAGATAAAGCCTGTCTTCGGCGCCAGGTTAAGCAGGCTGCTGATAGCGTGTCCAGCTTCACCTTTCGCGCGCAGTTCTAAAAACTTACCACACAAAACAAAGGTCAAAATAGCGCCGGCAGATTCAAAATAAAGACTATGCACAGCATGAGGATTTATTTTTGCCAGAACTTCGTAGGTTGAATAGCTGCTGTAAATAAACGCAGCACCCGTACCTAAAGCAACCAGTGTATCCATTGACGGAACACCGTTTTTCAAGCTGATGATACCATTTTTGAAAAACGGACCGCCGGCATACAATATCGGCAGCGTTAATAACAACTGCACAAAAGCATAGACATCGCTCATCTGATCCGGATCTATCGGTACCGGTAAAAATTTACCAGGAATCATCGGCGCCATCGCCAAATATAACAGCGGCACAAAAAAGAAAGCCGCCACTTTCAAACGTTTCTTTAAATCAAGGGCATCCTGTTCCGCCCTCTGTTCCGCTGTCGATTCTTCGCCCGGCGCATCATGGACAACACCAAAGCTCATTCTGGTCACAGCTTCTTCCAGCTGCTCTATGGTAGCCTGATTTTCATCATAACGCACCAACGCCGACTGAGTCGCCAGATTGACTTCCGCTCTGTCGACGCCGGGAACCTTCTTCAATGAACGTTCCACACCATTAGAACAGGCAGCGCAATGCATTCCTGAAATTTTAATAGTTATTGTTTTCATAAGCTTTATTTTTCAACAGTGAAACCAGCTTCTTTTACTGCACTTTCCAACTGCTCCACTGTAGCCGGGGCTTCATATTCTACAACTGCCATGCACTGCTCCAGGTCTACTGCTGCGTGTTTTACGCCCGGTACATCCTCCAATGCCATTTTTACACTGGCAACACAACCTGCACATGACATACCAAAAATATACATACTCGCTTTTTCCATAATTTATGCCTCCATTTCGAAATTTAAATTTGCTTCAGCGTTACCATTAAAAACCAGCAACGTTAATTTAAGGTTAGCGAAAGCTATCCTTACACATCTTATAAATCAATCTTAACAACCTGTAAAGCCTTTGTCAAATAATACTGTAAAGTAAAAAGATAACTTAAGTTCTTTTAGATAATGTCAGCAATTCATTCCTTAAATCTATTATAACATATGAGTCATTATTCATATATCTTTTTCTGCAAAACCTTTGTGAATTATTTTTCTGACTGCCGCATTATTACCACATTTACCTGCTTTTTCTAACTGTCCTGCTTTATTTTTCAACTTCTGTCTATTTTACACAAACCAGTTTTGTTTTATACTATATTTTGTAGATTTAACTGAAGAAGGTGTTTTTTATGCGTAATGACAATATTACCAAGCTGACGCTGGCAGGTATGTTTGCAGCTTTGGCTTTCGTTTGTTTTACTTATCTGCGGATCGAGATCCCCATGGGCGGCGGTATGACCGGCAAAATTTATATCGGTCATGCTTTTATCCTCCTGTCTGCTCTGATTCTGGGGGCAAAATACGGAGCGCTTACAGGTGCAATAGGTCTGTCACTGGCAGACATTTTAGCCGGTTATACCACATCAGCACCGCCGACTTTTTTAGTCAAATTTCTATTGGGACTGGCGGTAGCCTTTATTGCTCATAAAGTTTTTAATCTGGCTGCGGCAGATGACAAAAAAGCGACTAAGATCGTAACTATAGCGGCTGTTTTCGGCTGCCTGGTCAATGTTATTACCGAACCGCTGATTCGCTATGGCTTCAAAGTCTTCGTTTTAGGACTTCCGCACCAGATAGCCTATCTATCTGCAATCAACTGTGCTGTTTCCATGGCGGTAAGCGCTGTGCCCTCTGTTATTTTAGCAGTTTTCCTGTATAAAGCAGTGCAGCATAGTATCCTGAAAAGCTATAAATTTGTTTAACCTTACATTCACAATACCCCTAAAAAAATGAAGGCCGCTGCTTGTTAAAAGCAGCGGCCTTCATTTTTAATAATCATTGTTTTATTTTAATCTATCATTTACAGCAATAACAGCAGTCCTGCAAGGGAAACTAACGAAATACAGCCTGCGACAACTTTTTTCATGCAGGAAATCTTCTTCTCCCTGCTCTGAGCAGGCTCACATAAAGCTGCTTTTTCTTTAGCTGAAGCATCGATAAACGCTTTAGCATAATATCCATCCAACTCAAGCAGACTGTATTCCCCATTCTCAAATTGAACGGCCAGCTGATACACAGATGCTTTAGGAGGTTTTAACACTGCCCCCATGAGCTCCTGACCATATTCTTCTGTCATCCCCTCAAGTGCACAATCAGACTTTCCTGCAAAAGCATCTTTGATAGCTTCCTCAGTTACAAATTCCCACGTATGAATTGTTTCTTTGCTGATGATAATTCCTTCATCAGGTTCTTTAAAATGCATCTTCGTTACGATCATACAAACTGGATTTAAGAAAACAGCACTGCCAGATAGCTGCCCCAGGATCACTTTATTTTTAGCCATAAAATTTTCATCCTTCTTTACGACAGATTTTTACTATCATTACAGACTTGGCAATTTACACTTTCTCCCCTTCTTCCTGTTATTGATCCGTAATTTTCTCTGCTATTGCTGCTGTTTATTTCTAGCTTTGCGGCAAAGCTCCTGCCTGCCTCCTTTCACTTTTACACGAAATTTACGACAAAAGGCACAGTACTTTATCAGTACTGTGCCTTTATCTGCAAGATAACCAAACTACGCCTGTCTTAATATTTTTTATCTGATTTTTACACCGCTCTGATTATTTCTCAGCTCTGTTAATAGCGCATAGGATACCCAAAAGCGCAGCTACGTTGATATTACTGTCGATACCAACACCAAAGATATGTCCATTACCGGGAATCTTCAGTTCTATGTAACAAATACCCTTCGCGTCAGAACCGCGGGAAATAGCATGTTCGTGATAATTAACAAATTCATAGCCCTCTACGCCGATTCCTGCCAGCGCCTGGAAGAATGAATCTATCGGGCCGTTGCCGACACCGGCAACTTCTTTCATATCACCACAAACATCGATTTTACCTTCAAAACGAGTATGTGTAGTGCCATCCAACTCCCGTTGTTCCAGGAAGCTGTGAGAAGCCAGTTTGTATTTACCATCAAACTCTACATATTCACGGTTAAACAAGTCAACGATCTGTTCTTCCTTCAATTCATCACCAAAAGCATCGGAAGCAGCCTTCACAATATTGCCAAATTCAGGATGCATTTCCTTCGGCAGCCTGTAACCGACAGCATGCTGCAGCACAAAAGCTGCGCCGCCTTTACCGGATTGGCTGTTGATACGGATAACAGGTTCGTATTCACGGCTCAGATCAGCAGGATTGATCGGAAGATACGGTACTTCCCAATAAGGAGTATCGCTTTCCGCCATATATTCGTAACCCTTACGTATAGCATCCTGATGCGAACCGGAGAACGCGGTAAACGCCAATTCACCCGCATAAGGCTGACGCTCGGGCACCTTCATCTTGGTACAGGCCTCATAAATTTTTTTGACCGCCAGAATATTGGAAAAATCAAGCTCCGGATCAACGCCCTGAGTATACATATTCAAAGCAACTGTCACAATATCAAGATTGCCAGTGCGCTCGCCGTTGCCAAACAATGTTCCTTCGATGCGGTCTGCTCCGCCCAGCAGGGCAAGTTCAGCCGCAGCAACACCTGTCCCGCGGTCATTATGCGGATGAATGCTGATAATAGCAGCTTCCCTGTTTTTCATCTTAGTACAGAAATATTCGATCTGATCCGCATATGTGTTCGGCGTTGACATTTCCACTGTTGAAGGCAGATTCAGAATGATCGGGTTCTCATTCGTTGCCCCCAGGGTTTCCATTACCGACTCGCATATTTCAATAGCAAAATCGATCTCAGTACCGGTAAAGCTTTCAGGAGAATATTCATACCGAATATTCATACCGCTGCTGGCAATTTCTTCCTCCGTCAGCTGACGGATAAGTTTTGCACCCTCCACTGCGATCTTGATAATGCCTGGCATATCTTCTTTAAATACGACCTTCCTCTGTAAGGTAGAGGTAGAATTATAAAAATGTACGATAACGTTTTTAGCGCCTTTAACTGCTTCAAAAGTTTTTTTGATCAGTTCCGGACGCGCCTGTACCAGTACCTGAATCGTTACATCATCGGGAATATGATGCCCTTCGATCAAAGTGCGCAGGATCTCATATTCGGTTTCAGATGCAGACGGAAAACCAACTTCTATTTCTTTAAAGCCAATATCTACCAGAGTCTTGAACATCAGCAGCTTTTCTTCCAGCTGCATCGGCGTAACCAAAGCCTGATTCCCGTCGCGCAGGTCAACACTGCACCAAATCGGCGCCTTGGTAATAGTTTTATTCGGCCATTGGCGATTCGGCCACTGGAGCGGCTGAAAAGGAATATACTGTTTACTTGCTTGTTTCATAAATATTTGCCTCCAATCTGTTTATGCCGGCACAGCGGCCCAACTTCGGAAGCGGAAATAAAAAATCCCCGCTCCCTACGATAAATGCATAGGGGCGAGGAACTGTTATCCACGCGGTACCACCCTAATTCAGCTGCCAAGCAGCCCTCTCAGCCTCAAACAAGGCCCAGGCTCTTAACGTTGCCACACGTTCTGCTCTACATATCAAGCAGACAACTCCGGGATGAGCTATCCATAAAACTTTTGCCATCGACTTGCACCAACCGTCGACTCTCTGAGGCCTGCCAGTTTTATCTTGTTCCCTTCACAGTCTTTGAGGTGAAAATTTTTGAATTGTTAAAAGTTATTATACCTACTTGCCTGATACTTGTCAAGAGAAAATATACGACTCTAAAACGTCACCTTCATTAAAATGATTACATAAACTAAATAAAAAGCATACTTTTACTGCATATTATAACAACAGTATTTATTTTTTTAATCCTGTTTAGTTAATTCAAAGGAGTCTTTTCATATTGACAAAAAGAAAACCCGCACAAATTGTGCGGGTTTTGAACTTCTGTTCCCAATGATTAACGTTTCGAGAACTGGCTTGCTTTACGCGCTTTTTTAAGACCGTATTTACGACGTTCTTTTTCGCGCGGATCGCGAGTCAGGAAGCCAGCTTTTTTCAAAGCCGGACGATATTCAGCGTCAACGTCGAGCAAAGCACGAGCGATACCATGACGGATCGCACCTGCCTGACCGGAAATACCGCCGCCAATAACATTTACGAGTACGTCGTATTTGCCTTTGGTTTCAGTAATTTCAAGCGGTTGGTTAACGATGAGTTCCAATGTTTTCAGACCAAAATAATTGGTCAGCTCACGGCCGTTAATAACGATTTTACCTTCACCCGGAACCAGGCGAACGCGAGCAACTGAAGATTTGCGACGACCAGTCGCACTATAAGTAACTACTGCCATTTACGTTTCCTCCTCCGGATTATCTTACGTTGATTTCTAAAGTTTCAGGTTTTTGAGCTGCATGCGGGTGTTCAGGACCAGCATATACATGCAGTTTAGTGTAGATCTGGCTGCCAAGGCGATTTTTAGGAATCATACCTTTAACTGCGAGTTCTACCATTTTTACCGGGTTCTTAGCGAGCATATCGCCAGCTTTTGTGTAGCTGTCGCCGCCAAGGTAACCGGAATGACGGAAGTAAACTTTTTGAACCAGTTTTTTACCGGTCAAAACTACTTTGTCAGCATTGATTACGATTACATGATCTCCGGTATCCATATGCGGAGTAAAAGTCGGTTTGTGTTTGCCACGAAGGATTTTTGCAACTTCGGCTGCCATGCGGCCAAGAGTTTTATCAGCTGCGTCAACAACGAACCATTTACGTTCGATATTGGACGGATTAGCCATAAAAGATTTCATCCTTATGTCCCTCCCTAAAGTATTTCCTGTTCGATGTAATTTTATCGTTTCTCTCCGGGGCTAGTGGAGATAGGCGTAAAATCACGTATGTATATTGTAACCATCTTGACATTTTTTGTCAAGTAAAATCAGGATTATTTTCTGATTTTTTCAATATCTGCCAGAAAATGCGGTATATAACCAACATAATCTAAATAAAGTCCCTGAGGAGGCGCCGGGGCAACCTTAAAATGACGCTTGCCTGCTGCAAATTCACTTTTAAATGCAGCAATACTTTTAGTGCCTTTGCCGACTTCTACCAGATGCCAGACGATATTACGCACCATATGATATAAAAATCCATTACCTTCAATGCAGAATTCCAGTTCTCCCTGCTCTTTTTGCAGCCATTCAGCGCGGTAAATCGTTTTAACAGGCGAACTTTGCACACTGCCGGCCGAACGGAAAAACGAAAAATCATGTGTTCCCAAAAGCAGCTGTGCTGCCTCCTGCATCGCTTCAAGCCGCAGATATTCCCGCATTTGCCAGACATAGTTACGCAGGAAAGGGTCCGCATGTTTATTCTGCACTATGCGATAACAATAACGTTTCCAACAAGCGCTGTATCTGGCATGAAAACCTTCGTCAGCTTCCTCAGCCTGCCAAAGCACGATATCCTTCGGCAGGATTCCTGCACAGGCCTTTAAAAGATTCTCCAATGGAATACTACCGCTGGTTGTCAGCGACACTACCTGCCCCCGTGCATGCACACCCGTATCAGTACGTCCAGAACCGGCTGTAACGATTTTTTCGCCGCAGAGCAAGGATAGTTTCTCTTCAAGCACCTGCTGCACTGTAAGAGCATTAGTCTGCTTCTGAAAACCATGGTAATTAGTGCCGTCATAAGCCACTGTTAATTTCAGAGTACGCATAACGCGTTCCCCCAGCGAATAAACGCCATCAGACCAATCAAAACAAACACTGTCGCTAATGCCGCATAGTCACGTCCATAATAAACGAGCTCGTGCATACGGCTGCGTCCTTCTCCACCGCGATAACAACGTGCTTCCATTGCTACCGCCAGATCATCGGCACGTCTGAACGCACTGATAAAAAGAGGTATCAAAAGCGGCAGCATATTTTTGGCTCTCTGCATCAGATTGCCGCTGGAAAAATCAGCTCCGCGTGCGGTCTGTGCCTTCATAATCCTGTCTGTTTCCTCAAGCAGCGTAGGTATAAACCGTAAGGCGATAGTCATCATCATTGCCAGCTCATGCGCTGGTACGCCAAAACGTTTAAATGGGCGCAGCAGAGCCTCTATCCCGTCAGTCAAAACTATTGGTGAAGTCGTAAATGTCAGTATCGAAGAAATAAGCAGCAGCAGAATCAGACGCATCGACATTTTCAGGCCCATTTCCAGACCTTCCTGCGTTACTTTAAAAAATTTCCAGGAAAAAATTACATTTTCACCCTGCCCTGTAAACATATGGATTACCATTGTCAGAACAATGATGATCCACAGCGGCTTTATTGATTTTAGAACCAGCATCAGCGGCAGACGTGATAAAAGAATAATCAAAAATACGAAACCCCAAAGTATTCCATAAGATACGGCTCCTGAGGCCAGAAAAATAGCGACAATGAAAAATAATGTTATCAGTATCTTCGTCCGCGGGTCCAACTTATGAATCAGAGAATTTCCCGGGTAATATTGTCCAAGCGCAATGTCAGTCAGCATTTATTTCAACCCCTTTGCTGTTTTGATCTGCGCTTCCAGTGCTTCCGCAGTCATGGTATCCGCCTGGATTTCCATCCCGCGTGCACGCAGTTCATCACTGAGTTTAAAAAGCTGCGGTACGTCCATGCTTACCGCCAAAAGTTCATTTTTATGATTTTGATAAATTTCAGCAGGACTTCCGTCTAAAATGACGCGTCCACCGGAAATAACCAGCAGCCGGTTACTGTAACGGGCTGCTTCTTCCATACTGTGCGTAACTAAAATCACAGCCATCCGGCGTTTTTTATACAAAGCCATGATTTCTGCAAAAACAGCATCACGTGAACGCGGATCAAGTCCGGCAGAAGGTTCGTCTAAAATCAGATAATCAGGATCCATTGCTATTACCCCGGCAATCGCCACGCGGCGCATTTGTCCTCCGGAAAGCTGAAACGGAGACCGGCTGGCAAAGGTTTCAAAATCCAAACCCACAAATCTCATCGCGTCTTGGACCTGCTGCTTAACCTCATTCTCCTGCATCCCCTTATTCCGCGGTCCAAATGCAATATCCTCAAAAACAGTTTCAGCAAAGATCTGATGTTCAGGATATTGGAAAACCATACCAACCTGGTGTCTTGCTTTTTTTACGGCTTCACCTTTGCCGCTGATATCCAGTCCATCAATCGTTACTTTACCTGCCGACGGTTTTAAAAGACCATTCAGATGCTGCACTAAAGTCGATTTTCCGCTGCCGGTATGCCCGATCACAGCAACAAACTCTCCTTTGTCCACAGTCAGCGAAACACCTTGCAGCGCTTTGCGTTCGTAGGGTGTTTTAGCCATATATGTAAATTCTACTTTTTCTAATGTTATCGGCATATGCTTTCAGCCAACTCCTCATTTGTAATAATTCCCTGCTGTAAATTCAGACCGCTTTGCCGCAAATCATCGGCAATTTTAGCAGCTAAAGGCGCTTCTAATCCTAAAGCATATAACTCTCGTACATGACTGAACACCTCTTTCGGCGTCCCCTGCATTTTGAGCTTGCCCTCTCCCATAACAATGATTCGGTCAGCCTGCAGCGCCTCTTCCATATAATGAGTTATATAAACCACGGTAATGCCTTTTTCCCGGTTCAATTTTTTGACAGTAGTTACTATTTCTTTGCGTCCCTGTGGATCGAGCATAGCCGTCGGTTCATCTAAAACAATACACTTGGGTTCCAATGCTAAAACACCTGCGATCGCCACGCGCTGTTTTTGACCCCCGGAAAGCAGATGCGGAGCATGCTTGGCATAATCACTCATACCTACCGCCGCCAGCGCGGCATCCACTCTTGTTCTTATTTCCGCCGTTGGCACACCGATATTTTCCGGTCCAAAGGCAACGTCTTCCTCGACAATTGCCGCCACGATCTGATTATCAGGATTTTGAAACACCATCCCTACATGCTGGCGGATATTCCAAAGATTTTCTTCTACCGTAGTATCCATACCCTCGATCAGGCACACACCTTCACTTGGCCTCTGCAAAGCGTTAAAATGACGTGCTAAAGTACTTTTGCCACTGCCATTGGCACCAATAACAGCAACAAATTCACCTTGTCTTATTTCTAAATTGATCCTATCCAGAGCTTTTATTTCTTTATTTTCACTGTCGGTATAAACATGTGTTAAATTTTTTACCTCAATTATAGTTTGCATGGCAAACCTCCGCTTAATTCAGTACCTTTATATTATATTATTCCAGCCCAGGTACGTCAACCGCCTCCAGCACACTTGGTTAACTTTACAAAAATAAGACCCGGAAAATCCGGATCTTAAGTTCAAACTTTCTTATTCTCAAATTCACCGCAGCATCATCTGAGACAAGATTTATTTTTACCTGACTGCAACACCCATAAGCTAATGCTGATGTACATATGTATAAAAACGATCTTTCCGAAGGATCATTCAATTCTATAATAAAGCAAATTTGTCACTTTCAAAAATTGCTTTCATCTGACACAGACAAAAAGGATGCCCCGCAGGATCAAACATCACGCGCCAGCCCTCAGAAAACTGTTCAGCAGCCATTGTTGCTCCGCAGTTAATCGCATGCTGAACTGCCTTTTCCAAATCATTGACTGCAAAGTCCAGATGCGCCATCTGCTGCTGGACTCCCGGCTCTTCCGGCCAGACAGGCGGACAGTACTCCGGATTTCGCTGAAAAAGTATTCCCGGATAAGTTCCCTGTGATGTTCCAGGTGCTCCTATACAGGCCCAGTTCTCATCATAAAAAGGTATTTCCCAATTCAGCAGCTCTGCATAGAATTTAGCCAATGCATAAGGGTCTATGCAATCTACTGTGAAAGAATACATTTTAATTTTCAATTCTTTCTCCATTTTTAACCCTCCCAATACAAGATGCTTTTCTTATTATTTGTCAGTCTTCATCCAGCTGCGCATCAGCTGTACTTCCCGCCAGCCTAAATATGCTGCCAGGACAGCAGCCGCAAAATCTGCTGTCATACCTGCATACATAACGCCGTTGATGCCATAAAACAAAGGCAGTATGACAATCAGCGGCAGTAAAAAAATAATCTGCCTTGTCAGTGAAAGGATGATGCCTTTAGTTGCTTTACCAATGGACGTAAAAAAATTGGAAGAAATCGGTTGGATACAGTCTAAAAAGGTAAAGAACAAATAAATTCTGAAATATTCCTCCGCAAACTGATAATAAGCTTCTGATCCTTCACCGAAGAAACCAATGATCTGCCGCGGGAAAAGCTGGAAACAGGCAAAAGCAATAATGGATACTACCGTTCCTATCAGCAGCGTTAAGCGGTAAGCTTCTATAACACGCCCGTATTTTTTGGCGCCGTAGTTAAAACTGACGATTGGCTGCAGCCCCTGCGACAAACCAATAATGATTGAAAAATAGATCATATTTACTTTCGTAATGATTCCTGAACAGGCCAAAGGTATTTCACTGCCGTATATTGAATCTGCGCCATAATGAGTTAGAGTATTGTTTAATGTTATTTGCACTACCATAATCGCAAATTGATTAAAACAGCTGGCAGCGCCAAGTGCCGAGATCAAACGGGAACGTTCCCAGTTCGGCAGCAAATCGTTTTTAGACAACGGCAGAGTCTTGAACTTCCTTAAATATCCAGCGACCATAAGCCCCGACACAACTTGCCCGATAACAGTTGCAGATGCTGAGCCGGCAATGCCCCAATCCATTACAAAAACAAACAGCGGGTTAAGAATCAGATTGATAAAAGCACCGGTCAGCATACAAATCATCGAATACTTAGGACTGCCGTCAGCACGCACCAAAGTACTGCCACCCGTCCCTAAAATCAAAAACGGGAACCCCAGACAATTGATCCCTGCAAAAATAAGCGCATATTTTAAAACAATATCCGTCGCACCAAAAGCGATCATCAAAGGCTTTAAAAATACCAGTACAAATACCGCCAGCACCACACCACTGCCGACAAGCAGCGTTATGGCATTGCCAATATATTTAGCCGCTTCCTCGCGTTTACCTGCCCCAAGTTTCAAATTGAAATTAGACGCACCGCCAACGCCAAAAAGCAGCCCTAACGCAGTACATACCGTAGTTAACGGCAAAGCGACATTAGTTGCCGCATTACCGTACATCCCAACGCTGCGTCCGATAAAAAACTGATCGACAATATTATATAAGGCTCCTACCAGCATAGCTATAATACTTGGCAAAGCAAAATCATGTAAAAGTCTGCTTATTTTTTCACTTCCAAGTGGATTTTCTTCATTTACCTTCATAAATTATTCCTCGCATATTTCTAACTTTTTCTCATATAATTATTATACATCTTTTTTATCCTGTATTGCTAATGCCACTTGTGAATTAACTGTGTCCCTTTGGGAATTTCCCACTAACAATAATAAAAAAACCAGGAACAAAAGTTCCTGGTTTTCATGCTTATTCTTAAACAAGCTCGATAATTGCCATTTCAGCAGCGTCACCGCGACGAGGACCTACTCTGTAAATACGAGTAAAGCCGCCTTGTCTTTCTGCATATTTCGGAGCGATTTCATCAAAAAGCTTTCTGGTAGCTTCTTCATCGACGAGAACTGCAAGAACTTGACGACGGGCATGCAAGTCGCCTTGTTTTGCCAAAGTAATCAATTTGGCTACATGGCTGCTAACTTCCTTAGCTTTAGTCACAGTAGTTTCAATTCTCTCGTGTTTGATGAAGGAGCTCAAAATGCTGCGAAACAAAGCTTTACGGTTGCTGGAATTACGGCCCAGTTTTCTGTATGCCATTCGTTTCCGACCCCCTTCTTATTCTTCGTCACTATTGCGTAAAGCCAGTCCCAAATCGGCTAATTTTTTCTTAACCTCATCGAGGGATTTACGACCTAAGTTACGTACTTTCATCATGTCTTCTTCGGTCTTTTGAACCAGTTCATCAACAGTATTGATGCCTGCACGTCTCAAGCAGTTGTTGGAACGTACGGACAAATCAAGATCGTCGATGGAAACGGAACCAGGACCTGCTTGGACAGGCTCCTCGACCGGAGCGGTCTCAGAACTGCCAACTACGGTGACCATACTGCTGGAAGCAGCGGTACCGGTTTGGAACAACTTCAGGTAATCAATCATGATACTGGATGCCATGCTGATTGCTTCGTCCGGCTCAACGCTTCCGTCTGTCCAAACTTCCAAAGTCAGCTTGTCATAATTGGTAACGTTACCAACACGAGTATCGGTAACACCAAATTTTACTCTCGTAATCGGAGAATAAATGGAATCCACAGGAATCATACCAATCGGTTGATCAGGGCGTTTGTTCTTATCAGCAGGAACATAGCCCAGTCCCTTGTCGATGGCAATCTCCATATTGAGTTTCGCATCTTTGTCCAAGGTAGCAATATGCAGCTCAGGATTCAAAATCTCTACGTCGGCATCAACAAGGATGTCTGCTGCAGTAACTTCTTGCTCACCGCTGCATTCGATACGTAAAGTTTTTGGTTCTTCACTGCTTACTTTAAGGCAAAGAGCCTTGATGTTGAGGATAATATCCGCAACATCTTCTCTTACGCCTGGAATTGTAGAGAATTCGTGCAGCACGCCGTCAATTTTAACAGCTGTAACCGCAGCACCGGGTAAAGAAGAAAGCAATACTCTGCGAAGGCTGTTGCCCAGCGTGATACCGTAGCCTCTTTCCAACGGTTCCCATACAAATTTGCCATAACGGCCGTCATCGCTGATCTCAGCGGTGACCATTTTAGGTTTTTCTATTTCGATCATGCGGAAAGCCTCCTTCTCGTGCGTATTACCACAATACGCCTAATGTTGGGTGGCAGATGTTCAACTAATTATTTAGAGTACAACTCAACGATGAGATGTTCTTCGATAGGAACATCGATTTCCTCACGGGTCGGGAAACGATCAACTTTACCGCTCAAGCTTTGAGCATCGAGAACGAGCCAAGCAGGAGTAGTTTTGGAAGCCAGGGTTTCAGCCATACCTTTGAAGTATTCTTTACCACGGCTGTTTTCCATAACGCTGATAACGTCGCCGGCTTTTACCAAAGCGGAAGCGATATCAAGACGTTTGCCGTTAACAGCGATATGACCATGAGTTACCAATTGACGAGCTTGGCTGCGGCTATCGGCCAGGCCAAGACGGTAAACTACATTGTCCATTCTTCTTTCCAGAAGAACGAGCAGGTTTTCACCTGTAATACCTTTTTGTTTTTCGGCTTTAACGAAGGTATTATGGAATTGACGTTCTAACATACCGTAAATACGGCGTGCTTTTTGTTTTTCACGTAACTGAATACCGTACTCAGATACTTTTTTGCGTGCTTGACCATGCTGACCAGGAGCATAGGAGCGAACAGCAAAAGCGCATTTGTCGCTGTAGCATCTGTCACCTTTAAGAAACAGTTTTGCGCCTTCACGACGGCATTGACGGCATACAGCCTCAGTATATCTTGCCATTTAGCGGGTACACCTCCAATAAATTAAACTCTTCTACGTTTCGGCGGACGGCAGCCGTTGTGAGGAATCGGAGTAACGTCTTTAATGGAGTTAACTTCGAGACCTGCAGCCTGAAGAGCACGAATAGCTGCTTCACGACCAGCGCCGGGGCCTTTAACGAATACTTCAACTTGTTTCAAGCCATGTTCCATTGCAGCTTTAGTTGCTTCTTCAGCAGCCATCTGAGCAGCAAACGGAGTGCTTTTACGGGAACCGCGGAAGCCTAAGCCGCCGGCAGATGCCCAGCTGAGTACATTACCGTTCATATCGGCAATAGTAACGATAGTATTATTGAAAGTGGAACGAATATGAGCTACGCCACTTTCGATATTTTTACTTACTTTCTTTTTGTTGCGAACAACTTTTTTACCAGCCACTCGTTTATCCCTCCCTCACTGATTATTTCTTCTTACCTGCAATAGTACGTTTCGGACCTTTGCGAGTACGAGCATTGTTTTTGGTATTTTGACCACGAACGGGCAAGCCCATACGATGTCTGCGGCCGCGATAGCTACCAATTTCAATCAGGCGTTTTATATTGAGGGATTCCTCACGGCGGAGGTCACCTTCTACTTTATAATCACCATCGATAGTTTCACGAAGTTTTGCAACTTCTTCCTCTGTCAGATCGCGAACGCGGGTATCAGGATTGATACCGGTTTTGCTCAGGATCTCACGAGACAGGGTAAGACCGATGCCATAAATGTACGGCAGTGCGTATTCAATACGTTTGTCTCTAGGTAAATCGACACCAGCAATACGTGCCATTAACGCTGCACCTCCTTCTTAGCCTTGTTTTTGTTTATGTTTCGGGTTTTCGCAAATTACCATTACATGGCCTTTGCGTTTAATGACTTTGCATTTTTCACATATTGGTTTAACAGACGGTCTGACTTTCATATTTTAAACCTCCTCTTGCCTGTCTTTGGTTATTTGAACCGATAAGTAATTCTTCCACGACTTAAATCGTACGGAGTAAGCTCGACAGTAACCCTATCGCCAGGCAAAATTTTGATGAAGTTCATACGTATCTTACCGGATATGTGTGCCAGAATCACATGACCGTTTTCCAATTTAACTTGGAACATGGCGTTCGGTAGGGATTCTAAGATTGTGCCTTCAACTTCAATTACGTCTTGTTTGGACACAGCGTTTTACCTCCTTACTTCAGCGCCCCGAGACTAGCTTTAACATCAGCGTAAACTTTGCCGATTTCCTGCAGGCCATCGATTTCATGATATACGCCTTGTTTTTTGTAGTACTCGATCAACGGTTCCGTTTGCGAATGATATGCATGCAAACGATTTTTTACAGTTTCTTCTTTATCGTCGTCACGTTGATACAACGCGCCGCCGCATTTATCGCACATACCTTCCACCTTACTGGGATTGTATTCTACATGATATGTAGCGCCGCAGGCCTTGCAGATACGTCTGCCGGTGACCCTGCCTACAAGCTCAGCGTCAGGAACTACGATATTAACCACACCGGTCAATTTAATGCCCAGATCAGTTAAAATGCCGTCGAGGGCAACAGCCTGCTCTTCGGTTCTTGGAAATCCATCCAAGATAAATCCATTGGCACATTCAGGTTTGGCTAAGCCTTCCCGAACAATACCGATGGTAACGACGTCGGGCACGAGGCCACCGGCGTCCATGTATCTTTTTGCCTCTTTACCTAATTCTGTGCCTTGCTTAACAGCTGCACGGAACATATCACCAGTAGAGATATGCGGAATTTTGTATTCAGCAATGAGTTTTTCTGCTTGAGTGCCTTTACCGGCACCCGGAGGTCCCATCAAAAGAATATACATTCTAATCTTCCTCCTATTTCATAAAGCCCTGGTAATGACGCATCAAAACCAAAGACTCTACTTGTTTCATTGTATCCAATGCAACACCGACTACGATCAAAAGGGCCGTACCACCGAAATAGATACCCTCTATACCGGTGATCCAACCAACAACATTCGGCATCAGAGCAATCAATGCGAGAAAGATTGCGCCGGCCAGAGTGATTCTGGACATGATTTTATCCAAGTAATCAGTTGTCGGTTTGCCAGGACGCAGTCCGGGAATAAAACCGCCATATTTTTTGATATTATCCGACATTTCAGCTATATTCACGCTTACTGCGGTATAGAAGTAAGTGAAGAATAAAATCATCAATACATACAAAGTAGTTTGAAGAGGAGTACCCCATGCAAACCAGCCTGCAACAGTTTTTACCCAAGGAATGTCTACAAACTGGCCAATCGTAACCGGAAACATCAGCACGGAGGATGCAAAGATGATCGGAATTACGCCTGCCTGGTTGACCTTTAAAGGAATGTAGCTGGTGTGACCACCGTACATTTTACGGCCAACAACACGTTTTGCATATTGAACCGGGATTTTGCGAATACCTTGAGAGATCGCTACAACAAAGACAATCATCGCCAAAGCTATCACCGCGAACAAAATCACGTTCAGAATGTTAACCGTGCCGGCTTGCAGATATTGGAAAATAACATGCATTCCATCAGGAAGTCTGGAAACGATACCAGCAAAGATGATCAGCGAGATACCGTTACCAATACCTTTAGACGTAATCTGTTCACCGATCCACATCAAAAATACCGTACCAGCAGTTAAACTGATCGCAATCAACAGAATCGACATGATCCCGGGGTTATTGATTGCTGATCTCAGACCATAAGCCATACCTAAAGCCTGGATAAAACCAAGCAGAACTGTACCGCCGCGAGTCAGCTGAGTAACCTTTTTCTGACCTTCCACACCTTCTTTGGACCATTGTTCTAATGTAGGAACAACGACCTTTAATAATTGAAGGATAATGGACGCATTGATATATGGAGTAATACTCATAGCAAAAATTGAGAATTTGCTCAAGGCGCCGCCGGAGAACATATCAAGCAGGCCAAACAAATTACCGCTTTGGAAAAGCTGCTCGATCATGGCTACGTTAACGCCAGGAACAGGGATATGTGTTCCAGCCCGAAAAACGATGAACATGGCGAGAGTAAATACAACTTTTTGCCTGAGTTCCGTAATTCTGAAAATATTAGCGAGGGCTGCGAACACTTAGATCACCTCTACTTTTCCGCCGGCAGCAATAATTTTTTCTTCAGCAGATTTGCTGAAACCCATAGCTTGAACCGTGAGCTTTTTAGTAAGCTCGCCGTTGCCGAGGATACGAACACCATCACGAATGTTTTTGATCATTCCGTGTTCGATCAGCATTACAGGTTCAACTACTGTGCCGTCTTCAAAGCAATTGAGACTACCAACATTGATTTCGACATAATTCATGCCAAATCTATTATAGAATCCACGTTTAGGCAAACGCAGATACAAAGGTTTTTGACCACCTTCAAAACCAGGACGTTTTACGCCGCCGGAGCGGGATTTTTGTCCTTTTTGACCTTTGCCAGATGTTTTACCAAGTCCGGAACCGAGACCACGGCCAACGCGAACGGAGGCTCTTTTAGATCCCGGAGCGGGAGATAATTCATGCAAATTCATCTGTAGCACACCTCCTTGTTTTAAGCTTCAACTTTTTCAACTTTCACAAGATGTTCAACTTTGTGAATCATACCGCGAATAGTCGGGGTGTCGTTTTTAACAACAGTAGAATTGATTTTTCCTAAGCCCAGAGCCTTTACGGTTGCGCGTTGATCCTGCGGGTAACCGATCAAGCTACGGGTCAGCGTGATTTTAACTTGTTCCATCATGCTACCTCCTTAGCCAAGTAATTCTTGTACGGTTTTTCCGCGCAGAGCTGCAACAGCTTCAGCACTTTTCAGGGATTTTAAACCTTCCAAAGTTGCACGAACAACATTGTTAGGGTTATTAGAACCTTGACATTTGGTCAAGATATCACGTACGCCTGCCAATTCAAGTACGGCACGAACAGGGCCGCCGGCAATAACGCCGGTACCTTCTGCAGCCGGTTTCAAGAACACACGGCCTGCGCCGAACACACCAATGATTTCATGAGGAATGGAAGTGCCAACCATAGGAACAGTAATCAGGTTCTTTTTAGCATCTTCAACGCCTTTGCGGATAGCTTCCGGAACTTCGGCAGCTTTACCAAGGCCCATACCAACATGACCGTTTTCGTCACCAACTACAACGAGTGCGGAGAAGGAGAAACGACGTCCGCCTTTAACAACCTTTGCAACGCGGTTGATGAATACGACTTTCTCTTTTAAGTCGCTTTCTTGTTTTTCGAAATTCGCCACTTTTATTCCTCCTTCTATTAGAATTGCAGTCCAGCTTCACGAGCCGCGTCTGCCAGTGCAGCAACACGACCGGTGTACAGGTAACCGCCACGATCAAATACAACTTCTTTAATTCCTTTAGCCAAAGCTTTTTCAGCAATAGCCTTGCCAACTGCTTTAGCAGCTTCAGTATTGCCGCCGTAGTTAGCTTTCAAGTCTTTCTCAACAGTGCTGGCAGCAACAATCGTTTCGCCTGTTACATCGTTAATCACTTGTGCATAAATATTGGACAAGGAACGATATACATTCAAACGAGGTTTTTCTGCCGTACCGATAATATATTGACGAGAACGGAGATGACGTTTTTGACGTTTCTCATTTTTATCAACTCTGTTAAGCAAGAGTTTCACTCCCTTCTTTTAGAAATTACTTCTTGCCTTTAGCGCCAGCTTTACCCATCTTACGACGAACGTATTCGCCTTCATAACGAATACCTTTGCCTTTATAGGGTTCAGGCGGACGCAGAGTGCGGATTTCAGCTGCAACTGCGCCGACTTTTTCTTTGTCTGCGCCGCTGACAACGATTTTGTTAGGAGCCGGAACTTCAAAAGTAATACCTGCAGGCGGCTCTTTTACTACCGGATGAGAGAACCCGAGAGTAAAGTTGATGTTATTGCCTTGTTTAGCGGCACGATAGCCGACACCGGCAATTTCTAAAGATTTGCTGAAACCGGTGGTTACACCGACAACCATGTTGTTGATCAGAGTACGGGAAAGACCGTGCATGGAACGATGAGTTTTTTCATCACTCGGACGTTCAACAGTCAGTACGCCGTTTTCCAGAGTCAATTTCATATCTTTATTGATTTGGCGAGATAATTCGCCTTTGGGACCTTTAACGGTAACCAAATTATTTTCAATAGTAACTGTAACGTTAGCGGGTACAGTAATTGGTTGTTTACCAATTCTAGACACTTATGAGCACCTCCTATCTTTCAAGTATTACCAGACGTATGCCAGCACTTCTCCACCGAGACCAGCCTTACGGGCAGCTTTATCGGTCATCAGGCCTTGAGAAGTGGAGATCACTGCGATACCGAGACCACCGAGGACTCTGGGCAGCTGATCTTTTTGAGAGTATACTCTCAAGCCGGGCTTAGAAATACGTTTGATACCGGAAATAACTTTTTCCTTATTAGCACCGTATTTCAGGCTGACGCGGATAACATTTTGTTTGCTATCGGCAATTACTTCAAAATCTTTAATGAAACCTTCAGCTTTCAAAATCTCAGCAATAGCTACTTTGATTTTGGAGCCGGGGATTTCAACTTTATCGTGATGAACCGAGTTTGCGTTACGAATACGGGTAAGCATATCGGCAATCGGGTCAGTCATTACCATACTTAAATACCCTCCTTCCTAATTTGCTGTTTTACCAGCTAGCTTTGGTTACTCCCGGAATAGCGCCTTGGTAGCTGTATTCACGGAAGCAGATACGGCAGAGACCGAATTTACGCATATAGCCATGTGGTCTGCCGCAAACCTTGCAGCGATTATAACGGCGAACTTCAAATTTCGGCTCATTTTTCCATTTTTCAATCAGGGCTTTTTTAGCCAAGGTATTCCCTCCTCACTTATGCGCTGAACGGCATTCCGAGGAGTCTGAGTAATTCTCTGGCTTCCTCGTCAGTCTTAGCGGTAGTAACAATGATGATATCCATTCCACGGACTTTATCGATCTTATCATATTCAATTTCCGGGAAAATCAATTGTTCTTTCATGCCCAATGCGTAGTTGCCACGGCCGTCAAAAGCGGTGGGATTTACGCCGCGAAAATCGCGTACACGCGGAAGAGCAATGTTCATCAACTTATCAAGGAAGTAATACATGCGGTCACCGCGCAGGGTAACTTTGGTACCGATCGGCATCCCTTGACGCAATTTAAAAGCTGCAATGGATTTTTTAGCTTTAGTGATGACTGGTCTTTGACCAGCGATCAAAGTCAGATCTGCAACAGCAGAATCTAATGCCTTGCTGTTAGCTACAGCTTCACCGATACCCATATTGATGACAACTTTTTCGATTTTAGGGATTTCCATAACATTTTTATAGTTGAATTTATCCATCATGCCTTTAACAGCTTCGGACAAATACTTTTCTTGCAATCTTGTTTTTGCCATTCAAAATTTCCTCCTTTCCCGGAATCTTATTTATCAATTACTTCGCCGCATTTTTTGCAGGTTCTTACGAAGCTGCCGGAAACTGCGGTCTTTTTAATACGAGTAGCTTTTTTACAAGCCGGGCATACTAACATTACTTTGGAAGAAGCAATAGCAGCTTCTTTAGTAATGATGCCGCCTTGGGGATTAGCCTGAGACGGTTTTGTATGGCGTTTTACTTTATTTACGCCTTCAACGACTACTTTAGCTTTTTTAGGCAGAGCTTCAATGATCTTTCCTTCTTTGCCTTTATCTTTGCCGGACAAAACCAAAACGGTATCGCCTTTTTTTACATGCATTTTGATTGCTGCAGTCATTTCAGGAACACCTCCTTATGTGCATTATCAGATTTCTTACAGCACTTCCGGTGCCAGAGAAATGATTTTCATGAAATCTTTATCGCGAAGTTCACGAGCAACAGGCCCGAAAATACGGGTGCCGCGCGGGCTCTTATCATCTTTAATTACAACTGCTGCGTTTTCGTCGAAGCGGATATAAGAACCGTCTGGACGACGAACGCCCTTTGCAGAACGAACAACAACTGCTTTTACTACGTCACCTTTTTTTACAACGCCACCGGGTGATGCATCTTTAACAGCGCATACGATAACGTCACCAATGTTAGCATATTTACGGTAAGAACCGCCCAATACGCGAATGCACATAACTTTCTTAGCGCCAGTATTGTCACCAACATTAAGAATGGTTTGTTGTTGTATCATGGTTTTCCCTCCCTTGCCAATTTATCCGATCGGCAATATCTTATTTTGCACGCTCTAAAATTTCAATAACACGCCAGCATTTATCTTTGGAAAGCGGACGAGTTTGCATAATTTGAACTACGTCGCCAATATGCGCTTCGTTATTTTCATCATGAGCTTTGAATTTGATAGTATGTTTTACACCTTTTTTGTAAAGCGGATGTTGAACAAAACGCTCAATAGCAACTACAACAGTTTTCTGCATTTTGTCGCTTACTACTTTACCGATACGGGTAACACGTGCGTTTCTTTCTTCGGTCACGACTGTTTCCTCCTTCTTCATACTTCAAACACACTCAGGCATTTAACTCGCGTTGACGCTGAATGGTCTTGATGCGGGCAATAGACTTTTTGACTTCGCGAATTTTCATCGGATTCTCACATTGTCCGGTTGCCATTTGAAAACGCAGGTTGAAGAGTTCTTCTTTCAAACCAGCCAATTTGCTGTCTAACTCGGAAGCAGACATTTCACGAATTTCTGTTGTTTTCATTAAGCTTCACCACCCTTTTCTTGTGCGGCAGCTTCGGCTTCTTGCTGTGCGCGGGTCACAAATTTACATTTAATAGGCAATTTGTGGCTAGCAAGACGCATAGCTTCTTTAGCGATCTCTTCGCTAACTCCGTTCATTTCGAACATAACACGACCGGGTTTAACTACTGCTACCCAATATTCAGGTGAACCTTTACCACTACCCATACGAGTTTCAGCCGGTTTTGCAGTGATCGGTTTGTCCGGGAAAATTTGAATCCATACTTGACCGCCACGTTTAATATAACGTGTCATTGCGATACGAGCTGCTTCGATTTGACGATTGGTGATCCATGCTGGTTCCAATGCTACCAAGCCATACTCGCCATGAGCGATTTTGTTACCGCGCATTGCACGACCAGTCATACGGCCTCTATGTTGTTTACGATGTTTAACTCTCTTCGGTAATAACATTAGTTTATGCCTCCTTCACCGGAGCAGCTTGCGCTACTTCTTTGCTTTCAGGAAGGACTTCACCTTTGTAAATCCATACCTTTACGCCGATACGGCCATAAGTGGTATGAGCTTCTGCTGTGCCATAATCAATATCAGCACGCAGAGTATGCAGAGGAATGCTGCCTTCACGATAGCTTTCGCTGCGAGCGATTTCAGCACCGCCCAGACGACCGCCAACCTGAACTTTAATACCTTTAGCGCCCATGCGCATGGTACGGCCAACACATTGTTTCATTGCACGGCGGAAAGCGATACGGCGTTCCAATTGAGATGCAATGTTCTCTGCAACCAAAGTTGCGTCCATATCCGGGGTTTTTACCTCAACGATGTTGATATCAATTACGCTGTCGGTCATTTTTTTCAAGTCGTTTTTCAGCAATTCAATGTTGCTGCCCTGACGACCGATTACCATACCAGGTTTAGCAGTATGGATAGAGATGCGGGCTCTATTCGAAGCGCGTTCTATTTCTACTTTAGAGATACCGGACAAGAACAGTTTTTCTTTAATGAATTCACGAATTTTAATATCTTCTAATAAGAATTTCTCATAGTCTTTGTCAGCATACCATTTGGAATCCCAATCTTTGATAATACCTACGCGGAGACCATGCGGATTAACTTTTTGACCCACTATCTTTTCCCTCCTTTTTCCGGGATATTATTTTTCTTTAACAGCAACTGTTACGTGGCTAGAACGTTTTAAGATTTTGAACGCTTGCCCACGGGAACGCGGATGGATTCTTTTCATGGTCGGACCTTGATCTATAAAGCAGGAAGATACGATCAGATTATCCACATTCATATCATAGTTATGTTCAGCGTTTGCAACTGCACTGCGCAGTACTTTTTCGATAACCTCAGAACCAACCTTAGGGGTATGTTTGAGGATCGCGAATGCTTCACCCACAGCTTTGCCGCGGATAAGATCAATCACGATACGCAACTTGCGCGGCGCGATGCGAACATATCTTGCAATAGCTTTTGCTTCCATGTTATTTTGCCCCCTTTCCCCTTATTTTAAAGATGTACTCTTATCGGCATGGCCTTTATAAGTACGCGTAGGAGCAAATTCTCCTAGTTTGTGGCCTACCATATCTTCAGTGATAAATACAGGCACATGTTTACGTCCATCATGGACAGCAATAGTATGGCCCAAGAAATCCGGAAGAATAGTGGAGCTGCGAGACCATGTTTTTACGACTTTTTTATCGTTAGAAGCGTTCAGCGCTTCAATCTTCTTTTGAAGACTTGCATGGACATACGGTCCTTTTTTGATTGATCTGGACACTAGGTTAGCCTCCTTTCTCTATCCTTATAATTATTTCGTTCTACGTTTTACGATTAATTTGCTAGAAGCTTTTTTCTCTTTGCGGGTACGAGTACCAAATGCACATTTACCCCAAGGAGTAACAGGACGTTTACGGCCAACAGGAGAATGACCTTCACCACCACCATGCGGATGGTCATTCGGGTTCATTACAACACCGCGGTTAGCCGGGCGAATACCGAGCCAACGAGAACGGCCTGCTTTACCGATGCAGATATTTTCAGCGTCGATATTGCCAACTTGGCCAATAGTGGCGCGGCAGTTGATATGCACTTTACGGATCTCACCGGAAGGGAGACGAAGCAGAGCATAATCGCCTTCTTTAGCCATCAACTGAGCAGAAGTACCAGCACCGCGGGCAATTTGACCGCCTTTGCCAATTTTAAGCTCAACATTGTGAACCATAGTACCAAGCGGCATATTTTTCAAAGGCAGGCAGTTGCCGATTTTGATATCAGCATCAGGTCCGCTTTCGATAACATCGCCTACTTTAAGGTCTAAAGGAGCGAGGATATAACGTTTTTCGCCATCAGCATAGTTTACTAAAGCGATACGTGCATTACGGTTAGGATCGTATTCGATGGTAGCAACACGAGCCGGAACACCGTCTTTATTGCGTTTAAAATCGATGATACGATATTGTCTTTTATTACCGCCGCCTTGGTGACGAACAGTCATTTTGCCGGTGTTATTACGACCTGCATGTTTTTGCAGTTTTTCAACCAGCGGACGGTAAGGCTTATCAGTTGTAATCTCTTCGAAGGTAGACACTGTAATGAAGCGTCTCGAAGGAGAATACGGATTAAAGCTTTTAATAGCCATTTAATTTGCCTCCTTATTACGTCAAATTACATTCCTTCGAAAAGGGGAATCGTATTGCCTTCAGCAAGTTTCACGATTGCTTTCTTATAATCGGAACGTTTGCCAACGTATTTACCCATGCGTTTGGTTTTGCCAAATACGCGTACAGTATTTACGTTTAACACTTTTACTTTGAAAATTTGTTCAACTGCCTGGCGGATTTCCACTTTGTTGGCAGTCAAAGGAACTTGGAAAGTGTATTTGTTGTCTTGAAGCATTACGGAAGTTTTTTCAGTAATGATCGGACGGAGTAAAATATCGCGAGGGTTAGCAGCCATTATGCGAGCACCTCCTCAATTTTAGCTACAGCGTCTTTTGCTAAGAACACTTTATTGTTATGAAGCAGATCAAAGCAGTTCAGGCAACCGTTGGAAAGTGCAGTGACTTTCGAAATGTTGCGTGAAGACAGCTCAACATTTTCATTAGAACCGTCAGTGATGAGTAAAGCCTTTTTATCAGCTGCATCAAAAGCAGACAGCATAGTTACAACATTTTTAGTTTTAGGAGCATCAAAGCTCAAGCCCTCAACAACTATAAGTTCACCGGCAGCAACTTTTGCAGACAATGCACAACGAATTGCCAAACGACGAGCTTTACGGGGCATTTTTTTCGCATAACTGCGAGGTTGAGGACCAAAAGTGGTACCACCACCTACCCAAATCGGAGAACGGGTAGAACCGCTGCGAGCGCGGCCGGTGCCTTTTTGTCTCCATGGTTTACGACCGCCGCCGCGAACCATACCGCGGGTTTTGGTAGCAGAAGTGCCTTGACGTTCAGCAGCCTGTTGCATAACAATTGCTTGATGTACAACAGCTTCATTAAATTCAACGCCAAACACGAGATCATTCAATTCTATTTCTTCACCGGTAGCTTGACCGGAGATGTTATATACTGATAACTTCGGCATTAGAAGCATCCTCCTTTCTTTCGCTTACGCTCTTATTTATTAGGTTTTACTGTTTCTTTGATTACAACAAAAGAACCAGCGGCACCAGGAATGGAGCCTTTGACCAAAATAAGATTACGTTCAACATCAACTTTAGCAACAGTCAAACGTTGAACAGTTACTTGTGCATTACCCATACGGCCAGGCAATTTTTTGCCTTTGATAACTCTACCGCCAGGACCGGAATGCATAGGACCCATGGAACCAGGTTCACGATGGGATTTGGAACCGTGCTTCATAGGACCACGAGCGAAATTGTGGCGCTTAATAGTGCCTGCAAAGCCTTTACCGCGGGAAATACCGGTTGCATCAATCAGTTCTCCAGCAGCAAAAATGTCAGCAGTGATTTGTTGGCCGACTGTATATTCAGAAGGAGCAGACAACCGCAATTCTTTGACAAATTTAACCGGAGTTACGCCGGCTTTGTCAAAATGGCCTTTCATTGGTCTGGTCATATGTTTTTCTTTAACTTCACCAAAGCCAAGTTGAACAGCATTATAACCGTCTGTTTCTTCGGTTTTATTTTGAACAACAACACAAGGTCCTGCTTCTACAACAGTAACAGGGATCAATCTGCCGTCAGCTTCAAAAATTTGGGTCATACCAATTTTCTTGCCTAAGATTCCTTTAGCCATTATTGCACCTCCTCCTTACAGTTTAATCTCGATATCTACGCCGGCAGGAAGGTCAAGACGCATTAAAGCATCAACGGTCTTCGCAGTCGGTTCCAGAATGTCTACAAGTCTTTTGTGGGTACGCATCTCGAATTGTTCACGAGAATCCTTGTTTACATGAGGGGAACGCAGAATCGTATAGATATTTTTTTCAGTAGGAAGCGGAATAGGGCCGGAAACCTGAGCTCCGGTACGTTTCGCAGTTTCTACAATTTTTGCAGCACTTTGATCAAGCGCTTTGTGATCATACGCTTTTAAGCGTATTCTGATTTTCTGTGATTTTGACATTAATTTTTTTCCTCCTAATCGCCCAGTTTCTAAGAACGGACATACTCCGTGAAAATCTCCCTGTCTAGCAGGCAAGCAACCTCTCACATCATCGCAGGGCCATGCAAATAAACATAAGTAAATGAGGGGCTTTTATTAGCCCCTCATTCGGGATCTAATTAAAGATTATTCGTTGATAGCAGCAACAACGCCGGCGCCAACAGTACGGCCGCCTTCGCGA
>ONZZ01000032.1_pt1 | contig 121952 bp, 119 predicted proteins | sample 1671101 | NCBI WGS metagenome assembly ONZZ01 (sample SAMN06348122, study PRJEB24527) | human gut metagenome | biome: human gut; feature: ankylosing spondylitis patient; material: feces | host: Homo sapiens | place: China | collected 2015-10
CTGAATAGAGTAGCTGACTACGGATCAGCCGGTTACAGGTTTGAATCCTGTCGCGATCACAAAGGATCTCCGCAAGAAAACTTGCGGAGATCCTTTGTTTTTACAGCTATGGGATATAGTTGATGTTCTCCCCTTGTATGGCACTGGCGCGTGTTTTGCTAAGTAAAACAAACTGTTCAGTATTGTGAACTAATAGATTAGCTGAAATAATAGTCTTGTCTTGATTGAGCTAGAGACGTCTTTTTCTCGATTTAACCAGATGTCTTTTTGCTTTATAACGTAATCAGTAGACTGTTTTGGGATTATTGTACTGATAAATATAGTCACATAGGAAAAAAAGAAGGAGTTAATTCCGTGTTTCCACAAAATTAACTCCTTGCATAGCTGATATTAATATGTTGTATACTGGAAATTAATATCCTATAGGGGCGGTATAAGACCTTAGCATTTGATGTTCAATTCATCCAGAATCTTGCGCATGGCTTCGAAGGTGGTGATTCTGGTCGGTACCAATGGCAGGCGGAGCTTGTTCTCAATCATTCCCATTGCGTTCAGCATGGCTTTTACTCCGGCAGGGTTGCCGTCTACAAACAGAAGCTTGAATAATTCGGCAAATTTGTGGTGAATGGTCAATGCATTGGCATAGTCCCCTTGCAGTGCCAGACGTACCATACGGCTGAACTCACGCGGGAACGCGTTTCCAATGACCGAGATGATGCCGACGGCCCCCAAAGTAATCAGAGGGAAGGTGATGCCGTCATCGCCCGAAATAACGTCGAAATTGGCCGGTTTGTTTTTGATGATGTCGTCCATCTGCGTGATGTCGCCCGAAGCTTCTTTGACGGCTATCACATTCTTGAAATCACGTGCAATGCGCAGGGTTGTTTCCGCCTTCATGTTCACGCCGGTACGACCGGGGACATTATAAAGCACAATCGGTAAATCCGTTGCTTCAGAAATGGCCTTATAATGCTGATATATACCTTCTTGCGATGGCTTGTTGTAATATGGAACGACGGATAGAATGGCATCTACTCCGGTGAAATCGTCATTTTTCAGTGTTTCCACTATGGCCCGGGTGTTGTTTCCACCTACGCCCAGCAGGATAGGAATTCTTCCGTTCACTCGCTCGATGACCATTTTCTTGATTTTCTTTTTCTCTTCTTCAGTCAGAGTCGGAGTTTCTGCCGTGGTGCCGAGCACACATAAAAAGTCGGTATTGTTTTGAAGTTGATAGTCTACCAAACGCATCAACGCATCGTAATCAACGCTTTCATCCTCTTTAAATGGAGTAATCAGCGCTACCCCCATTCCTTTCAATCTTGTCTGTATCATGAGTATTATAAAGTAATCTCTAATTAAATGACTCGCAAAAGTACGAATTTTTTCGATTTACCCTACAAATATAAGCCATAAAAAAGCTTTTTGTGGAAATTTGTTAGGATAGCAATGCCAAAAACTCATCTTCGCTCATAATCTTTACTCCCAGTTTCTGCGCTTTCTCCAGTTTGGCAGGTCCCATATTTTCTCCGGCCAGGATAAAGCTGGTTTTGGAGGAGATGCTTCCGACGTTTTTCCCCCCGTTCTTTTCAATCATCTCTTTGTATTCGTCCCGTGAGTGGTGGGTGAATACGCCGCTGATGACGATGGACTGGCCCGCCAGTTTGTCGGTGTATCCGCTGAGGTCTTCTTCTGTCCGGTGGAGTTGCAGACCGTTCGATTTCAGCCGTTCCACCAGCTCTCTGTTGGCAGGATTGGAGAAGTAAGTTATAATGCTCTGCGCTATTTTTTCACCGATTTCATCGATGTTTTTCAGCTTTTCGAGGTCCGCGTTTTCCAGCTCTTCGATGTCCGTAAAGGACTTGGCTATTTTCTTGGCAACCGTTTCTCCCACGAAGCGTATGCCCAGTGCAAAGAGCACTCTTTCGAATGGCACTTCTTTACTTGCCGCAATACCGTTGACTATGTTTTCTGCCGATTTTTCGCCCATCCGTTCCAGGTTCTTGATGTCGTCGGTTTTGAGCCGGTATAAATCTGCAGTATCTTTTATCAGTCCCAATCGGTAGAACATATCTACAGTTTCAGGTCCCAGTCCGTCTATATTCATGGCTTTGCGGCTGATGAAATGCTCTATCTTCCCTTTAATCTGCGGAGGGCAAGCGGTTTCATTGGGGCAATAGTGGGCTGCTTCTCCTTCAAAACGTATCAGTTTGCTGCCGCATTCGGGACAATGGGTGATGAATTTCACTTTTTCACCGATAAGCATACTGCGGGCATCCTTATCGACACCGGTTATTTTGGGGATGATTTCACCGCCTTTTTCCACATACACCATGTCGCCTATATGCAGATCCAACCCCTCGATAATATCTGCATTGTGCAGGGAGGCACGTTTCACAATGGTGCCGGATAGTTGTACGGGGTCCAGGTTGGCGACCGGAGTCACTGCACCGGTGCGTCCTACCTGGTAGGTAACCTTGTTCAATCGTGTTAGTGCCCGTTCTGCCTGGAATTTATATGCGATGGCCCATCGGGGAGACTTGGCTGTGAATCCTAAATTCTTCTGCTGCCTCAAGCTGTTGACTTTTAGTACAATACCATCAGTAGCCACCGGAAGGTTCTTACGCTCCGTGTCCCAATAATTGATGTATTCGAAGACTTCCTCCAGGCTGTGGGCTTTTCTGGTGTGCTCTGATGTTTTAAATCCCCAGCTGGCGGCGGCTTGCAGATTCTCGTAATGGCCGTCGCAGGGCAATTCTTCTCCCAATAGATAGTAGAGATAAGCATCCAGCTTTCTGGATGCTACGATGGCGGAATTCTGCAATTTCAAGGTACCGGAAGCAGCGTTGCGCGGATTGGCGAAAAGCGGTTCCTCACGTGCTTCCTTTTCCCGGTTCAGTTCTTCGAAAACCACCCAGGGCATCAGGATTTCCCCTCTGATTTCGAATGACTTAGGATAATTCCCATGGAGGACCAGCGGAATCGTCCGGATTGTCTTTACATTGTCCGTCACATCATCGCCCTTTTCGCCGTCGCCACGGGTGACGGCACGCACCAGTTTGCCATCCTCGTAAGTCAGTGAGATGGAAGTACCGTCATACTTCAGCTCGCAGCAGATTTCAAACTCCTCGTTCAACGCTTTTTTTACCCGTTCGTAAAAGTCGGTCACTTCGTTTTCGGAATAGGTGTTTCCCAATGAAAGCATGGGATATTTGTGTGCCACTTGTGTGAAGTTCTTATTTAAATCACTTCCTACGCGCATCGTGGGCGAATTATCATCTTGGTATTCAGGATGTTCTTTCTCTAAATCTTGTAGCTCGCGCATCAGGTCGTCAAACTCCTTGTCGGATATTTCAGGAGCATTCAGCACATAATAATTGTAGTTGTGCTGGTGTAATTCCGCACGGAGCTGGTCTATTTTTTCTTTTACAGTCATAGGGTTTTCGGATTGTTTGAACGCAAAAATACGGGTTTCTCCCCGAATATTTGTACTTTTGCAGCTTGAAATAGCTAAAATAAAGTTATATGCGCATTGACATTATCACAGTTTTACCGGAGATGATTGAGGGATTCTTCAACTGCTCCATCATGAAACGTGCTCAAAATAAAGGGCTTGCAGAGATACATATCCATAATCTTCGTGATTATACGGAAGATAAGTACCGTCGTGTAGACGATTATCCGTTTGGTGGCTTTGCCGGAATGGTCATGAAAATAGAGCCGATAGAGCGGTGTATCAACGCTTTGAAGGCTGAGCGGGATTACGACGAGGTTATCTTTACCACCCCCGATGGTGAGCAGTTCAATCAGCCGATGGCAAATACTCTTTCCCTTGCCCAGAATCTCATCATTCTCTGCGGGCATTTCAAAGGGATAGATTACCGGATTCGCGAGCATCTCATCACCAAGGAAATCAGTATCGGTGACTATGTGTTGACTGGCGGAGAACTGGCGGCTGCTGTCATGGCAGATGCCATCGTCCGTATCATTCCGGGAGTGATTTCCGATGAGCAGTCTGCACTTTCAGATTCCTTTCAGGACAATCTGCTGGCTGCACCGGTCTATACGCGTCCCGCTGATTACAATGGATGGAAGGTTCCGGATATTTTACTTTCTGGACATGAGGCCAAGATTAAGGAATGGGAGCTGCAACAGTCATTAGAAAGAACCCGTAGACTGCGCCCAGATTTGTTGGGAGAGTAAGTTTACTGATGTAAATAAAAAGAAAAAGGACATTCGTCAATGAATGTCCTTTTTTGTGAATATATATTGCGAATGGCAATCTCTTGTTATTCTTTATACCTCAAGTGCACCGATAATGTCCTTTACAGACTGATAACCGTGTCTGTCGAGATAGTCATTTATTCCTTCTACCACTTTCACCGTAACCGCCGGATCAATGAAGTTTGCCGTACCAATCTGGATGGCGGAGGCACCTGCAAGCATGAATTCCACAGCATCTTTCCAGTTCATGATACCTCCCAAGCCTATGACGGGGATTTTTACCGCCTTGGCCACTTGCCATACCATACGTAAGGCAATGGGTTTCACAGCTGCACCAGACATACCACCGGTTACAGTGGAGAGTATCGGACGCCTGCGTTCCGCGTCTATAGCCATTCCTAGCAGGGTATTGATAAGGGAAACGCTGTCTGCACCGCCATTTTCGGCTGCGCGGGCTATTTCGGTGATGTCGGTAACGTTCGGTGAGAGCTTTACGATAAGTGTCTTTTTGTAAACTGAGCGCACGGCTTTCACCACTTCTTCTGCTCCTTTGGCGGTAACACCGAATGCCATTCCTCCTTGCTTCACATTGGGGCAAGAGATGTTCAACTCTATGGCAGGAATTTTGTCAAGTTCATTAATGATTGCGGCTGTTTCGGCATAGTCTTCGATGGCAGAACCCGAAACATTTACAATCATGTTGGTCTGAATGTCCTTGATGCGGGGATAGATGTGTTCAACAAAGTAATGTACACCCTTATTTTGCAGTCCCACAGCGTTTAACATTCCCGAAGGAGTCTCTGCCATGCGCGGATATGGATTGCCTTCACGTTTGTGAAGGGTAGTTCCCTTTACAATTATACCACCTATTCGCGATAGTTCGATGAAATCGGCGAATTCTTCACCATATCCGAATGTTCCGGACGCAGTCATCACCGGATTATTCATTTGTAATTCACCGATATTTACATTTAAATCTGCCATAATAGTTTGTTTATATTAAAAACCGGACCTTCTTTACATACACACAAATGGCCTTCCGTGGTATTTTCCACACAGCATAGACAAGCGCCTATGCCACACGCCATCATATTCTCCAGAGATACTTCGCAACTGATGCCTTTACTTTTGGCATACTTTGCTACTGCCATCATCATCGGTTTGGGGCCGCAAGTATATATCTGCTCAAAGCACACCTTATTTAATATGGAGTGTTGCGTTACGTATCCCTTCTCTCCGTGGCTGCCATCTTCGGTGGTGGTATACACCTCGCCATAGGCGGCAAACTGTTCCAATTGAAGCAAATCTTTGTCACTTCTGGCACCCAGCAGGAAGGTTGGCTTGCAGCCTCTCTTGGCGAGCTGTTCGCCTAAATATAACATAGGAGCTGTACCTACACCTCCACCTACCAATAAGAGCTTGTCTGAGGGCTTTTCAGGCATTGTGAAGCAGTTTCCCAGCGGAAGCACTACATTGATTATGTCGCCTGCTTTTGCTTCGCCTAATCGCTTGGTTCCGTCACCTACGAGTTGGATTAAGAACCATACTTCGTTCCGTTGTCTATCTACATAATTGATGGAGATGGGGCGGCGCAAAAAAGTGGCAGGCGAACCGTCCACACGAATCTCTGCAAATTGTCCCGGAAGCATTTCCGGAAGTGGGGACGGAGAAGTCAGCTTCAACAACACATAGTTGGCATGCAAGCGGAGGTTCTCTGTCACTGTCAGATCTAAAATATACTTTTTCATATCTATAAAGAGGGATGTTTTTCTTTCGGGTGCAAAGATAGTGTAAACCGAGTGCAGAATAAAACGAACCCGTTTCTTTTTTATGCTGGGGCGTTAGTCTATTTCCATTCTCATTCCTTAATTTTCCGGTTTGAAAGTCTCGTAGGTATTGTCATCAAAGAAAATTCTTATTTCAGTGATTTTTCTGGGAGGTCTTTCTTTGTAGATAATCTCTTGTCTTACAATCTCTTTAGGTGCTTTTAGAGATGTTTCTAATGCAATTTCCTTGCGATTTTCAGTTTCATCCGGCCCTTTGGTCAGGTTTTCCGGATTCTCAGCGAATAAAGGATAGTCGAATCCATCGTTTTCGGGTGAATCCGGATTATTACTCATATTACCTTTTCCGGTAAGCAGCCACTCCAAGTTTATATCATTGTAGCGTTGATGTAATCGGAGAATAACTTCCGTACTTGGATATTTGTTACGCGGACCCAAGATGTGGGAAATGGTGGCTTGGGCCACGCCAATACTCTCGGCAAAAGCTCCTGCTGTCAGTTTCTCCCGGTCCATAACCATTTTGAACCTATCTTTTATACTCATGGTTTATGTGTTATTACAATTGTACATGCTATTTATTGGATTACAAAAGTAAAAAAATGACATCACAAAAGCAAATTAAAAATGTGATATTTTATGATTTACAAATGAAATGTTATTATTACAATATTCATCATTACAAATGCTATAATACAAATCATGGGTAAAATAGGTATTTATTTTAAGTTTAATAAAATGGCATATTTATCTAATTATTAGTGTATTATATTGGTGATTTCTGATAATAAATACTATATTACATTTGTTTGTCGTTTATTTTATATAAAATATAATCTAATAATTTGATTAATCATTGTATATAATTTATATACATCTATTTATTGCTTGTAACTACATGGGTTAACCCCTACTCTATCATTTTTGTAAACTAATAGTTTACGATGTTGAATGTCGCTTATTACATTTGTTTTTTAGATGTAATATTACATGTGTTATAATACACTCGTCATATAGATATATATGTAATGTGTTGAATTCACAATAGTCAATTATCCTAGTTGTGTATTACAACTATTGTACTCTTGAAAAGTGTAGCAGATTTCTTATATGACGATTTAAAGCTGAATTGCTCCATCTCTTCTTTTTTACTAAAGGAGAAAAAATGTGACATAAATAAGAGAATAAGATGCTTTATTTATTTTCTAGTCTTCAAGACTTAAATCCTTGCTTTATTTCTGTATAATTGGTCGATTCGTTATAAAAACGCGATTCTCAGAGCTTATAAATGGACGTAATTTGCTGTAAATATGAGTATTATCTTCTATTTTATAGTCTATGCTAAGGAGTAAAATAGAAAAAAGGGGGATAAATCCCCCTAAAAATGACATAATGATATCAAATCAGTCTGTTTTATGCTTTTTCCCTTTTATGGAAAAGTATACTGTATGGAAGTTAATGTAGAATCTTAAAGACCAATTCCCGGAGGATATCTCCATCGCTTAGGGAGGAATTTCCTACTCCTTTGGATTTGGCATCTGCATATCGAATCTCCCCGATTATCTGCATGGTCTTTACTCCGCTGTAACGACGCATGGCACTTAGGTATTCGCGCGACTGCCAGGGAGTCTTTAATCCTATGAAACTGGCAATACCCTGCTCCGTCTTTTCGGGCGCATAGTAAGCCAACATTAAGTTGGAGAAGAAGCCGAAAAGTAAAGATAAAGTCATCTGGATAGGATTCGTTTTCGGATTTTCTTCAAAATATTTTATTATTTTATTGGCCTTTAGTATGTCTTTTTCTACGATGGCACTGCGAAGTTCAAAGTTATTATAATCTTTGCTGATTCCGATGTTGCGTTCTATCTGTTCGGGGGTGACGCGTGTCTGACCTTTTGGAAGAGTTATAATCAGTTTTTCCAGTTCTCCCGTAAGGCGGCTGAGGTCCGTACCTACGAAATCGGCAAGCATGGAGGTAGCTTTGGGATCCAAATCTACACCTTTGCGCTTCATGTATGAGGTGATGAATGCCGGTAACTGGGCATCCTTTACCTTCTTGGATTCAAATAGAACCCCCACCTTCTCTATTTCGGCCACCAGCTTTTTTCTTCTGTCCAGCACCCCATGTTTGTGGCATAGAACAAGAATGGTGGAGTTCAACGGCTTTTGCAGGTAGTATGAAAGCTCTTCCATGTTGCGGATGGCCTGCGCTTCCTTTACGACTACGACCTGGCGTTCGGACATCATCGGATAGCGCTTGGCCGCATTGATGACAGTGGCTATATCCACATCTGCACCGTAGACTACGGTCAGGTTAAATTCCTTTTCGGTGTCAGTGAGAACATTGTCTACAATATAGTCGGAGATGAGGTCTATGTAATACGATTCCTCGCCCATGAGATAGTAGACGGGGCGGTATTGTTTGGCTCTCAACTCTTTTAGAATATCATCACAGGTCGTTTCTTGTTTTGCCATATAAAGTAAGTGTTACGAGGGTATGTCCCGTAAAGAGGATTACCAGTCGAACTTCAAGTGTTTTACGGTTTTCTTCTCATCAATAATCATGCGCAGGGATGCAATTCCGATTTCAACATGCTCATTTACATAGTTCTGGGTAACCATGTTGTCGCTCTTGTCGGTTTTTACACCTTCCGGAATCATCGGTTGGTCCGAAACCAGCAGAAGGGCTCCCGTAGGAATATGATTGGCAAAACCACAACTGAATAAGGTTGCCGTTTCCATATCGACAGCCATGGCACGGGTTTTCTTCAGATATTCCTTGAACCCCTCGTCATGTTCCCAAATGCGGCGGTTGGTGGTGTATACGGTACCGGTCCAGTAGTCGCGGGCATAGTCGCGGATGGCGGAAGAAACGGCGCGTTGCAGCATAAATGCCGGGAGTGACGGGACTTCGGGCGGGAAGTAGTCGTTGGAAGTACCTTCGCCGCGGATGGCGGCTATAGGGAGGATGAGGTCCCCTATTCTATTTTTCTTGTCTATGCCGCCACACTTGCCTAGGAACAGACATGCCTTGGGCTTGATGGCGCTCAGCAAGTCCATGATAATGGCGGCATTAGGGCTTCCCATACCGAAATTAATGATGGTCATTCCTTCTGCGCTGGCAGATGTCATATTGGCATCTTTACCGAGAATGGGAACATTGAACTTTTCTGCGAAAATCTCTACATACTTGTTGAAGTTGGTCAACAGAATGTACTCTCCAAAATCCTCCAGGTTACGCTTTGTGTAACGGGGCAGCCAATTGGCTACGATTTCTTCTTTTGTTTTCATAAGATTTCATTAAATTTGTGTTCCCGAAAGACGGGAACCATTATTTAACTTACAAATGTAGTAAATGTTATCGTTAAACCTACCAGCATTCGATGCTAAAATTGCCGCAAGGAATGGAAAAAATGTTATTTTCGATGTAATCCGTCGTCGTTATGTTGCTTTGACGCCCGAAGAATGGGTGCGGCAGCACTTCGTCCACTTTCTTCTTGCTCACAAGGGGTATCCTCAGGCGCTTATGGCAAATGAAGTGCAGGTACAGCTGAATGGTACAAAGAAACGCTGTGATACGGTGCTTTATCGGCGTGACCTCACCGCCCGGATGATTGTGGAATACAAGGCGCCCGAAATAGAAATCACCCAAAAGGTTTTCGACCAGATTACCCGCTACAACATGGTGCTGAAAGTGGATTATCTGATTGTCAGCAACGGGCTTCAGCATTATTGTTGCCGCATAGATTACGAGCATAACAGCTATACTTTTCTGCAGGATATACCTGAGTATCAAGATTTATAGGAGGAGCTACCGATAGCCTTCTTGCCTTTCTCATCTCATCGCATCATATACCATGCGTGATATGCGGGCGATGATGTCTGCATTGTCCTCATCCGTCTCGTATGAGTCCATGATGAAGGTGGCAATGTAGTATTTCCGACCGTCGGGAAGAATAACGAGCCCGGCATCATTATCTGCAGTTTTCATGCCGTCGGCATTGCGGTCGGAAGAACCGGTCTTGTGTCCTACCACGGTTTGGGCTGGCAACATACCTTTCAATTTGTTGGCGCCGGTTTCAGTATCTATCATGGTCTGCCACAAGAAGTCTTTCAGTTCCTTGTTGGAGAACAACTCTTTTTCATCGGCTGTTCTCAGTAGCCGGGCCATAGCGGAAGGAGTACTCCAGTTGCGGTATACAGCCTCGAAGCTGGAGTGCATGTCGTCTTCTGTTTCCGAGAGGTTGAAGGAGTCGATACCCAACCGGCGGATATAGTCATTGATATGTTTGATACCTCCTGCATATTCTATCAAGATGTCGCAGGCATTGTTGTCGCTTTGGGAAATGCTGTATTGCATCAGCTCCCTAAGCGTAATCGTGAAATCCTGGTCGGGAAACTTCTTCCGCAGGGGGCTGTAGATATTGGGCAGCATTTGGGATGCCTTTATGGAAACAATGCTGTCCAGGCTGATGCTTTGCTTATCCATCTTGTCCAGTACGGCCAGTGCCACATGGAATTTGAATACACTGAGCAAGGGGAAGTGTACATGGTCGTTATACCGGAGCATGTCTCCTTTGTCTGTCCATACGGCTATACCAACGGTGGCTTTCTTGCCATTGAGCAGACTGTCAATCTGGTTTTCAAGTTCAGACATTTGCTGCGCCCGGACGACGGTAGCTATACAAGTGAATAAGGTAAGTATGGCGATGAAATATGCTTTCATAACTTCAATTTCTTTAAGAGGCAATTCGCACGCAAAGATACAACTTTTAGCAGCAAGTTGCTAAAATGAGTTATGGATTATGGGTTATAAGTGTGATAGCTTATAACCCATAATCCATAACTTGTAGCTCATCCTCCCTATTGTTTCTTACTGAACTTCTCCTGCAACTTCTGCATCAATTCGTAGAAATTAGGAATATAGACCGTGGCAAGCAAGGTATTCAGTGCCATACCAAACACTACAGCGGCTCCCAGTGCAATACGGCTTCCCGCCCCTGCTCCGGTTGCAAAAAGCAGCGGCATAACCCCGAATACAAATGCAAGCGATGTCATCAGAATAGGCCGCAGACGGATATGTCCGGCCTGGAATGCCGCATCGCGGATTGAATTGCCTTGTGCACGAAAGTCACGTGCAAACTCCACAATCAGAATACCGTTTTTGGCAGACAAGGCGACAAGCAGAATGATTCCAATTTGTGTGTAGATGCTGACCGGAGTCCCCATGACATAGCATCCCAGCATGGCACCGAGCAGCGCTACCGGAAGTCCCATTACGGCGGCTACCGGACTGGTCCAGCTTTCGTATTGTGCGGCAAGCACAAGGAAGGCAACCAACAGTGCCATGACGAATACGACGGTTGTAGTGGTTCCCGCCTGCGTCTCCTGATAGGCTACCGAAGTCCATTCATATCCGAACTCGTCTCCGAGATGCTCCTTGATTAGACTTTCCATTTGCCGGATACCCTCTCCCGAACTGCTGCCCGGAGCCACATTGCAAGTCACGGCTGCTGTGGAGTACATGTTATATCTATTTATCTGGTCCATGCCTAACTGCTCTTCCACCCGGGTGAAGGAAGAGAAAGGTACCATTTCTCCCGATGCATTGGGAACGCTCAATTTCAGAACATCGTCGATGACACGCTGGGCACGGTCGCCCGCCCCCAATTTCACTTGGTAGATGTGTCCGAACTGTACATAGTCGTTGACGTAGGCCTCCCCCATATAGTAACCCAAGGCGGTGAATACACTGTTCAGCGGGATACCCATCAACTGTACCTTGTCGCGGTCTATATTCAAAAAATATTGCGGTACATTGGCTTGGTACTGGCTGCTGACCGATGCCAGTGCCGGATAATTGCGGTAATGCTCCATCAAGGTCTCTACAGCACGCTGCATCTCGGTGGCGCCGAGGTTGTGGCGGTCTTCCAATTGGAGTTGCAGGCCTCCGGTAGCTCCCAGTCCGGGGATGGCAGGCGGGACCATGGCAAATATCTCCGCTTCCTGGATGCCATATACTTCCATATTGAAGCGCTGTACTACGGCTTCAGCCGTATGTTCCTTTCCCTTGCGTTCATTCCAGTTTTTCAGTACGATGAAGTAAGTGGCCGCATTGCTTTGCTCTCCACCTCCCATCACGGAGAAGCCGGATATGCCGATGTAGTCCTTTATTTCGGGGTAAGAATCGAGAATCTTATTTATCTGCTTTCCTACGGCTTGGGTGCGCTCCAGGCTCGATGCAGGGGGAAGCTGTACCACTGCGAGGAAATAGCCGTCATCTTCTTCCGGAACAAATGTGGACGGCCATTTGACAAACAGCAGGACAGCAATCAATGTGAAAACCGCATATGAAACGATGGAAGCGACAGGGCGTTGGAGCAGGTACTCCACTATCCGGTCGTAGACTCCTTGTGTCTTGTCGTACAGATGGTTGAACCCCCGATATAGGGGATTTTTGGAAGGCCGGGTAGGTTGTAGCATCAAGGCACAGAGTGCCGGAGTAAGGGTCAGTGAGTTGAATCCGCTAAGTACGGTGCTGGCTGCAATGGTCAAGGCAAACTGTTTATACAGTTGTCCTGATATGCCGCTGACGAGTGTTGTCGGGATAAATACGGCAAGCAGCACCAGCACTACCCCGACAATGGGTCCGGTAATCTCTCCCATCGCTTCGGTCACAGCCTGGCGGGAGGTGTAGCGCCCCGTGTCCAGCAGACGCGTGGAGTTCTCCACCACCACAATGGCATCATCCACCACGATGGCCACGGCAAGTATCAGCCCGAACAGCGTCAGCGTATTGATGGAGAAGCCGAACAAGGACATGACGGCCAGTGTGCCGATGAGTGATACCGGAATAGTGATACAAGGAATGACGACCGCCCGCCAGTTCTGCAGAAATAGGAAGATGACGAGGACTACCAGCAGGGTCGTTTCAAGGAACGTCACCATCACTTCGTCTATGGAGGCATGAATGACATCCGTAGTGTCCAGGGTTACATTGTATTGTATGCCTGCAGGGAAATTCTGCGAGAGTTCCTGCATTTTTGCCTTTACTCCTTTGGAAACGTCCAGCGAGTTGCTGCCAGGTTGCTGATAGATAGCGATGGCAGCGGTGGGTTTCCCGTCCAGTTGGGATACTACGCTGTAAGAGGCCGAGCCTAGGTCGATGTGCGCCACGTCGCGCAGACGGAGTATCTTCCCTCCGGCTTCGGTACGCAGGATGATGTTGCCGAACTCTTCGGGTGAGGTAAGGCGCCCTTTTACGGTCAGGCTGTATTGATAGGCATTTTTATTGTCTGTGCCGATGGGTTGCCCTACGTTACCTGCGCTGACTTCCACATTCTGTGATTGGATGGCTTGGTATACATCGGCCGGCGAAAGATAGCGGATGCGCATGGCGGCAGGGTCGAGCCAGATACGCATGGAGTAGTCCCCTGCTCCCATCACATTGACGGCACCCACACCGGGCACACGCGTCAGTTGGTCCACAAGATTCAGCTTGGCATAGTTGCTGAGGTAAAGTCCGTCGTAGTCTTTGCTGTCCGACGTCATCGTGAGGAACATCACGATGTTCGATGACTGTTTCTGCACCGTGACACCTTGTACCACAACGGGAGTAGGCAGTGACGACTGGGCCACGCTGACCCGGTTCTGAACTTGTACGGTAGCCATATCAATGTCCGTGCCTACGGCAAAAGTAATGGTAAGCGAGTAAGCGCCCGATGAGCTGGAGTTGGAGGACATATAAAGCATTCCGTCCACTCCGTTGACTTGCTGCTCGATGGGAATGCCGACGGTTTGTGCTACCGTCTGCGCATTGGCTCCGGGATATACGGCACTGACCTGCACGGTGGGTGGTGTGATGTCCGGATATTGGGCAATGGGCAGGATACCCAGTGTGACCAGTCCTGCTACGACGATGAGCAGCGCCAATACGGTAGCAAAGATAGGACGGTCTATGAAGAATTTTGAAAACATAGGCTTTGGTATTAATCAATTCATATTAGTTGTCGATGGGATGTACTTTCATTCCATCCCTTACCTTCATCAGCGCTTTGGTGACGTAGCGTTCCCGGGGAGTGATGCCTGCCCTTATCTGGCGTAGGCTGTCCCCTATCAGTTGTCCGGTTTCTATATGGCGGTAGCGCACTATATTCGAATCGTTGACTACGTATATGTATTTCCCCAGCTGGTCGGTGCCGATGGAGGCATCCGGCAGCAGGATGGCCTGCTGTTGCTCTCCGTAGGGCAAGATGATGCTGACGTAGAGGCCGCTTTTCAGAAGTCCTTTAGGATTGTCGAGACGGGCGCGGATGTTCAGAGTTCCGGTGTTCAAGTCTACGTTGGGCGAAAGATAATCCAGTTGTGCAGGATAAGTGAGAAGCCCGTCTTTGCCCAGGCTGACGGTTACTTGCCGGGGAATGCTGTCCCCTTGCTGCATCAGCATGGAGAGCCATTGGTTGTCTGCCACGTTGAAGTAGGTGTACAGATGGTCGTCCTTGTAGATGGTTGCCAGTGTGACGGGCTGCACGCTGCCGCCTACATAGCTTCCGGCATCCACCAGGTTACGGCTTACAGTGCCGTCGAAGGGGGCACGGACGGTGCAGTAGCTCAGATTGGTGCGTGCCGTGTTCAGGGCTGCTTCCGCATTGCTCACTGCAGCCTGCGAGGTTGCCACGTTGGATTGTGCTTGCAGCACTTGTATACGGCTTACAGCATCGCTTTTCACGGCCTCCTGCATACGTGTGTAGTTGTTTTGGGCGTATTCCAGGTTGGCGCGGGCAGTGTTGAGTTCTGCTTCTGCCTGCCGCACATTGTCTTGATAGACTGTCGGTTCGATGACAAAAAGCACTTGTCCCTGGCGTACCCGGCTGCCGGGAGCGTAAGAGATGGTCTGTAAGGTTCCGCTGACTCTGCCTACCAGGTCTACGGTCTTTTCAGAAGTCAGGTAGCCCGGATATTCTTTTGTCAGCGTGATGTTCTGCACTGTCGGACGGGCCACGCTTATCTCGGGAATGGGCATCGTTTGTGCCGTTTCTTTCCTTCCCCCGCATCCCGTTGCCAGCAATGGCAGGATGAGCAGGGTGATGTACATTTGATTTTTCATATACGGTTCGGTTTAGTTTATATTCTTATTTCTGATTCATTTCATATCCGCCTCCCAATGCCTGGTATAAGGCTATCAGATGCAGCAAGGAGCTGCCTTGTGCCTGCACCAGTTGATTTTCGTATGTCAGGAGTGAGCGTAGTGCGTCCAGTACGTTCTGGAAGGGAGTAAGCCCTTGTTTGTACAAATCGAGGGAGAGCTTTAGCGTTTCTTCTCCCTGATTGCATACTTCGCGCATGGCAACAATCTGTTGGATGGAGTTGCGGTAGGAGTTCATGGCATTATCTGTTTCCTGCACGGCGGTAAGCACTGTCTGGTTGAACTGGTGAATGGATTCATCGAGCTGGGCACGTGCCAGACGGGTGGCGTTCACCAGTTTGGTACCGCTGAATAAGGTCCAGCTGATGCTTGGAGCAATTTCAAATGTCATACTGTTCCGTTTAGTCAAGTCCTTCAAGTCATGGGAGGAATAGCCGATGGAACCTTTCAGGAACACTTGCGGCAGCCAGTCTCTTTGGGATGCGCCAAGCATTGCCGCTTGTGCGTTGACTTGGCGTTCGGCTTGCCGTATATCGGGGCGGCGGAGCAGCAGGTCGGCAGGAATGCCGATGCCTATAGGTTCCATGTAGTCGGGCAGTTTACCCGGTTTTTCCAGTATGGGGCGGATATGTTGGGGATAAGTACCGAGTAAGATTGCGAGCGTCGTGATGTATTGGTTGATGCCTGCCTCCAGTTGCGGGATGGAGGCTTTGGTACTGTAATATACGGATTTGGCTTGTGAAACGTCCAGTTTGGACACCAGTCCGGTTTTGTAGCGTACTTCGGTGATGTTAAGTACGGCTGCCTGGGTATGGCAATTGTGGGTCACTACACTTAGTTCTTGCTGCAGTTCGCGGAGTCCGATGTAGGCGGAAGCTATCTGGGCACAGAGGGATACCATGACGGAGGTATATTCCTCCTTGCTTGCCATGAAGGTTTCCCGCTGTGCCTTTACCCGTTGGCGGATACTTCCGAATACGTCCAGCTCCCAACTGGCGTTGAGCGAGGCGCTGTATGCACCGGTAATGGATTGCGGAAGTGCGTTGACATTGCCGCTGCTTTGCTGCCGTGCCCATCCTCCGTCCAATGAGATGGAAGGAAAAAAGCCGCCGCGTTCTATCCGCAGGTTGGCTTTGGCCATATCCATACGGTCCATGGCAGAAAGTACGGAATAGTTTTGAGTGGAGGCTACCGTAATCAATGAATCCAGCATCGGGTCATCGAATGCTTTCCACCACTTGTCGTCAACGGGTGGTATCTGTCCGCTGAACAGATTGTCATCTCCGGGAATGGTATGGGAGACGTCCCTTCCCCAGCCTTGTGGGAGTGGCTTCTCAAGATAGCGGTTGGCTTTCTGTGCCATAGCCGCAGGACATAGGCATAATATGAGCAACGCAGTGCTCCAAGCTTTTATATTCATAAATAAAGGTTTAGGTGGTTATCTTTTTATGGGATTGATAACAACCTAAACCTTTATTTGTTTATGAGTATCTTATCAGGTGTACTGAGTATTATCAGAAAGCATACCCGAATCCTACATTCAAGTAGATGGGATACATGGCAAAGGTAATGGTATTGAAATCTTTCTTAAAAATATCATTCAATCCCCATGTAAGGTCGGCAAATACATTCAGATGCTTGAAGGCACGCCAGTCTACACCGGCTTGCACGCCCCATTGGATTTTGCGTAAATCATCCGAAAAATCGTAAGGAGCAATTTGTTCACCTTCAAATTTTACTTTGTCTCCGGTAGGATTATCTTTTCTTAAATAACCGTCGTTTACATGACCGGAGAAGTCACCACTGGTCATGAATGAAATGTAAGGACCTGCGCTTAAACGCACACGCGGACTTAATTTATAAGCTCCCAGCAACGGAATGGAAAAATAGGAACCGCGGAATTTGGTTTTTACCATACCTGTCCAGTTTCCTTTCAGTTTCTCGCCTCCGTCACCTATGATCTCCATACTATAATTTTTAGTACGTGCTTTGGTTTCCATTCCTTTGTTCTCCATCCGAAGACCAAGAATAATTCCCCATTTATTGTCTTTTCCCAGCCATTTGATGATATTTCCCTCTATAGAGAGATTGGCATTAGGTGAGTAACCATTTATGGAGCGAATTTCTTCAGGAAGCGGTAAAGGAGCAGTGCCGCCTATATTGAATCCCGCTTTAATTTCATATTCTAGTCCTCGTAAAGATGACCAGATAATCCCGTGGTTTCTATCTTCTTGAGCATACAACGCGGTTGTTACACTTGCCAGTATAAATATACCAATGGCTAATATGTTCTTTTTCATTCTTCTTGTGGTTTATCGTAGCCTAATTTAACTTCATCTATATATAATGTACTACCTGGAGCACCTTCAAAATGATCTCCCCGGATACTGGAAGAAAATACGATTGCAAGATTGTACTTTCCTGCCTCCAGTTTTCCTTGATCAACAAACTTCCCGGGGCGGAAGGTAAATGGTAGATAGAATTCTAACCATTGGTCAGTTTCTTTAGCATTGTCTATACGGGCAACAGCTATTATATTAGGGTTATCATCTGCCAGAATATTGGTTCCGTCAAGAATCTTTAAATCATCCGTACTTTCATAAAATACGGCATAAATGTCACAAATATCTTTTTTACCGGGTATGGGTTTTAGCTTATCCGGAGAATTTTTATCAAGTATATAGAATGTCTCTCCGGACTTGTATTTATAATATCCTTGTAAATGAGTAGGGATATACTCGAATTGGGAACCGAATTTTGTGGCTTTTAATGCATCTTGTAATGCATTGAGCACATCAAATGTGCCGATGAACAAATTACCGGCGGCAATAGGCATATTGACACTGTTGCCCAAAAAGCCCGTTTTGCGAGTAGTCAGGCCTAGACATTTACCTTTGTATCCTTGGGCATACTGGTAGGTAGGATATATATTATGGTCACCTTGTACACCAGTCAATGCAAATCCAGGGTTACCGCTTGCCCAAGTCATAGTTTCGACGCCTTGTTGGTCTGTCTCATAAAAAATTTGATATTTTCCCCCACTATTAAATTTCACATTTTCAAAACTATATGTACTATTGGTGACTCCGGAAAAAGAAACCTCTACCTTATATTGCTTTTTCCATTTGCGATCCTCGGAAGTGACCTCGTAATATTGCGGTTGCGAGAAGTCGAGCGTGCTTCCACTTTCCGGTGTGATAGTAGCACCCGGTGTCAAGGTAAATTTAGGAGCAAGTGCTGTGACATCGGTTCCCTTTTTTACAATCAAGGTAATTTTGTCGTTTTCAATGATCGGTTCTCTATTTAAGATATCACCGGGAACTGTGCATGTCTCTATATCAGCTTCGGCATTGAGTGCTTCATCTTGTATGCAAGATGTCATTAATATTCCCAGCAATGAATAAAGTATGAATAACTTGTTTAGCTTCATGTCTTTAAATTTAAATTTGTTGTTTCTATCTGACAAAACTACACCTTTTTTCTTTAACTATAGAGCTTTATGAGCTTATTTAACAAAAAAACGGCAATAGAGGTCTTGACTATTGCCGTTTTATATATAAAAATGTTCTATTTTTAATTATCTGAGCCGATATGTACGATTTTTCTTTTGGCTCTTACTGGCTTTTCCTTTACAACTTCCACTTTCTGTTCGGGAGTTATACCTGCCAGTTCCGGGTCAATCATGATACGGCCACAATATTCGCAAACGATGATTTTCTTGCGTGAGCGGATGTCCAATTGTCTCTGAGGCGGAATCTTGTTGAAGCAACCACCGCAAGCATCACGCTGTACGTATACGATACCCAGTCCATTGCGTGAATTCTTACGGATACGTTTGAAGGACTGAAGCAGACGGGGTTCAATCTTTGTTTCCAGTTCTTTGGCCTTGTCTCTCAGCTTCTCTTCCTCTTGCTTAGTCTCGGAGATGATTTCGTCCAGTTCGCTCTTCTTTACGTCGAGGTCTTTTTGTCTTTCTTCCAGCGCAGCAGTGCTTTCTGCTACTTCCTGAGATTTTTCTTCCTCTTGTGCGGCAAATTCCTTGATACGCTTTTCGCAGAGTTCGATTTCCAATGTCTGGAATTCGATTTCCTTGCTCAAGAAGTCATATTCGCGGTTGTTGCGTACGTTGTCCTGCTGGTCTTTATATTTAGCTACAGAAGCCTTTGCGGTTTCAATTTCAACTTTCTTTCCTGCGATGGAGGATTTCAACTCGGATACTTCTGCCTTGATTCTGTCTATACGGGTACTCAGACCGGCTATTTCGTCTTCCAAGTCTTGTACTTCCAGTGGAAGTTCACCTCTCAACGTCTTGATTTCATCGATTTTGGACAGCATTGTCTGCAATTGGAACAAAGCTTTCAACTTCTGTTCTACGGTTAATTCCTGAGGATCTTTTTTTGCTTCTTTAGCCATTTTACTTACATGTATTTTATGGGGTTTGTATTCACCTTGGTCATCTGGACCTCAAAATGAGGAAACAAATCCCGGATTATTGTATAAAATATTTCTTTCGTATATTGCTCACTTTCATAATGCCCTATTTCAGCCAATAATATATCGGTATCATGTCCGAAATAGTCATGGTATTTTATCTCGCCGGTGATAAAGACATCTGCACGGTTGCGGATGGCAAGCGGCATTAGGAAAGCGCCGGCGCCGCCACATAATGCAACAGTCTGTATTTCCCGTCCGAGGAGTTTGTTATGTCTGAGACACCCTACTTCGAAGGTTTTCTTTATCCGTTTCAGGAATTCAAGTTCTGTCTCCGGTACTTCCAGTTCGCCAATGACACCAGCTCCGGCTTGTACCCATGAGTTTTGCAAGGGATAAATATCATAGGCCGGTTCTTCATACGGGTGTGCCGCAAGCAGTGCCTTGACAGCCTCCGCTTTTTTGTAGGCGGGTATGATTGTCTCAATACGTACTTCACGCTCGGTATGCAGCTCCCCTATCGCTCCACAGTATGGATTGGCGCCTTTTCGGGCTCGGAATGTCCCCTCGCCTTCCAGATTATAACTGCACGAATCATAGTTGCCGATATTGCCGCATCCGGCGTCGAACAAGGCTTTTCTCACGTCTTCCGCTTGGGCGGTCGGTACAAATGCGGTCAGCTTCACCAGCGCATTTTCTTTGGCTTCCAGAATACGGACATTCTTCAAACCGATTTTCTCGGCAATCTTGAAGTTCACTCCTCCCGGCGCATTATCAAGGTTAGTGTGCGCAGCATAAACAACGATGTCATTCTTGATGGCTTTCAAGATACAACGTTCCACATAATCCCTGCCCGTGATGGACTTATACCCTTTGAAAATGAGAGGGTGATGTGATATAACCACATTATATCCCAATGCAATGGCTTCATCCAGTACGGCTTCAGTAACGTCAAGACACAACAAAGCCCCTGTTGCTTCCGCATCTGTCAATCCGATTTGCAGGCCGGCATTATCAAATCCGTCTTGCAATGGCAGAGGCGCGAACCGTTCAAGGGCGCTTACTAATTCCTTAATTTTCATTGTGAACAGAAAATTTGGTTGCAAATATAGTAAAAAGCAGTGGATTAAAAAGAATTCCAGTTTAAAAAAGTCTTGTAGACTGTATATTTATATGCAATTGAACTCTTTGCGGGTATGATGTGGTTATTTTTGCTCCTTTTTTCCCTTCTTCTCCACCATCACCGGCAGTAGCTTGCCGTAGGCGTCGAACGACTTGCAGGAAGCCAGAGAGATTGTAATCATCAGTGACAGCATGGAGGCGGTAAAGGTGATGACCATAATCATCATCTGATATTTGATGGCTACATTCGGGCTGCTGCCACCCAATATCTGGCCAATCATGGTTCCCGGAAAAGCAACCAGCCCCATCACGGATATATTGGCAATCAGCGGACTGAAGGATTTGATGATGGCTTGGCGGATGAAAGGTGCCTGTGCTTCTGCTCTTGTAGCACCATTGCCGAGAAGATATCGGTAAAGCTGTTGTTCTCGTTTCAATCCGCTATAATAGGTATTGAGGGCTATGACGTTACTGGATAGCATGTTGCCCATCAGTATGCCGAAAATAGGGATGAAATACCGGGCGCTGAATACGTTTTCCACTCTCAGTACTATTCCGATAAAGTACAAGCCTACACATACTACACTGCATAAGAAACCTGCGGATATGGGCAGGAACAGAATCTTCCTCTTCAATTGCGTTCGTGCCAATGCCGTCTGCGATGCTACGAATATCATGACAATTACCCATAGAAAGTTTATCCACGGGTTATCCCATAAGAAGAGGTAGTTCAAGTATATGCCGATGAAGAACAACTGGACAATCATGCGTGCCGTACCTATCACAGTAGCGCGCAACAGTCCGGTCTTGAACTTCCATATGTAAAACAACGGTATTAATAATAGCAATAATCCGATGCCCAGGCTGAGGTATGATATATCTATGGTTCCCAATAGTGTGTATGTTATTTCATGATTATATGTCGGTCGCATCCGTCGGCAAATCTTTTGTCATGGGATACGGTCAGTATGGTATTTCCCTTTTCTGTCTGCCTGCGGAAGAAAGAAAGTACTTTTTCCGCGGAACCGGAGTCGAGAGCGGAAGTCGGCTCATCGACAATGGTCAGTGGCTTGCCAATCATTGAGGCTACGGCTATCATCATCCGTTGGCGTTGGCCTCCGGATATTTCGTTTACCCGTTTGTAATATAACTCCCGCTCCAGACCCAAATCCTCGAAACATGCAAATAAGCGGGTTTCAGAAAAAGGCGTGCCCCGGTTTGCCTTTAGACCGAAGGGCAACTGTACCATGTCCTTTACCCACTCCAGCGGCAATGCCAGTTCTTGTGGAATCCATGCAGTCTGCTTACGGACAACGTCGACGTTTCCTTTATCCAGCGGAATGCCGTCTAATACGATACGTCCTTCTTTTAACGGGATAAACCCGAGTATGGCATTCAGCAGTGACGACTTTCCGCATCCCGAAGGGCCGGAGATACTGGCTATCTCTCCCCTTTCCAATTGCAGGTTGAAACCCGAGAAAAGTATATCGTTGCCGTAGGCGATACTGGCATTTTCTATTTGCAGCATGGTGTTCCTTTAATCTTTCTGTATCGCAAAGATAGTGCAAAAAAATATTTGTGCTATCTTTGACGCACTAATTAATTCAGGAAAGAAAGACTATGATACAGAATGAACGGGATTGCCGCCACGAACATGTGCTTGATGTGGCAAGGCAAATGCTGACTGCTGCGCGCACGGCACCGAAAGGAAAAGGTATTGATGTGATTGAAGCTGCGCTGGTTACGGGTGAAGACATTAAGAAGCTGTCTGAAAAGATGGTCGCTATGGTTGAAGAGCATGGTATGAAGTTCTTTCTCCGTGATGCGGACAACATTTTGCAGGCTGAATGTGTAATTATAATAGGTACGCGCGAGCAGGCGCAAGGTTTGAATTGCGGACACTGCGGTTTTCCCACTTGTGCCGGCCGTCCGGAGGGAGTGCCTTGTGCCTTGAATACGGTGGATGTAGGGATAGCCATAGGCTCGGCTTGTGCCATGGCTGCCGATTTGAGGGTGGATACCCGTGTCATGTTTTCTGCCGGACTTGCCGCCCAGCGTTTGGATTGGCTGAAAGGATGCAAGACTGTTTTTGCCATTCCGGTGAGTGCATCCTCCAAGAATCCGTTCTTCGACCGGAAACCGAAGGAAGATAAGTGATAATTGACGAGTAGAGGTTTGTAATCATAGAGTAGAGGTTTAGAAGTCTGAAGTAGAGGTTTGGCAATTCTAAACCTAAGGTTTATTCTCCCTCTCTCTGCTAACTTAAAAAGTAACGAATTAGAAAAGATAAATAATATGGGATATTTTGTAGGACTTCCGTTGGGGGGTGCCGCAGAGAAGGACTGTCAGGTGCGTTTTGGCAAGAATATGATTTTTCAGGTAGAGACACGTGCTCCCCACTTGCCTGCCGAATGGGCTTTGCAAAGCGGCATACAGCTTACATGGCCCCATGCAGATACAGACTGGGCCTATATGTTGGACGAAGTGCAGGAATGTTTTGTAGCCATTGCCCGCGAAATAGCCGCGAGGGAGTCATTGCTGATTGTAACTCCGGAACCGGATGAGGTGAAGAAACAGATTTTCGGCAGGGTGAATATGGAAAATGTCCGTTTCCTGAAGTGCGAAACGAATGATACTTGGGCACGCGACCATGGAGCCATCACCCTATTGGATGCTGACGGTGTATCTCTGCTCGACTTTAAGTTCAACGGATGGGGATTGAAGTTTGCATCCGATAAGGATAATTTGATTACGCGTCGTGCTGTGGAGGCGGAAGTGATGAAAGGAAAGTATGTAAATCGCTTGGGGTTTGTCCTTGAAGGCGGTTCTATCGAAAGTGACGGTATGGGTACGCTGCTTACCACTTCTGAATGCCTGCTTTCTCCTAACCGTAACGGGCAGATGAACCGAGTGGAAATTGAGGAATATCTTCGTTCCGTCTTTCACTTGCAACGTGTCCTTTGGCTGGATCACGGTTATTTGGCAGGTGACGATACAGACAGCCATATAGACACGCTGGCCCGTTTCTGCCCTGCCGACACAATAGCCTATGTGCAATGCAAGGATGCGGATGATGAGCATTACGAAGAACTGCATCGCATGGAGGAGCAACTAAAGACTTTCCGTACGTTAAAGGGGGAACCTTACCGTTTGCTGGCTCTGCCCATGGCCGATAAGATAGAAGAGGAAGGGGAACGGCTTCCTGCCACTTACGCTAATTTCTTGATTCTGAATGATGCAGTGCTTTACCCCACCTATCGCCAGCCGGAGAATGATGCCCGTGCGGGGAAAGTGTTGCAGGAGGCTTTTCCCGGTTATGAAATTATCGGGATAGATTGCTGTGCTTTGATTAAGCAACACGGTTCTTTGCATTGTGTTACCATGCAATATCCAGTAGGGGTGTTGAAGTAATGTTGATTACATAGTAAAACAATAAATTATAGAATAAGATGACAAAGAAAATAAAAGTAGGTATTATCCAGCAGGCCAATACGAAGGACCTCAGGACTAATTTAATGAATTTGGCCAAAAGCATAGAGGCATGTGCGGCGCATGGAGCCCAATTGGTCGTTTTGCAGGAACTGCATAACTCTCTGTATTTCTGTCAGACGGAAAACACGCAGTTGTTCGACTTGGCAGAACCGATTCCCGGTCCTTCTACGGGGTTCTATTCCGAATTGGCTGCTGCCAACGATATTGTACTGGTCACTTCTCTGTTCGAGAAACGCGCTCCCGGATTGTATCATAACACAGCGGTTGTTTTTGAACGTGACGGCAGCATTGCCGGGAAATACCGGAAGATGCATATTCCTGATGATCCCGCCTATTATGAGAAATTCTATTTTACTCCCGGTGATATAGGCTTCGAACCTATTCAGACATCTTTGGGTAAGTTGGGGGTATTGGTATGCTGGGACCAGTGGTATCCGGAAGCAGCACGTCTGATGGCACTGAAGGGAGCTGAAATACTGATATATCCTACGGCTATCGGTTGGGAAAGCAGTGATACGGATGATGAAAAGGCGCGTCAGCTCAATGCTTGGATTATCTCCCAGCGTGGACATGCTGTAGCCAACGGTTTGCCGGTGGTTTCAGTGAACCGCGTGGGACACGAGCCGGACCCTTCCATGCAGACCAATGGTATCTTGTTTTGGGGAAATAGTTTTGTGGCCGGACCGCAAGGTGAATTCTTGGCCCAAGCAGGGAACGAACGACCGGAAAATATTGTTGTAGAGGTGGACTTGGAACGTTCGGAGAATGTACGCCGTTGGTGGCCTTTCCTGCGCGACCGCAGAATTGATGCCTATGCCGGATTGACAAAACGATTTCTTGACTGATAACGACGGGGATTTCTGGGGGAGAACTAACGGAATGTCACCCGTTTGTTCATCAGGAAATTGACACTTCCGTAGATGAATAATCCCAGGAACTGGGCAAGGTACTCGTTGCAGTCCAGTCCTTCTACCAATCCGATGAGGAAAAGGAATTGTGCTCCATAAGCCATTCCGAAAGCTATGGAAAAGAGCAGCACTTGTCGCCAAGTGTTGCTCTTTTTTTCTGTAGGGAATATCCAGTACTTGCACCAGATGAAGTTGTGTATCTGTGCAAGTATATATGCGGTTACATTGGAGAGCATATAGTTGATGTCCAGTTCGTCCATCATTACCCAAACGGTAACAGCCATAATCAAGGCATTCAGCGTGCCGATTACCGCAAAACGAAAAATGCGTGCAGACTCTTTCACTCTCCTACTCTGTACCTGCTTTTACTCTTTCACTTCAACAATCAGATTCAGTTCGTCCAGCTGCTTCTGGTCAATAACTGAAGGTGCATCCAGCATTACATCGCGTCCACTGTTGTTTTTGGGGAATGCAATGCAGTCGCGGATACTGTCGAGACCTGCGAAGATGCTGACCCAACGGTCCAGACCGTATGCCAGACCACCGTGAGGAGGTGCACCGTATTTGAAGGCATTCATCAGGAAGCCGAACTGCTCCTGAGCCTTCTCCGGAGTGAATCCGAGAATCTCGAACATTTTGGCCTGCAACTGTGCATCGTGGATACGGATGGAACCTCCACCCACTTCAATACCGTTGCACACCATATCGTATGCATCTGCACGGACAGCTGCCGGGTCTGTATCCAGCAAAGGAATATCTTCGTCTTTCGGATGAGTGAACGGGTGGTGCATAGCCATCAGGCGGCCTTCTTCATCGCTCCACTCAAACATCGGGAAGTCAACCACCCAAAGGCAGACGAACTTGTTCTTGTCGCGTAATCCCAGTTGGTTACCCATTTCAAGGCGCAACTCGTTCAGTTGCTTGCGGGTCTTCATGGCATCGTCACCGCTCAGAATCAGAATCAGGTCACCCGGCTTGGCGTTGAAAGCAGCCTTCATTTCCTGCAATACTTCCTGCGTATAGAACTTGTCGACACTTGATTTTACGTTACCATCTGCCTCCACACGCGCGTATACCATACCTTTGGCACCGATTTGCGGTCTTTTCACGAATTCGGTCAGTGCATCCAGCTGTTTGCGTGTATAGTGTGCAGCGCCTTCTGCGCAGATACCGCCGATGTAAGCTGCATTGTCGAATACCGGGAATCCGTGTCCCTTCATGATGTCCATCAGTTCCACGAACTTCATGCCGAAACGGAGGTCGGGCTTGTCACTGCCGTAGTACTTCATGGCGTCTGCCCATGGCATGCGCATGAACGGCTCGTTCATTTCTACGCCACGGATTTCCTTGAACAGATATTTAGCCATGCCTTCGAAGAGGTTGATGACGTCATCCTGCTCCACAAAAGACATTTCGCAGTCAATCTGTGTGAATTCCGGCTGGCGGTCGGCACGCAGGTCTTCGTCACGGAAGCATTTGGCTATCTGGAAGTAACGGTCGAAACCGGAAACCATCAACAACTGTTTCAGTGTCTGCGGGCTTTGAGGCAAGGCATAGAATTGTCCCGGGTTCATGCGTGAAGGAACGACGAAATCGCGTGCACCTTCGGGTGTGGAGCCTACCAGAATCGGAGTTTCCACTTCGATGAATCCCTGGCTGTCCAGGTATTTGCGTACTTCAATTGTCATTTTATGACGAAGCTCCAGATTGCTGCGTACGTTGGCACGGCGCAGGTCCAGATAACGGTACTTCATGCGGATATCGTCGCCACCGTCCGTATTTTCCTCGATGGTGAAGGGAGGGGTCAGCGATGAGTTCAGAACATCCAGTTCCGATACGATGATTTCAATATCTCCCGTCGGGATATGTTGGTTTTTGCTGAAACGTTCGTTGACGGTACCTTTAACCTGGATTACGAATTCACGGCCCAAGCGGTTGGCACGCTCGCAAAGTTCGGCATTCACCTCTTCGTTGAACACTAATTGGGTAATTCCGTAACGGTCGCGGAGGTCAATGAAAGTCATGCCTCCCATCTTACGGCTGCGCTGTACCCAACCTGCCAGCGTCACTTGCTTGTTAACATCGGAGATACGGAGTTCTCCGCAGGTGTGTGATCTATACATCTTTTTATTTACTGTTTGACGATTTTACTTATTTACTATTTTGAACATGCAAAAATACATAAAACATATTATATGGCACATCAAAAGGGGAAAGTTATTTTCAGAAACTCCTTATACAGCCTTTTTACAACATCACATTTTCGTCAGTTTCTTGAATTGCCTTTTGCCTTTATCCAGTATCATTTTGTTTTTATGGGCGATGTCTTCCACAAAAGCATCATTAATCTGTTTCAGTCCGTTGATGTAGTCTTGTGCTCGCTGCAAGACGTTCGAAGTGTCTTTTTCCGCATCCCGGGGGACAATGACCTGCAGTCCTTTCTTCATAATCTTTACATCTACATTCTCTCCCATCATCATCGGGTCGCCGTCAAAGTGGACTACTCCCGGTTTAGAACGGTGAATGCGGAGTGCTTGGCAGCGGAACGTCTTAATCCGGCTGTTCTGGTCGATGGTCTTGTTGAAGAGCTGGAAAGAGAGGGACGGTACATCGAGTACGGTGAACGGTTCAAGTATGGTGACGTCCAGCAGTCCGTCGTTCAATGTGGCTTGTGGGGCAATATACGCATTGTTCCCATACTGCGATGCGTTTCCGCAGGCTATCAGGAACGCTTTGTATCGCAGGGTACTGCCGTCCATTTCCAGTTCATAGGTTTCCGGACGGTACTTTAGGCTTTCGAGCAGGGTCTTTTCCAGATAAGTGAGCGGCCCTCTCCTTCCCGCCTTGGAGAATTGCAGGCTTACAAATGCGTCGAATCCCACGCCGCAGGTACAGAAGAAGGGCACATCGTTGATTTTTCCGTAGTCAATGATGTCTATCAGTCCGTCATTGATGATGTCGATGGCCTTTTTCGGCTCCATCGGAATCTGCAGGTGGCGGGCAAGTCCGTTGCCGGAACCGCAGGGAATGATGCCCAAAGCGGTTTTTGTATGTACCAGTGAGCGGGCTATCTCATTGATGGTACCGTCTCCTCCTATAGCGATGACGGCATGTGCGTTTTCTTGTGCTTTCTGTGCCGCTATCTCTACGGCATGGCCTGCCCGTTCGGTATAAATCACTTCTTGTGCATACCTTTCCTTATCCAGCTTTTCATCGAGCCATTTCAGTATCTGCTCCTTACTTTGAGTGCCGGATATGGGGTTTATGATAAATGCTATTTTCTTCTTGTTTTCGTTCATGCAAAGGTTGTTGCTATGCAGGTTTTCCAACTGGCAAAAGTAATATAAATATCTGAAAAATTAACCACATAATTCTTTTTAAAATAAGTATAAGTAGTTTTTTTAATGTAAATAGAACATATACCGACATATTTTGCTATCTTTGCCCCCTGTTTTTTTAAGACTTGCATTTAATAGAATTAAATATTCATTATATAAAAGATATTTCATGGGTTTACTACAAGACAAATTTGCGAAATACGACCTGCCGCAACAGTTCATGGCAAAAGGCGTATATCCTTATTTCCGCACAATTAACAGCCATCAGGATACAGAGGTAATGATGGATGGTAAAAAGGTTCTGATGTTCGGCTCTAATGCATATATGGGACTGACATATGACAAGCGTATCATTGATGCCTCGATAGCTGCCACAGAAAAATATGGCACCGGTTGTGCAGGTTCCCGCTTTCTGAACGGAACACTCGATATACATGTTGAACTAGAGAAGGAATTGGCTGAATTCGTAGGAAAAGATGAAGCACTCTGTTTTTCTACCGGATTTACTGTAAACGAAGGTATTATTCCTGCCGTTGTAGGCCGTGGGGATTATATTATTTGTGATGACCGTGACCACGCTTCCATTGTAGATGGCCGTCGTCTTGCATTTGCCACTCAGTTGAAGTACAAGCATAACGATATGGAGGCTTTGGAAAAAGAACTCCAGAAATGCGAACCGGATGCTGTGAAGCTGATTGTTGTGGATGGAGTATTTTCCATGGAAGGTGACTTGGCCAATCTGCCTGAGATTGTCCGCCTGAAGAAGAAATACAATGCCAGCATTTACGTGGACGAAGCTCACGGCTTGGGAGTATTCGGAAAACAAGGCCGTGGCGTTTGCGATCATTTCGGTGTTACCGAAGATGTAGACCTGATTATGGGTACATTCAGCAAGTCGTTGGCTTCTATCGGCGGTTTTGTGGCCGGAGACAAGGCGGTAATCAATTGGCTGCGCCACAATGCCCGTTCCTATATATTCCAGGCAAGTAGCACACCTGCTGCTACGGCTGCAGCTCGCGAGGCGCTTCACATCATCAAGTCCGAACCTGAACGCATCCAACGTCTGTGGGACATCACTAACTATGCCTTGAAGAAGTTCCGCGATGCAGGCTTCGAAATCGGTGAGACAGAATCTCCTATCATTCCTCTCTATGTGCGTGATACAGAGAAGACATTTATAGTAACGAAGCTGGCTTTTGACGAAGGTATCTTCATCAACCCGGTTATTCCGCCCGCGTGTGCCCCACAAGATACGCTGGTGCGCGTAGCGTTGATGGCTACCCACACCGTAGAACAAGTGGATTACGCTGTAGAGAAGTTGACCAAATGCTTCAAGGCACTGGATATTATCAAGTAAACTGATTCAAACAGATATTAGGAAAGCCGTTTAATAATGATTAGGCGGCTTTTTGTTTAATACGAAACGGAATAGGGCTAAGATTAAATCGTAAAGTATATGAAAAAGAACTTCTTCATCATTGCTGCTGTAGTATGCGGAATGAGTTGTACCACCACTGCCTATGCGCAGTTCAAAATTGGTGGAAAGAAAATCAATGTGACCAAAGTTGTCCAAGCCGGTACAGATGCCGTCAAGGCCATTTCATTGTCCGATGCTGACATTGCAGCGATGAGCAAGGAATATATGGAATGGATGGATACACACAATCCGCTGACAAAGCCCGATACGGATTACGGCAAGCGTCTGGAGAAGCTGACTGGAAATATCAAGGAAGTGGACGGCTTGAAGGTGAACTTCGGTGTTTACGAGGTAATAGATGTGAATGCCTTTGCGTGTGGTGATGGCAGTGTACGCATCTGCGCCGGACTGATGGACATCATGACGGATGATGAAGTGATGGCAGTTGTCGGTCATGAGATAGGTCACGTCATCCATACGGATTCCAAAGATGCGATGAAGAATGCTTACCTCCGTTCGGCTGTGAAGAATGCTGCCGGTGCGGCAAGTTCTACAGTATCCAAATTGAGTGATTCTGAACTGGGTGCCATGGCCGAGGCATTGGCAGGTGCTCAATACTCCCAGAAGCAGGAGACAGAAGCGGATGATTATGGCTTTGAATTCTGCATCAAGAATAATCTCGATCCGTATGCCATGTACAATGCTTTGAACAAATTGCTTGAACTTTCAGCGGAAGCACCGAAGGAATCTAAGTTCCAGAAGATGTTCTCTTCTCATCCGGATACAGCCAAGCGCGTGGCACGTGCCAAGGAGAAAGCGGATGAATATATGAAAGATAAGAAATAACTATCCGTTGCTTACTATGATGAAGTGGGATCAGAGGTTTCTCTGAATCCCACTTTTTTTGTGCCGAGACTATGATATAGGCTTCTGGGGAAGCTGATAGGGATAATTCGTTAGTTCACAGTGCTGAACACTTTGTTTTAGCTACAGAAAACAAAGTGTTTTTATATGATGAAACGAAATGTTCTTTTAAGGGAAACAAAGTGTTCCCTTTAATGAAACAGACTGTTCGGTTAAGGGAAACACTTTGTTCTGTTTGGCAAAACACCTTTTATTTGCTTATTTGCTTTTAAATCAGAATAATTTTAGTATGTTTGCCACATTATTTATGAAAAACATGACTTTTGTATGAAAAAGCAAGACTTCCTCTTTATTTTTGTTCTGGTGATAATATTCCTGCCATTCTTTGTGAGTGAACCCGTTTACGATTGGTATAAGTCTTTCAACGCTGCACATGGAATGGTAATGAGTTTCATTAAATTCGGAATTCTTGCTACACTGGGTGAGATGCTGGGGCTTCGTATCAGTGCCGGAGTCTATAACCGAAAAGGATTTGGTGTACTGCCGCGTGCCGTAGTGTGGGGACTGTTGGGAATGGGAATCAACGCGGCCATGATTATCTTCTCCAAAGGTGTACCGCAATTTATGGAATATATGGGAATGGCAAATGCCGCTGCTATCATAAACGGGGAGTTTTGCTTTGATAAATTATGGATAGCTTTTGCTATTTCAGTTGCCATGAACACTATATTTGCTCCGGTATTCATGACATTCCATAAGATTACGGATACACATATTCTGGATTGGGGCGGCTCTCTTCGCAGCCTCCTCACCCCTATCCCGATGACCCGCATCATTACGCATCTGAATTGGGATGCACAATGGAATTTTGTCTTCAAGAAAACAATTCCCTTTTTCTGGTATCCGGCACACACCATTACATTCCTCCTGCCAGGAGAAATGCGGGTGCTGTTTGCTGCGATATTGGGTGTGGTGCTTGGGGTATTACTGGCTATTGCGGCGCGGATGAAATGAGGTGACAGCTACCCGATATCCATTCAGGCATATCGTAAAGCAGGTGATGCCTATAGTAAAAAGCAAGGGTAGCAGAAAGTGAAAGGCGTTTGGAGTGGCATGGTATGCAAATTGCTGTAGCCAATATGTCATAAAGAGATAAATGACAGGGACGGCTACGACGAATGCGATGCCTACATAGCTAAGGAACGGATAATTGATAAGCCATAGAATCTGACGGGCGGATGCACCGTGAATTTTACGGATGCTTATTTCACGTTTACGCTGTGAGACGGCATAATGTGTGATGCCAAATAATCCGAAAAGAGTAAGGAATATACTGACACAGGCGTACATGAATAAGATATGCGAGAAGTGTGTTATGTCCTGATTGTAGGACATAAATTTCTGATACATATCATCATATTTCAAAGGAATGCCTGGATTTTTCTTTTCGTATGATTCTCTTAGGCAATTAATGACTTTATCTTTATATCCGGCTTTTACCTTTATAACTAGAGTTGAGAAATTATCTTGTGGAGTATCATAAAGGAGTATTCGTAAGGGAGCCACTTGGTCTGTCATGGAGTACTTTTTGAAATCCTTTACTATACCGATAATTGTACCTTTTGTAAGTTCTTCTCTTTCGTGTACATACTTGGAAATGGGCTGTCCGATAGGATTTTCTCCTTCGGGCACCAATAAATCCACGAATGTTTCATTGATTAGTGCAGGTTGTGGAGTACGGGACATTAGATGGAATATTTGCAGGGAGTCTTGCAGTTCAATATGATGCATTGTTAGGAATTCCGGACAATCCTCGTATAATTCCAACATGAGCAGATTGTCACCGGAATCATCCTTGCCCGGGATTCCTAAACTCATCGGATATATTCCGGTATTGGAGGTTATTACCGCTTCTACCCCTTCTATATTCTTCACCTCATCTATCCGGGTCTTTAGCGTCGGTTGTGCATTGGCATCTGTATATACATTAATAATATTCTCATAGTGCTTTTCTTCCTGCTTAATCAGATACATCTGTGAACGGATAATCATGAATGTACTCATCAAGCCAATGGAGATGATGAATTGTATGGTTACCAATAAGGCCACAATGAAACGTTTTTTGCGTCCGGTAAAGAAATGACGGTAATTAGTTTCGGATATGGAATGCAACCTATGACCCATATAACTTGCCGGTATGACAGACAATATTATGATAAACAACAAGATAAGAGGGAACACTTGCCATGAGAACAAATATTCCATTGTCAGTTTGGCAGAAACCATATGATTAAATGCAGGCAATAAGTCATTCATCAACAATAAAGATAAAAGGAAAGCGACAAGAACCATCAGAAAAGTATCCAAGAACAGTTGTTGGCGCATTTGTGATCTTGTGGCTCCCATTATGGATTCAATGTGAAGCATGTGCACTTGACGCAACAAACGGGAGAAACTCAGATTTATAAAGTTGAAACAACCGATGAATAGAATCAGTAATGCGGACAACAGCCCTACACCCAATAAGGTGCTCTGCTGATGTTTGATAACTTGATTACTGTCTTTTACCGTAGCGTCGAAATAAGATTCTTGCAATGTTTGGGTACGAAGATGTCCGTTTCCCAACAAAGTGGGCAGTTCTGTTTCTCCGAAACGTTGGCGGAATTTCTTTATATCCGTACCTTCTTTCAGCAATAGCATACAATCAGAGCTTTCGGTAGCTTCCAATGGTAGGAGTATGTCTGTCTGCATCATGCTTTGCTCCGGTTGGCTGAATACGGCAACGATGCGTCTGATACCTATTTCGCTCAATAGTATATCTACATTTTTTCCTATACAATCTGTTGTACCGAAACATTTCTTGGCAAACAGTTCACTTATAGCTATGTCTCCTGGTTTCAGTAATGCGTCTTGAACATCCCCTACTATATTATGGAAAGGGAAAAAAGCCGTTAATGTTGAATCTGCTGCTACCAAGCTCCAGCTTTGAAATTCTTGTCCTTCAATCTTTACCCTTACATTCTTGAATGTTTGCGTACGTAAGTAAGACTCTATTTCCGGAAACTGAGATACTATTTGAGGAACAGTTCCACCGTATATGAATGTACCTTCCACTGCCTGTTGGGCAAAAGGTAGAGTCTGGACTAAACGCAGAATACGATTTTTGTTGGGATTATTGTTCTCAACGTTATATTCGTGTATCACAAATGCCATCAACAAAGTGGTGCAGGCAATACCGACGACCAGACTGACAAGGGAAATGGCAACAAACAGTTTATTGCGTTTCCAGCTTCTTATGACTAATTTTAAGGAAAGGTAAGAATTCATATCATGTATATAAAAGGTTCGGGAAATCTATAGGTTGACGTTGTACGACCGAAATTTGTATTGCCAAACGCCCACTTTTGCTGACAGGCACTTAGTAAATTCAAAAGTGGCATCAATCGTACATTGTCAACTCATAAATGAAACAGGGGTTATCACAAATTGGCTTCTGTCACCACTTGTCCGTCAAACAGATTGATGATGCGTTTGGCAAAACCGGCATCATGCTGTGAGTGTGTCACCATAACAATTGTGGTACCTTCTTTATTCAGCTCACTCAGCAGTTCCATCACTTCTTTTCCATTCTTTGAATCGAGGTTACCGGTAGGCTCATCGGCAAGTATCAGCTTAGGATTTGATACAACTGCACGTGCGATAGCGACACGCTGTTGTTGTCCGCCGGACAACTGTTGCGGAAAATGCTTACTGCGGTGCATGATTGCCATACGTTCCATGGCGGTTTCTACCCGGCGCTTGCGTTCGGCGGCAGGAATGCCCATGTAGAGTAGCGGCAGTTCGATGTTCTCGTATACATTCAGCTCATCAATCAGGTTGAAGCTTTGGAATACAAAGCCGATGACTCCTTTGCGCAAGTTGGTACGTTGGGCTTCTGTATATTTGGATACTTCCGTCCCATTCAAATAATATTCTCCGGATGTAGGATTGTCCAACAGACCGAGGATATTTAGTAAGGTGGATTTTCCGCAGCCCGAAGGTCCCATGATAGCGACAAACTCCCCTTCTTTCACTTCCATGTTTACGTCGTTCAAAGCCAGAGTCTGTACTTCCTCGGTCTTGAAAATCTTTTGTAGATTTACTGTCTTAATCATAATGCTTGGTTTTTATGGTTTATAAATATTTCATTTCTTATTCGTTTTTAATGACTTCTGCCGGATTTGTCCTTGCTATTTTCAGAATGCGGAAAATAATAGTCAGAGTAGTAATGACAGCTACGATTATGAAGATTGAAATCCAAAATAGCGGGCCGTCATTAAAGAATACGATATACATGTTTTTCCATAACTGCAGTATGGCATAACATAAAGGAAATGCTAGCGCTGCCGAGAGTACAAGCTGATAAATATACGTACGGGCAAACAATATGATAATCTGTTTCAATCCCGCACCATTTACTTTACGGATTGCCACTTCCTTTTGTCTGCGTTCCGTATCCAGTGTGATTGCCGAATAAACACCTAATAAAGTGATTATAAGGCTGACAAATGAGAAGAATAAGATTATCCCTTTCATGTTGTTCTCGATGGCTTGTGCTTGGTGAATGTCTTCCAGTAAGGTCGAAATGTGTAATTGTATACTCGGTGGAAGATTCTCTTCCAGCATTTTCTTAACGTAAGTCTTTATTTCTTCTGCTTTTCCGGGTACACACTTCAAATAGCAATGACCTACATAATATTTGAAATCACAAGGCAGAAAGACGAAGCCCTGGCTCTGATTGTAAGTGTCGGCTACAAAATCGGAGCAAATGCCGCATACCGTGTAGCTGTCTTGATAATTGTACAAGGTGGTTCCCAGTAAATCCTTCTTCATACGTTTTGCCAATTTACGGTCTGCTACCATGTCACTATTTGTCTTCAGGGCATGCCCGGAGAGAATAGGGATATTCATAAATTCGAAAAAGTTATTAGGAACATTCATTATATTGACTTCAAGGCTACTTTCCCGGTTATCTTTTTCTGTCTGCATGCTTGTTCCCGAAATACCTTTCAGATAATTAATTTCTGTCAGTATTTTATCTTTTATATCCGGATGTTGACTGATGCGCTCTATGAGAGCAAGCTTTTCGTCATTTTTTAGAAAACGGTAATCCATAGGAATACTGATGATTTCGGACTTTTCTTTTTCTGTCAGTGTGTTGAACAGTGTGGAACCGGTCTTGTCAGCCTGCAAATATAAAGCGACTGTAAAGACTATGAATAACCAACAGATGAAAAACTGGATACCCAAAAGACAATTTCGTATCTTCTGTTTGTGGCGTTTGGATTTGTTTTTGTAAATACTTGACTGGATGGAGGCATGCTTCATCCTCCATACGGTAAACAAGCAGAGTAATAAGCATAGTAAAATAATGCCTGCCATATATTCTGTTGTCTGTATCAATAATAGGTCCCGTTCAATGACTAATGTGAAATCAAATAAAGAGAATGAAAGGTAGGGGTTAAATATTTCTATCAGACAGAAAGTCAATAAGAAGGTTATGAACGAAATGATAATGGCTTGGGTAAAAAGTAACCAAAATAGTTGGTTGCCATTACTTCCATTCACTTTACGAATGCCGAACTCGTGCGAACGGTTCAGATAACTCCCCGTCAAAAAATGAAAAAAGTTGAGTAGACCAGTCAGTAGAATCAAAAGGCCGACAATGAATGTGATTCCGGCAAAGTAAGGGGCAACGGATTTCTCCCGAAAAAGTTTTCCGAAATTCGAGGCTGATACGGTATTTTTCTCATTGAATATTGTGTGCTTCAAGTCCATTGCACGGAAACTTGCTTCAAGTTGCGCGGATGTTTTGCCCGGACGAAGAAGAGCAAAAGTAAGTCCACCGGTCATACTGTCTCGTCCGTCGAATTGTATAAGTCCTTCGCTGTCGTTCAAGATTAACATATCAATCTTTTGGAGAAAGCTAAGGCTGGTATTCAATGGAATATCTTCTATTATCGCTTGTATGGTATAGATGGTACCTCCTGTTCGTGGTGTGGTGTCAGGTGAAGAGAAAAGCCGTTGTGCTAAGGTCATTCGCTTTCCTATCGGATTCTCTCCGAGACCAAATATTTTGTGTGCCAGAGAGCGGGTCAGTATCACGGCATTGGGAGTTTGCGATGCTACAGTCCATGAACCTTGTAATACTTCCGGGGTGAACACGCTATGGTAGGTTGTATCTACTTCCATAGCATATAAATCTTCGTAAGGCAGTTCTTCCTTGTCGATAGTTTCCACATTGTAGCTACGTGGGTGGGGATAGGCAACAAAAGTAAATGCTTCTACTTCTTGGAATTGCAATTGGCGCAGACTCTCAAACAACGTAGCGGGAGTTCCGAAATAAGGTTCTTCTGCTGGAGTGTATAGGTTTATGTCTGCAATGCGTTCCCAGTGGGTAAAGCACTTGTTGGTAGAATTTATATAGCGGCTGCAATATAGGCAGATACTAAAACAAAGTATGCCTACCGACAGTCCGATGATAGAGATGATATTCTGTGCCTTGTACTTTAATAGGTTTCTGAATGCTGTTTTAATATAATGTCTTATCATAATAGTATTTATTATTGTATTATTCGCTTTTGATTACTTCCGCCGGATTCTGCCGTGCTGCCTGAACGACTTGCTGCAATATCGTGAAGAGCACCATGATTATAACAATTCCCAACCAAACAATGAATAAATCCATGCCAATAGATATGTGGTAGGCATATTGTTCCAGCCAATGATGCATCACCGCGTATGTGCAAGGAAAGGCCACAATCGCTGCGATGTAGGCCATCCATAAATATTCGCGGAAGAACATGCCGATTATTTTATTGACATTAGCTCCCATAATCTTGCGTACTGCTATCTCCTTCCTTCTTTGCCGGATGGTGGAAGAAGATATGGAGAAGATGCCGAACAAAGAAATGACGGCTAAGATTATTTGTCTCATAGTGCGTCGTTTTATTTCATTATCAATTCTTCCGCCTCGCCAAAGGTATCATATCCCGTTGTAATTACCCAATCTCCGGGCTGCAAACCTTCCGTAATCTCGTATTGTTGCGGATTTTGGCGACCGATGCCAAGCGGCACGCGCACGGCTTTTGTCTTTGCGGCGTTCAGTTTGTAAATCCATTGTCCTCCGGTACTCTGGTAGAAGTTGCCGCGCGGAATGACGAGCGCCTCCTCCGGCTGGCCGAGTTCTATCTGTACCCGGAAGCTTTTGCCTACACGTACGTTGTCGGGCATGTCACCGGTGAAGACGAGGTCTACGTCGAACGTGCGGTCTTTGACTTCGGGAACCACTTTCGTGATGCGCAACGGGTATTTTCTTCCCTGATAATTGATGGTGGCAGGCAATCCGGTGATAATGCGGTCGATGTAGTATTCGCTCAGGGAAGTATGCACTTTATATTGGTCCAGCACCTTGATTTCCGCAATGCTTTCACCGGAAGCGACCTGCTGTCCCGGAGTCACCTTGACAAAACTGAGCTGGCCGGCGACGGGAGCTTTCACCACCAGGTTGCCGAGCCGTTCGCAGGCGCGTTCATACTTCTTCCGTTCCCGTTCACGGTCGTTCCTGATGAGGTCTTTGCGGATGACGGTGACGGCAGAGTCATGACGGAGGCTTTCCCTTTGAAGATGGGCATTTTTCACTTTATAGTTGTATTCGTCCTCGGAAACTTCGAGCTGCGCCTTGCTCTTGATGCCCATGCGGTACTCCTCCTTGTCAAGGGCAAAACTCTTGCGCAGGCGGTTGAGGTCATAATCGGTCTGCAGGGCTTGTTGTTGCAGGTTCAGGCTTTTCTGCTCCATTTCAATTTCTTTTTCGCGGTAGGTGATAAGCTGCTTTTCCCAGTCGTCGCGCTGGTCTTCGATACTGCGCAGCAGGTCGGGGTTTTCCATGACGAGGATGGTATCTCCTTGCCGGAGCAGGTTCCCCTCCTCTCCTATGATGCGTTCCACGCTTCCGGCTTCACGTGCATTGACCTTGATGGTAAGGATGGGCTGAATCACTCCCTCCACATCTACATATTCCATAAATTTGCCGTTCTTGACTTCGGCTATCTGTATGTTGTCTTGCTCGATACGCAGTTTGCTGGGACCCAGCGAAAGAGTGACTACATAAATCAGGAAGGCAAGGAAGGCAACGCCTCCTGCCAGATAGTAGCGGTAACGGATGTACCAGGGTTTCTTTTCAAGTTTTATATCCATAATGCAATATTTTATATACTCTTTTTTTACTTTTCAGATACCCCCTTCAGAAGTACTTCTGAATAAGGGTTCCGAGTTTTACTAAAACTTTACCGGAGATTTAGTAAATCGTCACCGGAGTTTTAGTAAATCTCCGGCCAGCTTTTACTAAAACTATTCCACGATTCTATTACTGTATAGATTCTTCATTAGTAACCCTTTCCAAGTCTTCTGCCAGTGGCCTCTTTTTTTCAAAGTCATATAGCGTGATGCTTCTCAGTGCATAGTACAAACTCCAATAGTTGTACAAAGCCGTTATATAGCTTCTCCGGGCCGTATCTTTTTCCGTGATGGATGCATTGAGGTCGAGTACCGAGGACTTGCCGAGCAGATAGAGTTTTCGGGCTACTTCGGCGCGTCGTTGGGCTGTATGGTCCGTGCGGGCGGCTATGTTTACCCGTTGCGCCTGCAGGTTGAATTGCTTTACGAGTTTCCGTACGTTCAAGTCGAAATCCGTCTTGTCTTGCTCTACCTGCGTGTAGACAAGGTCTCGGTTGGAACGGGCCACGCGTACTTGTCCCCTTCCGCGCCCCCAGTCCAGGATTGGGAGGGTAATGCCCAAGCTGACGTACTGCTGGTCCAGTGGATTCCGGTAGGCATCTTTCAGCTTGTCGGCAGTTTGTGTCAGGCCGAAGCGCAGGTAGATGTCTGCCTTCAGTCCGGCATTGGCCTTGGCGCGCGACACGGCACTCTCGCTTTCCACCTTGCGGCGTAGCATGTTCTGTATCTCCGGACTGTTTTCGTTGGCAAGCATCAGCGCGGCATCCAGGTCGATGTGCAGGTCGGGCACGCGGTTGTCTATTCTCACCTTTATAAGGAGGTCTTCTTGGATGCCGAGGTAGGAACGGAGTTCCTGCATGCAGTTCTCCACTTCGATACGGGCATTCATGCAGTTGGTTTCTTCGGTCAGTTTGTTGAGTTCGAGCTGCAACATTTCGTTTTCGCTGATGGTGCCGATGTTATATCGTCCTTGCGCATATATATATAAGGTGTCGGCATTGGCGTAGTTGGCGTTGGCTATTTCGTAGTTGCTTTGTGCTTTGGCCAGGTTGAAGAACTTCTCTGTGGCATTGGCGGCAACAAGCTCAAGGGTTTCTACGTAGGTTTTCTTGGCTTCGCGATAACGGATAGGTTCGATGCGCCGGTCCCACTTCAGGCTGTTGTAGCCAAACAAGGACTGGCTGTATCCGATGTTGACGGGTGAAGTCTGCCAGGAATAGGTGTCACTGCTGAAAAGGTCGAGGCGCTGCGCAGCCGTTTCAATGAAAAAGGTTCCTCCGGTCCACGGCACGTTTTGTGTCAGGCTCAGTGTCAGGTCAGTGATCAGCAGGTTCTGCTCTATGAACTTGACGTTGCCATCGCTTTGGGTCACTTTGTTGATAGCACGGTCCAGATAGGGATTGGAAGTAAGCTTGAGCGTCGGCAGGTAGTTGGCACAGTAGTATTTGTAGTTCCAATAAGCGGAACGGAAGCTATGGCGGGCATTTTGGGCGTCGGGCGACTGCTGGCGGGCCTGCTCGATGGTTTCTTCCAAAGTCAGCTCCAGCGTGTGCTCTTGAGCAACGGCACTCGACATCAGACTGAATGTAATAAGCAATAAAAATATATTCCGGTGCATAGTTGTTTTCTTTACTCTATAAAGTTCAAATTCTATGCCATAAGTATAAGTTGTTGTATTATAAGTGTTTGTTATGGTTCGAAGCTTCCCAAACGTGTGCAGTTGCGCACAAAAATAGTGCGATAATGCACGCACAACACATGGATATTATACTTATCTTTGCCCATACAAGAGATGTGGGATTGTGTAGGCCTTGCCTGCACGAAAAGAAAACAGATATGGAGCAGTTTGGTAAAATATTGATTGTAGATGATAACGAGGATGTCCTTTTTGCACTGAACCTTCTTCTCGAACCCTACGCCGAGAAGATAAAAGTGGCAGTGACTCCCGACCGCATCGAGCATTTTATGACCACTTTCCGTCCGGACATTATTCTGCTGGATATGAATTTCAGCCGTGATGCCATCAGTGGTCAGGAAGGTTTCGACAGCTTGAAGCAGATTCTGAGTATCGACCCGCAAGCAGTGGTCATCTTCATGACTGCCTACGCGGATACGGACAAGGCGGTGCGTGCCATCAAAGCGGGGGCTACGGATTTCATTCCCAAGCCGTGGGAGAAGGAGAAGTTGCTGGCCACCCTTTCTTCGGGCATGAAGCTGCGTCGTTCGCGGACTGAGATAAATTTGCTGAAAGAGCAGGTGGAAGTTCTGAGCAATGTCACAGCAGGAGGCTCCGAAGAGATTATTATAGGTGATTCTCCTGTCATGCAGCAAGTCTTCTCTACTGTGGAGAAGTTGCGCGATACGGATGCCAACATACTTATATTGGGTGAGAATGGAACCGGAAAGGATGTGATTGCCCGCCTGCTTTACCGCAATTCTCCCCGCTATGGAAAGCCGTTTGTTACGATAGACCTCGGTAGTATTCCCGAACAGTTGTTCGAAAGCGAGTTGTTCGGCTACGAGAAAGGCGCATTCACCGATGCACGGAAGGCGAAAGCCGGACGTATGGAAGTGGCAACCGGTGGTACGCTTTTTCTGGATGAGATAGGTAACCTTTCCCTGCCCATGCAGGCCAAACTGCTGACTGCCATCGAAAAGCGTTGTATCAGTCGTTTGGGAAGTACGCAGGCTACGCCCATTGATGTGCGGCTCATCTGCGCCACCAATGCAGACATCCGTCGGCTGGTGGACGAAGGAGACTTCCGCCAAGACCTGCTGTATCGCATCAACACCATCGAACTCCATATCCCCCCTCTGCGGGAACGCGGAAACGACATCCTCTTGCTGGCAGAGTATTTTCTGCAACGGTATGCCCGCAAATATCAGAAAGAGATGCGCGGGCTGACCCGCGAGGCGAAGAACAAGTTGCTGAAATATGCCTGGCCGGGTAATGTACGTGAGTTGCAGCATACCATGGAACGTGCCGTGATACTGGGAGACGGCTCTTTGCTTCGTCCGGAAAACTTCATGTTCCAAGCTTCGGCTTCCCGCCAGAAGAAGGAAGAAGAAGTCCTCAACCTGGAACAATTGGAACGGCAGGCGGTGGAACGTGCCATGCGGCTCAGCGAGGGAAATGTGACCCGTGCCGCCGAATACTTGGGCATTACCCGCTTCGCCTTGTACCGGAAACTTGAAAAATTAGGCTTATGAAACGATATTCATTGATTGTGGTACTGCACATCATCGGCATAGCCTTCCTTTCGGTCGGCGTTTATCTGCTGGTGGATGCCGGACTGTGGTTCAGTACGCTGATGGCTTTTTTGATATTGCTGGCGATTGCCGTTCATCTTTACCGCCTGCAGATGATGCAAGTGCGTATGATGCGCCATCTGGCAGAGAGCCTGCGCTATGACGACATGATGCTGTCGTTCCGTTCTCCCTACAAGAACCGGTCTATGGAGGATATGGTGGATGAGCTTTCAGAAGCGATGAGGAATTTCCGTACCCGCGTGCTGGAACGCAATGAGATGGAAGCGTGGCAAAAGCTGATACGTGTGCTGACGCACGAAATAATGAATTCGATTACTCCTATCATCTCCCTCTCCGAGACCTTGAGCGAACGGGAAGTGTCGGAAAAGAACTACCCCGTCATGCGGCAGGGAATGCAAACTATCCACCGCCGTAGCAAGGGTTTGCTGGAGTTTGTGGAGAATTACCGGAAGCTGACAAGACTTCCCGCCCCCGTTCGTCGTCCGGTTGCTGTCCACGAATTGCTGCAGGATTTGCAGAAGCTGTTTTCGGAAGAGTATATCCGGATAGAGCTTCCGGAGACCGACCGCATACTCCAGATAGACCGGACACAGATAGAACAAGTACTGATTAATCTGATTAAAAACGCCAAAGAAGCATGTAGCAGGAAGGAACATCCCCTGATAGAAGTGAAGATGCTACCCGCCCTCTCGTGGCAATGCCTTATTACTGTCAGCGACAATGGCGAAGGTATCTTACCGGAAGTGCAGGATAAGATTTTTGTACCGTTCTTCACCACCAAGCCTTCCGGCTCGGGCATCGGGCTCAGTTTATGTAAACAAGTGATGAATCGGCATGGCGGCAATATTACGGTGCAGTCTGCTGTGGGAAAAGGGAGTTGCTTTACGTTGCTATTTGGATAAATGGAAAAGAGGGTATATACAAAAATAAGCTACTGAAAAAATCAGTAGCTTATTTAATTTCTGTCGGGGTAGCGGGAATTTCACTACTGACAATAAGATGCTGACAATCCGTTGCGTATAAAACTGTATAACTGTATATTCTTCTATTATTGTCTATTAGTGTATATCATCATTATTTTCTTTTTCTATTTTTCGCAATTCATGTTCAAGCTCTTCTGGCTGAAGTATTTTCTGGGGATTGCATTCCTTTATCCAACCTTCTATGAACCCTTTATGTGCTCCATGTATAGCTTCAAAAGGAAATCTCATAGTTTTATTAGTATCATATTTAAATAGTACATAACAATTAGAGGTTGGTTCATCCACCTTCTGAATAGATAAAGTTGGGAATGCCTTACGCCATTTCTTTATGAAACTATCAATTTTGTAAACAGAAAATATTTCTATTGTTCTCATTACTTATTTAGTATTTCTAAGTTGTTATCACCAAAAACCAATTTAAGCACTTGGTCTTTCCGATCTTTTTTTAATTTTATCTGAAGAATTGCTTCTACATCTTCGGATGTCTTTCCGTCAGAGGTGTACTTCTGTGGATAAGTGAAAACATCTACTATATCCATATTCAAGGCACTTGCAAATTTTGAAAGTTGCCATAAACTCAACTGCACCTCACCGCTTAATATTTTACTGAATTGAGAAGCAGACGTACCTGCATATTCAGCAGCAGCACCTTGTGTTAAACCTCTATCTGATATGATTTTACGTATCTTATCTATGACTGGGTGTATTGGAAATTCACTTTTCTTTTTCATATCTCAAATATATCTATTGATTATCAATATGTTATAACTTATTTTGAAACAAAATTTCAAAATATTCAATTATAAATTTCATATATTGAAAATTCATTTCTATATTTGCATTATAAATTTCAGAATAAGAATTGTAATATTTAAGATTATGAACGAAAAAACATCAAAAATGGTACCTAAGAACCATTACGACCAAATGGAAAAAGCCACAAGACTGAAGCTCCGTAACGAGTTCCTAAAAAGAAGCGGTATGTCATTGATTACATTCTATGACAAATTAAGAAAAGACTCCTTCAAACCTTTGGAAAGAGAACTATATGAGAACATTTTCATAATTCAACAAAATTAAAAATCCAAGCAAATGATTTCTGCACATGAGAAGATGATGGAAACGATACCCAAAGAGTTCAAACGTATAATGTCTGGAGTAGAGGCGGCGGTACGCAGCGGAAAAACAAGATACCTCATAAGTAGCAGACATTTAAAACCTGAATATGAAAGAGCGTTGTTAGATGCTGGGTATAAAATTAGAAAAGGACGTGTAGCAACTCAAATTACATGGTAGCATTTATCTCCAATATTGAATTCTACAACACCCCTGAAGGTGAGGTGATGATGAAAGAGTTCGGGCAACCGACTGTTGTGCTCAAGGAGACCGACCGCCCGACTATTGAGCACATGCTTGCTGTCATCAGGGACAGATATCCGAAAGCACATGCCCGGCTGATGCAGCTCTATTCAGCCAGCACGATGAATCGTTGGCATTATGAATTCCGAGTGGTTCATCGTTTCATCCGATGCAATTTCGGAGAGTATGACCAGTACAATCTTGACATTAACAAGGATGGACAGTTTGTATTCGAGGAGGTCAAATGCCCATTACGGGGTGAATGTGAACATGAAGGGGTGATATGCAGACCGGAGCTTGATACAGCACTGACCGATCGCGAGATGGATGTATTCCGGCTCATTGCCTCCAGCTGCCAAACTGATGAAATTGCGGCAGAGCTACATATCTCGCCTTGTACGGTTAACCGCCATCGAGAGAATATCAAGGCAAAAATCAAGGTTCGTAATGTGGGTGAGATGATTTCCTACTGGCATCGGAATCAAATGAAATAAGCCCACCGTGAGGTGTGCCATCTGTGTTTAATGTGTATTCTATGGCTGTGGCGGTCTGCGAAGATAGTCCGGCCCCTCATACTACATTCAAATGGTAGCGGTATACTTAAGATTTGCCGCGACTGGGGTTCGATTCCCCTATATGAGACGATGATTTACTAACTTAATAAACAGAATACATGAATAACAACAAAGGTCTTTCCTCCATTTCCACTCCTGACGGACAGTTCAGGATGTGGATTCCACGTCCGACGGCTTCGGGCAGAGTAATATGCAACTGTGGATTTGCACTCAAGAGTCATCTTCCTTTCGTCGATGCCGTTGATGCGCTGGACTACCTGCAGGTAGATGAAGTTCGGCAGATAGACCAGGACTTTAGTATCCTTGCTATTTCATTTCTTAATGCGCCGCATGAGTGTATGCTGAAGATGATAGAAGATATCCCCGAACTTATGGAGCAATACTTGGTAAATACATAAAATCTGAATGCTATGAGATACTTTATAGATAACATCAAGACTTATGCCAATGTCAACAAAAAAGGCAGGGCATTACAGATATACGTGCAACAGTTTGACCGACATCTGATTGCTGACGAATGTTCTTTGGATGCACTGAAGTGTGACATCGAGCACCAGATTAAGGTTATGAATGAGAAATACCCACGCAGCCGTCCGGTTCGGCTCGAGGTATATGAGAATGCCAAGGGTGGACAGTGGACTATTCTTGTGGAGCATGACAGCGACAGCATTGTCTGCATCATATCCTATGAAAAGGTGATGGGCTATTATACCTTGGCAGATAAGATAGATCAATTTGCAAAAATAGGACAGTGATGAGTAATGTGATTGTTTTTTTGTGGATATCACTAATTGTGATAGTGGCAGTCTTGATACTATGTGTCTGGGCAATGCGGAAAGCATCCGGATCTTACCGAATTCTCTTTCTCTTTGATATTATCGTCTTGATGATAAATATTGGGATAATAGGATTTGCAATTGGGTATCTATCTAATATGCGGTAATATGAGAGATTTGAAAATGACAGATTTCCCGACATATCCTTGGGAGACCCTTGACGTGTATCAGGACAACAGTTACTGTTACAATATCCGGCCCGGGCAACATGTCGTTGGAGATTTATTCGACGATTCCAGGACGAAGCTGGTATCATACAATAGTAAATCACATGTGCAGATAATCTGCGTATGCGACCCCTACAAGCCGCCTTTCTATGCGCGTGAATGTATGTATGGTGTATATTCGGCGTGGAAAGAAATCGGAGAGGACATCTTTACCTTGGAGTTTATGGGGTATTCTACCAAGCAAAAATTTCCACCTCTATGTACATCACACCATTATTTTTAAGATAATATGAACAATGAATCGTTTGAGAGGGCCAAAACCCTCAAGGAAGAGATTGAAAAGTGTGATTCCCTGCTTGATTCAATCCTAAAAAGCAGCAGGGAATGCTGTGTGTATCGCGATGCCGATAGGGGTACTCGTGACATTATTGCCATCCCCCTTCCCAAGTATTGTACCCAGTACATTATTGATGGACTTTACGTAAGAAAGTGCCGGATGGAGCAGGAATTTAAAGAGTTATAACAATCTAATAATAAGAATCATGGTAACCAAAACAACATTCAAAAAGAAGTTTCCGGACGTTAAGGTGCAGAAGCTGCAGACCAGCGTCGTATTCAGCCGGCAGAAGGTGGAAGAAACCGTATTGAAGATGTGCGATTCTCTCGGTGTTGGACTGCTTTATTACAATTATTCCAACAGATGGATAACCGTTTATACCTCCGAGAAAATGAAAACGGCATTGGACTCGATGAAACCGGGTTCAGAGGTCTTTCACGAACGTTATGGTGTTTATGGCAAGGTGATGAGCGATAAGCCATTTGTCATTTGTGGAGAATTGTGTATCAGGGTTGACTTTGGGGGAATGCCTGACAGTGGAGCATATAGCTGTGTATGTTTTGTAATGTAATTGAATAAATATGAATATAGAACAATGGATTGGGGAGGGATTAGCTGTGCGCTTGTTTGTGCAATACCTATAGTGGCCATTATCTGTGATACTGTAAAAAAAGTATTTGAAATGAAATATAAAAAAGAAGATGAGAACTAAGTTAATAAAAAAGCATAATCCGCAATCTTTTTTGGATGATTTAAAAAGGGTACGAGAGGTCATGGTTTACGCAGAGTGCACCAATTCTTATTATCAAATCTTAAAAAAAGACTTGCTGAGAGATGCTGAAAGGAAAGCAATCACATACTATATAACGGATACTATATTCATTATAAAAAGGAATGTGATGGTAGTCATTTAACGAGTAACTAAGTAGTAATGAATAAAACGAGAAAGATGATAAGCCTATTCACCGGCATTGGTGGTTTTGACTTGGCAGCCGATGTCCTCGGATGGGATATCTTACTTCAGTCTGAAATAGATGAGTTTTGTTTGCAAGTTTTAAAGAAGTGTTTTCCTGATGTACCCAAATATGGAGATATAAATGAAATCAATGCAAAGAAATATAGAGGCAACGTTGATGTTGTGGCCGGAGGATTCCCTTGTCAACCGTTCAGTAATGCCGGACTCCAAAAGGGACAAGAAGACCCCCGCTTTTTATGGCCGCCAATGTATCGAGTTATACAAGAATGTCGGCCGACATGGGTCGTCGCTGAAAATGTTCTCGGACTTATTAGTAACGCAGACGGAGTGGTCTTCGAGCAAGTGTGCTTTGATTTGGAAAGTGAAGGCTACGAAGTACAACCGTTTATTGTTCCAGCTGCGGGTAAGGACTCTTTTCAAGAAAGGAAGCGAGTTTGGATTGTTGCCTGCCTTAACAGCTTCGGAAGCAAAAAGGATAAAGTTACGTCGGGAGAGCATTTTAAAGCATTCAGACAAACGAAAAAGCAATTACCTGACTGCACACATTTCGAGAGCTGGGTTCAATCCCTCCGATATTACTCCGGGCTGGATGGAGTGGTTTATGGGATTCCCAATTGGATGGACAGAACTCACGCCCTCGGAAATGCGATTGACCCGCGAGTAGCATATGAGTTTTTAATAACAATAGATTATTTATTAGCGTAAAACAAATCAGTAATGAATAAAAAAGAAATATCAATGAAGAAAGGTCAGAAGGTGCGCATCCTGCGTACCAATCAGGTAGCGACAATCGTCGAAGTGGAATTGATTCGTAAAGGTGGCAAGGTACACCGCTACTGCCATCTGAAGACAGATGAAAAGTCATATTTATGGTTGGATGCCTCAGAACTGGGGAGTGTCGTGGAAGAAGTGAAGGTCTCGGTAGTTGATGATCGGAACCGGGAGCTGCACTTATTTATATGCCATGACTACTCCAAGGATAATATGAAGGTGCATCTTACTGGTAAGAATCCGGATAATCTGAAAGAAGATTCCGGACTATATGCGAGACTGATGAACTTGTTCATTGGGAGCCTGAAGGAAACGCGGGAACTGTAGGAGCGGATAACGTCCTTGATGATATGGAAAGCCTATTGAAATATAGAATGGAAAATCTTGATTGGATAGACCGTTTCTTGGAGAAGCTTGGCGTTGACGCTTTTCTTGAGTTTGAAACGAGGGTATATAGTGCTCTCGACAAGCTCAAGGTCATGCATTACTATGATATCGGGGGATCGGTCATACCGGAACAGCAGGAACTATTTATCAAATTCTGTTGCTGCTATATCACCGAGCACCCTGAATACGAATTCAATGAAGACTATACACAAATATGGAGAAAAGAAAGCTATGAACAATGGAAGATGGCAACCTGACGAGGACAGATACGTACGGGAAAATGTCAATAAGAAGACATTGGAACAAATGGCGGAGCATTTGGGAAGATCCGCATTGGCTGTACAGTTATATATGCACCGGAAGCATATTGTAGTGGGACAAACAGTCAAGCGGAATCTGGTGCAGGAGATTCTCCGACTGAAATTCCGGCATCCGGAAAATTTCATGCCCAACCGTGCCTTCTACCAGGAGGTAGGCATCAACCAGATGCGCTGGTGGGATATTTTCTATGGCCGAAAAAATATAAACCAAGAAGAATATATCGCGTTGTCGAAGTATTTCGGCATAACACTGGAGGAGGCATTCGCAGCGCGTCAACTTTGCATATTTGAAGAACAATGATTGATGACGAATTAAAACAGAGAATAAAGGATGCCAACGAGATTACGGACGTGATTGGCCAGTTTGTATCCCTTCACAAGAGAGGTATCAATTATATAGGGATCTGCCCGTTTCATCCAGACCGGCATCCGTCGATGACCGTCAGTCCGTCAAGACAGACATACAGGTGTTTCGTCTGCGGCAAGGGAGGGGATGTCATCCAGTTTGTCCAGGATCATGAGAACATGTCATTCAACGAGGCTGTCACCTGGCTGGCTGGCCGTGCGGGAATCTCTCTCCCTGAACGGGTGATGTCCGACGAGGAAACGGCCAGGGTAAAAGAACGTGAAGCGCAACGTATAGCGATGAAAGGCGCCGCATTCTTTTTCGAGAAGCATCTTCCGGAGGCGCAACTTTATCTGCATGACAGAGGGTTCAGCCTGGATGACAAAGTCTTGAAGGATTTCAGAATTGGATATGCCCCGGCAGGCAACCTGGCTAAAAAGGAGATGCTTGCAGCCGGATTTTCCGAACAGAAGCTGCTTGAGACGGACATCCTGAAGAGAAGCGAGAAGAACTTCACCTTCGACACTTTCAAGGACCGCATCATGTTTCCCTATTTTGACATCAAGGGCAACATAAACGGATATACCGGACGCTGGCTGACCCCGCAGGAAAACACCGGCAAGTACGTCAATACCGGGGACACGCCGTTGTTCAAGAAAGGCACTCACCTTTTCGGTCTGTACCAGGCACGTACTGCCATTGCAAGGTATGATTGTGCGTATATAGTCGAAGGCCAGTTCGATGCCATGTCCATGCACAAGTTCGGTGTCTGCAATACCGTTGCCACCAGCGGAACTGCACTGACTCCGGAACAGATACAGCTGCTTGGCCGGTTCACCCATCGCGTGATACTTGTATATGATGCGGATGCAGCCGGGCTGAAAGCGTCACTGGCCAACTGTGAGGCTTTCCTGCGTGCGGGTTTCCAGGTCAGTGCAGTTCCGCTTCCTGAAGGGAAAGATCCTGATAATATTGCCCAGGAGCAGAAACTTGAAACCGGAAAATGGCTTGCAAACCGGGAACAGAATTTCCTTCAATATTTTGCCATCTCCTTACGAGGCAAGAATCCCGGAACCGACCCAAACAGAGAGGAAGAGGCAATGCAACGGCTTTCAACCCTCATATCTGTCATCCCTTCGGAAACGCTTCTTCTCAAGTGCATAGAGATAATGGCCGGGATTTTCGGCAGCAACACGGAAGTCATCCAGCGGAAAGTGAATTCCATCTTGCGGCAGCGGAAGACAGCTTCCATCAAGGAGAAAGACAAGATGGCTCCCGGTATATATGGTATCGATATGATTGCGGAGGCACGTAGCGGGAATGAGCCTTGCATCCTGACATCGAATTATCAGGAGTTCCTCACCTTGTATGGAGATGCCCCCATAGCATACGTCCATGGCATTCCTGGAATGAACGACATACAGCAGTTGCGTCAGGCAAGCCAGATGTTCACCTCTGACAGCGATGGCCTTACCATTGCAAAGGACGGTACGGAATCCGGTTACCTTGCCGGATTATCCGCCATTTTCCGTGCCGGGCTCTCCAATATCACCATAACGGTCGAACGGGATGTCCAGGATGATAATGATGAGGAAGGAAGTGACGACGAGGAAAATATGGACGGGGAGGCAAACGATATCATCGAGACTTTCAATTTCGCGAAATTCTATGTATTCCTGCACAAATCTTTTTTTAAGACCTATAATGGCGAGCGTGCTCCCTATATCGAACGTTGTGCCGAAATAATCAGCTACGCGGAAGATTCGGTACGCATCATCAACTTTACCTACTTTCAGAATTGCCTGGGTCTGACCAAGCAAGCCCTGAATGAAATACTCAAGCCCTATCTGGCCAAACGCAAGTCACGCATGGCCATCAATGCACAACGGACGGACGATGACTATACTGAAGAGAATTATGACCCGGACGAACTTCCCCGTTATGTCCAGGACAATCCGGAATATCTGCAGATGTTCCAGCAATGCAATTACTATCCGAAGTTAAACAAGCAGGGGGAACCGGTATGCTACCTTTTCAAGAATGAGAAGTCCGGCCATACCATGGTAGGTGATTTCTATATGATTCCACTTTTGCATATTTACTCGGACAACGACGAGGAAAACAAGCGTGTCCTTAGAATAAACCGCCGTTATTACAAGACACCACTTTACATTGAGGTGAATTCCAAAATCCTGGCCAAGAAAAGCACTATTGAGGAGAAGCTGATTATGCTGGAAGCAGTCAACTTCACCAATGGTGAAGAGAAACATTGGACCAAAATACGTGAATATATGAGCAGACATTATGTTACTTGCACAGAGGTTTCCACATACGGGAACCAGCAAGAAGACGGTTTTTCCCGACGGGAAGACCAGCAGTTTTTTGCATTTGCCAACGGCATCTTCCATGTTGTTGACGGAATACCGAGATTTGATGCGGTAAATGAGCTTGGAGTGGTCACTCACAATGGCCGGAATTATTATCTGCCGGCATTCTCCACCATATATGCCGGTTCCGGCAAGCAGTCCGACAAGTACGAACTTATTTCACAGCTTGTCTATAAGGAAATCCCTATAGACAAACGTTGCACTTTCGACGAATGGGCCTCACTGATGGACCGTGTATATAAAATCAACGACAACGGGAAATGGGCCATTCTCTTTGCCATCATGTGCGCTTTCCGAAGCAATATACACTGCATAGACCGTTTGTTTACAGCGCCATTCTTTATGGGACCGATGTCATCCGGAAAAACACAGATTGCGATATCCATCCGTTCCCTGTTCATTTCTCCCAAGATACCGATTTTCAACCTGAACATCGGTACCGATGCCGCCATGTCCACATTGATGAGCACTTTCCGGGATGTACCGGTTGTCCTTGATGAATACAACAATAAGGATATATCAGATATAAAGTTCCAGGCACTTAAAGGAATAGTATATGATGGCGATGGAAGACAGAAGCGTAAAGGCACATCCGGCAAGGAGATAGAAAACGACAAGGTGTACGCGCCGGTTGTCATTTGCGGCCAGGAAACTCCCCAACGTGATGACAATGCACTCATGTCACGTATTATAGTCTGCGAAGTCCCCAAACCGAAAAACCGGACCAGGGAGGAAGTGGAGCTTTTCAACAAACTCAAGGATATAGAGGATCCGGCCAAAATCGGGTTGTCGAATGTCCTCTTTGAAGTCCTTCAGCTGCGTCCGCTGGTAATGCAGCATTTCCGGGCACTGAAGCAGAAATCCTATGATGAATTGAAGCAGGCGCTGATAAATGCCGGTGAGATTGACCGCCTCATGAAGACTGCATCATTGTTTCTGGCGACATGCAGACTGATTGAGGATTATACAGAATTGAAATTACCGTTCACTTATGAGGAGTTTTTTAAAATAGCCTGCGATAAAATCAAATTCCAGGTGGAACTGATTTCCAAGACGGATAAACTGGCCACATTCTTCAAGGCTATGGATGTGATGATTGATACCAAGGCAATCAGGGAAGGCAGGGACTTCGCCATTGATACACCGGAACGAATCACCATCAAGCTGCCCGGAGGAGAGAAAAAGGAGGTTCCTATTCCTGCAGGAACCCGCGTGTTATTCCTACGCGTCAGTACCATCTATACGCAGTACGCACGTTCTTCTTATAATCAGGAAGACTCAACGCAGTCGACCATCGAGCAGAACCTCCGCTCCCATCCCAGTTACCTGGGCTTTGTCCATGCACGCCGGTTCAATTGGTATGAAGTCGTGGAGGTACCACGCGGCGGTTTCGAGGAAGATACTCCCAATGAAACCGGAATTCCGGTAAAGCTCAACAATGACATGGTGCGTAAAGTTGAGAAGAAGTGTACCAATTCCAGTTGCATAGCTATCAACTACGAAATTTTCAGAGAATTATATAGCATTGATTTGCAACGCGGTTCTGAAGAATCCCGTGTTGACAATAATCCCGACAATGACCCTATCGGGGCAATCGGTGCCCCCCAAGAGCTGGACTTCTGATGTTACATTTTCCTATATCACAAACCAGACATTTATTCCCGGTGGCCGTCCCATCGGGAATAAATGCTTTTTTATATTCCGATTTGCGGACATTTCGTTCGGTTTCATCACCCTGGTATCTTATGATACCCCCCTACTCCATCCCCCGGACCCCCTGGAATAAAAAGACAAGCAATATAGAGGGAGTTTTGAAAAGAAAATATTTCAAAAGAGGCGTCCAACAGTCCAACAGTCCAACAAGAGAAAGGATTTTAAAATGTAACTCTCTGTTGTATAGTAGTATATATTTTCTATTTAATCATATATATATACTACAATGGCGTTGTCTTGTTGGACGCTGTTGGACGTGTTGGATTGCCGTTTTTCAACCATCCAACTGGCTCCGTCCAACAAAAACGGCAAAAAATGCGGCTTGTTGGACGTGTTGGACGTCCTCCAACAGTATTTTCTTTATAGTAAATTTGTATAACTAAATAATAATCAGTAACTTTAATAATGCTGTTGGACTGTAGGACAGTTGGAAGCAAAAATAAACAAAAATGGTTTCAAAAAATTTTTTTTAAGAAAATGAGCATGATTACGACGAGTATTTCAATTACACCTTATCTTGCTGAATATCTGCGCGGGAAGTACAACAATGGTGCGGATGAGCCTTTCCGTATTCCTGACAATACGGACTTGTACCATGTGATATGGACGCTGATGTCACGGCGCCATCAGAACCAGTCTCCCATAGATGACGGTAATCTGACCATCATACTCCCGGAAAGGCGTATCGGTAAGGATCCGGAAATATACAACTATCTGTCTCCACGGGCAGCCAAAATTATAGAAATGGAAATACGCAGGATGTTCAACCGGGAACTTCATACGGCAATGGACGAGAACGACCTGAACGGGCATGAGCTGAACAATCTCGATATCGTTCACAATTTCCTATGTGCGTATTGCATAGACAGCATCAGCGAGGATGCGTTGCTGAAGAACTTCTATCGGTGGCGGGAGAACATCCGCAAGCGGAAAAGGCGCCGCGAATACAAAAAGAAGTTAAAAAACGGCTAAAAAATCACCGACCGAACTATGCGTTTTGTCCAAAAATGGAGGACAAAATGTCCTATGTGTGGCGAACTTGTTGAATTACAAATAAATATCCTAATATGAAAGAACTTTCCATTCAGATTAAAGTCTATCCGGTGAGTAACATGCGCCAGGATGTCTATCGGTTCATGGCCGATGAGTTTGAGTTTACTCCGGTACCGGAATCCTCAGAGGCGGGCCGCTGTTTCAATTGCAATAAAGATATAAACATAAGCCTTCCTCCATCCGGAGTGATGAAAGACTTCCTGGCAGGCAGGTTCTGCATTGTCGAGTTCACTGACACCAGGCACCGGAGTTTCCGGATCGGGGACAAAAAAATACCCGCCATTGTCTCGATATCGCCCAATCTGAATTCGGCGACTCTGAAAATTGAGTGCAAAATGCTCAGTTCCCCGCTATTGTAGCGTCCTTCTCCCCTTTCTGCAGGCTGCCTATCTTCGCTGAAAAGATACGCAATGAACAGAACTTATCTACGCCAGCTTCTTACTTTAAATATACACCGGCTTCTTATCACGGCAGAGGGCTTGTCTTCTGCCATGATAGAGGCTTTTCCATTGGTGCCCGCTGACAGTCTGCAGCCGACATCCTTTTTCTTCAATGAAAATCCCCCCACATATAAGGAGACATCGAAAAAGGCCCTTTCACTTCTTCAGCAGGAAATGAAGGCCCGTTCAGAACTCCAAGGTATAACCGTCACCGATGACTTCTCTTCTGACGAACTTCCTGAAGGCAGTATCGCCTATCACCGTATCTGGGGATTCATCACCTCAGATTGTCAGTGGTATTTCTCCTCCAAGCAGTTCGAACGGGACCTGCTTGCGGCAGAAGCCAATCCGGCCATAACCTGCCATTTCCTGCATGTGAACTCTCCGGGAGGGGAAGCATGGTATATGGACAGACTCAGTGAAACGATGCGCTCACTCGGCAAGCCTATCATGACATTGGTGGAGCAATGCAACTGTTCGGCCAGCTATTATATAACCTGCCATTCCAGTTTCATTGCCGCACTCACGGCCTATGATACCATCGGCTGCATAGGAACCATGATTTCCACTTGTAACTATGACGGATGGTTCGAAAAGATGGGTCTCAAACTCATCCAGGCCAAAGCCACGAAATCAGACCTGAAGAATAAAAAGACGGATGACTTGCTCAGAGGGAAACCGGAACAGTACATCAAAGAAGAACTGGATCCACCCAATGAACAGTTCCTTGCCGCCGTTCTTGCGTCCAGACCGCAACTGGGCAACCTGCCGGAAGACGATCCGGTATTCCGTGGTGAAACGTTCGATACTCCGCATGCCATCGATAAAGGGCTGGTTGACGCCTCCATGACTTTTCCCGAAGCTGTGGCTAAGGCTGTAGAACTCGGTCGCAGCTATATGGAGATTGAGAATATAAAAAGAAGTGCTCTCAACTATTTATAACTTAACTTTTGTTTATCATGAATTTAAAGGAAAGAATTCAGACCGTCCTGCAGAAACTGAATATGCTGGACAAAGCGAAAGCCAATCAACTGACCCAGGAAGAATGGGGACAGATAGTCAACTCCTATAATCAGGAGTATCAGTCTATCCTTCAGGATGACTTGGCTGCGGACCAGGCGGCGCAACGGCAAACGGTTGCCGTCACCCAGGAACAGATTGACCAGGTACAGTCCATTCTTGGAAGTATCGTCAATCCGGTACAAACCAATTCAACAGCCACGGAAGAGGGAAACGGCGGGAATGGACCGGTGCAGACCATTTCACAGCCAGCCAACGGTGAAGGTCTGGTGCAACTGGCCACTGCTGTGCAGAGCCTGGTTGACAATATGAACAACCGCGCGGAGGATGATATCCCTTCCCGGACAGTGACAGCCGCTTCCATCATGTTCACGGGACCGGCAGACCGTTCCCGGTATCTTTTCGGTATCGAAAACCAGATGTTCTCCATGTCCGAACGTTGGAACAAGATTGCTGTCAATCCGGCCTCCGCTTCTTCTTACGGTCCATGGAATGAAGAGATTGAAGGGGCCGCTTTCCGTCGCCAGGCCGTTACTTTCTCCCGTTCACTGCAGCAGCGTTACGATTATCTGCACAGAAACGGCATGCTTGACGCCAAACGTCTGGCAGCCGGAGAATTCAGCACGAACTACGAAGGGGTGGATACAGCCGGTGTGGGCAACCAGTATGTGGTCCTGCGTCAGGACTATTTGATTGCGCGTGTACTCACAGTCCGCGACCTCACGCAGTATTTTCCCGTCCGCTATGGAATTCAAGACCATGACCTCGTGTTCAATGCCTTCTTCTCCGAAGTTTCCCAAGCTTACCAGCAGGGTGAAATCTGGAAGGGTGACATGAAGCTTGAGAACGAGATGGGTCATGTGGATGATGCGATGATTAAGCTCAAGTTCGGTCCGATGAAAGAACTGGAGCGCATGTACATCGCTTATCTGAACAAGGAAGGCTCCGATCCTATCAAGTGGAACATGATCGAGTTCTGCATCCTGAACTCATTGGAAACTGCGCAGGTGGAGCAGAACAAACGCCGTATGCGGGGTATCTATGTCAAGCCGGAAACGGGTGTTGCAGGCAATTACTTGAACGCGTCGACCGGAATCATATACACGCTGGTCCGCTACATGCATGAGTTTAAGATTCTTCCCCATGACGATGAGTCCTATCGCAGCTACACGGCTTCCAACATGTTGGATTCCGTTCAGGAGTTTGTCGGCGATGTGGTGGCTTCCTGCACGGAAGACATGGACCTTGACCGCCACGTCCTCTATCTGAATAAAACCCATTTGCCCTGGTGGATTAAGAATGTCCGCGCCAAATATGGAAAGGACATTGATTTTTCCGGTCCGGACAGTTACCGCAATGTGGTACCTGACACGAATATGCGTATCATCTGGTTGCCTTACCTCGGCCAGCTTCCCCTCATGTTCATGGATATTCCGGGCAACCTCCAGTTCCTGGAATTCGTACCGGGCGAGATGCTCTCCATCAAGGTGAAAGAGGACATGGAACTGGTAAAGGCATGGTCCACCTGGAAAGAAGGTACCGCCGCTTCGTTCACCGGCCGCCGTTTTGACAGCCTGGAAAAACTGAAGGCCAACAATTACGAATGGCAACAGATCTTCATGAACAAACCTGCCGTCGATATGGCAGCGGACGCGACCACTGTCGATGCTTCAAAGGGATTCTGGCAGATAACAGCGGCCAACACTGCCGCCAAAGCCATTACGGACATTACGGGAGCCAAAGCCGGTGTAGCCTACATCATTGAATGTGGCAGCACAGAGAATGCCACTACCATCGCCAAGTCGGACAAGTTCGCCGATATTACGGAAGCTTATACTCCTACCAAAGAGGGTGACTATATCATGGTAATCCTGAACAGCAAGGGGAACTTCCTGGAACTGGAACGTCAGGTAGGAGGTGTACGCAAGGTGAACTCTGCACTCCAGCCCAACATTCCTGGAGTCAGATAATTGGCTGTCAATAAGAACAGATTGTTTTCAGATAGCGCGGGGCGGGTCCACTTAAGCCCGCTCCGTGTTTTTTATAACTTAAAAATTAAAATTGTATGAAAGCAAAAAGAATTTCAAATCCTTTCCGTAAAGGGAACCAGGCTGCCCGTAAGATGCAGGTCCGGTTTTTCCTTTCGCTGATGGTGCTTCTGGCACTCGTGTTTATTCTTGACATGGTCATGTCCCCCGGTTCTGTGCTGGGAATTTACGGATTTTCCGGTACCACACTGGCCGCCATGATGGTCATCGGTGACGTGGACGATGTATCCGACCGTAAGACGCATGGCTCAAACATCGCCTATAAGATTTATTTGGTGGATATCGACCAGGTAAATTCCGATGTGCCCTTTCCGCTTCCTAACCAGCAACGAGAGATAAGCACCATCCCGATGAAAGCCGGACAATACATGAAGTACTTTGCGGCGCACGATATTCCCACCTACACTTCAACCGGTGAGAAAGGTGACATTACCACCAGCGGTACCAACACTTTTGTTGCCGTCATGGGCGGCATGCGTGACCAGCTGCTCGATTTCATTGAACAGCATGCCGGAGGCAAGTTCATCATCCTTTTCAAGGAAGTGGGCGATGCGCAGTGGTACATCCTCGGCAACTATGACCGTCCGATGGTACTCTCCTCCTTCGAGTCCAAAAATGACAAGGACGGGCGTTATGTAACCTATACCTTCACACGTACAAGCATTGACCAGTACTACAAGTATACGGGCGATATTGTCCGTGCTCCGGCAGCGGCTCACACGGCTGGCGCAACGGCACTTGCCATTAAATCCACCAACAACCGTTATACCATCCCCGATGGCAGTGAAGGCACATACGCCATTTCCACTGTCAGCGGATTGACAGCCAATGATAAAGGACGTTACATCACACTTGAGGGTACCGGTACCGACAAGGCGGCCACCATTGCCGACGGCAACAGCTTTGTGCTTGAGGACGGCGCCACCTGGACAGCCAAAGCGGGTTCTTCCATCACCTTCATGGTGCTTGATGCCTCTACACTTGTCGAGGTATCCGGTAGCCGTGTGCAGACAGCTTAGTAAAAAACACCTCTTACAAGTCAGCAGAATTCCCTTATAGGCAGCGTGTTGGCTTGTAAGACTTAAATCTGTATGTTATGTATAGTTTCAAAGAAAAGAAGACACATTTCGTGGCTCTCCGGAATCCGGATGTGGCACAATATGACCTTGAGTTACTGGCTAAAGAAGTTCCTGGATTTCCGCAGCTTGCCACATTCTCACGCAATCCCAAACGTTATGCCGATGATATCCTTTATGCACTGTTAGATTGTGCTACACGTGAGAAGATACGTGAGTATCGCCGGGCTATGATCGCAAAAGAGGCTGAAGATGTCGGAGAAAAGAAAACAAAAGGTCCTGCTACGAAAAAAACGGCCGAAAAAAAACAGCAAATGCCCGAAGGGGAAACAACACATACTGAAGAGACCGGTCCACATGATGACGTGGAAAAGCCTGAAGCAGCTCCGGCAGACAACTCGGCAGAAGAGTTGAAACAAGCGCTTGAGGAAGCGGAAGCCCGTGCTGAAGAAGCCGAACAACGTGCCGATGAAGCGGAGGAAGCCAGGGATGAAGCGGAAGCCCGTGCCCAGGAGACTGAGCAGGCTCTGGAAGAAGAGAAAAAAAAGAGCCGGCCAAAGAAACTCCGGAAAAGTCCAAAAACAAGAGGAATACCCGCAAATCGACTGGGACAACCTCTTCGACCCGCAAGTCCAAATAGCCACACTCATCTACAACGACCGTGTGGTCACTTGGAAACAGATGAAGCAGCTCGACGAAAGTCTGGAAAGAAAACCGCAGAAGCGTGACATCATGGACATGGTGGAACTGCGTATCCGTAATCTCCAGGCATTCGATGAGCTGCAATCGTTCAACGACACTGGGAAGTTCCTCTACATTCATCCGCTCATAGCCCACCAGTCAGAGAGAGCACAACTGGAGAAGCTGCTGCAGACGGACCCGCAGGAGTTCCTGCGCCTGCATAAGAACGTGACGGACAATATCCGCAGATACGAGTGTTACCTGAAACGCGCTGACAGGCAAAACAAGCGCACCCAAGACAAGGAGAATCTCCGACGTCACCGTGAACGGGAATCACTGTTCAAAGCAATATTGCAAAAATTCAATTCGAAGTAAAATGGAAAAGCTGATAGAAGTATTTAATTTGGGTGGTTTGCCTACTGCCCCGCTGGATTCGTTCTTGGAGCTTCAGGAGGACTTCAAGAAGTCTGATCCTGACAAATTATCGAAACTGCAGATGCTTATCATCACCCGTGGTTTCAAGTATGCGTTCAAAGCCTGGCAGGATCCGGACGGAAAGCTCTGGATTATCGATGCCCATCAGAGACGGAAAGCACTGCTTGCATTGCGCAAGTCCGGGTTTACAATACCGGAAATACCTTATGAACCCATTTTTGCGGCAGACAAGAAGGAAGCGGTAGAGGAAATCGCAGCCTATAATTCCGAGTTTGCCACCAGGAATCCGGATACCCTGCTGTTCAAAAAATATAATATAGATTCTGACACCCTGCAGCACTTCAACCTGGGTTATGAGGTCAAGACCACTGATTTCGGGCAGCTATCTCCCTTGTTTGCCCAAGAGCATGAGTCGGAAAATGTGCAGGAAGATGCCACCGATTTTAATGTTCCTGCATCTGAAGATACTGTAATTGCCAGATCTGGAGATATATGGTTACTCGGTAACCATCGTCTGATGTGTGGCGATTGCCGTTCCAAATCGGACATCACGGCGCTGATGGACGGGCAGCATGCGGACTTGTGCGTCACGGATCCACCGTACAACGTGAACTATGAAGGCGGTACAGAGGAGGAACTCACCATTCAGAACGATTCCATGGAAAACGACTTGTTCACCACCTTTCTCAGGCAAGTGTTTTCTGTCATGTTTGCCGTACTCAAGCCGGGAGGATCCTACTATATATTCCATGCGGACAGTGAAGGCGAGAATTTCCGGGCTTCTCTCAGGAAAGCGGGATTCAAGATTGCACAATGCTGCATCTGGGTAAAGAATACTATGGTGATGGGACGCCAGGATTATCAATGGCAGCATGAACCTTGTCTATATGGCTGGAAACCGGGTGCCGGACATCAATGGAATTCCGACCGTAAGCAGACTACCGTCTGGAATTTCGACAAGCCGCAGCGCAATGCCATACATCCGACAATGAAGCCCATAGCCCTTATGGCATATCCCATATCCAATTCCAGCACTCCCGGTCAGATAGTCCTCGACATCTTCTCCGGATCCGGTTCAACCCTCATGGCATGCCAGCAGATAGACCGTATCTGTCATGCTATGGAGATAGACCCGAAATATGTTACCGCCACCATTTACCGATACCGCGCCATGTTCCCTGAACAGCCCGTCCGGTTAGTCCGGAACGGAGAATTACTGGATGTGAAACAGACAGCTGATATGATAGCTGACCAAAACAAGGTAATCCAATGAGACATGCATCACTTTTCAGCGGAATAGGTGCGCCGGAATTGGCCGCTTATTGGTTGGGTTGGGAAAATGTATTCCATTGTGAAATCAACCCATTTTGCAGACAAGTACTTAATTATTGGTTCACTAATTCAAAAAGTTATGAGGATATCACAAAAACAGATTTTAGAGAATGGCAAGGGAAAATTGATGTCCTCACGGGAGGATTTCCATGCCAACCGTTCAGTGTGGCCGGAAAGAGAAAGGGAACAGAAGATAACCGCTACCTCTGGCCGGAATTTAAACGTGCCATACGGGAAATCAGACCGCCTTGGGTTGTTGGTGAGAATGTTGCTGGCATCTTATCAATGGTACAACCCAGCAAGAAGGCTGACATGGAAAGTATGCCGGCTACGGAGCATGAGGATAAACAGGAGTTTGTCATCGAAACCATCTGCAAGGACCTTGAAGCCGAAGGATATACTGTCCAACCGATTGTTATACCGGCTTGTGCCGTCGGTGCGCCCCATAGAAGAGACAGAGTCTGGTTCATCGCTTGTAACAACAGCTTCAGATTACGAAAAAAAAAGAGTGAAGGAAAATCGGATACGGATGGCAGAATACCTCCGTACGAATTTGTTGCAGACTCCCACGACTGTCCAACGTTGCGAAGCACCGGAAAAAATGAAGGAAAGGGCACTCAAAAAGGGATACAAGAACGGAACGACATACAACAGTCTGCTAAGCCAGCTTGTTTATGGGGGACTTCTTCCTACTCCTCAAGCGGCAGACAGTTCAATTGGTGCAGTAATAGGACAGAACGACCGCTTTATCATTACGAAGAACGGGATGTTTCGGAAAGTGAATCAGAACGGTTCGAACGGAAGTGTAGGACTTGGAAGGATTTTCCATCTGATGAGCACACCGACTGCATCGGATTGGAAGGGAGGCTCGACAAGGAAAAACCCCTCTCTCCAGAGAACGAGTCTGCGTGGGGAAATACATGCGGATTACGGTATTGGGAAGACTTCCCAACTCAACCCCCTATTTGTCGAGGAGATGATGGGATTTCCGACTTATTGGATACTGATGCCATTTTTAAAGGCTCCCGGTCCATCCGTCAAAACCCTTATTCCAGATGGAGGACAGAAGCGATAAAAGCCTATGGAAATGCCATGGTGCCACAAGTGATATATCAGATATATAAGACCATCAACGAAATAGAACAATAACATGAAAAATGAAATCAGTCCAACTTCAAATGTCGATAAGGCCACCTTGATAGGTGACGAATATGTATCCCAAGTGCGTACTTTCGGTGCCTTGGGGTACACTCCCCAACGTATATGTACGCTTCTCGGCCTGCGTGGAAAAGAAAAAACGGCACTTATAGTCCGTCTGTCGATACCCGGTGACGTATATTACGACGCCTACCGTAACGGTTGTGCCCTGGGAGAATACAATATCGATGCCGAACTTGCCAAGAAAGCCGAGACCGGTGATGTGTCGGCCATTGAGACCTTGGAAACACGTAAGCAGGAACGGACAGTCAAAGACTTAAGAAACCAACTCTTTGGAATATGACCAGACTCGACACCCTTGATAAGATACATCCGGACTTGATATCCGCATTCCTCACTACCGGGAAGTGTGATGGCATTCCTGCCGATGTGCAGTTATTCCTCAAGCAGCTGCAATGGGCGGCGGAGATTTACGAATACGAGCGTAACATCACCCGTGCCGCCAAGCAGCTGCGCCAGCGCATCAATGCCCAGCAGCAGATAAATGTGGATGAACGTACATGTAAGGCACGCATTTATGCGGCCATCAATTACTTCAATATCGACAACAATGTGTCCATCAAGGTGTGGGAGTCCAACTATGCCGACAAGTACGAGGATCTTGCCAAACTATGTGCGGCTGCCGGTGACTACAAGACCCAGGGCAAGTGCTATGCCGCCGCCCTGGAGTGCCGTCGCCGTGCCGCCGAGATTGCCGAAGCCGACCGTAACCTGGGGATCGTCTTCCTGATATCTCCCGAACTTACTCCGGAAGACCTGGGATACAGCAAGGCCTCCCTGAAGGAGATTGCCTCCAAGCACAATAAAGGCTTCTATCTGAACTTGATAGAGAACCTTCCCATCGAGAAGGCCGAGAAGAAGCGTCTGCTGCGCGATGCGGATATTGAGGAAGCTGAATACGAAGAACTTAATGAAGAGTGAAATGGAAACAGATATTGAAACCACTTCCCGATTTGAGGAATACTACATGAACCAGATGCAGATACTGGTCAATGTCATCGATGCCAACAACATATTTGCCGAGGTGGCGCGTGCAGGTGGCAAGACGGAAGGTATCACCGGCCCACGTATCATCCGTGTGGCCAATGACATGCCGGGCGAGCTGTCGTTTCTGGTACATAAGACCTACGTTGCCCTGATGACGAACGTATGGCCCAACCTTCAGGCTTATTTCTCCAGGGAAGTCACCATAGGTGGGAAGGTGCGTTCCATGCTGGAATATGGTATTGACTATGTGGTGGGCGAAAATAAGCTCCCTTCTCATTTCCGCAAGCCCCGATATCCCATATCCTACCCCAAACACAGTGTCGTTTTCCGGGATGGCCATCACATCCAGTTGGTAAGTTCGGACCAGCCGGAGTCCGTTGCCGGACGCTCTGCCGTCCACGCCATCATTGAAGAGATGAAACACAACAAAGGGGAGAAATTGAAAACCCGCTTGTTCCCTTCCCTCCGTGGTGCCAGTGCCGAAATACGCCGGTCACCTTATTACCAAGGAATCACGGGCGTATCCGATACCGCGCGTGTGGACCTCGGCGAAGATGACTGGTTCGAGGAATATGAGAAGAATATGGATACGAAACTGATGGAGGAAATATCTACAGTTGCGCTTCATGTAAATGTAGCTATCTATCAGAAATACAAACTTATAAATTCCCAACGGGAAACTACAAATCCCGTTACCCTTGAACGTATCCGTCTTGAAATCATCAGGCAGGACCGCATCATATCCTTATGGCAGCCCCGCCTGGCGGACATGCGCCGTAACGCCACGTTGTACGTCCGTGCCAGTTCCTTCTGCAACAAGGATATTCTTGGTCCGAAGTTCTTCAAGACGCAGCTTGAGACCTTGGATATGGACGAATTCCTCACTTCCATCTGCGCTATCCGCCATAAGGAGGTTATCAACAAGTTCTTCGCAAACTACAACAAGGAGAAACATCAGTATGCAGACAGCTATATTTATGAATCCATTCTACGACTTGACCTGCGGGAACATTTTCTACTCACAGCCCGCTATTTGAAGTACTACAACAAGCGTGACGAGCTTTTGGTAGGATATGACCCCGGGCACTTCTCCAGCCTTGTTGTCGGGCAGGAAAAGGAATACGGCCGTCAGCTCCGCATAATCAAAGAGTTCTATTGCTGCTACCCGGATGAACAGCCCGAACTCGCCCGTCAGTTCTACGAGTTTTTCGGTACCGATGCTCTGAATAAACGTATCGTCCTCTATCCTGACCGTGCCGGGAATAAACGTCGTGAAGAACTGGAGCAGATTACCACCGACAGCCGTGCCCTGAAGCGTGAGCTGGAAAGTTATGGCTTTGAGGTGGAATTGATGAACGAAGGGCAGGCCACCGTCTACCATTGGCAGCAGTTCAAGTTGTTGCTTCTGATATTTGGAGGCCGGAGCAATGCCTTGCCGGAAATTTTGATAGACGAGAACGAGTGCAGGAATCTTTGCAGTGCCATCATGCTGTCACCGTTGAAAAAAACGGAAGGCCGCATCGAGCTGGACAAATCGTCGGAAAAGAAAGTGCCTCTCAAGAACCAGGCCGGACTGACAACACAGCTTCCCAGTGCCTTGATTTATCTTCTTTTCGGGCGTTATGGAAACAAAGTGTTGAGTGAATTATCATCCATGCCGGACAATTTACCTGATAATCTGGCTATATAACGGCTGTTTTTCACTATAAAAATAGTCAGTAAAGATACAATAATGGTATCGTTTGACATTAAAACAAACGCTTTTCATTTGGAAACCAGACTTTTATATTTTTGAAAAAGGAAAGCGTTTTCTTCGTGAGGCGCTGTTCAGCACGCACCGCTGAGTTTTGGAGTTGCAAGGCATTCTTCGAGGTTCCTCGGAAATATGACGGAGGGTGCTTCCCGTCCTTTTTCCCGCAGTAGAAACCTGCTACTTTCGGGCATGGAAATGACAATGACCGGTATTCAAGCGATGCAATGGGCCAAGGAGATATCAAAACTGCCTGACGGCTGCTTTACCATTGCCTTCTTCCCGTGTTCCAGGCATAAGGGGGAGGCATCAGCCACATTGACAGTTAAAGAAGGATGCAGATGGCGTACTCAACTGCCTGAAGAAAGATTCAGTATAGATAGTGATAACTTCTTTCTGTTTACAGACGCAGACGGGGAACCCAAGATGTGCTACCGTATTCTCATCAGGTACATGGGCTTTCCTCAAGATGGTTTCAAACTTCATAAAATAGATTGGTTATGAGTAAAGGCAATCTCAAAATGGTAGGCAACTTCGGTTGCTATCTTGACGATGACAATGTAATATCCTTCCAGATTGGAGACAGGCCAATGGCTTCAGTCCTGGAACCGGACCCGATGTTCCCCCTGAGTGGAGGAAGTCTTCCGGATACACAGTGGCAGAGCATCCAGGGATTCCAGGTGTGCAGCCGTGGCTTCAACAACATGAAATGCGAGGAAGTCGCGTCCGACATAAAGAAGAACCGGCTTCTGCCGAGATTGATTACCAAGCAGGTCAGCATGCTGTATGGTCATGGGCTTGCCGTGTACAAGCCGGCAATCGTGGACGGGAAACTTCAGAAACAGTGGGTTGACTGTCCGGAAATCATGGACTGGCTCAACAGTTGGGAACAGCGCGGTCTTGAATCGGGTTATAAGGAAGTGGCCAAATCAATCATTAAGAACTACTACTATTTCAGGGACTGTTTCGTAAAGTGGCGCTTCACAAAGGGAAAAGCAAGAGGGACGATGCCCGTTGCCGGTCTTGAATCCATGGAGAACAGACATTGCCGGCTGGCCACCACCAAGAAGGATGTGGCGACAGATGTTGTCTACTACCGGGATTTCCGCTACATTGCCGTAGGGCGTTGGGGGTATGGCACCTCCACTTTCCGCATCTATCCAAAGTTTTCCTTTTCAGAGCTTGCCAATTACAGATTCGCGGCCATTTCCCATCACCGGGAAAAATCCGTGGATGAGTTCTACGGTGTGAACGAAACCCATGCCGGTACCAGATCCTACATCAAGGGTTCCAACGATACGGCTGATTATATAAACTCCTTTTTACGTAATTCGCTTGCCGCCAAGATACACATTGTCATCCCCAATGCCTGGCTTGAGTCCAAGAGGATCCAGATAACCAAACTCTGCGACGAGAATAAACGGCGCAAGAAGAACAATGAGGAAGAACTGATGTACAATGGCATCGTGATTGGTTCGGAATTCAAGGAATCCACCCTGATAAAGTATCTGCAGTCTGAACTGCGCAAGATCTCCCGCTATCTGTCCGGTGCAGACAACCAGGGTAAGGCCTATGCGACAATCAGCTTCAAGAACAGCCAGGGCGAAGAGGAACGCTGGAAGATAGAGACGGTTGATTTGAAATACAAGGAATATATCGATGCCTTGATATCCTATGACAAACGCGCCGATGAGGTGCTGCTGTCAAGCGTGGGACTTGACTCCTCCATCTCCAGTGTCAGCAAGGACGGGGTCATATCCAAATCAGGAGCCGATGCGTATTACAACTATCTGATATACATTATGTCACTGACCTCGGAAGACGAAATCTGCTCCGAACCGTTCAATATGGCCGTACAGATAAACTTTCCCCATTTATACAGCCAGGGCTACCGTCTTGGATTCTATCGAGAAGTCCCGGCACGCCAGGAAGATGTTTCACCTCAAAACAGACTAAATCAGCAACAGTCATGAGAATATTGGAAGAACTGTTTACCACCATTTCGGAATTTCGGAAGTATGCTCCCTATGCAGAGAGCAATGTCACTTTCGACCAGCTCAATTCGTCTGCCATTTCTGCGAAAAAGCAGATGGTTATCATCCTTACCAAAGATGTCTACACCGATCTGACGGCAGATGAGGGCGAACTGAAGGAGGCCCTGCGTCTTGCGATGGCCAATCTTACCATGGCCAAACAGCTCATTTTTGATGTTGTATCCAAGCGTAAGGATGATGTCGATATATACAAGCATGAGCAGGAAAGCATGCGCAGGTCGTATATCGAGAATTATTATAATGCCATGGATACTGTCATCCAGTTGCTTGACAACAGTCAGACCGTGCCCTCCTGGAAAGAAACGAGATACAAAAAGATGCTTGATGTTCTTAAAATAAAGAGTACGGAGGAGTTCGACATGCTGTATACGATAGACATGTCCTATCTGTTCTTTTTCCGGACCATACCGATCCAGAGCGAAGCGCTGGATGACGGGATATCGGCCTATTTTGAACGGGCAGAGAAAAAGGAGGAGGTATTGCGCCCGCTCAAACGATGCCTCGCCAAGCAGACCATAGCCATTGCCCTGCGGAGATTTGACATTATAGAGTTTCCACCGACAATAAGAAGTCTGTTTGACGAGTCTAAGGCAAGCAGGTCTGGGAAGGATGAGCAGGCCCGCATGCTTGAGTTGTCAGCTTCTCTGCTTGAAGAGGTGAAGCGGGAACTGGCCAATATAGATCTGCTTTTGTCAACGGACAGTTCCGGCTCTGTAGATACGAACACATCCTTTAACCGTCCGGACGACATAATAATGCTGATGCCATGCTGACAATAGATTTTATAACAAAAGGAATGCAATACAGCATCCCCAATTCCTGGGATGGATTAACTCCTTATCACTTCCAAGCACTCATGCGTGATATACAAAGGTTTGCGGAGGGAAAAATATCCGTCGGCATGGTCCGTGTGAATTATGTTTGCCGGATTATGGGATGGAATCTTCAAAAAATAAGGAATACGGATGGATGGGCAAATGTGGCCTGGCTTGCAGAGCAGGTGACATTTCCGTTCACGATTGTCTATCCGGATAATGATGCAGCACTCCAGGAATTGGATTCTGAAACATACAGACTCTGTAAGAAGATACCACCACACCGGTTGCATGGAATAACCATATCCAGGTATCTGGACAGACTGGACTACAAATATGCAGTCGACTCATGTTTCTGCAAACAACTGGTTCCGGCGATACATCTTGAGGATGAAACTTTTTTTGCCTATAATATAGAAACCATGTTCAACCGTCTTACTTGCTCGCTTACGGCACTCCAGTTCATAGAGGCACGTGGTCTCCTTGGATGTCCGAAAGAGCAGCTTCCGTTATTGGCCGCTATCCTTTACTATCCGGACCGGTATTCATCTGCCGGAGCGCATAAGTTGGCACAGAAGTTCACTGGGCTGCCGATGGATGAGCTTATTTCCGTAGCCTTCAATTTTCAGGCCTTCACCAATTATCTGTTTACCAAAACTGAGTTCAAGTTGCTTACAGAACTTGAGGAGACCAAAGTTTCTGCCATTTCCACGGGTGCACTTGAGTCTCTGTACAACTTGAGTTCAGACGGGTTTGGGGATATTGAAACCATCGAACACATGAATGTCATCCAGTATTTGACCATCCTCCGGAAGAAAATTATTGATACAGTGCGCAGCCTGCATGCGGCCCAAATGGATAAAGCGGATATTGCCAGAGAAACCAGACTTCCAATTCACATAATAAATGAAATCCTATGATACTTGATTTGCTCAGATATTTTGCCCGTTTTCCAAAAAAAGAAGGAGTTGTCTCCATGTTCGCCAACGGCTCAAGTGACTTTATCCAATATGCGGAACTGCTTGGGTATGTCAAGAAACTTCCGGAACCGATAATGCCCGAACTTGAGAATCTTGTTTTCGGGCAGTCATACGATTACGTAAAGAAGCGCGTCGATAATATTACCGGCAACTATCTGTTCGTGGATTTCGGAGAATTCACATCAAGCCGTGACACACACAACTCCATTATTGACCGGCAAAAACTTGCTGCCACCATCGCCATGAAAGTTTCGGATTCCGCAGACATGGTTGAGACGGCCATTGCTTCTGAAATAACATTATCTCTCCTTGCGGAACTCAGAAAAAGGCTTATTCTTGATTCACGGTCTGAGGATTTGCCATGGCTTGATAAGATATCGGAGAATCATGACATTATCCCTTTTGTCTCATCCGAATTCAAATCCATAGGTTGGACACTCATGTTCAGTTCTGCAGCAACCGATTTGTTCAATGTCAAACCATCCCTTAGTGAGTAGCAGATATCGGACCATTAAATGGTTCAGAAACTTTTTGTTCATGTTGTTTATTTCCATCCTGGCCGTGGGCTGTCGAAGTTCGCGGTCAGGAGCTACTCCTGATTACTCTTTTCCGTCATCCCTACCACGAGAAATAATCATCTTTTTACTCACGCTAAACAAAGCTAACACACTGATAATAAATAAGATATTACTACGTTATGTGCGTTAATAGTGTTACCTTAGCTGTACGAAAAATAAAGGATAAAACATTATGAACGAACAAGTTACAAATATTCTTAACCAGAGCATAACGAAGACGGCAAAGATACAGCAGCTCCTTCTTTTAGGTCTGACCCGCCGCCAGGTAGCCGATTTGGTAACAAACGGAAATTACGGTTTCGTGCAGAACGTATACAAGAAAATGCTGGAAGCCGGAAGATTCGGTCAGCAACCGGCCATCGCAGCCTGCTCCGAATTGGACTATACTTTCAACAGACGTTTCGGCATCGAGATAGAGGCATATAACTGCGAAAAGGGAGTTCTTGCCCGTGAACTTCGTGAGGCCGGAATTGCAGTTGCAGTGGAAGGTTACAACCATAACACCCGCGACCATTGGAAGTTGGTTACAGACAGCAGTCTTAGAGGAAACGATACTTTCGAGCTGGTAAGCCCGATACTTGAAGGGGAAGCCGGATTGCAGGAACTTCAGAAAGTATGCTGGGTGCTCGATTATTGCAATGTGAAGGTGAACGACAGCTGCGGCCTTCATATACACATGGACGCTGCAGACTTTACCATTGAAACCTGGCGCAACCTTGCAATAACTTACCGCCGCCTCGAACCGGTAATCGACTCCTTTATGCCGGGCACCCGCCGAAACAACAGATATTGCAAATGCCTTGCCGGAATTTCAGAACGCAGCATAACGGAGGCAGAGAACATCATGCAGCTACGTTCAGCCTTCGGGAACGACCGCTACCACAAATTGAACCTTGAGGCTTACGCACGCCATCGCACAGTTGAATTTCGCCAGCATTCGGGTACCACAAATTTCACAAAGATGGAAAATTGGATACGGTTTGCCGCCAACATGATTACCTTTGCAAAACACGGCATGGTAAATTCGGGATGCCCGCTTTCAAATATCCCCTTTCTGACAGCCGACCAAAAAGTATTTTTCAAATTGAGAACCAAGAAATTAGCATAATATGATGACAACTTACACTTTGCAGGATGGCGGTATAATTGCCGCCTCCTGCCCTGCAGACTTTGTAACCAAACTCCGTGAAAGTAGCCGTTTCGACAGTGAATGTACCGACCAGGAGTATATGTACCATTTCGCCGACCGTTTCCATGACCAGACGGGGCATGTAATCCGAGCTGATACCCCGGAGCATTTTTTGGAGGATTTAATCCGATATGAGTATTTGAGTATTGGATGAAATTCATTCTGCGTCCGTACCGACAATCTATATTATACAAATTTGCACTTTGATAATAAAATTGTTATCAAAACATTTTGCAGGTGATAATAATTTCTTTATCTTTGTACTGTCAATCAAAAAGAGCTCTTTGAATGACTGATGAAGAAGCGCTAAAGGCGCGGGTAGATGAGTTGATTGAGAATCTCAACTACTACCTCCGAAATTATCACCGGCTCATCGGGCTGGGATACAGAAAGTCGGTACTGGATGCTGAGATTGAATCCCTTAAATTGGAAATTCAACGTCTTTCTGCTTTCCGGTAGAAAGGGGAAGCTGTCAGGCCAGGCAGCTTCCTTATCTTCATTCATTTAATGTATCACCTAAAACTTAAGAGCTATGGGAGTAAAAGAAGAGTTTTTCAGACTAAAAGAGGCTTGTGTTAAAAGCAAAGGAGCAGATCGGATAAAAGCGGATCAGGAAATGGAAGCGTTCTTCAACTCCATACGTCCGAAGGATGAAGCGGAACTTCAGGCAGCAGTCTCAGAAGACTTTGCCAGAATTCACGAGGACATTGAAGAAGCAAAGATTTTAAAACAGCGGATAGAAGTACGCAAAATTTTATCTGAAACATTGCCATTCATTTCTGTATCTGAATTCTCAAAAACTTATTTTGGAAAATCAGCTTCATGGCTGCATCAGCGCATTAATGGGAATGAAGTGCATGGCAAAACAGCCACGTTCACTTCCAGTGAGCTGCATCAACTGGCTGATGCCCTGAATGATGTGGCTGATAAATTGAAAAAGGCTGCAACCGCCTTTGTATAAGGCAGATTTATGAATACCAACATGAAAATTAGAACAGAAGAGGAATTTCATGCTTTTCGGGTAGAGATGGAAAAACTCGTTGCAAAAGGCACTGCTTTGGGAAATATGGAATTATTGAACAAAGAAGATAAATCAAAGTATATCGCACTTTCTCAAGCTATTAATAAGTGGGAAGTTATTTATGGGAAGTTCCTGCTTCATAGAATATAGAATTGGGATAGGTATTGAGAATCTATTGATACAAGAAAGGTTTTCAATCAATGGATGTTTCCTTATATTCATACTAAAAATAGTTATCATATGTGGGTAACGACTTCTGGGGGCAAAAGTTTTTTTGACATATTGAAACTTAAATAAGAAGAGAGGTTCCCTTTTAAATTATTTTTAATATTAAATAATAGAATTATTATTTGATTAGAGCAATACATTTTATCGGGTATTTTGTTACCTTTGTGTATCAATTTATATGGCAACATGAAAACAGTGACATTTAACATTAAAAAGTTAGGGGCAATCAGGGATTCTAAAATAGAACTTAAACCATTGATGCTCTTTTCTGGAGAGTCTGGATTAGGAAAAAGTTATGCTGCTTTTTTAGTTCATTATCTGTATGTATTGCTTATCAACGGCCGTCTCAATAATTATTTTACAGAAAATAATTATGACTTTACATCTGTATTTAGTACAAAGAAATCTGGAGAAGTTCTGCTCAGACTTTCTGTGAAGGATATGTTTTCATGGATAAATAAGGATGCTATTTCATATATTGGATATATGATTGGACATGAGAATTTTACGGGTGAGGTGGAAATTGATTTTGCATGTGAAAATGAATACTTCGAATTTACATTTGAAGATGAAATCGTAGGCTTAGACAATCATGAAGATGTTTTTTATAAGATTATTCTGAATGATTTTACATATCGTATATTGGCAAACTCTTTTGAACCCAATTCTACTCCTTTTGCTGATTTGATAAGGGCTGTATTATTAGATGAAATCTTTGGTAATTACACAGCTGTTAAACGTACATATCTAATGCCTCCTTCTCGTGGAGCATTAATGGAGTTGGCAGAAAGACCATCTTTCCGTTCAGGTATGTACGATGAATTCTTTGATTTTAAAGTTGCTCTAAATCGTCCTTTACCCAAACCTGCAACTATTGATCCTATTATTTCTGCATGCTTACAAGAAGTAAACAATGGTAATTTACAACAAGTTGAAGATCGTATAATGTATTACACGAAAAATGGAGATAGTATGCCTTTAACAGCTGCAGCATCTTCCATTAAAGAAATGGCACCTTTTACTTTAATGCTGAATAAATTCTCGGCCAAGGGAATTTCTATACTATTTGAAGAACCGGAAGCCCATTTGCATCCAGATAGGCAAGTTAAAGTTGCAGATTTGATAGGATGTGCTCTAAACCAAGGATGCCATATGCAAATAACAACTCATAGTGACTACTTTATAAAAAGGATAAATAATTTAATGAAGTTGCATCAATTAAAAGAGAAAACACATCCGGAAATCTTCACAGGTTTGTTAATGAAGAAGCACATTAAAGATGATTGCCTAATAGATTCAGCTCAAGTAGGAGCTTATTTGTTGAAAAGAATGGATGATGGAACATCTCGAATTATGCCCCAAGATGTATTGGCAAAAGATGAAATACCATTCGAGTCTTTTTATCAGGTTATTGAAGATGATATAGAATTGTCACGTGAAATAAAAAAACTTTTACAGTAAAAGTTATGTCTTTTTGTTCAGATTTAAATAATATTTTTCCTAAATACTCTATGGAATATCATAATAATGATATATCCATAAAGGAAACATCATCTCAATCAAAGGTAAAGGAACTTATCTGGACAAACTCAAGTTTCCAGTGTATAGATCCTACTATAGTAAAAGATTTGACTTCATTCTTTCAGAAAGCAAAGGCGTCTGATATATTCCATAATGACTGTGATGGTATTACTATTTTTGAGGAAAATGGAAAAAAGTTTTTATTTCTGTCGGAATTGAAATCAAACTTTGATTCTGGCGATGTTTTTCATGCAAGAGAACAGATTATTTCCTCATATATAAAGATTAGTATGCTAATGCATTTACTCCGTTGCTATAATAAAGAGGACTTTGTTGTAAAGGGATTTATAGTAGGATTGCCTCCTAATAAAGATTATCTTCGAGATTTACATAAAGAACAATTTTTGGATTGCAATAATCAATATAGTGCAGAATCTGAATTTGTTCTTAACTTATGTTATGGGAATAAGGAGAAGAAAATAATATTAAAACCTATTGATTGTTATAAACTAAAAAAATTACCCTTAGGAGATAAATGCTTATTTGATGAAATGGAGTTATATTATATAGAAGTGCCTGAAGGATGTAGTTCTATAAAATTAGATGTTCTTAATTATATTGGATAAAAGCGGAGTCTAAAAACTCCGCTTTTTTTGCCATTCCAAAAACTTTTGCTATATTTGCAACGCTGTAATACATGATTGATGTATAATTCAATCCCGTTCGGACAAACGGTTATCTGTCCAATCCACGAAATTGGGCTTTTTTTATGCCCATCGATTTGCTTCTGACATAAATGTCGCCAGCAAATCCATATACGAACACGAAGACATGCGTAGAAGTATGCTTATTATACGGAATACGGCTGCCATCCCGAACATTTATTCCAACGCTCCGGCGGGGTTGAATCATGTGTTACAGCAACGGGTTTGGTAGCCGTTCTTTTTTTCTGCCATTTGCTGTAACACATGTTCGTATATGAAAAATCAAATTTCCGGCACTCTCAACGTGCCTGCCTCCGGCATCCCTACCGTGGGCGAATCCGTTAACGCTCTTACCGAGCAAGTCAATAACCTCCAGCGCCGTTACTACCGTGCTTTGGCTCCCGACTGCGAAGTCAAGACCGAAGCAGACCACTGGTACTTCCGCGCCATCCTATGGGCATGTGCCGGGATGGTGTTCCCACCATTGGTTGTGGTCACTGCATTGTGCGTTTATAAGGCAAAGAAGTGCCAGAAAGGAGGTGCCAAATGAACCGTATCAAGTCTATAACACAAAAAGACATTTATGTTCAAGCCGAACGTCTTTGCACAGGAACTGAAACAAGTGAGTATAAATATTGCCTTGCTTATTATGGCAAATTTGTGATGTGTGACATCTCTGCGGAGGATGCCCGTGAAATCATTTCCTGCCTGCAGCATGCGCTTGATGTTAATGAGAAAGGAGGACAACATGAAAAATAAAGAGCCAGAACAGAAAATTACCGATATCAGTATCCATATAGCATCCTTGTCCGCATCGTTCAAACCAGCTCCAGATGCACGCCATGCCACCCACTGGTTCACTACGGATGAAGTCTACGACGCCATTCGCCGTATTGATCCTGGAGCGCAAATTAGTAAGGAGCAGGTTCATCAAGCCATGCTTGATGCCGGTTATAAATACCAGAACCGTCCTGGTTCATCAGGGCTGGACTTCCGGTGGATGCTCCAAGCGAAAAACTAAATACTACTGTCATATAGGGGGTAATTGTTCGTGATGAATAGTTGCCCCTTCGTTTTATGTCCTTTCCGTACCCCCTCCCCTATTCTATCTTCGCTGGAAATAACAGTGAATATGATTACAGACCAGCTTGTCAGAGAACGTTTTGTCCATGATATAATGTCTCAAGGCATCAACCTTATTTATGAGACACAAGAAAAAGTTGTGCGTACATATCTCAACTCACGATCCGGTGACCTGGTGGCACATCTTCAGAAACGTCCGTTCATTGCCCAGGAATCAGATACGAAACAAGCCTATTATCTGCGTATATTCCCATATCTCCGCTTTCTTGACATCTATTATCGTCGTGGAGCCGATGACCGTATTTCCCGTCATATTCGCCGTAATCTTGCTCTTTATAACCGGGTGGTCTGGGGAGTGCTGTATCATGAGACATTCCCGGAAATAAAGTACGGTTTCACGGAAGAAGTTCGTACCAATATTCGCAAGGAACTGGAGCAGGCCCTTCAATATGAAAACTCAAACTGGTAACATTATGGCAAAAAAGCATTTATCCGAAGACGAAATCAAACTCATAATCTCAGGTGACAGTTCCAAGCTTCAGGAAGAGCTGCATACACTGACCAAGGAAACCAAGGCTTTGAAAAAGGAAGAGGCCGAACGCCGCAAGGCTATGGTGGAGCTCGAAGCCCAAGGCAAAAAGAACACGAAAGACTATCAGAACCTTGCGAAAGAGTGCAAAGACTATACTGCCAAAATTTCCAAAAACAATGAGAAAATAAGTCTGCTGACCCGTAACTTGAAAGTCAACGATCTCACCATGAGACAGCTCAAGAAAGAAGCTAAGGAGCTTTCCGCTGCTTTGGATGATATGACTGAATCTGCGAATCCGGAAGAATATGCCAAACTCAATACCCGTCTCAGAGAAGTCCGTGCCCGCATGAGCGAGTTACGCAGTGCAGGTAACAACATGAACAATGAGTTCGGCAACAGCGTGAATTGGATGTCCAAGTTAAAAATGGCAGCCAAGGCTTTCATTGCCGTTAAGGTTGTCGGATGGCTTAAGGATGTCCATAACCAGGCATACGAGACACGCAAGGAATTCGCCAAATACGAGGCAGTCCTTCGGAATACTTTCCAGTCGCAGAAGAAGGCCAATGATGCCATGAAGATGCTTCAGCAATTGGCAGCAGACACCCCATCGTCCTTGCAGGAATGGACTGAAGCATATATCAAGCTGGTTAATCGTGGGGTCAAGCCTACCAGCCAGGAGCTTGTCAACATGGGAGACCTTGCCGCTTCCCAAGGAAAGTCCGTCGATCAGCTCATTGAGGCTATACTTGATGCGATGACCGGGGAGAACGAACGTCTGAAGGAGTTCGGTATCAAGGCTTCCAAATCCGGGGAGACTACAAAGTTCTCTTTCCGAGGAGTGACTACCGAAGTGCGCAATTCTGAGGATGCCATCAAGGATTATCTTCTTTCTCTCGGTCGTGTCGACGGCATTGCCGGTTCCATGGCCGTGCAGATGCAGGAACTTGAAGGAATCCAGTCCAACCTTGGAGACACAATGGATGCCTTTTTCAATAAAGTGGGAAAAAAGCTGGAGCCGTTCTGGAAATCCATGTTGAAGTATGCCAATGGATTCTTCACTAAACTTGGGGAAATGTTCACCACTTATACGGAAACTTACGAGAACCATTTCGACAAGATGGTACAGCTTGAGAGCGCATTGCCGGGACTGTTGAACCGATACGAGGAACTGACCGGCAAGTCCTCCCGTTCCGCTGAGGAACAGAAAGAGTTGGCCAATGTCATAGCCCAGATAAGGAACATGGTACCTGGCGCAGCGACAGCATTCGACCAGTACGGGAATGCCATCGAAATTTCAGGCGAAAAGGTGGAGGAATTCCTTAAGAAACAAAGGGCGCTGCTAAAGTTTGAGAATCAGAAAGCCATCCGGGAAACAACAGAGCAATTGGAAGAATATCGCCAGGCATATAAGAATCTGTTGGAACAGCAGAAACAAGGTGGAAGGACTGTTTTCCAGAGCAACGGCATGTTTGCGGTACCGACAGCATACATCAATACTGAAGCTCTTCCACAAATAGAGCAGGATATAAAAAAGTATGGTGACCTCATTCTGGGTGCCGAAGAGAAATTGAAACAACTGAACGGCCAGACTATTGAAGAAACCGTCAAGAACCAGCAGAAGCTTGCAGAAGCACGCCAGAACTTCAACAAGATGGAGAAGGTTCAGTTGCAAGCCTGGATAAAGAACAATAAGGATGCAGCCGGTGAGTATGTGGAAATAGCCCAAGAAATATACAACAAACGTTTCCCGGCAGAGGACTCTGACGCGACCAGGAAGAAGGCTGAAAAGGCTGCCAAAGAAGCTAAGTCGGCTGCAGAAAAAGAGCAGAAAGCAAAAGTCTCTACGGAGCAGGAAGCCGCCAAGTCTCTTGAAGCATTAAGGGAGGAAGAACTGCAATCCCAACAGAAATGGTATAATGATTCGTTTGCCGCTCTTTCAGCTTTTCTGGCATCAGGAAAAATGAGTAAGGAACAACATGAAATGCTGGTACTCGAACTTGAAAAATCGTATGCGGAAAATAGGCTCATCATAGAACAGTCTTATTATGAGGACGCCATATCCATGGCCATTTCCAATGCAGAAACCAAGGAAAATCTCGTCCGGAAGTCCAATCAACGTGTCATTGATGCGGAGAAGGCGGCGAATGCCAAGCGTGCTTCACTGCAGGAAAAGCTGAATACACTTGTCAAGGACTTCAAATCAGAGTTCAAGGTTACTACAGTTGATGAAGACTATGCCGCGCAACTCAAGGTTCTTGAGGCATCCTACCAGGCGCGTAAGGAAATGGCTGAGAAAAACAATCTTGATACGACAGAATTGGACAGTGCCTACCTTAGAGCTAAGGAACAACTTGAATCCGAACATCAACAACGCATCCAGTCCATCCGTGACCAGTATGGCTTGTCTACACAGCAGGAACGGTTCAATGCGGAACTGGAACAGCTCAGGCTCGCACGTGAACAGCAATTTCTGACTGAGGAACAATATGAGCAAGCCGTCCAGAACCTCAAACGGGACAGTTATAAAAAGCAGTTTGACTATTATTCCAGTCTGTTTTCCGGGGCCATTCAAGCATTGCAGCAAGCGGAAATGGACCAGGTCGATGCAAAATATGATGCGGAAATTGAGGCAGCCCAAGGTAATACGGAAGAAGTGGAACGTCTGGAAAATGAAAAGGCCCAAAAAAAGCTTGATATACAGAAAAAATATGCGGACGTGAATTTTGCAATCAAGGCATCACAAATCATCGCAGACACAGCTGTGTCAATCATGAAAGCATATGCAGATTTGGGACCGATTGCGGGTTCAATCGCAGCAGCCCTTATGGGCGTGACCGGAGCCGCACAATTGGCCAGTGCCAAAGCTGAACGGGATAAAATCAAAAATATGACTCTTTCCGGCAGTAATTCCGGCAGTTCCGGTACCGGCGCACGCGTTGCCACCGGTCGCCAGTCCGGAGGCAAGATTGATGTCCGGCGCGCCCAGGATGGAAAGCTCTTTCCCGATGCCGACTACGACCCTGATGCACGGGGATTCATTGACCGTCCTACTGTCATAGTAGGTGAAGGGCCTTCCGGACAATCCAAAGAATGGGTGGCCAGCAATGCAGCTGTAAACAACCCTACCGTCGCACCGATACTTGACATACTGGACAAGTCCCAGCAGGCCGGTACCATAAGGACACTTGACCTTAACCAGGCAATCCGTGCTCGAATGGCCGGTTATTCATCCGGTGGCTCCATTGATGCCCAGAAATCTGCAGTGCCGGTACCGCCTGCGCCATCAGGAACCTCTCTGCCTCCAAAACTGATGGAACGCCTGGCCAATGCAATCATCCGTATTGATGAAGAAGGCATCCCGGCATCCGTCACTCTATCTGAACTTGAACGCAAGCAGGAATTGCGGAACCGTTCGCGTAAAATAGGAAGCAAATAACATTTCATCATGAAAATAGTACATTCTTCAGGAAAAGCCTATCAACTGGCACCTGACACGCAAATTGAAATCGAACGTCCGAATCTGTTCTTCAATGATTATGGTGAGCAGTCACTTCCGGTGGATCTCCCGGATACAGACCTGAACCGGGAACTGACCGGTTACCCCGATATGGTGGCCAACCGTAAAAAGCCGCAGACAGACATCACATGCAGCATCCGAGACGGTGACTACTGTGTGACCGCCCGGCAAGCCATACTCGGTGCCAAGCGGAAAGAGAAGATAACGACGACATTCTACATGAACGAGGGCAGTTTCCTTTCTCGCATTGAGAAAGTTGCCGTACCGGCCGTTTTCGGCAGAGAGACCGTACCCGGAGTAGAAACCGTAGAGCAGGGTATCAACTGGTGCCGTTCGTTGCTCGACAACACCAATCCGCATTTCACCCTCTTCCCCGTCATCATCGAGCTGGACGGGGAAAAACGCGGAGTGAACCTCACCTGCGTAATGGATGAGAATGGAAGGCCGATGCAGCTCCGTCCCGGAGTCACAAGGAAACAAGGCTTATACAACTCATATGCCCGTACAGAGAAGGTGGACAGCCGTATAATCACACTTGATCCCGGTTACTACATTACGCCCTTCATCCGTGCCACCTACCTACTGGAACGTATCTTCTCCTATTTCGGCTATACCTTGCAACCGAATTTTTTCACCGAGACCGAGCCTTTCAAAAGCATGGTGTTCATCAACAATACTGCCGATGCGCTGGTGAACGGCACCATCCTGCTGGCCCACCTGGTGCCCGACTGCCTATGCTCCACTCTGCTCGAAGTCTTTCGCAAGAAGTTCTGTTGCGAGTTTGTTCCAGACGAAGTGGCCAAGACTGTCCGCATAGAGTTTTTCAAAGACATGATAGCCGCACGCAACCCGACAGACTTGACGCCTTGTCTGGCCGGACAACCGGAAATCAATTACGAGACAGCCCGTCAGCTGAAGCTATCGTCAAAGAGCTCCCTCAGCAATGGAAGCACTCTTGACAGCACCACCGAGCTGGAGCGCAAATACCCCACGGCCTACTATGACATGGCATCCGGCAGATACGTAAGGATGGGTTATGGCAGGGAGGGCGTCATCAGGGTAGTGTCCGACGGAAACTTGCCGTTCTATGCCGGAGAAGAAGGACTGGATGACTATGAAGTGGAGGTGCCCGACAGTCAGTTCTGTTTCGACAGCCTAATGTTTTTCGTGCAGGGCACTATCAACGGAAGAGAATACGGGAATTCCGTAACTGCCCCCTATATCGGAGAAGGAAGGATGCTCAACAGTACTATCCGGGTAGCGGACGAAAGTACGAAAAGTGAGGAAAGTGAGGAAACGACAAGCGATCCCTACCTGACCGAAACCTCCCATGACCAGAATCCCATGCTGGCTTTCGCCTTGAATGACAGTACCGGACTGCCCGTCGGGGCAAACCACGATGCCGCGCGTGGCTACTCCCTTCTGTACAACGGCCCTATCGGTATCTATGAAAAATTCTGGCGAGACTTCGACACCTTGCTGCGCAATGCCCTGCACAAGGTAACAGTTCCGCTACTGATGACGAACACAATGAAGCAAGCCCTCCCCGTCTACCGGAAAGTGGCACTGGGCGGTTCGGAATACCTCATCGACGTGCTGAAGTACACTCTCGGAGGCAACAATATGCCAATGGATACAACGTTGCTCACTACGCAGCTCCAGGAGCCCGTAACCATGGCCATGGACGAGAGCGAACGGATGAAGATGCCTGCCTACAAGTGGAAGGTAAACTGTACGTTATCCGAAATGACGGAAGACGAATGGACAGCAGCAGGCTTCGAGGCGGGCGCGTTGGTGGACATGACCATCGTTTATCTTGCACCGCCCACCGAGAAACAGTATGCCGCAGGCGGACAGTACCACAAGCGGACGGACTACTACAGCTATATGTATTATCCACGCCGGGGAGAAGGTGAAATCTGTTATAGAAGAGTGTCCGTTTACATGACTCCCCAATTGATTACAGATTAAGGCGGTTGATGATGCGTTGTCCTTTCTGCATGCAATCAATCCACATAAATTCGCACCAAAAACAGAATGTAAAATGAATATCATCCAACAGCCCGACATGCTGTCGCTCTCGATGAACCTGAAGAATTTCATCATCGGCTCTTCCCGGCAGACGACATTCACTCTGAAGGCCGGCGACAAAGAACTGGTGTCTCAGGTATATGCTCCTGATGAAAACGGAGTGATGGAGATAGATATACATGAAATTGTACACTCGTTTCTGTCATACAGCTTGAAAGACATCGGAGAGGTATATCAGCAAACCAACCTGGTTGCCGATTTCACAGCAGTCATCGACTCCACTGAAATCACCTTTCGCGTTATCCGCTCTGGAGTGGACCGCTTGACTGACTCCGCCACCAATTTCCTGACACAGAATTTCCTCACCTGGCAGCCGAATGTAAAGCCGGTCACTTATTATTCTCCGGAGTTCCTGACCTACTATGCTGTGGTTGCCGGTACAGTCAAACTCCGCGCATACTTTACTGATGAGTCTGGAACTGTTAAATCTCAGACTGATTATACTGTTACAGAATTGATGCCAGGTATAGCTTATACCATGCCTCTACAATACTCTGTCGTTGCGGGGTGGCTGGGGCATAAATTACCTGCATATTATGATGTATGGGTCGAGAACACCTCCGGCCAGCGTCTTACATATATACAGCGTTACTATGCTGAGGATATGCGCTCCGAGCAGGAACAATGGGTACTGTTCGAGAATTCTCTGGGCGGTATAGATACCTTTCGGGCTTACGGTGTTACTACTCTTAATGGGGAGCACACTCATAATATAGCGGAAACTGATGAATGTTTCCAAGAGTATCGTGTGGATACCGAAAGGAAATTTCAAAAGAATACCGGATACTTAAATGATAATGAACGCAAATGGTTGCTTGACTTTTTTCCATCCCAGAAAAAATATCTGTATGCAGGTAATTATTTGCGGCAGATAGTCGTAATGGAAAGCAATGTCAGCTTTACGGATCGTGACATACCGAGTAATTATACATTCACATTTAAGTATGCGGATGCCCGTCCTCTACTAAATCTTCCCAGAACTGATCTTCCGGCAGATATTCTTAACATCACTGTTCCCGAAGTCGGTTCTTTTACGGTGCCCCCTCGGCTTGCTGAATTTTCCCGCTTACCACTTTCCGAGGGGGCCTTATTTCCCATACAAAATCCATACTCAGAGGAATGGTCAACTACTAATGTAGCTGCAATGGGGTATTACCTCGCAGACTTTTTATCTCGCATCTTTGGTTCTGGCGGCGGTGTCGGCCATAAACACCGTAACTATGATTTGCTTGAATTGCTTTCATATATTGAAGGTTATCTGCTGGTAAATGGCCAAAAGATAAAAGCTGGTTATGCGGACAAAGCTGGTTCTGTTGATGGAATGGAGGATATGTTCCTTCACAAAGACCGAGCTGACGGCACTCCCTTCCCCATAACCTTCGGAGATTGGGTCAAGTTCGGCGAGTTCCTCACCGGCATTTCCGGAGGGTGCATCGACAAGAATGGCATCCTTGAAATGGAAGAGGGCATTTTCCGCAAACGTCTGTTTGTTCCGGAGATTGCCTATAACCGTGTGACCTATTTCAAAGGCAGAATGTGCGCCTCTCCCGGAGGTGGATGTACGGTTAAGGAATGGAGCGACAACGGTGACGGCAGCTACACCATAACTCCTGACCTGACGGATGCCGACGGGCTGAGCCAGTTTGTCGATGATATACTTACTACTTACTTCGTCACCAAGAACGCCGAAGGCAAGCTGCAGGGTTTCGAGGAGATGAAGTTCCGGGTGACTTCCGCAGACTATACAGCCAAGACATTCGTCATGACGCCGAAGCCAGGTACTGACTGGAAGCCGGGGGATGCGATGGTACTCGCCCAGACGGGTAACTTTACAGATGAGGATAGGCAGACGTACATCCTGATTGATACGGTTAACGGCAACAACTGTATTACTTTCTTTGATCACGCCAATACATGGGACCCGGAACCGGCACAAGAGATGTCGTGGATTGGTAAGAAGAAAGGCCGTACTGTACATGGTATTCCTGCAGACAACTACTCGGCTGTTTTTCGCCACGTCATCATGTCCGGCAAGATATTCCAGGTGGATGACATCACCGGCGAGGCTTTCCGGGTACCGCTATTCAAGGGGACGTGGAAAAAGGGTGAGAAGTATGCCTATTACGATGAGGTGACGCATAACGGCAGCTCATGGATATGTGTCAATGAGAAAGGCACGTCTACAGAACCGGCAGACGGCAATGCCGACTGGCTGAAATATGCGGCAAAGGGAGAAAGCGGCAAGGGCATCAAGTCTACCGATGTGGAATACGCGATATCGGTGTCGAATGTCATTGCCCCGGTGGACGGTTGGCAGACTACCTCCCCTGAATGGGAAGCCGGCAAGTATATCTGGTCCCGGACGAAGATTGTCTATTCTGATGACGAAGTCAAGTACACCCAAGCGGCTTGTATCAGTGGTGGGCAGGGAGCCGACGGCAAGGGCATCAAGTCCATTACCGAAGAATACTACCTTTCTTCTTCATCGGCCACCACAACCGGAGGCGAGTGGCAGACTACCTCTCCGGCGTGGAAAAACGGCTGGTATATCTGGACCCGGACAAGGATAGTCTTTACTGACGATACTTCCACCACAACGAACGCCATCTGTGTGACTGGCAGCAAGGGTGCAGACGGTACAAGCATTACCAATTGCGGTGACTGGCAGACCGGCAAGCATATACCTTACATGGGTATTACCAAGATGGCCGGACGTGTGTTTTTATGTGTCGCTCCTGATGGTACCGACAATCCTCCGATGTGGACTCAGACGACCAATGAGGGGCGCCGTATCCTGCAGACGCAGAACGGTGGAAAGAGCTACGGTTATACCATTACCGGGGACTTGAATACGGCTGAATATGAACTGCTGGTGGAGAACGGCCAGGACGGGCGTGACGGTAGGGATTATGAGTGGATATTCAAACATACGACAGAGAATGTGACGCCTCCTACGCCAGCCACCTCGCAGGTGGATGACTACGTGCCGTCCGGCTGGCATGATGACCCGATTGGGGTGAGCGAGAGCCTGCCATACGAGTGGGCTTGTTGCCGCACGAAGAAGGACGGTGTATGGAGTGCGTTTTCACCGGCAGCCATCTGGGCCAAGTGGGGCTTTGACGGTGAGTCGGCCATTGTAGCCGATTTCGACAACGAGATGGAGAGTGTAGCGTTGACATACGAAGGAAAGACTGTTTCGCAGTCCGTACTCAATACAACCGTCGGCATGTGGTATGGTACGAAGAAACTACAGCTCAAGTCCATCTCATGCGTGACCCCTGCCGGTGTGACGGAGAGCTACAATGTCAATACGGGTGTGATAGCGTTTACCGTGGCTTCCGGCATTTCGATGCCTGCACGCTCAGAGGTTAGGATAACCGTTACGGCTACGGTACAGGATACGGATATAAGCCGTGAGTTGGTGTTCACCATTACCGGGGTGCGTGCCGGTAGTCCAGGCAGTGATGCGGTACTCTATAGGCTGGTGCCCTCCGTATCTTCAGTAAGCAAGCGGAAGGATGGTACCTATAGTGTGGCAAGCGTGTCATGTACACGCACCAAGTCGGTCGGTGGCAGTACTGCTGTTACGACGGATGGCGTACTGAAATACAGCAAGGACGGAGGCGCAGAGGTCGAGATACAGAACGGAACGGCCATTTCCCCGAAGAACTTCACGGCGCAGCTGCAGTTCGTGTTCTACGTGGGTGGGCAGGTCGTAGACCGGGAAACTATACCCATGGTTGTGGACGGCACCGACGGTAATCCTGGAAAACCGGGCGGTGACGGCGAATCCGTCAAGGCTGGCGGTGAGTGGCGCACAGCTAATACTCCATATAAAAAGCTCACCATCTGTACGATGGGTGGCCGCTCCTGGCTCTCAAAGGTTGATACATCGAATCCACCTCTATGGACTCAGACAACTCATGACGGGAGGCGAATCACTCAGACCCAGAACGGCGGCAAGTCCTACGGTTATATTATTACCGAAGAAGTGAACACCGACGAATGGGAACAACTGACATCAGACGGCGGCATGGTCTATCTCATCAGTACATGCAGCAATATCCGGGTGAGCAATGCCGGTTCGCTTGTTCCTTCAGCTTTCCGCGTCTATGCCAAGCGGACGCTCGGCAGCGCCACATTGACTTATCCGGACGGATATCTGGCAGCGAGAGGCTACAGCAACGGGATATGGAGCGCCATCGCAGGGCCTTCGAGGGCTTCCGAGATTACGGTCAACGCTTCGGCTGGGTATTCCACTTTCTCGGTTCGCTGTTATCAGAGCCAGGCGGACGCTTCGGCATGGAATGACAGTTTCATTGCGGAGATATCAGTGGGTGTCAGCTATGACGGAGCAAGCGGACGGGACGCCAGTGAGCCGCGTCCGAGAGGTTTTTTCACCAAAGGCAACACATATGTTTGGAATGAAGATTACCATGACATCGTACTGGCCACATTCAACAATCGAACCATTCCGTTCAGGGTACGGGCTTACGGTACGTCGGTCACTGTCGCACCTACCTCGATAGACGGTGATGCTAATTGGGAGGCGGCACAGCAGTATATGTTTGTGGCTATGGATATGGCTTTAGCGAGAAAGATACGTGCTGATGAAATCCTTGTGGATGATTTGGTGGTGCAGAATGTGCTGGCAAGGGATAAAACCGGTAAAGCCATGTGCCAGATTGACGGAGAGAATGGTGGCATTGGGTTCCTGGCCGGAGGCAATATCCGATGGGATGCCAAGGGTAATGTGTTCCAGGACGCCTCAATCTTCCGAAAGCTGAAACTTCTGGAGTCGAAATCCGATTCGAATGAATACTACCTGGATTTCAATACCGGGTTGAACTTTGAAATATCTCGGATATTCTCACTTCCAACGCAAGAGGAAACAATATACCTGCCGAATGCGGCAGAATATGAAGGTGGAGAGTGCATGCTGTATAATGGAGGTATCTATACCCGTCTCACTGGACCTGCATCCATAAAAGTCGCAGGTGGAGGCAGCTTTATCATAGACGGAGAATACTATTCTAAAATAGTTGTCCCGTCGCTTTCCATTGCTCAATTCAAGGCTGTAGCGACATACTCTGATGGAGTAAAGGATGAGGTGAAATGGGTTCTAATATCAGGAAAAGCGGAATCGAAAATTTAAAATATCAGTGTTATGAAAGTTTTTTATGAAAGCAAGTTAGCGAAATGGCTGCTGTGGCAGGGCTACAACACCATCACATTGGGATGCTTCGTCTTCACCAAGAAAAGCAAGGAGGAGATGAAGCGGAGTACACTTAACCATGAGGCGATTCATGTGCGCCAATGGGAGGAATGTATGATTGCTTCGGCTGTGCTACTGACGGTAATCATGCTGTTTACCGGATTCAACTTATGGGTATATCTACTTTGCCCGTTGTGGTTCTACCTTCAGTATGGGTTGGAGTACGCAATATCCTACATGTATCACTTATGCCGTAACCGGTGTTGGATAAATGTAGGTGATAAGGCTTACGGAAATTCCGCGTTTGAGATGGAAGCGGAAGCTAACGAAGAGGTAGACGGTTATCTTGATGTGAGAACTCCTTTTGAGTTCTTCAGATATTACGGAAAAATTTGATTTATAATTTACAAAACGAGTTAATTATTAAAATGTTAAATCGGGTAATATTTCCATCCGGAAATTATGCCCCTTAAATGTATTAAGTATGGCAGATGATATTAAGGAAAATGCAATGAGTGGTGGAACTCCGGCACGGCTGCGTGGACTGGCGGCAAATGGCAATAGTATATCACCAACATTGGAAGAGGTAGCAAGCGCAATGCCGGTAGCGACACATTCTTCCAAAGGAATAATGAGTGCAGATCAAGCATTTTACTTGAGAGAAACAACTATTATTGGTGGAGTAGCAGGAGGATTTTCTAATCGATATAAACTAATTGGTATTCTGAATTATGATGCGTATGCCCCTTTTCGTGTAAATATTAGTATGGGAAGTTATGCGTCCACTGATAGATATTTAATCGATGCTACACTGACGTATTATAATAACGCCATGTATGTTTCAGGAGTTTGTCATAATCGGATTGGCTATGTAATTAAAGACAATAAGGCATACGTCTATTTAAAAGAGTATGCAGGTAATTCTTATATAGGTTATGTGATAGGATCGGAAATACATGAGTTCACGAGTTATGAATCTGAACCCTCCAATATAGTGTATGTTCCATAATGGAAGAGGTTAGCGAAACCATTCCTGAAGGCTATTCTGTAAAGGAAGCTTCCTTCTGATAGTGGTCCTGCAAACCATGTGGATTTTCATTTGTGTATTTTGCGCGAAAGCAATACTTTTGCGCACTCTTGTAATAAATAGGCACAGAAGTGTATTTTGTTCGCGAGAATAGAATGCATGACAAAGCTGCTGATTTGTCTGTACATTATTGGCTCATTTTACTTTCATCTCAAATATATAATGTACATGACAAATAATGTTTTAGGTTATGCCCGTTCTGACCGAGATGGCCGGAACGGGTAATAAATACTATTATCAGATTAGGTAAGAGTTACTGACTTCCAATCGCTCCATGCAGGTCCTGAATTGGTTCTTAGCTTCACAGATATATCACCGGGACGTACATCCATGGCAATTTGAAATAAATAGAATTTGGTTTTAAATACCAATAGCATGCCATAGCCTATACCAGTCGGAGCATTCGTTACATTTGCACCGGAATATATCTGATAAATTCCATTCTTTATGAAATTGTCATAATTTTCGGAAACGTCTCCTCTATATTGAAACATTTCACTCAATAAATCGCTCTTCTTTATTTTTCCTTGACTACTATCCGCAGCTTCGCCATATACATACGTTACATCAGTTAGAACCTTAAAAGCATTCATTGCTATATCATCACCTGCCATAACTATTGCACATTTAAGGGGCAAAGGATATGGCAGAAATTATAAAACAGAAAATCAAGAGAAGTCAACAAAGAATATCTATTACAGAATAAATGAAGATAGAAATACCATTCTTATAGTCCTTCCATCATAAGAATTATTTTGTATGATAATGTTATATTCATCCTTTTTATAGACATTAACTGAATCTTCTTTGTCTTTTTCTGTAGAGTAATCCCTATTACTGCTAAGGGCTATAACGCCGTTGGCAAATATCCCCATTATATGTCCTCCCGTAGAGGAATCTCCTATCATGAAAATAGAATATGGAGCTTTTATTTCCAACAAATCCCCTTTATTGGAATCCCATTTGTTTTTATATACACCCATTTGTTTTGCCAAATCTTCCACAGCAATCTTATTCTGGTTGTTGCTTTTCTCACTATATACATAATCCGCATCAGTGACTATCTGAAACGCATTCATTGCTATATCATCACCTGCCATACCTTTCTCACATTTAAGGGGCAAAGAACACGGCGGAGAAGCAAGAGGCTAAATACGGCTTCCAAGTTTAGTAATAGTTATTTATTTTATAAGATTCTATTTCTCTATTTTGATTTTACCAGATATTTACACTTTTATGAAAGGAGAGAATTAATGCTAAGTCATAATCTGTTCAAAGTAAAACTACGGTCGATTTGGCTTAAATTAGTCACCCTTATAGTTTGGCTCCCATCAGAGATTTGCTCTATATTAAGGAACTTTCCTTGTATATTGTCCGGGTCTGATATGATTATTAAATCTTCTACACTATATGCTTTTTGGAATAACATACTTGTGCCATTGGTCGTTATACTTACTAAAAGATATATACCATAATCAGGCAATGTTATTTCCATACTTCCTCCTTTGCCTAATCTATAATCGATTTTCCCTTGACTTCTATCTGCCAATCCTTTGTTTGTTAATGTGGCTACTGGCATAGCAGCCCTAATAACCTCCACCAAATCACTTTTCTTTATCTTCCCTTGACTACCATCTGCCAGTTCCACATACACATAATCCGCATCAGTCACTATCTGGAACTGATTCATTTTAATATCTTCTGCCATACCTTGTACGTTTAAGGGGCGAATCCTCCGGATTATGAAAACTTTATGTTCGATGCTTTATTAATTGCATATAAATTCTTACTTTTAAAGGAGAAAAACAGAATCCTATGAATTACGGTTACATCAGAGTGAGCAGTGAGAAACAGACCGTTGAAAACCAACGGTACGAGATAACTGAATACTGCAAGCGCAAGGGGCTCATTATAGATAAGTGGATTGAAGAGAGTGTGTCTGGTGCCAGGCATCCCAATGTACGGAAATTAGGCAAGATACTGAATACGATAGACAAAGGCGATACCATATATGTTACGGAACTTTCAAGGCTTGGACGCTGTGCGTATATGGTTATAGCTATCATATCTCATTGTCTGATTGCCAAAGCCAATATTGTAGAAATCCGTGATGACAAGCTTATTAAAGATGATTCAGATTCTGTGCAAGATACGTTTTTAAAGGTCTTATTTGCTCAAAGGGAGCGAGAAGATATATCAAGGAGAACCAAAGCCGGACTTGCCAGGCGGGTAGCCATGGGGATGAAGCTTGGGCGAAAACCAGGTGTTCAGAATTCCCATTATAAATTGACTGGAAAGGAACGGCTAATAAAAAAGATGTTTGAATACGGATATTCCAAAGCTGCCATTTGTAGAAGGCTGCAATGTAATCCGATAACTTTGGATAGGCATCTTATAAGGATGTGCTATTTTCTACCTTGTAATTGAGTTTTATATCTTTGCGTGAAAAATGATTTACGCGTATATTAGAGTCAGTACAGATAAACAAACAGTTGAGAATCAGAAATTTGAGATAGGGAGGTTTTGTAAGATAAGAGAACTGCAAATAGACAAATGGGTGTCGGAAACCATATCCGGTACCAAGTCTGCAAAAGAACGGAAGCTTGGCACCTTACTAAAGAAGCTCAAGAAGGGCGATACCCTTATTTGCTCTGAAATTAGTCGTCTTGGGCGTCGTCTGATGGAAGTGATGAGCATTCTAAACACTCTCATGCAAAAAAAAATCACTGTTCTGACTGTAAAGGAGAAGTATGAGTTGGGTAACAATATACAGTCTCAGATACTTGCCTTCGCTTTTGGTCTGTCAGCTCAGATTGAGCGTGATTTGATTTCGCAACGGACCAAAGAAGGTCTTGCCAGGCGTGTTGCCGAAGGACAGAAATTAGGGCGGCATAAGGGTGGGCATAACTCGCATTACAAGCTGACGGGCAAAGAAGGATTGATTAAAACTATGCTTGAATACGGATATTCTAAAGCTGCCATTTGTAGAAAATTGAAATGCAATCCTAAAACATTGGATGACCATTTAAAAAGGATGCAATAAGTAATCGGATTTCAAATATAAATTCCTATATTTGCTTGTAGAAATGCATATAAACACCAAGAGCTTGGTGGCAACTTACGTTGTCATCGAGCTCTTTTTTTATGTCCTTTTTCGAGGCTGTGGAAGCAATTACTTTTGCTGTCACGGAATGTCAGTGGAAAATTGTAATTCAACAACTTGTTTGATTTCGTCTGATGTACATTTGTGCGGTGTCGGACAAAGATATGGTTATTAGTAGATTATTAAATGAATTGGTGAAATGGATATGAATGATTGGGTTATGTTGGTGACCGCACTCGGTGGCATCGAGGGCATCAAGCAGCTTATCAAGTGGTGGATGTCCCGTAAGACCAACGCGCGTATTGAGGACGCACATGCGGATGTCGAGGAGTTCAAGGCATTACGGGAGTACAACGAGTTCCTTCAGAAGCAGCTTTCGGAGAAGGAACAGCGGTTTGTGGAGCAGACTGACCGGCTCCGTAAGGCACAGGATGAGCTGTTTACACTGAAGGAGACTAATTCTGACCTGAAACTGGAACTGGCACTGAAACGGTGTGAGAGAAAGAAGTGCGGTGATAGAGAACCGCAAAATGGGTATTAATTGAATAAGGAGGAAAATTGAAATGGCGAATGTGTATAAATTAGCGCCGTGGATTCTCAAATGGGAAGGCGGTTTCGTGAATGACCCGGCAGACCTTGGAGGTGCTACGAATATGGGTGTGACTATCGGTACGTGGAAGTCATGCGGCTATGACAAGGACGGTGACGGTGATATAGACGTGGATGACCTGCATCTGCTTACCCGTGAGGATGTCGTTAAACGGGTGCTCAAGCCGCATTATTGGGACAGATGGAAAGCAGATTTGATAACAAGCCAGTCCGTAGCAAATATCCTTGTCGATTGGGTGTGGGCATCCGGTGCACACGGAATAAAGATTCCTCAACGTTTGCTTGGTGTTACTGTGGATGGAATAGTAGGTCCTAAGACACTTGCTGCGGTGAATGCCAGGAACCCGCGTGAGTTGTTCGACATGATTAAGATTGCACGGTTCGATTTCATCGAGGATATATGTCGTTCTCGTCCGGCGAACAATAAATTCAAACGGGGGTGGATGAACCGTATAAACGATTTAAGGTTCGAGGAATGAAAAAGTTACCGTGGATATTAATTGTATTGCTGGTGATTGCTTGTGTGGCAGCTTGGTTTCGTTCGCATGAGCCTCCGGCAGAAGTTCGTGTAGAGACGAAGATTAAGACGGTTGTCAAGGTAGATACGATGCTTATCTCTGCGCCGATGGCTGTGTTCTGGCGTTTCGTGCCGGATGATACGACACGGATAGGTGATACACTGCTTAGGCGTAAACAAGTAGTATATAGAGACAGTTCGTATCGTGCGGTAGTGAGCGGATATGTAGACCCTCGGCTGGATAGTTTGCAGGTATTTCCTAAGACGGTATATCAGACAGAGACGAATGATATATACCATCCGGTGGTTGTTAAGTCGAAGAAAAAGCGGTGGGGATTTGGTTTGCAGGCAGGGTATGGCTATCCGGGTGGTTTTTATGTCGGTGGTGGGGTGAGTTATAATTTGTTTATGTGGTAGGAAAACTATACCTTTGTTGCTGTAGTAGTTTTACTTATCATTTTTTGATAAGTGGCCCCGGCTTCCGTCGGGGCTTTTCATATTTATAAAAGAAACGGTATTTGCTTGTTTCAATGAAAACGGAATTGATAGAGAATATAGGTTTTACAAAGGAGGAATACAATGCCAGGACTTTGGGTGAGGATGTTGCCTCCTTTGATGAATTCATAAATGCGATAGTCGCATTTGTGGAAGAAAGTGGCGGCAGTCTGGAGGATGCCGTTGATATGGCGAACGACGCGTATTTTCAATTATAAATGATTATATAAAGTAGCTATGGCAGAAGAAAGTAAATATGCTTACGACGAGGAATCCGTCAAGGCAATAATCGATTGGGCACAAACAGCCCAATTGCCCAAGGAGGTGACATTAAGTGAGGCAGAACATATTTTTGATACCTCCATGTATGTTAATGCGAATATCTGCGATATTAAGCAGCATTACCCGGATGCATTCTATAACCCGGCTATTGACCGGTTATATAGGTTGAAGGAGCATATGGAAGATAATATGTAGGACTGTAGGAGTGTAGGAGACCAATATTAGCCTCCTACATTATTTATTATCTACATATCGGGAAAATCCTCTTGTATCAAGGAGCTTTTTACCCCGAATCTTTTTTGCAAGTATCTCTCTGTAGTAGTAATTGATTTATGCCTGAAGTGCTTTTGGATTTCCCATGTATTAACTCCTGCATTGACCAGTTTTACTCCACCGGTATGTTTGAAGCTGTAAAGCTTGTATCTTTTGCTTAATCCCAGTTTATCCCTGATTCTGTCAAATCTATATCTGAAGGTGTTTTTTCCAAGCTTGTATTTTCCAGGCTGGCCGTCTCGAGAGAAAAGATACCAGTCTTCCGGATAGTTGCCTATCTTCAGCAGGTCATCAAGAGCTTCATAAAGCTGCCTTGGCATGTTGACTGTTTCTGTCAGTCCGTTCTTGCTGATATCTTGACGGATGGTAATGGATGCTGTCTCCAGGTTGATGTCACGTATCTGCAGATACAAGCATTCTTTCGGACGGATTGCACAATAGTATTCAAGCTGACATAATAGCAGGAGTTGCGGGTCGTGCTCTCTCATATAGTCAATCAATATATTTCGGATTTTGTCTGGAATTGGGCTTGCCGCTTCGTCTCTTTTCTCACCAAGATTAGGTATATTGGTGACTGGATTGGCTACAACAAGCTTTTTGTGTAGTAAGTAATCGAAAAAAGTATGCAATAACTGCTTGTATTTCAATACTGTCCTGCGACTGACATGTCCAGTTTCGACTATGTGATAAAAAAACTTGTGTATATGTTCTTCTGATATTACACGCACGTTCTTGTTTGCCAAGCACCCTGCTTCCACCCATTCACAGAAGATCCTCAGTTTGGAACAGTAAGTCTGATAGGAGGAATGCGCAAGTTCGGCTTTTTTCAGTTGGAGGAATTCTGAAATGTGCACTCTGATACTGACGGCACCCCTGCTGTCATTGCCCCATCTGTTGACCATGGCCTGATACATGAGCTCGTCTTGATAGGTAACATGGTTTTCAGCGAACGGATCCTCTCCACTGTTGAGTTTGTTTTTGATTGTAGAAATCACTTTCTCAGCATGGGCACGCCTGGCACTTTCCGTTGCCAGTTCCGCAAAGCCTTCATAATGCCGGAACCGCTTCATCTCCCCGGTTTGTGGATCCCTCAAGGAATATTCCACATACCATTTTTTTGTTAGATCTCCGCCACAATCCTTTAGCTTGGGCAGGATAAATACTGATTTCTTTCTTGCCATTTTTGCTGTTTTTTGAATTAAGGGTGATGATTTACTAACTCAATAGACAGTTAAATAGACAGTTATTCTTGTTGGACGCTTCCATATACAAAAATAAGTTGTTGAAAATCAACAACTTATTTATTTAAGTCGGGGTAGCGGGATTCGAACCCACGACCCCCTGCTCCCAAAGCAGGTGCGCTAACCGGACTGCGCTACACCCCGAATGCTTTACTTCTGAAAAGCGAGTGCAAAGGTAAAAACAATTCTGATACCAACCAAATATTTAGGCAAGTTTTATGCAATTAAAATTACATTTTCAGATAGAAATCTTTCGTTAAAGCTACATATTCAGGGGTAAACTCATTGTGATTCATCTCAATACAGAGTTTCTCTTCTCTACACTCTTTTGCTTCAAAACCAAAGTTCAGCAATACCCGTCTGCACGGTTTTCCGGGTTTGGTGAAGACTTGCACACGATGCAATGGAAACAACTTATGGTTCCAAGCTGTATCCACAACCGTTTTTTCAGCTTCCGCTGGAATAATGATGCTTACGACTCCTTGCTCTTCAAGCAAAGATGCCGAACGACGAAATAGTAAATCGTAATTCAAATTGCCCGCATGCCGTGCTGTGCACCTTTGTTCGTCAGGACATTTCAACGCATCTATAAAATAGGGAGGATTGGAAATGATGAGGTCAAATCTGTTTTCCGGCTGATAATCTCGGAAATCATGACATATGACCTCTACTCTACCGGCCCATGGAGAGTGAGATACATTTTCTGTGGCTTGTCCGGCTGCAGCTGCATCTATTTCGATTGCAGTAATCCGGGCATGCGGATTCCTTTGTGCTAACTGTAAGGCTATTAATCCGGTACCGGTTCCAACGTCCAGTATACGCTTCGCTTTGTCTGCCGGGGCCCATGCCCCAAGTAGTACACCATCTGTGCCGACCTTCATGGCGCATTTATCATGAAATATGGTAAATTGTTTAAACTTAAAAGATGATTTCGGCATGTTTATCTTCTTTAATTGGGCTCAAAAATAATCAAAACCTGCATATTTGTCATAAAATTGGCACTGTTTTTGTCTTTTTAAAGGATGAGAATGTCTATTTATGAAGAAATAGCTTAACTTTGCAAGCGCTTTATTGGCCTGCCAATATGACATAAACTAAAAAGAAAGAAATGAAGAAAAGAAATTACCTGAGTGATGTCGAAGATAGAAGCGGAAACGCTTTCTCTGTAATTGCTGATTTTGAGGGGAATGAGGAACAATTGATGGACATTGAGGTAGAAGAGGTTTTACCGATATTGCCTCTTCGAAATATGGTATTGTTCCCTGGGGTGTTTATGCCGGTATCTGTAGGAAGGAAATCTTCCCTCAAATTGGTGCGTGAAGCAGAAAAGAAAAATTCTTATATAGCTGTTGTATGCCAAAAGGTGGCTGAAACAGAGACACCTCTGCTTGAGGATTTACATACCATCGGTACAGTTGCCAAGATAGTACGTGTGCTTGAAATGCCAGACCAGACAACTACCGTCATTCTGCAAGGCTCCAAACGTATGGAACTGAAGGAGATTACGGATACGACTCCTTATCTGAAGGGACGGATAGCTACGCTGAATGAAGAACTTCCGGAGAAGAATGACAAGGAGTTCCATGCATTGGTAGAGGCGTGTAAAGACTTGACAGTACGCTACATCAAGTCATCCGATATGTTTCCGCAGGATTCGGCATTTGCCATCAAGAACATTACCAATCCAATGTTTTTGGTAGACTTTATCTGTACGAACCTGCCACTTAAGAAAGACGAAAAGATAGAACTGCTCCGTATCGACTCTTTGCGGGCGCGTACTTACCGCCTGCTCGAAATTCTGAATCGTGAAGTGCAGCTTGCCGAAATCAAAGAATCTATCCAGATGCGTGCACGCGAGGATATAGACCAGCAGCAGCGTGAGTATTTCCTGCAGCAGCAGATTAAAACCATTCAGGATGAGCTGGGTGGCGGCGGTCAAGAGCAGGAAATAGAGGAAATGCGTAAGAAGGCGGAGACCATCAAATGGAATGATGAGGTGAAGGCTACGTTCCTAAAAGAGGTGGATAAGTTGGAACGCACCCATCCCCAGTCTCCCGACTACAGTGTGCAACTGAACTACCTGCAGACAATGCTTAGTTTGCCGTGGGGCGTTTACACTACGGATAATCTGAACCTTACCAATGCGGAAAAGACATTGAACAAAGACCATTATGGTTTGGAGAAGGTGAAAGAACGTATTTTGGAACATCTTGCCGTATTGAAGCTGAAGGGCGATATGAAATCCCCCATCATCTGTCTGTATGGCCCTCCGGGTGTGGGAAAAACCTCTTTGGGACGTTCCATTGCGGCTGCCTTGAAGCGTAAGTATATCCGTATGTCGCTGGGTGGCGTGCATGATGAAGCCGAGATTCGCGGTCACCGCAAGACATATATCGGTGCCATGCCGGGACGGATTATCAAGAATCTGATAAAGGCAGGTTCCTCCAATCCGGTATTTATTCTGGATGAAATAGATAAGGTGAGTGCCGACCGCCAAGGAGACCCCTCCTCTGCCCTCCTCGAAGTGCTCGACCCGGAACAGAATACTACATTCCATGATAACTTTCTGGATGTGGACTATGATTTGTCTAAAGTGATGTTCATCGCTACTGCCAATAATCTGAATACCATCCCCGGACCGTTGTTGGACCGTATGGAGCTGATTGAGGTAAGCGGCTATATCACGGAAGAAAAGATTGAAATTGCTCGCCGCCATCTGGTTCCGAAGGAATTGGAGGCAAACGGTATGAGAAAGAATGATATCAAGATTCCGAAGAACACTCTGGAAGCCATTATAGAGAATTATACTCGTGAGAGCGGTGTGCGCGAACTGGAAAAGAAAATCGGAAAGATACTCCGTAAATCTGCACGCCAATATGCTACGGACGGTTATTTTGCGAAGACCGAAATCAAACCGGGAGACTTGTATGAATTTCTGGGGGCACCCGAATATACCCGTGACAAGTATCAGGGTAATGAGTACGCAGGAGTAGTGACCGGTCTGGCGTGGACTGCCGTAGGTGGTGAAATACTTTTCGTGGAAACCAGCCTGAGCCGTGGTAAGGGTGGACGTTTGACATTGACCGGCAATTTGGGTGATGTAATGAAAGAGTCGGCCATGCTGGCATTGGAATACATCAAGGCGCATGCCTCTCTGCTGAATCTTGACGAAGAGATTTTTGATAACTGGAACATCCATGTCCATGTGCCCGAAGGCGCCATTCCGAAAGACGGTCCGTCTGCCGGTATCACGATGGCTACCTCCCTCGCTTCTGCCCTCACCCAGAAAAAGGTGAAGGCTAATCTTGCCATGACGGGAGAGATAACACTTCGCGGTAAGGTACTTCCGGTAGGAGGCATCAAGGAGAAGATACTGGCTGCCAAGCGTGCCGGTATCAAGGAGATTATCTTGAGCGACGAGAACCGCAAGAATATAGAAGAGATACAGGATATATATCTGAAAGGACTGACTTTCCACTATGTGAAAGATATTAAGGAAGTGTTTGCCATTGCGCTGACTGATGAAAAAGTAGCCGATGCCATCGACTTGTCCGTAAAGAAAGAAAAGACTGAAAAGAAAGAAGAATGACATTCGAGTTACAATATACAGACAGCAAGACCAATGCACGTGCCGGACTGATTACTACTGACCACGGGCAGATTGAGACACCTATCTTTATGCCGGTAGGTACAGTGGGAACAGTGAAAGGCGTGCATCTGCCCGAATTGAAAGAGGACATAAAGGCGCAGATAATATTGGGTAATACCTATCATCTTTATCTGCGTCCGGGACTGGAAGTGATAGAAAAAGCCGGTGGACTGCATAAGTTCAACGGCTTTGACCGTCCTATGCTGACAGATAGTGGCGGCTTCCAGGTATTTTCGTTGTCCGGTATCCGCAAGTTGCGCGAAGAAGGTGCGGAATTCCGTTCACACATCGATGGTAGCAAGCATATCTTTACACCGGAGAAGGTGATGGATATAGAACGGACTATCGGTGCAGACATCATGATGGCCTTTGATGAATGTCCTCCGGGGAATTCGGACTACGAATATGCCAAAAAATCACTGGGATTGACACATCGCTGGCTGGACCGCTGTATCAAGCGTTTCAACGAAACAGAACCGAAGTACGGTTATCAGCAATCCTTATTTCCCATTGTGCAGGGGTGCGTCTATCGCGACCTCCGCGAGCAGTCAGCAGAGTTTGTTGCCTCTAAAGGTGCTGACGGTAATGCCATTGGTGGTCTGGCTGTGGGCGAGCCTGTAGACAAGATGTACGAGATGATTGAGTTGGTGAACGGGATTCTTCCCAAAGACAAGCCTCGCTATCTGATGGGAGTCGGGACTCCGGTAAATATCCTGGAAGGCATTGAACGCGGTGTCGATATGTTCGATTGCGTGATGCCTACCCGAAACGGACGCAATGGCATGCTGTTTACCAAGGACGGCATCATGAACATGCGCAACAAAAAATGGGAAATGGATTTCTCTCCCATTGAAGCGGATGGCGCCTCTTACGTGGATACCATGTACAGCAAGGCATACTTGCGCCATCTGTTCCACGCACAGGAGCTGCTTGCCATGCAGATAGCATCTATCCACAACTTGGCTTTCTACTTGTGGCTGGCGGGCGAAGCACGTAAGCATATCATTGCAGGCGACTTTGCTACCTGGAAACCGATGATGGTGAAACGCGTATCGACAAGATTATGAGAAAAATGAACTGGAGGATATGGAAGAATATAAAGCTGCCGAGAGGTAAATTCTTGAAGCGGCTGGACTGGTACATCATTAAGAAGTTCTTAGGTACGTATGTCTTTGCCATTGCATTGATTATCTCCATTGCAGTGGTGTTCGACTTCAACGAGAAGATGGACCGCTTCATGTCTCATGAAGCGCCGTGGAATGCGATTGTCTTTGATTATTATCTGAACTTCATCCCCTACTTTGCCAATCTGTTCAGTCCGCTGTTTGTGTTTATCGCTGTAATCTTCTTTACTTCCAAACTGGCAGAGAACTCGGAAATCATCGCCATGTTCTCTACGGGAATGAGTTTCAAGCGTATGCTGCGTCCTTACATGGTGTCTGCGGCAATCATTGCGGTAGTGACGTTCTGCCTCGGATCTTATGTCATCCCCAAAGGTAGTGTGACACGTATTAATTTTGAGGACAAGTACTACAAACCTCGTAAGGCGAATACGGCACGGAACATCCAGCTGGAAGTGGATTCGGGGGTAATTGCCTATATCGAACGTTTTGAAGACTACAGCAAGACCGGTTATCGCTTTTCTTTGGACAAGTTCAATGACAAGCAACTGGTTTCCCACCTTACAGCCCGTTCCATTACCTACGACACGACGGCCGTGCATAAGTGGAAAATCAAGGATTATATGATTCGTCAGATGGATGGCATGAAGGAGAGTATCATAAAAGGAGGTCGCATAGATACCACTCTGTTCATGGAGCCTGCCGACTTTCTGATTATGAAGAATCAGCAGGAGATGCTGACCAGCCCTCAATTGAGCGAGTACATCAGCAGGCAGCGGCAACGCGGCTTTGCCAATATTAAGGAATTTGAGATAGAGTATCACAAACGCATTGCCATGTCGTTCGCCTCCTTTATCCTGACGTTGATAGGAGTGTCTTTGTCTTCCAAGAAAACGAAAGGCGGAATGGGATTGCATTTGGGTATCGGCTTGGCATTGAGTTTCTCTTATATTCTGTTTCAGACCATTGCTTCCACATTTGCCGTAAACGGTAACATGCCTCCAGTCATAGCTGTGTGGATACCGAATATAATGTATGCCTTCATTGCATTCTATTTATATAGGAAAGCGCCGAAATAAGCATTCTAAACCTCTACTTCAGTCTGCTCAAGTTGAGGTTTGGCGTACTAAAGTAGAGGTTTAGGATGCTTGTCTCCGGAAGTCCATTAAAATAAGAAACCCCTCCCACTCTTGCGTTCTACAAGTGTGGGAGGGGCTTTTTGTTGTATTCATTTTCCTCTTTTGTTTTGTTCCCTTTTTTGCCGGAAAGAGACGCCGGTTTCCAGAGAACACCCTCACTTTCGTCTTACTGGTTCTTTAAGTTGCTGTTGTATGCACCGGGCATCAGCAAGCTTAATTCAAGTAAGCGGAAAGTTCTGCAGCAGAGATGTTTTTGGCAATAATTACACCATTATCATCCAGTAAATAGTTAGTGAATCCGCGGCCCAAGCGATACTTTTTAAAGAGGCCGGAATATTCGCCTTTAGTTTCCACGAAACAAGTGGGCGTAACTATTTGGTCCTTACGGATGGTTTCTTCAAAGATTGACTGATACTCATCGAATGAAACTGAAACCATCTTCACATTGTTGTGGGCAGTAGAGCGAAGCGCATTGCTCAAACTTGCGTTCTGCATCCGGGACTGCGCGTCGTAACTTGCCCAAAAGCTGAGCAACACATACTTTCCTTTCAAATCGGAAAGGTCGGTTTGGGATTGCTCTGCTGACATGGATTGGATTTTGAAATCCGGGGCCATGTCACCCACATTCAAACCTCCGGTAGGTTTGTCTTTTTCTACAAAAGAAGTCAAGGAACTTATTAGTAATACAACAAAAATCCATTTTGCATATTTCATGCGGCACGGTTTTGGTTAATACTATCCGGGACTGTCCTTCAACAGTGATTTCTTCCCGGAACATCGTCTTCTCAGAGCTTGAAATGAGTAGAAACCCATTGATATTCAAAGCTTTTAGTTCTGAAATCGGCTGCAAAGGTAAGTAATTCTTAAACAAACTTCCAAATAAACAAGCATTTTTCTCACTTTTTAGAGTCATATTTTTATGTTATTTAGCATAAATAGCGGGAATTTTCCTTACTTTTGTAGTCTATTATTCTATCAAAAAGATGATTTATGCAACCATTGAACACTGAACTCATCCTGATACGTATTACGGGTGAAGACCGTCCGGGACTGACAGCTTCCGTGACGGAAATTCTGGCCAAATATGATGCTACTATTCTTGATATTGGTCAAGCAGACATTCATAATACTCTTTCATTGGGCATTTTATGCAAGACGGAAGAACAACATTCGGGGTTCATTATGAAGGAACTGCTTTTCAAGGCTTCCTCCCTGGGAGTGACTGTCCGTTTTTACCCTATTACTGCCAAAGAGTACGAGGATTGGGTGAATATGCAGGGAAAGAACCGCTATATTCTTACTTTATTGGGGCGCAAGTTGTCTGCCCGTCAAATATCTGCTGTGACCCGTATTCTTGCAGAGCAAGGCATGAATATCGATGCCATCAAGCGCCTTACAGGACGTATTCCGCTGGACGAATGTGAATCGCGTACACGCGCCTGCATCGAATTTTCCGTTCGGGGCACTCCGAAAGACCGCATTGCCATGCAAGAACAGTTGATGAAACTGGCAACCGAACTGGAAATGGATTTCTCTTTCCAGTTGGACAATATGTACCGCCGGATGCGTCGCCTCATTTGCTTCGATATGGACTCTACTCTGATTGAAACGGAAGTGATTGATGAATTGGCCATACGTGCAGGTGTGGGCGACCAGGTAAAGGCTATTACTGAGCGTGCCATGCGTGGTGAGATAGATTTCATTGAGAGCTTTCGCGAACGAGTGGCTTTGTTGAAAGGATTGGATGAGTCCGTGATGCAGGAAATTGCAGAGAATCTTCCCATTACGGAAGGTGTGGATCGCCTGATGTATGTTTTGAAGAAATACGGTTACAAGATAGCTATTCTTTCGGGAGGGTTTACCTACTTCGGGCAGTACCTCCAGAAGAAGTACGGTATAGACTATGTGTATGCCAATGAGCTGGAAATAGAGGATGGCAAACTGACCGGTCGCTATCTCGGTGATGTAGTTGACGGTAAGCGTAAGGCGGAGTTGCTGCGTTTGATAGCTCAGGTGGAAAAAGTGGATATTGCGCAGACTATTGCTGTGGGCGACGGTGCCAACGACCTGCCCATGCTGGGAATTGCCGGCCTTGGAATCGCTTTTCATGCAAAGCCCAAAGTTGTTGCCAATGCTAAGCAATCCATCAACACCATCGGCTTAGATGGCGTACTTTACTTTCTGGGATTTAAGGATTCATACATTGATATTCCCCGTTGAAGGCAGATGCTTGAAACAAATTTGCAAGTCCTTGAGATAATTATTGTCCCAAGGGCTTATTTTTTTACTGTAAGAGTCTATTTTATAAGTCTTTTTCCTATCTTTGTACGCAAATTTAAAAGAGATACATGAAGTTTTCAGAACTACATTTAAATGGCAATGTGCTGGAGGCACTGGATGCCATGCGCTTTGAAGAGTGCACCCCCATACAAGAAAAATCAATTCCCGTCATACTCGAAGGTCGAGATTTAATAGCAGTGGCACAAACCGGAACGGGAAAAACTGCCGCATATTTGTTGCCTATATTGAACAAGCTCTCAGAAGGCGGACACCCTGCCGATGCCATCAATTGCATTGTCATGGCTCCTACCCGCGAGTTGGCGCAACAGATAGACCAACAGATGGAAGGTTTCTCTTATTTCATGCCGGTTTCCAGCGTGGCCGTGTATGGCGGTAATGACGGAATACTGTTCGAGCAGCAGAAAAGAGGGTTGACACTGGGTGCTGATGTCGTTATTGCTACCCCGGGGCGTTTGATAGCCCATCTTAGCCTTGGTTATGTAGATCTTTCCCGTGTCTCTTATTTTATTTTGGATGAAGCAGACCGGATGCTGGATATGGGATTTTATGACGATATTATGCAAATTGTCAAATTCCTTCCTAAAGAGCGGCAGACAATCATGTTCTCTGCCACCATGCCTGCTAAGATACAACAGTTGGCTGGTAACATTCTGAACAATCCTGCCGAGGTGAAGCTGGCTGTTTCCAAACCGGCAGAAAAGATTGTGCAGGCAGCCTACGTTTGCTACGAGAATCAGAAGCTGGGCATCATCCGTAGCCTCTTTGCAGAGGAGACACCGGAACGCGTTATCATCTTTGCTTCTTCCAAACTGAAAGTGAAGGAAGTGACCAAAGCTTTGAAGCAGATGAAACTGAACGTCGGTGAAATGCATTCCGACTTGGAGCAGGCACAGCGCGAAGAAGTGATGTATGAGTTCAAGGCAGGACGTATCAATATCCTGGTAGCCACAGATATCGTTGCGAGAGGTATTGATATCGATGACATCCGTCTGGTGATAAACTACGACGTTCCCCACGACAGTGAAGATTATGTGCACCGCATCGGACGTACGGCGCGTGCTAATAATGACGGCGTAGCCATCACCTTCGTTTCCGAAAAGGAGCAGGGTAACTTTAAGAATATCGAAAAATTCCTAGATAGGGATATCTATAAGATATCGGTTCCCGAAGAGCTGGGTGAAGCACCAGAATACAAGCCGAGAGCATTTGACGGAGGAAGACGGGGCGGCCATGGAAACGGACGTAGGCCAGGAGGAAATAAGAATGGCCGTAACAACAATAAAGGCGGAAAGCCCAGTGCCAAACGGCCACAGAATGGCGGTGAGAAGAAATAAACACTGTGGTGTGGTGAAGAAAAGACATAGAAAAAGCGGATTTATTCCGCTTTTTCTATGCTCATTGTACAGTCAAAACCAATAATCATATTTACCAGACTGTATACGGAGCTTTCGGGTATGCCAAGGGTTGCCTGGTAATGGTATCCCTTACTGTCCACACCCATGAAGTTCATATCGGCAAGAATGGCCTGATTCAGTATTTCGGCAGGGAATATATCCGCAAACATCTTTTTGGTGATGTCCTGGCCGTAAAGCATCTTCTTCCCTTCGTATACACAGATATGGATTACATTATCATAATACACATTGTCCACACTGATTCCATTTTCAGAATAGGAAGTCTTGAAAACCTTCATCTTTGAGGGGTTGATATATACATATCCCCTATACCTTGTATTCTTGTATATTACGATACTGTCTTTCTTTATCACTTCTGGAGTAGTGGAAATGACCTCTACTTCCCGGCTGGTGAAAACCAAAGAATCTTCTGCATTCTCTGATTTATGCAGTTTAATTACTTCGTCGGCCAGCGAGTGGAACCAGAAGCTGTATTCCGTTTGACGGTCTATCTTATAGGCCACCGGTTCATTGCTGTATATGTAGATTGTATCGTGAACGACCTTGAAAGATACGGGAGCGCTTTGCGGGTTGGCATAATATACCGTATCCCCTTCGATGCGCATCAACGGCATTTCTGTTTCATCGTTCACCCAGATGCCTTGTAACAGTTGCTTTGCAATGAGATCTTCCTTTACGGAAACCTCTCCTGTTTGTCTGTTGCTGCATGAGGCTAATGAGACAACAAGTACAATGAGAATCGCACTTCCTTTTATTGTCATAACGTCCCTGTTTATTTCTTTTCTTCTTTCTGCGACTTTATTTTCCGATGCAATGATATGTGAAACCTTGTTCTTCCATATCTTTCTTGTCGTAAATATTACGTCCGTCCAATACCAACGGCTGCTCCATGGTCTTCTTGATGACTGCCCATGAAGGCAGGCGGAATTCTTTCCATTCGGTCACCAGCATCAGTGCATCTGCGTCCAGTGCGGCATCATACATATCTGTCGCATAATAAATACTTTCTCCTATGCGGCGTCGGCATTCGTTCATGGCAGCCGGGTCGTAGGCACGTACTTTACAGCCGGCTTTCAGCAGCTTGTCAATCAATATCAGGGCCGGAGCTTCACGCATGTCGTCTGTTTCGGGTTTAAAGGCCAGTCCCCAAATGGCGATGACCTTTCCCTCCAAATCATTATTGAAATGCTTCTGCAACTTTTCGAATAAGATACTCTTCTGTTTCTCGTTCACCTCCTCTACTGCATGGAGTACACGCATCTTGTAGCCGTTCAGTTCAGCTGTCTTAATCAGTGCCTTTACATCCTTAGGGAAGCATGAGCCGCCGTAGCCTATCCCCGGATAGAGGAACTTACGTCCGATACGGGTATCCGAACCGATACCGCTGCGCACCATGTTTACATCCGCTCCCACCAATTCGCATAAATTGGCAATGTCGTTCATGAAGCTGATGCGGGTGGCAAGCATGGAGTTAGCCGCATACTTTGTCATTTCTGCAGAAGGGATGTCCATAAAGATGACACGGAAGTTGTTCAGCAGGAATGGTTTGTAGAGCTTGCTCATTATCTTCTTGGCTCGTTCGGACTCTACTCCCACCACTACACGGTCGGGACTCATAAAATCGTTGATGGCATTACCTTCTTTCAGAAACTCGGGATTCGAAGCGACATCAAAGTCAATGTTCACCCCTCTCTTATCAAGTTCTTCTTGAATGGCAGTCCGCACTTTTTGGGCAGTACCTACGGGAACGGTACTTTTGGTTACCACCAACACGTATTTCTGCATATTGCGTCCAATGGTGCGGGCAACTTCCAGCACATAGCTCAAGTCGGCACTTCCATCCTCATCGGGTGGTGTACCTACGGCACTGAATACCACTTCCACCTCATTCAGACAACTCTCCAGGGATGTGGTGAATTGCAGGCGTCCTGCTTTCACATTCCGGCTAACCATTTCTTCCAGTCCGTTTTCATAGATAGGAATAACGCCCTTTTTCAGTGACTCTATCTTTTCACTGTTCGTGTCTACGCAAATAACGTTGACACCGATTTCCGCAAAGCAGGTTCCGGTTACCAAACCGACGTATCCTGTACCGACAATGGCTATTTTCATATTTTATTCATAATAGACCGCATCCTTGAACGATACGGCATGTCCGTCTTTATCTGATAATAGAAGCTGTTCCGTAGCAACAGGCCATTCAATACCGATGGTTTCGTCGTCAAAACGGATGGATGCCTCGGACTGTGGTGCGTATGCGTTGTCTACCTTGTATGTAAAGACAGCTTCATCGCTCAGCACCAGAAAACCGTGAGCAAAACCGCGCGGAATGAAGAATTGTCTCTTGTTCTCCTCGCTTAGCTCCACACTGACATACTTTCCGAAAGTGGGAGAAGATTTTCTTAAGTCGACAGCCACGTCCAGCACTTTTCCTTTAATGACACGTACCAGTTTAGCCTGGCTGCAATCGCCCTTCTGGTAGTGAAGACCACGTAATACACCGAAAGAGGATTTGGACTCATTGTCCTGGATGAAGTGAACGTCTCCGACATGTGCACGGAACTCTTCTTCCTTAAATGCTTCCATAAAGTATCCGCGGGCATCATGGAATACTTTCGGCTCAATCAGCCATACGCCGTCAATCTCTGTTTGTATGTAGTTCATTTTCTTAAAATATTTTATGTACTTTTAGTTGGACTCCAAAATTGTCTCCATATATCTCTCCCATATCCAATGCAAGGGACGCGTTGAAGCACCAGCCCTTCCATTTACGGGGAGTATAGTAAAACGATGCAAAAGTAGAAAAATTTTCTAATATATCGGGTATTGGACGATGAGGAGTTCCCCAAGTTCTGTTGTGAGACAATTTTGCTACATATCTCCACTCACTGCTGATGTCACCGCTCCATCCCAGATGCAGGGCCTTAACACGATTGTACTTGAAACTCATATCGCCATCCTTATTATAGATAGGCGATGCTATCAACGGATTGGCTATCGCCATGCCCCAATGTGCCCATCCTGGGTAGTAACCGTTGTTGTAGTAGTTGTCGGCTCCTCCGGTCTTACCTACTACAGAATTTTGCAAACCGTGCAGAGGACCGCTCATATTGGTAGTCTGGAGATATTCGATAACGATTCCGTTGATGGCTTGTTTATGGTTGGATTTATATTCCACACCCCATAAGCCATCCCAACCGTTGAGTTTGGCCATGGCGGAGAAGTCATCAAAATGATTGTCCAGATAGGCGCTGATAGAGAAATCTTCCTTAGGACTATAAGTCATTTTGATATATTCGCTGCCCAGAAAATTGCCTTGGAAAGCCAGATGTTCACCTACCGGTCCGTCCTCACTTCCGTGGCCGGGGAAGAATACGCGTATATAATCCTTCCATCCGTTTCCCAAGTCCCCCGATTCGGAACCTCCAATTTTATATCCACCAAATTGGGTGTCGAGGGTCATCCCGAGTTCTAGTTGCCATTTTCCTTTGGGTATACCGATACGCAGGAACCCTTCTTTATGATGGTATTTGATGCTCTTGGTATACCAGTATTTTTCTCCGACTTGTTCCCGTTGGTATTTGTTGTCTGTAAACCATCCGTACGAGATTTCTCCTTTCAGACCTAAACGGGGCAGCAACTGTACATACTCGGGTATGCCTATCTGTACTTGTGGGATGGGACGCGCATTGCCCGACCAAGTCATGCCGCCACTGCTTAGCTCTTGATTCAGCAATGGAGAATTCTGTTCCCGGCTTCCAGCGAAGAATCCGAACCACTTGTAGCGGATGTCTACGTAAGCCTGCTGTACAATGAAAGAGGTAGCACTGAATCCGGCTGCTGCAACCAAATCCACAACTTCTTCAAACTTCCATTTTCCGAGTTGGTGTCTGTAGGATATTCCTCCACGTATGTAAGTATTGTTGTCAAGCGAAGTGAGTCCTTGCTGGTTGCTGACCTGCCAAAGAGGGGTGTTGTCACCGGTATGCAGGGTTGTTCCATATTCTACGAATGAGGACAGTTGTTGTGCCAGCATCGTGTTTTTTCCTATGAACAAGAAAACCATCAGACAGAAGATAATGCGCATAATAGTCTTTTGTTAAGTGTTTAGGTTTGTATACTCTTGCGAGGTCAATTGTCCTTCTATTATTGACAAGCATAGCTAAACGGTACAAAAGTAGAAAATTTTCCGGTAAAAATCCTTTCTCTTGCCCAAAAACCTTTTTTAATGCATTTTCAATGTGCAGTGTTCATAATTTGTTGATAAGAAAAAAGCTCTGAAACTAGCGTATATCCGATATTTCCGCTACTTTTGTGGCATGATTGAATTAGCACAGCACATAGAAGTATTGTTATTGGAGAACGATTGTGTCATTGTTCCCGGTTTGGGAGGATTTGTAGCCCATTATACTCCGGCAATGAGAGTAGCAGAAGAGAATGTTTTTCTGCCCCCTACTCGTATTATCGGTTTCAATCCTCAACTGAAGATGAATGACGGCTTACTTGTACAATCTTATATGGCTGTCTATGATACTGATTTTTCTGATGCTACGCGGATTGTAGAAAAAGAAGTGGCATATATATTCACTGCTCTCCATGAAGAAGGTAAGGTGGATTTGCCCAACATTGGCGAATTGCGTTACTCCATTCATGGTACTTATGACTTTGCTCCCTATGACCACAAGATAACCACTCCTTACTTATATGGGCTGGATAGTTTTGAAATGCAGGAACTGGCGGAACTGAAGAAACCGTACATGGAAAAGACCATCCGTTATTCTGTTCCAGTTGTGCCGGAAGACAAAAAGCGAAGGGTTGAGATTAAATTCAACCGTTCCTATTTGTCGAATGCGGTTGCCATGATTGCAGTGGTTGCCTTGTTTTTCTTTTTGTCTACACCGATAGAGAATACGGAAGTGGTTGAAGGAAATTATGCGCAATTACTTCCGAATGAACTTTTTGAGATGATAGAAAAGGAATCCCTTGCCATTAATCCGATTGTTGTTAGCCGGAAGGCCGACACTCCGAAAGCGTCGGCTCAAAAAAACACGGGGCAGAAGGCAAAGAAAAAGGTGGTTCCGGTTGCTGTAAGAGAGGTTAAGGTAGGCCAAGCTAACGCGCAGAATGCTCCGGTTGTTTCTCAGCCTAAGCAGCAGGCGGCAGAAGTGTCCTCTTCAGCATCTGCAACAATAAAGAGCGAAGTTCAAAAGACAACGGCAGGGACTGTTGCTCCGTCACTTGTCTCTGCAAAGAAATACCACATCATCATTGCCAGTGTAGGTACTGAGAAGGATGCCGAAGCAATGGCAAAGCAACTGATTGAAAAAGGTTATCCTCATGCAAAAGCAATCGTTGGAGATGGTAAAATGCGTGTCAGCATTGAGTCTTGTGGCACAGAAACAGAGGCATATCAGGCATTGAACAGAGTTCGCCAAAATGAAACGTATAAGAACGCTTGGGTATTAAAGAAGTAGAAAGTAATCTACCCTTGCTTTATTTTTTAATTCTTTAATTTTTAACTATCATGAAGCGTATCCGTTGCCCCAAATGTGAGAATTACTTAACATTCGATGAAACCAAGTATACCGAAGGCCAATCACTGGTCTTTGTATGTGACCAGTGTAAGAAGCAGTTCAGTATCCGTTTAGGCAAATCAAAGATGAAAGCCCCTCAAAAGGAAGAATGTCCGGATGAAGCGGAGTTTAAAGAGGCTTTTGGCAGCATCACGGTCATTGAGAACGTGTTTGGTTTTAAGCAGGTACTTCCATTGCAAGAAGGTGACAATATCATAGGCCGGCGTTGCGTGGGGAATGTTATCGATGTGCCGATTGAGACTTCGGATATGAGTATGGACCGGCGTCACTGTATCATTAATGTAAAGCGTAATAAGCAGGGAGTGTTGATTTATACCTTACGCGATGCTCCCAGCCTGACGGGAACTTTCCTTAATAATGAAATTTTGGGTGACAAAGACCGTATTCGCATTGAGGATGGAGCCATTGTAACTATTGGTGCCACTACTTTTATATTGCGGGCAGCAGAGCAGGAAAGCCTTTAGACAAAAAAGAAAACTGTGGCTTAATTATTTCCCATCAAATGTGGTATAAATAAAGCAGACCGTATAAAAACTCCTTTTGTACGGTCTGCTTGTTTAAAATCATAGGAATTAAAGAATACCTTTTACTGTTTCCTGCATGCCTTTTTCTTGGATGGATTTTAAGAAGCAGGTAATCATGTCTGTCAATCCTGGAACGGTATTCAAGTCTCCGTGTTCCCCCCAGATAAGGTCTTTGGCTGCCAATACGCCTTCTGACACTTTGCGGGTATCCCCCGTTGCCCAAAGGTCTTTCAATAACTGCATGATTTCGGGAGCATCATTCGGGATGATTTCTGTGCCGTCTGCGCGGGTACCTCCTTTGTAGTACGTGATGATGGCAGCCAGTCCCAATACCAGACCTTTCGGCAGTTCTCCTTTACGTTTCAAGTAGGTTTTTAGGCCAGGAAGGTCACGGGTTTGGTATTTAGGGAAAGAGTTCAGCATAATACTGGTTACGGCATGGTCAACAAACGGATTGTTGAAGCGCTCCAATACATCTTCTGCAAACTTTTTCAATTCGTTTTTCGGCTGGTTCAACGTTTCCATCAGCTCGTCAAACATCACTTTATGGATGTATTGTCCGATTATAGGATGCTGGCAGGCATCGCGTACAATATTTACCTCCGACAGATAGGCTACTGGAGACAATACGGTATGAGGTCCATTCAGCAAAGTTACTTTTCTTTCGTGGTAAGGTTCTTCAGAAGGAACAAACAATACATTCAGTCCGGCTTTGTCGGCAGGGAATTCTTTGGCGACTTTTTGCGGAGCCTCGATGACCCATAAATGGAAAATTTCAGCCTGCACTACCAGATTGTCATCGTACTGTATCTTTTCTTTTATAGCGGCAATGTCTTTGCGGGGGAATCCTGGAACGATACGGTCCACCAGTGTTGCATACACACCGCAGGCTTCCTCAAACCAAGCTCTGAACTCATCACCCAATTGCCATAATTCAATGTATTGATAGATTGTCTCCTTCAACTTGTGGCCATTCAGGAAGATGAGTTCGCAGGGGAAGATAATCAGTCCTTTGCTCTTGTCGCCGTTGAATGTCTTGAAGCGGTGATACAACAGCTGTGTCAGTTTGCCCGGATAAGAAGACGCCGGTGCATCTGTCAGCTTACAAGCAGGGTCAAAGGCTATACCAGCTTCCGTCGTGTTGGAAATGACAAAACGCATCTCCGGTTGTTCGGCCAATTTCATGAACTCGTCGTTTTGAGTATAGGGGTTTAAGGCACGGCTGATTACATCTATCATAGTCAGACTGTTGATGGTTTCTCCTTTATCCAGACCTTGCAGATTTACATGATAAAGGTCATCCTGGGCATTCAGCATGCCAACCATACCTTTATCAATGGGTTGGACCACTACCACATTGCTGTTGAAATTGGTCTTTTGATTCATGTTATAAATAATCCAATCCACAAATGCACGAAGGAAATTACCTTCGCCAAACTGGATAATGCGTTCCGGGCGTTGTGCTTTGGGAGCAGTTTCTTTGTTTAATGCTTTCATTTAAAAAATGATTTAAATGGTTGATATGTAATTTTTTGATTGTTCAAACTCAAAGTAAAAGTCTATGTTTTCCTTCATCAATATGTCGATGGGCATGTATTTCACTGCAGTGACCGGTCTTTTAAATATCACGTGGTCGCATAAAGTCTTCACGCCACAATAGCCTTGTAGGCCTGGGCGTTGACCGATGAGAAAGGTTACTTCACCGGTTTTCAGGAGCTCTGTATTTTTGTGTAAAAGGTCATATCCCACAAGTCCTGCCAACTTCTGCCCCTTTTCGTGTAGATAACTTGCCACTTGATAAATACGGGAGTTAAAAACAGCTCCCAGTACGGCTTGGGGATGTTCTTTAAAAAAAGCATCCAACATCCGTCTGTTGCCGTCAGTATCTTCCTTGCGCAACACAATGTCATGGATAGTCAAATCCTTATGTTCCTCGGAAAGGTATTGCATGAACCCCTCGAGGCGGCGTTGCATCTGGATTTCTGCCGGATTGTTTTTCTGATTGTTCAGGAATAACACAAGCTCCTGCCCTTTTTCATAGCTACGCATCAGAATCTTGGCAGCAATGTATCCGCTGGTTTTGGAATCTTGTCCGATATAACACAAGGCATGCGTCTGTTCAATATTGAAGTCTATGAATGCATAGGGAATATCCGCTTCCTCCAAATAAGTAGTGAGTTCTATAGTCTCCTCTCGGAAATTCGGGGCAACAAGTACGGCGTCGGCATTTTCCTCCCGGAGCACAGCACATGCTTCTTTATAGGAGGATTTGTCCGCATGCCGATAGTAGAGATAGCTAACTCCAACATTGAACGGCCGTAATTCTTGTGCGGCACGGTCAATTCCCGCTGCTACAGCATGCCAATAATCATGTTCTATATAATAAGGTATAATGCAGACAATATGATAGCGCTTTTTAGCCGCCAGCCCGATGGCAAACATATTGGGATGATAATCTATCTCGTCGAGTACTTTCTGGACTTTTTCTCTACTGGAAACGGATACGTCTCCGCGGTTGTGCAGTACGCGGTCTACAGTGCCGGCAGAGACGCCGGCCATGCGTGCGATGTCTTTAATGGTATAGTTCTTGTTTTCCATCTTGAGGTATGCTGCCTAAGGCGGTAAAGGTGAGACATCTGAAGCTTAAATATTATAAATATTCGCCGCAAAGATACGAATTATTTTGTTCCTCCAAGTAAAATTTCTACTTTTGTGTTCGATAACGGTTAATAAAACTAAAAACAGATATATCACCTATTAGCTTTACAATCAATACTATATAGGTATAATAGACAAAAAGTAATATTTTTATACACTTAAAACACAAGAAGATGAAGAACTTTATGGACGGGAACTTCCTGCTGCAAACGGAAACAGCACAGAGGTTGTACCACGAGCATGCGGCGAAGATGCCGATTATCGACTATCACTGTCACCTGATTCCCAAAATGGTGGCAGAAGATTACCAGTTTAAGTCGTTGACTGAGATTTGGTTGGGAGGTGACCACTACAAGTGGCGTGCGATGCGTACCAATGGTGTGGACGAACGTTTCTGTACCGGTAAGGATACTACAGATTGGGAAAAGTTTGAGAAGTGGGCCGAAACGGTACCTTATACTTTCCGTAATCCGTTGTACCACTGGACCCACCTTGAATTGAAGACCGCTTTTGGAATCGATAAAATTCTGAATCCTCATACGGCCCGTGAAATTTATGATGAATGTAATGAGAAGCTGAAACAGCCTGGATATTCCGCCCGTGGCATGATGCGCCGTTATCATGTGGAAGTGGTTTGTACTACAGATGATCCTATTGATTCCTTGGAATACCATATCAAGACACGTGAGAGCGGCTTTGAAATCAAGATGTTGCCTACTTGGCGTCCGGATAAGGCAATGGCGGTGGAAATTCCTGCCGATTTTCGCGCATATATAGAAAAGTTAGCCGAAGTGAGCGATGTGGCTATTTCCAGCTTTGACGATATGGTTGCTGCCTTGCGTAAGCGTCACGATTTTTTCGCGGAACAAGGATGTAAACTGTCTGACCACGGAATTGAAGAATTCTATGCCGAGGATTACACGGAAGTTGAAATCAAGGCCATCTTTAATAAGGTATATGGCGGTGCAGAACTGACGAAGGAGGAAATCCTGAAGTTCAAGTCAGCCATGCTGGTTATATTTGGCGAAATGGATTGGGAGAAAGGTTGGACACAACAGTTCCATTATGGTGCTATTCGCAACAACAATAGTAAGATGTTCAAACTGTTAGGTCCTGATACCGGTTTTGATTCCATTGGCGAATTTACTACAGCAAAAGCTATGGCTAAATTTCTCGATCGCTTAAACTCCAATGGTAAGCTGACCAAGACTATTCTTTATAATTTGAATCCATGCGCCAACGAAGTCATTGCTACTATGCTGGGCAACTTCCAGGATGGTACGGTTGCCGGTAAGATTCAATTCGGTTCCGGTTGGTGGTTCCTTGACCAGAAGGATGGTATGGAAAAACAGATGAATGCCCTTTCTGTACTGGGCTTATTGAGTCGATTTGTTGGTATGCTGACCGATTCCCGTTCTTTCCTCTCCTATCCGCGTCATGAATATTTCCGCCGTACATTGTGTAATCTTGTAGGCCGTGATGTAGAAAATGGTGAAATTCCTATTTCCGAGATGGAACGCGTAAACCAGATGATTGAAGATATCAGCTATTATAACGCTAAGAATTTCTTCCAATTCTAAAAAGCAATAGTAAGCTATAAGTTATGCAGTTTCACCCATAACTTATAGCTTATCTAATATTCCTTTGATACTATCCAATCGTATAAAATTGGGATGTCGTATTTCCCCTTCATGTTGCTCGTATGCCCAAGTCACGTGGTATGGTATATGGGCAGCGTATCCCCCAAGTTCCAATACCGGAAGTATGTCTGATTTTACAGAATTACCTACCATCAGGAGTTTTTCAGGCGGACAGCCCAATGTATCAATCAGCCTCTGGTAATCATCGATTTTCTTGTCACTCATAATTTCGATATGATGGAAATATTCTCGCAGTCCGGAAGCTTCTATTTTTCTTTTCTGGTCGAACAAGTCCCCCTTAGTGGCCAACACCAATTTATATTTCCCATGAAGTGACGATATAGTCTCCTTTACGCCTTCCAGCAGTGTGACCGGTTTCTGCAGAAGCTCTTGTCCCCATCCTATTACTTCTTCTATAAGACGTATACTCCCGTTTCCGTCTGTCACTTTGCAGATGGTTTCAGTCATACTGAGCATTATGCTCTTCAGCCCATAGCCATACATATGGAGATTCTTCATTTCTGTTTCAAAAAACCTTTGTGATATGGATGAAGCAGGTAGATATTGTCTTAAAAGGTTACAGAATTTGTGCTCGAACTCCTGAATATAAAGTTCGCTTTCCCACAGTGTGTCATCAGCATCAAAAGCCATGAATTCGATTTTATCTTTCATGAATGGTCGTTTTTATAAAAGCGCCCAAAGATACGGAGTATTCTATATAAATGAAAAGATAAATAGTGATAAATGGGAAGTTAATATCTTGTCTGCAACTTATTAATATTGTGTTTGCAGAAAATTAATATCTTGCAAACACGATATTAATTCCGTATTTTTGCACTTATTTTTTCATTTAATACATAAATTTTAATCGTACAAAAGGATGATGACATCACCCCAACCCGCTTCCAAAGGCTTCAGCAGAGCTTTTTGGGTAAGCAGTACAGTAGAACTGTTCGAACGCATGGCATATTATGCCGTATTTATTGTTCTTACCATTTATCTTTCCAATATTTTAGGTTTCAATGATTTTGAGTCAAGCATGATTTCCGGTCTGTTTTCGGGAGGGCTCTATTTGTTGCCCATCTTTACGGGCGCATATGCCGATAAGATAGGTTTCCGAAAGTCGATGATTATTGCTTTTTCACTGCTTTCCATCGGGTATTTGGGCTTGGGATTGCTTCCCACCCTACTGGAAGCAGCCGGTCTGGTGGAGTATGGTGAGACAACCCGTTTTTCCGGATTGCCGGATAGTAATGACCGTTGGATGATTATCCCCGTATTGTTTGTTATCATGGTAGGAGGCTCGTTCATCAAGTCTATCATATCGGGATCGGTGGCTAAGGAAACAACAGAGGCTACCCGTGCTCGCGGCTATTCCATCTTCTATATGATGGTGAATATAGGAGCTTTTACCGGAAAAACGGTGGTCGATCCTCTACGGAATGTTATCGGTGAGCAGGCTTATATTTATATCAATTACTTCTCGGCTGCCATGACGGTGCTTGCATTATTGGCTGTCGTCTTATTGTATAAATCGGCACATACAGCAGGTGAAGGGAAAAGCATGCGTGAAATTGGGCAAGGTTTTCTGCGTATTATCACTAATTGGCGTTTGTTGATTCTTATCCTCATCGTAACCGGCTTTTGGATGGTGCAGCAACAGCTCTATGCAACTATGCCCAAATATGTCATCCGTATGGCGGGTGAAACAGCCAAACCGGGGTGGATAGCCAATGTAAACCCGTTTGTAGTGGTTTGCTGCGTAAGTTTTATCACCCGGTGGATGGCAAAGCGCACAGCTATTACTTCTATGAATATAGGCATGTTTCTTATTCCGGTATCGGCATTGCTGATGGCATGCGGTAATTTGCTGGGCAACGATATTATTTCCGGCATGAGCAATATTACTTTAATGATGGTACTTGGTATTGTTGTGCAAGCTTTGGCAGAATGTTTTATCTCACCGCGTTATCTGGAGTACTTTTCTTTGCAGGCCCCCAAAGGTGAAGAAGGTATGTACCTCGGTTTCAGTCATCTTCATTCATTCCTCTCTTCTATTTTCGGGTTTGGTATTGCGGGGGTGCTTCTGACAAAATATTGTCCTGATCCAGTCTTGTTTGAAACCCGCGAAGCGTGGGAAGCAGCCAGTGTCAATGCACATTATATCTGGTATTATTTCGCTGCTATAGGATTGGTTGCAGCAATAGCATTATTCGTTTTTGCCAAAACTACCGAATTCATCGACAAAAAGAAGAAGGCATAAGGTTTATATATTGCATACTTTTTGTATATTTGCCGTCACTTTTTTTAAAAGCGACGGCTTTTTTGTAATTAAGGAGATTAGGATGAAAGTAAAATTTATAAGCCTTGCCAGTGGAAGCAGCGGTAACTGTTATTATATAGGCACAGAAAAATATGGAATACTCATCGACGCCGGCATTGCAGTACGGACGATAAAAAAAGGACTGAAAGAAGCAGGTATCAGCATGGAAATGATACGTGCGGTATTTGTTACGCACGACCATGCAGATCATATTAAAGCGGTAGGCGGATTGGGTGAGAAACAGAATATTCCTATTTATACAACTGCCCGGATTCATGAGGGTATCAACCGGAGCTATTGCATGACAGAAAAGTTATATTCGTCTGTCCGTTACCTGGAAAAGCAGCAACCCATGCAGTTGGAAGATTTTCATATCGAATCTTTCGAGGTACCTCATGACGGTACGGACAATGTGGGCTATTGTATTGAGATAGACGGAAAAGTGTTTGCTTTTCTTACAGACCTTGGTGAAATCACTCCTACGGCCGCAGAATATATCAGAAAGGCCAATTATCTGATATTGGAAGCCAACTACGATGAGGAAATGTTACGCATGGGTACTTACCCACAATACCTAAAAGAACGGATTACCAGCCGCACCGGACACATGAGTAATATTGCTACTGCTGAATTTCTTTCGGAAAATATGACGGAACATTTACAGTATATTTGGCTTTGCCATTTGAGCAAGGACAACAATCATCCTGAATTGGCATATAAAACAGTGGAATGGAAATTAAGGGAAAAAGGAATTATCGTAGGAAAGGATGTACAGTTGTGTGCTTTGAAGCGTACTACTCCTTCTGATTTATACGAGTTTGAATAAAAAATCTCATTTCATCGCAAAAAATACCCCGTTTTGTTTGCACGAATAAAATAAAAGGACTACTTTTGCACCCGCAAACAAGAAATAAGGAATGCACTCTTAGCTCAGTTGGTAGAGCAACTGACTCTTAATCAGTGGGTCCAGGGTTCGAATCCCTGAGGGTGTACTTAAAAAGGAACAATATGTTCCTTTTTTTATTTGTCTTAACAAGAACAAGCTTTGATGGGTGTAAGCTCCTTATACGGGATCACTAGTAAATCTATATGGGGATGATACATTATTTTTCGTTAGTCCGCATAATAAATTTTTCAGAAGTTTGTTTTTTTATACCTTTGCCCTCACCCGCTTGCCGCCTCTTTCGTCACATTCGAAAATATATGTCAGAAATGAAAGTAGGAAGAAAACTTTTATTCCCTCCCACTCATATATCTATATTTATTATTTGGGGAAGAATCACATAATCCGCTAAGAATATGGTTTCTACATGCTTGCATCAATTGCGTTGATATACAACTCACTTTATGTAAAGGTACGATTTTTACGGAACATGCAAAACACCTTTGATCTTTCTTTTCAGCAACCGTCAAAAACAAATTCCCGGTTTCATATCCGGTCACAAAGGTGGTACAGCCTCTTTACTATTAAGTTAAAAAAATCAGGCAGGATTGAAACATACTGTTACGGTCGTGTCTGCTGCGATTCAAGATAGCCCGTACTTTCCGACAGGAGGCAAGGTCAGGGGGCAAGATAACGTGTACAGCAGAAACGACCGATCCGATGGGAACAGTCAGAAAAGGATCACATACAGGAATTACAGCCTGATACCAGGCAGGGGACGACTTTGTGACAAAGTCCCAAAAGAGGTTCTTTTTTCCAGACGGCAAACTCCCTCACCTCAAAGAAACAGTCTATGGCTGGCGTACGAAATGTCCAGCCTTATGCGGACTTAACACCTGCAGCCTGCGCATGTGCGTAATAGAAAGGGAAATATAATCTTCATCCGCTTCCCCGCGTCTTGCCTACACCCTTGTATTCCCGGTTCAACCCCTGCTTGATCTCGCTCCTCTTGTACAAGACCTTGCCACCGAGAATGTAGTAAGGCAGCGTGCCGTTGCTCCGGTACTCGCCCAGTGTCCTGCGGCTGACTTTCAACATACACGCCACCTCCTTGTCGCACAGGTACACGTCTTCTTTTGGCGGAATCCCGCCATCTCTGGAGATGCCGTCAATCATCACCGACAGCCAGTCGATACGCTCCACGTCTTCCGGCAGGTGGTACGGTTGCCTATCTTGGTATAGGCGAGCGTGCCGTTATTCCGCAAGGTCTGCAAGGTGCGCTTGCTGATTTTCAGCTTCATGCAGATATCCTGGTGGTCGAGCCAGCCGCCCGTCCCCTTCACGCCTTTCAGATTCAAATGGGGAATTTCCTCCACCCTCTGTATGAACTGTTCGATCTTCATGGCAAATTCCTCGAACGCCTTCCTTTCAAAACATACGATTTCCATCACATTCCGATTTTATATTGATACTCCAAATTCATACCATCCGGAGAAATGGTCGCTTGTGGTGCCGGTATCACCATATCAGGCAGTTCCGCACCGTTCCCAATTGTTGCCCCGTTGCAAATAAAGGCAGGAAAAATCGTATTACAATGGACCTGTCCGCACATGTCATCTCCTGACATAATGTTTCATGCCGGATGATATGACTACATGTCAAAATCTTCATTCCGGAGGATGTAACGGGGGCAGATGATTTTTTCAGAAGGACACGACACCCCCGTTTCTTTGAGGCAAAGGTAGTCGTCCCCCACCGGAGCGCAAGGCCGGGCTCTTCGGGTCGGCGGGGAAAAAATCATCCTCACGCTTCGCGCTCCGGTATTTTTTCCTGCCGAGCCTTGATGTCGTTCCGGCGGGAGAGCGGCTGTAAGGCATACAAAGAAACAGGAGTGCCTGCACAACAGGCCGGATGTATAACCAATAAAATGAAAGAAATATGGCAGCTAAAGACGTGAAAGACTTCAACGAATGGTTCAACCGTTCATACGCGAGACTGAAGGAGAGAATCTCCATCTACCACGGGAAAACAGACGAGGACGTGTTCCACGACGCTTACCTGGCAGTCAGGAAGCAGGTGATGTTCTCAAGGGAAGGGATAGAAAACTGGGAATCCTATTTTTTCGGCTGTTACCGGAAAATGGTGCAGGCCGGAATGAGGGATAACAGCCGCTACTCCTGCCCCGGTGACGGGTATTTCATCACGCCGGGAGAAACGGATGACAGGGAAGAGACGGAGGAATGGGAAGAGATGCTTACCGGATGCGACATGCTGGTGAGGGACATCCAGAAGTTCCTCAGGCGGCATTTCTCCTACGAGGATTACAGAATGTTCATGCTGCGCTTCTACGAGACGGGCAGCTCGTTCCGTACCATCGCCAGGCACATGGGCGAGAAGACATCGGTGATAACCCGCCGGGCACAGGTCATGCTGGAATCCGTCCGCGCCAACCGGACGTTCACAGCCCGGAGGAGATTGATAGCCGCCAGAGACGCGGCATGATGATAACTCTATAATTAATAATAAACTAAAATTGGATCGTATGAAACTGACAGTTTACAACAAGAGCAACTCCCACCCGGCACTGACCTACAAGGGCAAGCGGGTGATCACGGTATGCCGCGACGGCAGCATGTACCTCAGCAGGATATTGAGCAACGAGCTCAGCCCCTTATAACAAACTAACCAACCAACATTACAACAAGCCAAACTGCCTTATAACTAACCATGCAGACAACCGTACAAGGGCTATCCGGCGGTGGCAGTGGCATACTGACCGGACAGACCTTTTTATGGAGGAACTGTCCGTCACAAAGGCAGCCTGTACGAATAGCATACCCCAATTCTGGAATAACATAATAAAATATGTCCCCCCGCCAGAGGGATTACAGCATCCATGAGCGCATCTTTCCGACCTTCCGGCAGTGGTACCTTCCATCACCTGATTTATCCGACAGACCAGGATTCCATACATTCGGTAACGGTCGGAAGCGACCGGTAACATGACCACCGTTCCACTATCGGAAAGCCGGTAACAACCGTTCCATTCCCATACTTGAAACCACTATTCCTTCCGCCCATTCTCATGTCTGCCCGTTCAACACCGGCAGAACATGGAAAGCGTCGCCATATACAAAGCATTCCAAGAAGCAATACGACGCATAATTGCCAACCTGCATCCAATCTGTTGTGATTTAATACAATGCATACTTTCTTTGCAAGTGACAAAAGGTCATGTAAACATACGATGACCACAGTATTAATTGTTCAAACATTAGTAAGGATGAAAAAAAAGCAAAATTTCAGTGACGAGGAACTGATGCAGGTGATGGGACTGGATCTGCCTTCATCAAAGTCTGGTACAGAAACACATGGGGAAACAGTTTCAGAAACAATGGCTCCCATTTTTGATGAGCCTGAAAGCATGGAACAACCTGCCCCCGTTCCGGAAACGGAACGCGGACAGCCGGAAGAGCCTTCTTCCATTACGGGGCAGACACCGGGGCCAACCGTCCGGCGCAGGACAAGCGGCAAACAACGCAAACTTTCGCTGGAGGAGTACCGGAACACCTTCATGCGGCCTTACAGGATTGAAGACCGCAAGCCGGTTTTCATCAGCCGGAAATTGCGTGACACGCTTGACCGTTTCGCCTGCAAGATCGGCGAGAACCGCATAAGCCTTTCGGGCTTATTGGAGAATATTGTCCGGCACCACGTCGAACTTTATACCGAAGATTTCGAGTTTTGGAAGAGGCTGTAAGCCTTTATTTCCATTCAATTAAAAGGCATTTTGACGGGATTTCTTTTTCGGGGGGCAAAATATAGAAACTAGCTACTCCCGAAGGCCGCCGAAGAGGTACATCCCGCCGGTCTGTAAAGTAAACAGAGTATGAATCGTATGCAAAAAATGTAACCGGATGATACAGAAGAATGATACCGACAGAAACAGGGGAAGACGCCCGGCAAAAGGGCTGTCCGAGAAACGCAAATACCGCATCACGGTAAATATGGCAACCGGGGAATACTATGCCCTGAAGTCGAAAGCCAGAAAGGCCGGTGTCTCGGCAAGCGAGATGGTGAGGCAGGCGGTGGACGGGTGCGTGG
>ONZZ01000057.1_pt1 | contig 94034 bp, 53 predicted proteins | sample 1671101 | NCBI WGS metagenome assembly ONZZ01 (sample SAMN06348122, study PRJEB24527) | human gut metagenome | biome: human gut; feature: ankylosing spondylitis patient; material: feces | host: Homo sapiens | place: China | collected 2015-10
AAAAGCTCTCGACTACTGTACTCTTTTTCCAACATCGAATTTACGGAAGTTCCCTTCATGACATTTCGATGAACGTACGGACAGGATGGAAAAACGCAGAATTCCTCGGATTCAACCACCCCGTCTCTCCGCTCTTTTTCTGCAGCAGAACTTCTTTCAAATGTCGCAATTTCTCCCTGACATGCTTTGCATGTATCCTTCCCCGGACCAGCACCTTTATGAAATTTTGATGAAAGACCCCGCCTCGGCGCATCTCCTCCCCAAGGACGCGAAGGTTTCTTCTCAAGAGCTTCCTTTTTCTTCCAAGACATTTAGAATCATGCACAAACTTGGAAGAAAAGAGGAAAACATGACGTCCCTTCCGCCTTTTCCTTCTGCCGTCGCGACCTTTCTCACGGACCCCGACGCTGCCGCGAAGGAAATCACGGCGCTCGCCAATACGCTCGGCGGCGTTCTCTACATCGGCGTAGACCGCTCGGGCACCGTCACGGGCGTTGACGACCCCCGTCGACTCGAAGCGCAGCTTCTTGAGCGCCTTCGGGCGATCTTCCCGCCCGTTCTCCCTCTCCTCTCCTTTGGACGCCTTCGGGTTGACGGGAAGACCGTATTGACGCTCCATGTTGCTTCGGGCCCTCACAAGCCCTACTTTACCGACCCCGGGAACATTCGAACCGCCTTCGTGCGCACCGGGGCACATACGCTACCCGCCACCGACGCGCAGATCAGCCGCTTTCTCGAAGAGGCTTCTCCCATTTCCTGGGAGGAGCGCACCGCTGAGGAGCAGACGCTCACGTTTTCCGACTGCTGCGCCTGCGCGGGCGAGCGGGGGCTCTTCTTGAATCCGTGTGAGGACGTGCGTTTCCGGCTCAAGGATTTGCGAAGCGGCTGCTTCACCTGTCTCGCCCTCCTTCTCTCCGATCAAAATCCCTTTCAAATCAAGGTTTCGGTCTTTCGGGACAACGAGAAATCCGTCCTCAAGCGGACAAAGACCTTCACGGGTTCGATCCTCCTCTCTCTGCGCGACGCTTACCGGTTTCTGCAGTACGAGTGCCTTCTTCTCATGGAAAAACCCTTGGACGGCAGGCTCGAGCGCACGGACTACTACGCAGTGCCGCCTGCGGCTCTGCTCGAAGCGCTCGTTGCCCTCGTCGTACACCGCGACTACCAAACGACGAAGCCCTTTGTGATTCACGTCACGCCTTCGGAGGCGCTGTTCTTCGCGGCAGGCGGTCCGGGCGAGTGGACGGATGAGATGTTGCGCTTGCGAATCGCGCCCGAATGCCGCAATCCCCGGCTCCTGGCCTTTCTTCAGACCCTGCGTCTTGCGGACGAGACGGGCTTCGGCCTTCATACCGTTGCCGAAGTCTATTCCGACGAGCCGCTCTCAAGGCGACTCCTGCTCTTTCCAACGAACTTCGCTCTGTCGCTTCCAAGGCGAACGCTCTCAGAGCTTCGGGGAGAGGCAAAATCTCCGTCTCTCAGAAGCGCGGTCCGTAGCGTGGACGAGCGAATCCGCGCCCTGCTTCGCACCAATGGAAAAGCCTCGCGAAGCGACGTAGAGGAGGCGCTTGGACTTCCTCGTTCCACGGCGAACTACCACCTTCGCAAGCTTCTTGACGCCGGCCGCATCAGGAAGATCGGCGCCGGCAAGACGTCGCTCTACATGTTCGAGGAGTAGCGAAATTACGGTCAGAAAAAAAATCCTCCGCCCGGGTGTGATGTGGTCCCCAATTCTTTGTCTAAGAATTGGGGACCACATCAGTGAGAAACGGAGGATTCCAGAAAGTTTGACGTCTCCGTTGCCTCTCGTAGCAAGGCGGCAGAAAGTGTTGAGGTCACTTTATCAGCAAAGCTGCGAAAGAAAGCCACAGCACAGAATCCTTGCGGAAATGCGATTGTCAAACTCACGGATTCTTCGCAGTCTTCTTCGAATCCTCAATAGACTTGCCGATCTGGAACAAAACGAGCTCAATTGCACGAACCGTCGTCACTTCCATGTTCGTTTGATTTCCAAATTCTTTACGACAAGCGTCTTCAAAATCTTTACGAATTCGTTCGAACTCTTCACTGTCATGATTCAAAATTTCCCTGGTAAAGCAGTGAAAAGCCTTCACATATGCAAAATATTCATCCACCGTCTTCACTTCACCAACCACTGCTGCGATGTTTGAATCATAAATCGGGAAGAATTTCGGATTGATGAAATGCAGGAGTTTTGACATACCAACGATCGAGCCGTTTGTCACTTTTTTCAGTAAGAAAAGAGACTTTTCTTCTTTTCCCTTCTCGCTCGCACAACCGTCTTTGCCGAGCATTTCATCGAAGTGTTTTTCAGACCACTTCTGCACTTCAGAAAGTTTCGCTCTCAACTCAACAAAATCTTCCTGACTGAGGGGCTTACCCTCATTAAAACACAAAGCTCTGGGCATCCAACCATAGATCATATAGACACCCAACATCAATTCATTAAATGTAATATTCTCAACTTCAGAAAAATATTTCACAAAGAACGGATACGACAGAAAATACGATCGAGTCAACATTTGTCGACCATCCAACATTTTTCCAAGATAGTCTTCCATATCCTGCAAAAAGTCACCTTTTGTTATCTTTCGCACCTCTGCTTTCAGCAAACCAGCCTCGAAATCATACACTTTACACATCATCTTCATACCGCACAATCAGATCAAACCAAAGAAAACATATATACCCAACACAATTCTACTTTTTGTTTGGAATTTCCCCTCTCCAGTAAAACACATGCAGAAAATCCTCCGTCCGGTGAGGAACGGAGGATTCTCAAAGTTTTGAAGCCTCCGCCGACCTTCCGAAAGGACGGCGGGAAGCGTTCAGGCCCTCTTGGGATTAGAAGGCGTAGGTGGCGTTGACCTTGACGCCCGCATTGCTGCGGTCGTCCGTACCGAAGCCATACTTGGCGGCAACGCCGAAGGTGAAGTCACCGTATTCGGCGGAGATGCCGAGCGTCGTGTTGTACGTATTGTTCAACACGTCGAGCGTGTCGCCGTTCAGCGGATGAACTTCCGTGTCGCCGATCTGCGGAACAACCGTGAAGTCCAACGTCGGGACAAACTTCATGCCGGCGGCTTCGAACTTGCCGTTGAAGGCAACGCCCACAGGCATTTCGAGAACGTCGAGCGATTCGCCGTCCATTTCACGATAGTCGTCCACGTCGATCTGGGCATAACGGATGCCGGCGTGCGGAACGATTTCAAAGGCGTTCGATTCGTAGGCCTTCCAGTCGGCACGCAGACCCACCGAAATGACGGACGAGTCGATCGATTCGGCGACGGAAGCACCGGCAACCGAGCCCTTGATGTCGTTGTCAAGCGACAGATAGGTGATGTCGGCCGAAACGATCATCTTTTCCGTGATGTCCTTTGAAGCGTAGATCGAAAGACCCCAGAAGTCGGCGTCGTTGCCGTAGTCGCCGATGAAGTCGCCCTTGGCGTCGACGTCGGACGTACCGATCGTCAGCGCGGCACCGATCTTGCCGCCGCAGGCAGCCGTGTAGTCGTAACCGAGCACACCGCCGTAGACGTCGGCTTCATAGCCGTAGCCGTTGCCGTACATGTCGCCCGCTTCGTTGGCCGAGTAGAAGACGTCGGCCCAGACGCCGTTCGTCTTGCCGACCGTACGGTCGATATTGTGAGCACCAATCGTGTTCCAAACCTGTTCGGCCGCGTCATAAGCGGCGTTGTAGGTGCCGGCCACGGCGGGGAGGGCCATGTATTCGTCGAGGGCTTCGGCGCCAACATTGGAAAGACCGCCCGTCGTTTCGTCGCGATAGGTCGTGCCGATCGCGTTTACGACACCGAGCGATTCGGAACCCGCAGTGAGAACGGATTCGGCGAACGCATTGACTTCGGCAGAGACATTGTTCTGCTTTTCAAAGGCGACATTGAGGAACGTGTCGGCGGCATTTTCTTCCGTACCCTTGGCAACCGTATAACCGAGCCAAGCATTCGTATCACCGGCCTTAAGCACGTCGTTCACAAGACTGATGTCGTTAACCTCACCGCCTTCAACCAACGTGAAGGAACCGACTCGATCAGCTCCCTTGAGAAGGATCGTGCTGTTCTCGTTGACATGCAACTTATCGGCGACAAAGATCGCCTGGCCGTCCGCGAAAGCCGAGACGTCAATCACCGTGACGGAGCTGGCACCCAAACCGATATCGCCAAATTCCTTGCCGTCCTCGACAGCGTTGCCGATAAACAGTTTGCCCTTTTCGCGATCAACGGCAACCGTATCGTCCACGTAAAGACCGGAGTTCGTCGCGGCGTCATACTTGTCGCCGGCAACCGCCTTCAGAAGATTGCGGCCGTTCGCGTTCGTCGTAGCGATGGAATCAGCCTCAGTCACAGTAACCTTAGCGGCAATCTGGGCATCAAGCTGTTCGTCAGCAAGCGTCGCGACACCTTCCGTGGTGTCGGCGGCAAGACGATCACCGATCACGAGCGTGGCACCCTGTTCGAGATTGGTTTCAATCTCGAGACGCTGCACGTTAAGCGTTGCTTCCTGATGGATCGTAAAGACGTCTTGTGCCGCAGCACCGTCCGCCTGCGAAAGCTTGGCAAGCTTCAGGCTACCGAAACGATCGATTTCACCGGAGGTCACGACCGCGTTCGTCGCTTCAAACTGACCAGAGACAAAGAGTTCCTTTGCTTCAAGCGTTTCAGCATTCACCACGCCCTTGGAGGTTTCGTCCCAACCAAGGGTAACTTCACCATCGGAAGTAATAGTCTTGACGGAGTCAACGCCCGTGATCACATTGCCGCCGAGACCGGCGAAGACAAATTCCTTGCCAGCCGCATGGTTGAGATCAACAACTTCCGTACCGGCATCCACCTTCAGCGCGCCGACGGCGACGTCATCGGTAACGCTGAGCGTCGTGGTCTTGGTGTCTTTATTGAAGGCGCCTTCTCCGGCCCCCACTTCCGTCGCGTACGTGTTGTAGCCGAGAGCGGCGTCAAACGTCACGTCGCCCTGGAAGGCCACGTTCGTAAAGACGATGTCGGGAGCCGCATCTTTCCAGTTGCCTTCAAGCCCCTGAAGGAACTTCTTGAAGTCCTCCTGCGTCATGGAGACGTTGTCGGAGAGAAGGAGACCGGCGCCATCCGTAAAGACGATCTTGTCGGCCCCTTCGGCGAGCGTGTAGGTCGTCGTACCGTCCTCCCCTTCCGTCGCCTCGAAGATCTGGCTCTGAGATGCGTTCAACTCGCCGTCGACCGTAAGGGCATTGTCAGCCAGTTCAAACTTGGCGTCACTGCCGAGGATGAGATCACCAGCGACGTAAACGCCCTGAACCGAGTCGCTGCCAACCGTCTGAGACGCATACGCGCCCTTGGCCGAAAGCGTGCCGTTTACAATGAGGGAACCGTTGTCTTCAACGTAAACCAGGGCGTTGTTTTGAGTCTTCGTTCCATCCGAAAGCGTGAGGTCACCCACAGTAAGCGCCCCGGCCTCAACGGTCACCGTCCCCTTCTTCGCAACGGTCAGCGTGTCGTAGGAGTAGTCACCCGATTCGATCGTGAAGCTACCCTCGACGGAAGCGGTACCCACCTTCAGATTGCGCGTAAAGTTCTGACCGCCCACCTGCAGAGCGCCGCCATCAAGCGTCCATTCAGAACCCTTGATGAGAAGCGTATCGTGAGATTTGTCCTTAGTGCCACCAGAGTTGAGCTGTTTGACGTTGAAGATACCGTCTTCCTTGACGACAACCTTCTCGAAGATGTTGTCGGAGGCCGCTTCACCATTAGCATCCTCATAGGACTGCCAAATCGAAGCCGTGAGCTTGCTGTTTTCGATGACGGCTTCCGAAATAGTCGAACCGTAACCGTCCGTCAACTCAAGATCAGCGCCGGCCTTGACATTGATCGTGAGGTCGCCGGAATCGTTGTTGAGGTCGAGATCACCCTTGAAGCCGTTAACGTTGATGACAGTGCCCGTCACACCCGTACCGATGTGCACTTCACCAACAACCTTGGAACCAGCTTCAAAGTTCAGGGTGTTGTCAGCAGTAGCCGTGCCAGTCGTCTTGACTTCAATGGCGGAGGCACCGTCGGCCGCTTCGATCGTGCCGTAGTTCGTGAAGACGTTGTTGCTCGAATCCTGGATGAGCACACCGTGACCGAAGCGCAGCGTTCCTTCGTTGCCTTCCTTGGTAGGCGTGGCGACGCTGATGAGGCCGGCATTGACGGCCGTCGAACCCGAGACTCCGCCGAGTTCCATGCCGGCGCCGGTCTCAACAACTGAAATCGTGCCCTTGTTGACGATCTTCGAAGCGTTGGCTCCGCTTTCTTCGGTTCCCACGGTCATGCCGTAGGCATTCTTCGCCACGATCACCCCTGCGTTGGTCGCGGTGGCGCCGTTGCCGGCCCAGATGCCCTTGTTCTGGTACGAAACGCCGTTCTTGCCGGACGTAACGTAAATCGTCCCCGCGTTCGTCAGATTGCCGTCGGCACCCGATACGCCAAGACCGGTGGCCTGAGCGGCTTTGCTATCACCGGACACCCAAAGCTTTCCTTCGAAAGTCTCCTTGCCATTCGTCGAAAGGAAAGTGCCAGCCGCAGTCTGCTCGCCTTCGGGCGCCCAGACGAATTTGTTTTCAGGCTTGACGGTATCCCACGTAGCATCGGTCACGGATTCAAGACCTTCGGGAGCATCCTTCCACTGCGTATCAGCAGCCACGGCGCCGCCCGCGACCATCGCGGCGACGGCGGCGGCAATCACGGTCTTCGTCCCCTTGGCCTGCACGCTGGACGTGACTTCGTTCACGACCATGAGCGCACCGCGGGCCTTGTTGAAGACAACCTTGAAACTCTTGTTCATCGAATTTTCTCCAAAAAAAGACAACGTTGCTTTTTCTTGTAAGAGCGTAAAACTCCATAATCCCGTCCTTGAGAACGGAATCAACGCCATCCTAACAATGACCGCAAGCACATAAAATAAGTCTTCAGGGGGGGGGGTAACCCTAATATTGATACACATTCGATGCAACTTTCCCGTTTAACCCGCGCCCCCTCAAGGCATTGCCCCCTCCGCTCCAGAAATACCCCTGCAATCTAAGTTTTGTTGCCAAAAGGGCACAGTTAACAAAAACGTCATAAACCCTGTGACGCAAGCTTTCTTCAAGCGAAGATTCCCGCCTCACAAAAACCTGTGAAAATTCACCCCCGCCGTCCTCCACCCCCAGTATGTCGCCGCGGGGAGCAACGCGTACGCCCACGCGGGATACACGCAGGGGACGAGAAACCCGAAGATGGGCAGAAAGAAGAGTACCGGTCCCGCCGCCAATCCCCAGGCAAACAAGACGGGATTCGGCGCCTTCATGCGGGCGCTGCGGATCCGTCGTTCGCTTCGGGCGTCCCAGAGAAGAAAAAGCCCCGCGGGCAACCACCAGACCGACGTCGCGACCAGGTGCCCCCACCGAAACGCAAAGACGCGCAGAATCGCCTCGAGCGCCGCGTAAAAGGGCGTGGCCTTTCCCACCTGCCACGCGCCGTTGAGGCTGTACCAATAGGTTTGTTCGTTCCAGCCGTAGAGAAGCCGAAAGGGAAAGAGTAGCCAGGAGAAGAAGTCGCCCAACCCGTCGGTCACGATCCTTGCCGCCTCCCCTTCCCAACTTCCGAAGGCGTGCTGCAGCGCCGCCCCTTCGAGGACCGCGATCTGCATCCAGCGCCCGGGATCCGTGAAAAACGGCAGAAGCGACAGCGTCACCAACCACAAGGTCAAAAGCAAAAAGAACCGCTGCACGCCCGTCATGAGAGCTCCTTTACGGGTTCGAGCTTCACGCCCTCGTCCGTGTCAATCAGAATGGGAATGCGTCCCTTGTAGAGCTTTCCGCCCGAAAGCGACGCGAAGAATTCGAGGTTCGGCAGACGCCCGAGCCAGTCCCGCGGCACAATGTCGTCCCGCATCCCCGACATACGTTTTGTGACGGATGCTGAAAAGTTGGGTTTCACGTGCGCGGCCGCGCCCGTCGTGACACCCACTTCGGTTTGCCAAAGGGTTGTCTTCCCGAAGGTTTCTGCCACGAACTCCTGCGTCGCGCGGTCCTTCGTTCGAAGAGCAATGAGATTGTTGAGGTTCCCCAGGGCCATGCGCGCCTTCGCTTCGGACCCGAGACGATCGGTGAGGTCGGGAATCGTCTGCATCGCGACCGTCACGTGCACGCCCGCCTCCATCCCCTTGTTCAAGAGTTCGATCAAGGGCTCGTTGATCACGTTGAAGACCTCGTCCACAAAGAGCGAAATCCGCCCCACCGACGCCCCCGAGCGCTCCTCGTTGTAGCGGGCGCCCGCCAAGGCCGTGAGGTCAGCCAAGAGAATGCTCCCGAGTGCCGACGCCACCGTCGAATCAGGCAACGCGTCGAGTCCCACGTAAAAGACCCCGCCCGCCCCGATGATTCCCTCAAGCGTCTCTACGTCTCTGGGGTCGTCGGGATCTTCGCGGTCGGGCGAGAGGCTTTTGGCGAGACTTCCCGCAGTGAGCATCGCGAGGACCGGCATCAGGGAGGCCGTGATCTTCGCGTAGTGTTCGCGGTCGTGACGGTAGGTATCGATGAGTCGATTGAGGACCGGTTCCGGATGTTTGGGCTTTACCGTCTCCTCCCAAAAGAGCGCTTTGGCGGAGAGCTCGAGATTGCGCTCGCCCCGCCGAAAGCCCTGCTCCTCGACTTCGTCCAATTTCGCGCGCACGCGCGCGGGCCAGTCTTCGGGCCCGAAGTCCGTCAAATGCTTCGTGAGACATTCGTCGAGGAGCGCGTCGATCCCCGACTCGATCGTGTCGGCGAGCCGACGAAGAGAAGGACGACGGTCTACGAAGAGCAGTCCCTCCACCACCACGAGCACGGCCTGCCAGGCAAAGGACGAGAAGGCCCCCGAGGTGTCGGCGGGCATGACGGCCTTGACGCGGGTTGCCAATTCCGTGGCTCGGGCGAAACTGCCGAAAGGGTCGAACCGAATCCCGCGGTCGGGAAAGGCCGGATGAAATTCGCGGGGCTTGGCGCGGCCCGCCGCGCGGCAGGCGGCGAAAACGGCGTTCCTAAGACGTTTGGAGGATTTCGGATCGATCACGACGACCGGATCCCCGCGAAGAATCGCCTGACGAACGAGATTCGTCAACATCACGCCTTTCCCCGCCTGCGTCGTTCCCACGATCGCGGTTCCGCCCCCGAGAGAGGACAAAGGCCGAAAGAGATCCCCTTCGTCGTCCCCCACGCCGTGGAGGACGGGCGAGCCGGTGTCGCCGGGCCCGAGCCCCTTTTCGCGCACGCCCACGAGTTTCTTCACGAATGGAGAAACAAAGAGCGTCTCGGGTGCGACCGTCGAGAGTTCAAAGAGGCGCTGCGCATGGACGGGCGTCCACAAGAAACCGAGCCCGAGCCACAACTCCTTCACGGGCGCGCCCGCTCCCGCGGCAAAAAGCGCGTCCTCGCCCGAGAGAACGCCGCGCAACCGCGAGAGCGCCGCGTCTTCGCGCGAAACGCCCGCCGAGCCCTTCTCTTCCCTTTGCTTTCCAACGCCTCCCGCGCGCCTCTGCATATGCCGCATCCGAATCACCAGGTCGCCCCAGCCCATGAAGGCGGGGGCCTTGCCCGAGAGCTTCGCGCGGCGGCGCAACAACAGCACGACGTCGAGCAACCGCACGCACCCGAAGGCCCCGATGCAGAACCCCAGGGGCGCCGCCCAGGCCCCTTCGGCGCCCCAGGCATAGAAGGCCGCCAACGGAAACGCGGCCACGACGACACTCCCCTCCCAGGCGGGACGCCAGAGCGCCAAGGCCCGTCCGTCGGGGTCGTTCGTGGCGTCCGAGCGCCCGAAGGGATTCGTTCTGGGACGAAAGAGATCCCGTCCCCAGGCGAGAAAGGCGCGCTTTTCCTCCCGGGTGAAGGCACCGAAGGATGGTTCCCCCGCGGCACCCGGCAGATTTTCCGTCTCCGCCCCGAGCCGACTTTCCGAAACGGCTTCGGAACCCGATGCGAAATTCTTCCGTTCTTGACCCTCGTCGCTCCCGTTGACCGAACCCGCTTCCCTTTCCGGATCCGCCGGCCCGTACTCGTCATTGCCGCCCGACGGCCGGGCGTTTTCCCGTCTCATCTTGTCTTCTCCTTTCTTTCCTGTTTCGTTTCCCGGCGGGACGTGTTCCCAACCTCGACTACCCCCGGCCAACCCCGACGACCCAACCGATTCCCTGCCGAAGCGTTCGCCAACGGCCTCGTTCCCGTCGACCCCCGAGGCTTTCAATCGTTGTCCCGCCCCGGAACGTATTCCCCGCGAACGGGCACGTACCGCCCTCGTCCGGCAAAACCCGCCGCCGCGGGCGGCCAGGGGGCGTCCTCTTCCCGCCCGTCGGCGTAGCGAAGCACCGGCCGCACGAAATGTGCGGCGATCAGTACGCCTTCCTCCGCGTACGGAGCGGCCGCCTCCCGCTCGAGACGCTCCGTCCAGAAGTTCCGTACGCCCCGGTCGCGCAGCGCCCGATCCATGCGGTCTTCGGGGCCCTCGGCTTCGTTCGCTTCGGGATCCACGGCGTCCGAAGCGCCGTAGAGCGCTCCCGTCGGCTCTCTCTTTTCCTCTTCGGCTTCTGAGCCCCTCGGCACGACCCCCAAGGGGAAGGCGCCGAACCGTCCGTCTTCAAGACAGTCGATCTCTTGGGCGGCGAGCGCGTCACGCCGCCAGAAGAGTTGTCCCGGCCGGTTTTGAAGGAGCGCCCCCTTGTCCGTGAGCCAGCGAAGAAGGACCGAAGTCGACGGACGTCTCAGGAGCCGCAACGGCACGAAGACCCCGAAGGCCGAGGCGTTTCGGGCGGGGTCGCCCCGATTGATGTCCGCAAAGGCCGCTTCAAGCGCTTCGGCCAGCATCGAGGGTTCGCGCAATCTTTCGTTTACCGCCCAGGCGAATCGTCCGGGGAGCACGCTTCGGGCTTCGTCTTCGAGCTCTTCGATTTCCTCCTTGTGGCGGTCTTCCGCAAGAAGCCGCCCGAGGGGTTCGTCAAAGAAGATTTCGGAAGCTTCCGCCGCGCGCATGCGGGCGGCTTCGAGAAAGCGTTTCCCTTCCCGAAGGAGCACGGCCTCGGCGAGTTTTCCCGAAACCTTGTCGGTGAGACCGCCTTTTCTTCGGTCGGGCAAAGCGGGCACGCGGATGAGAAAGAGCGCGCCCGCGTCCCCGCGGGTTTCGATCACGCCGCTTTGCGAGAGCACCCGAAGCCAGTCGTTCAGGTCCTGCGGCATGCCTTCCCTCGAGGCGGGCGCCCCCGGGAGGGCGGCGATGCCTTCCGTGAGAATCTTTGCGGGGGCGTCGGGCCAGAGCAAAAAGACGCCTTCGACGCCGTGCAGCAATACGCCGTCCGAGTGCGGCCCGCAAAAGAGCCACGCCCCTTCGCGCACGGCCTCAAGCCACGTCTCCGCCACCCAGTGCGAAAGCGCCGCCCGAACGCCCGCGAAGGGATCGTCCGCGAGCCCCTCCGACATTTCGTCCCGCCGCTTCCAGAGGACTTCGAAGACGGCGTCGCGTACGAGCCGTTCGAGAAACTTCGCTTCGTCGGAGCGCCGGACCTTTCCCCGACACCGCCCCTCGAAGAGTTCCGCAAAGAAGGGATCTTCCGTGAGCCACCTTCTCGTTCGATCGGGAACCCAGCGAAGAAAACCCGCGTCAAGCCCCGTCGTCGCCGTGCGGCATCTGCGCACGGTAAAGAGTACGTCCTTCGCCTTCCCCGCTCCGTCCGAGGAAGCGGCTTCCGAGCCTCCGCAGGCGGCGAGCGCAAAGCTGAGAAGCGCCTCGTCCCGACGCCAACGCCTACCGTCCGCCTCGACCGTGAGGTCCGCGAGACGGTTTTCGCCGTAGGCGAGCGCCGAGAGAAAGACGATCGTCTTCCAGCGCTCCCGATGCCGTCTTCTCGCGACGGGATCCAACGTCAACCCGAAGACCCGAGCGTCCAGCCGCCTGAGGGCCGCAAGTGCCGACTCGAGTCCGAAGAGAAAAAGCCCGCCCTGCTTGCCAAACGCCTCGTCCCGAAGGTCGGGGAGGTCCTCGACGAAGGCGGCCCAGGCGAGAAGCGCGGGGAGAAAATGCGCTTCAAAGAGCGCCCGATCGGCCGAAGCGAGAAGGATGCGCTGCAGCGTCTCCCGGCGCCTCGCCAGGATCTCCACCGGATCGACGGGCGCCCAGACGGGGCGGCCTTCGTCGTCGAGCAGATCCGAAGTCTCCGGGACGCCGTCGACTGCCGTTCTTGCCGCCCCGCCGACGGGTTCCGAGAGCCCGAACGCAAGACGCTCAGGCGTGCGCCAACAGGCGACGAGGTCCGTGCCGAGCGCCTGGCGCACGGCCGATTTTCTTGCGGCGTAGAGTTCGGGTACCGTCATGAGCGAAGGAAGGTTTCGGAGCCCGTCGGGACCCCATAGAGAGACAAGGCGGCTCGGCGTGCGGGACGCGAAACGGGAAGACTTTCGAAAGCGGGCTTACACCCTCAAACCCGAAGCTTTCGAAAACCGGCCCGTCCGACCGACGCCTCCCCAACGAGAAACGTTCCCCTTCGGGAAGAAAAGAAAGAAGAGAGGAAAAAGAAAGAGGACCGCGGGCCTCCCCTTCTCTCCCGAAGGAGAGAAGAAGGAGAGCCCTGCGGACCGACGAACGAAGTACACGCTTCTCACGGAACCGCAACGGTTCGCGGGAAGGATCGTCAGTTGCGCGCCGCCTGCAGGAGGCGCTTCATCAACTTGACGATCCCCGCGGGAACGCCCCGGACGTCTCGAATGCGCTCGCAGTGGCGCCCCCAGAGGTCCGCGGCGTTGCTCCCGACGAGGAGGACGCCGAGTTCGATCCCGGCCGCCTCGACGTCTTCGGGAACGCTCCGTAGGTTCTCGCGCTCAAAATGCCCGTCCGTCAAAAGGATCAGGATTTTGCGCGCCTCGGGCCGTTCGAGGAGCCTCTGCGCGGTTGAGAGAAGCGCCGCCACGACGGGCGTGCCGCCGCAACTCTCGCGCGCGCCGGTTCGCTTCGCAAACGCTTCGACCGATTCGCCGAAGGTCGTGATGACCTCGGCGGTGTAGCCGGCGTCTCCCGGAAAGAGCGCCGTCTCGAGCGCGACGTTCGGGACCTTCTCCAAAACCGACGCGAGACGGTAGCCCGAGGCCTTCACGAGTGCGAAGTCCTCTTCCGAGAGCGATCCCGAACTGTCGAGCAGAATCGAGACCGCCGCCTCCACGCCCTGCGCGTCCTCCCAGACCGAAAAGACCCGGGCGTCGCCCACGGCGAGACGGTCGAGCTCCATGTCGTCGACGTCCCAGCCCGTCTCAGTCAAACCGACGGGCAAGGGAACGCGCCGAAGAAGCAGGTCCTCGAGCGCGCCGTTCAGCCGCGTGAGACGCGAGAGCGTCTTTTTGAAGAGCATCTCGACGTCGGGACGGCGGCGCGCGGGCGCGGTCTCGCCCCCGGCGGGAACGATCCGCGTGTCGGCGGGCCAGAGCGCACGCTCGAGCCGGTCCATCCGCATCCACGATTCCGCCCGGAAGGCGGGACCGTCTTCGTAGGTCACGCGGTTTTCACCCTTTCGGGCAAGCCCCGTCGAGGCGTCCGCCTTGGCGTGCCCCGACCCCGCGAAGGCGGGGCGGCCCGATCCCTCGAGAATCGAGAGGATGCGGTCGCGCCGAACGGCGTCGGACTCGTCGCGCTTTTCCTCGTACCCCCAGGCCTCTCCGAAGAGAGAGGGCTGAAAGGGCGCCGGAGAAAGGGCGTCAGCCTTTTCGTCGGAAGCGACTTTGCCGTCGTCCGCGCCCTTTTGCGGGGGCACGAGCGTTTCGGCAAAGTTTCCGAGAAGCTCCGCGAGACGAAGGGCGAGCGACACGGCGTCCCCGGTCGAAGAGAGCGGCCAGGCCGAGAAGACGAGACGGTCGAGCCGAAGCTTTTCGTCTTCGGTGAAGATTCGCCCCATCTCGCGCTCGAGCCATTGAAGGTCCCGCGAGACGACGGTCAAGCCCAGCTCGCGCTCCCAGAGGCGCGCGAGGTAGTAGAGCTTCACGACGTCGTACGCGGGCCTTCCCGGCACGTCTTCTACGAATCGGCTCATCCCGGCGCCTTGGAGCGCCAGGTAGAGGGCTTCGCGAAGAATCCCGTAGCCCGCGTACGCGGCGCTCGTCAACGCGTCCACCCGAACGTCCTCGAAAAGGTTCGCCCACTCGAAGACGCAGGCGGGGGCATTCTTCACCGCCGCTCCGCGAAGGAGCGAAAAGTCCGAATGCACGACGTGCCCGCGCTCGTGAAGGCCGTGACCGTACACGAACACGGGAGCGAGCGGATTGCCGAAGTCGATCGGTCCCAGCCAGACGGTCTTCCCGTCGGTGGCGGGACGGGCCGTAAACCGCACCGATAGCCCCTCCTTTCGGCACGCGGCCGAAAGAACGAGGGGCGCGGCCTGCCGGAGAACGAAGCCCTTGGCGGCCTCCGTCTTGAAGACGCCTCGTGCGGCTTCGGCACCCGAAGCGCAGTCGTTTTTGCCGATGCGGTTGAGAACGGTCACGTCGACCGCGTTTTTGCGCCGGGCTGCGCCGGCTCGTTTGGTGCCCGTGAGGGCGCGGAATCGACTCATTTTGTCTCTCCGTCAAAAAAAAGAAAGGGACCCAGCGGAGGACCGCGCCGACATTCGGCGCGGGGGATCTCCGCAAAGTCCCTTGGGGTTTCACACTTGGCTTTTTCGGACCCGTGGGTCCGGTCCGGAAGCGCGCGGGCCGCATGAAAACGGACCCGCGCGGCGCTTATGGAGGCTTCATGACGTTTCTCCTTTGCCTTCGCTTTTCAGGCGAAGGCCGGCGGTTCGACGTCGCGACGGTTCACGCGTTTGCGCGCCTCGTCGATGAAGTTTCCGAGCGTGGTGACGAAAAGCGTCTCCACGGCCTCGCGCTCCACGGCGCCCAGGGCTTCCGAAAAAGCCAGGCGCACGGCGCTCCGGATCGGATCGTTCATCTTCACGGCTTCGCCGAGCAGGAAGGAACAGAGAATGTCCCGAACCCGGCGAAGCACCCGATGACTCACCGCCACCGAGGCGTTCTCGAAGGCCATGCTGCTCTTCTTCGCGGCGGCGCGGCTGTCCGCACCGACGCGTGCGAGCCGCACGCAGAGGTCCGAGAGCACTTCGGGGGGAAGCGCCTCCTTCCAGTCGCGGCGAAGCGTCGCGACGAGAAGAGCGGTCTCCTCGTACTCGTTCAAGCCCTCCATGCGGAGGTGCCAGAAACGGTCCACCGTCGAGCGGTCCTGCAGCCTGCGGCCGAGGAACCCCTCGTCGGCGGCTTCGCTCGAAGCCCCGCGCGTGTTGTCGGTGATGATCACGCGCGCTTCCGGATGGCGCGGCAGGACCCGGCCCACCTGATCAAGTTCGAGCGGCAGTCCCTCGAGGATGTCGTTGCACGACACCCAGAGTTCGGGACCGGCGCAGGAGAACTCGTTGATGAGCAAAATCCAGCCGTAACGCCAACAGAGCGCGGCGGGACCGTCGACCCAGCGCATCCCCTTTTCATCCATAACCCAGCGGCCGATCAGCTCGCGCCGATCCATGCGGGGTCGTGCCATGACGGAAACGACGGGCATGCCGAGACGCGCGCAGAATTGACACGCCGTGCTCGATTTGCCCGCGCCCGTCGGGCCCGAGATGTAGAGGGGTTCGGCTTCGGCAAATCTCCACCAGAGGGAGAGCTGTCCGAAGACGTCGTGAGAGAAAAAGTGTGAAGGATTGACGGAGGGAATGCGGTGTCTTTCGACATCGCTTCGTTCGTCGAATGAGTAGCCTCGGCAAGGGGGATACGGAGTCAGATGTGCGCCGAATTCACTTGCCGGCACAAGGCGGCTTTGAAGCATGGTGGTTTTCCTTTGAAAAAGATAAAAAGAAAACCTCGGGGACGCACGTCCCCTTGAAGCCGCTTTGAGCCTGTGGGACAGCGCCCACGAGGCAGCTAATAGACAAGAACTTCTTCCGCCTTGAACGCGTCCGACGGACGAGTCGCGGGAGAAAGAAGCCGTTGTGGAAGGTGGAAATCCGTTTCGGGCGAGGAGCCCGGTTTTTTAGAACGTGCGCCGATTTCCTTTGCGTCCGTTCGCCGTAAAAGCGAAATCCATTCTGCCTGAAGTTTCGGGAAAACGGTGCAAAGGGTTTTCCCTGAGAATAGATTCGATTCCTCCGCTTCGAGTCCGCCCCCAAAAAGCGGCGAGGGGCGCCCCCGAAGGAGACGCCCCTCTTGGGCTCGAATCGACTATGTCTAGCCGCCGAGCTTAATGGCCGTCGAAATCAGCACGACGAGCGCAGCGATCGGCACTATCACCCGAACGCGGACACAAATTTTGCGCCCGAAGCGTGCTATGATTTCTACGGAGATCGGCGAGACTTTACGTATGTGCATCGCCATCCTCCTTAGTAATAAGCAAAGGCCCTTACCGTAGCCGCGGTTGGGGCCTTTTGCATGTTGGCAGAGGCACCATTGCACACTGCCATGGCGACAATCGCCGCCAATTCCGTACGGTCCGCAACACAAAAAACGACAAGGAGGAGGCGTGTTTCCTTTCGGACTGCCGTTCCGATTCGATGATTTTAGCGAATCACCCGCGAAACATGTGTTCTCCGAATAAAGATCAGCAAAAAAATCTATTACCCTTACACCGAAAATATTTACAAAACGCGTCATAGAAAGTTCTCAACACCAGTTCCCACAATACTTCGAAAAGATCGGGACTTTCCGGCATCATTTTCCACCTCTCGCACCCACTCCAACCCCTAACGACACCACATGTCGCAGAACAGAAAACAAGCACCAAATCGCCCGCTTCAGATGCCTCTTTCCGACTGGTTTGCAGCTTCGATCAAAGTGCCTTTATATTCCGACGGATAAAACCTTATCGCTCCAAACCACGTTTCACATTTTCTTCTTTCATCCTTCCTTTTCTCCTTTCACGCCCTTAATCACTCAAATCATTACGGTCATCCCCGTCACACAAATCACCGGAATACGGGAACACAATTTTCTACGAGGCGTGCTATGATCTCTACGGAGATTGGCGAGTTGTTTCGATTTCTCATCGCCATCCTCCTCCGAAAAAAGCTTAAAGCCCTTGTCGTTGGCGCGACTCGGGCTTTTTGCTTGTCGGCGGAGACGTCATTGCCCATCGACGTGACGACCGTCGTCGTCCGTTCTGGATCGACGGCGGCGCCGCTCAAACGACCGGACTCTTTCGTCGCCTCCCCTTTCCTTTCACTCTTGAAGGGATTCCCCGGTCCCGCCCGTCCTTGCGTCCGCGCCTTTCTTCAGCTTCGGAAGCCCGCTTCCTTTTCTCCGGGCACAAAAAATCCGCGCCGCCCCAAAGAAGGACAACGCGGATTTCTCTCAAATAAAGAGCCCGATCGGGATTATTCCTCGAACGTTCCCTTCACGATGATTTCGCCTTCGCGCATCATCTGACGGCCGTTCGCGAAGACGTGAACGAGCTTGAGGTCTTCGTCGAAGAGGTTGAGGTCGGCCGAGCCGCCCGCCTTGACGAAGCCCTTGCCCGGGAGCTGCAGGGCCTTCGCGACGTTCGCCGTGACGACCGAAAGAGCCGTCGTCATCGGGACGTTCATTTCCTGAACGAGGCGCTTCACTTCCTTCAGGTTGCAGGCGACGCCGCCGACGCCCAGGCCCACCATTTCGCCCTTCTCGTTGAAGCGAGGAACCGAGCCGTGACCGTCGGAGCTCATCGTAACGTGGTCGAGCGGAACGCCCGCGTCGAGCACGGCCTTGACGCCCGCGGCCGGAGTGCCGACGGCGCAGGAGCCGCCCGTCGTGATGTCGACGTAGCCGCCCGCGAGACCGAACTCGATCGCCCCCTTAAAGACGTCGGGGTGGCGCGCGCAGTGCGTCGGACGGATGTGCTGAATGGGCATGCCGCGCTTGACGCAGTCAAGGAACATGTCGAAGGGGCCGACGATGTTGCCGAGGTGAATGTGCAGAACGCCGAGCTTGCCCGCGACCATCGCGCCCACGCGGATCTGCGTCAAAAGACGCATGACCTCGTCTTCGGTCGGGAAGCTCGAGCGGTGGTCGCCCATGGCGATCTTCACGCCCAGGACTTCGGGGACGAAGTAGAGATCGTCGCGCACGCAGCTCGTGAGCGTGGTCGGGGGATAGGCGTAGTTGCTCGTGTACATCCAGGCGGAGACGCCTTCGGCCTGCAGAGCGCGGACCTTGCCGAGAAGATTCGGGATCGAGCGGCTCGTGCCGTCGGTGCCCGAGACGCCTACGACGCTCGTGGTGCCGCAGGCGACGAGTTCGGAGAGAACGAGTTCGGGCGTGCGGGTCTTGGGGCCGCCTTCACCGCCGCCCCCGGTGACGTGGATGTGCTGATCAATGAAGCCCGGCGTCATGACGAGGCCCTTGGCGTCGATCGTTTCGAGGTCGGGGAGCTGGGCGGAGAGGTCCTTGCCGACCGCCACGACCTTGTCGTTCACGGTGAGGACGTCGACGACGCCGAGGTCTTCCGGCGCAAAGACGTGCGCACCCTTGATGAGATATGCCATTTTTGAATCTCCTTACGTGAGAATCACAGGAAAATCTGCGCCGCGACGACGTTCACGATCATGCCGAAAATCATGACCGGAATCGTACGGCGGATGAGTTCGATCGGGGTGAGGCCCGCGATGCCCGAGACGGCGATGATGACGCCCGAGATCGGGCTCATCGGACGGGCGAGACTCGCCGCCAACTGCACGGGGATGACGAGCGCCATCGTGTTGTAGCCCACGCTCGCGGCCGCTTCCGGAAGAAGGGGCGAGAAGGCGAAGAAGGCGGAGTTGCCCGACCCCGTCACGATCGTCGCGATCGTCATGATGGCCATCATGACGAAGAGCATGAGGTAGAGACCCACGTCCTGCTGCGCGGCCGCCATCTGGATCATGGTCGAGATGCCGCCGATCTTCGTGAGACCGAGAGCGAAGAGTTCGGCGCAGATGATGAGGGAGACGGTCGAGGTGAAAACCTTCCCCATCCCTTCGAAGAAGGCCCCGAAGTCCTTGCAGACGTCCTTCAGAGCGCGGCGGCTCACGAGGTCCACGACGAAGGCGACGAGGATCGAGACGATGATCGCGGTGACGAGATTGAGCTTGATCCCGTTGTAGACCATCGGCGAGAAGATGATGAGGAGGAAGAGCGGCAGGATCGGAAGGATCGCGTAGAAGGCGGGACCCGCACCGGCGAAGGCGTCTTCGGTCTTGCCGGAGACGGCGCCCGCATCGTCGGAAATGCCCTTGGCGGCTTCGCGGCGGTCGAACCAGCGCTGCACGAGGGCGTGGCCGACGGCAACCGCGATGATGATGCAGATCGCTACCGGAATCTGGCCCGTCACGAAGTAGGTGACGACGTCGGTGCCGACGAGGTCGGCGGCGCGCATGGCGTTCGAGGAGCTCGGACCCAGGTCAAGACAGCAGGTCGAACCGATCACCGCGGCCGCGGCGGCGCGGCGCACGCCGAGCTGCACGAGAAGCGGATAGACGGAAGCCATGAGCAGGAGTCCGAGACCCACGGCGGAATTGATGAAGAGCGCCATGCACTGGCCCACGACATAGGTGAGGCCGAGGAGCACGTACGGCGAATGGATCGCCGAGAGCGGACGCACGCAGAGCTTCACGAGCGCCTTGGAGGCGCCGATCTTGTTCATGTAGTAACTGAAGCCGCCGATCGCCATGATGTTGAGACCGAGCCCGCCGATGCGGCTCTTCGTCAGGTCGGTGACGGCCTGCGCGAGGTCGAAGCCGAGGAAGTTCGTGGCGGTCTTGGCCGACACGGGCGCGTTGCCCATATAGGCGCCGATCAGAAGCAGGACGAGCCCGAGCACCAGAAGGATAACGGGCGGATAGTAGTTTTTGATGACGAAGTACGCAAGCAGCACGACGGCCAAGAGCGTACAAATGACTCCGAACATTTGAAAATCTCCGGTCAGGTTGTATCGGGGAACTTCGGCCCGGGCGGTCTGCGCCTTCCTAAAGCCGAGCCTGCATGTTAGTGTCCGTCGCGGGAGTCCGCCATCGGGGTTAAACCGTAACGCTTGGAATTAGGTACGCTAGCTACGCTGGCGTACCACTTCCGCGTGTCATGGCATCCAAGTCAAATGTCTCAATCGGAAACTCCAGTTTAGCGGTCAGTTTCTGCACCGACTTCTTGATGGGGGCAAGAGACCATTTCCCGTCTATTTGGCTAGCCAAGATCTTTCCCAGTGTTTGACGCAGGTCCTCGAACGAGACATTCTTGTCTTCGCCAATCCGTGCAATATCCGCCATGCATTCCATGGCAATCGTGGCAGACAAGTGGTTCAAAAACAGCCACGCCTCATGACTCGTGCGATCCCGCATATAGGAAGCATCGAAATCCGTACTCGCGCCATACGTCTTGAAAAACTGCTCAATCTCTTGACACTGCTTGTAGGTCCGATAAATCTGATGGCTGTTCAGATCCAAACGGTTCGTCTGGATTGATACCGTCCCTATCTCGGGGGTCGACTTAAGAACTTGTCTCAGGTCCTGCGGCTGTAACCGTTGGAGCTGTTCGTCAGACATTTTCCCTTTGCCATTCTGACGGCGCTTCATGTCCTGTTGGACTTTCCCATCTTTCGTTTTTACGGTCAGCCCGCTCAGCCGCATCGGCGAGTTCATTGGCGTACAGTTGAGCATCAAAATAGACAAAGACGTTAAAGCCATCGGCTTCGATTTTGAATGACTGAATTGCTCGGCCGTTGTAAGTAAAAAGATCGGAATAACTTTGCGGTGTCAGCGGCAGATACGACGATACGAGCTTACTGCCGCGCTTGATGGGAATGACATAAGAAAGTTTCTTCGCGGCCAGCTCTTCAAACTCGCCCTCTGCAGCGAATCCCTTGTCGGCAATCACGGTGTACTTGTTGCTTGAAATGCCGCATTCGCTGAGGACGTCGGCGAACGCACTGACGTCGGGCGTACTGCCGAGAAATTGCTTGTAGTACACCGGAGCACTGGAATCGTTGGCGAGGCTGTAGACGTAGAGCAAGTTGACTTGCGGCTTGAAGCGCCTTTTCGAGTCATATCCGAGTTCGGCAAGCTCCATGGTTTTGGAGGAGGTGATCAGACGATGTCCGTCGAATAGAATGAAAACATCGTTCTTGTTCACATCCTCCTGCATGAAACGGCAAATCGCACCCCGGCGTCGTCCCAAAGCCTGCAGGAAAGCAGCATTACCGGCCGGATCAAAAGAAAGGTCGGGGAGCAAGTGAGCGAGGAAACTCGTTTCGTAGTGCATCTGCAGTCGACGAAAACGAGGTTCTTTAATGGCACGCAAGATGGCTGCGGCATAGATCATTTTCCAAAGATCAGGGAAGTGCTCTTTCAAGCGCTCACGCATCGTGACCGTGCGATTCCAGAAGAATAAAACCGCACCGGTTTCTACGACATCGGACACTTTCGTGACCTTTTGCGACGACACATTAAACGGCCCCGGGAAGACGACCTAAGGGAAATTCCTGATTCCTCGACGTCCGTCGAGAAATTCAACAGTCAACTCCAAAAAAATCCTACAAACCCGCATCGTTCATTATTCACCCCCCTAGAGAGAAGGGGAAACAAAAGGTTGCACTCCACCCCTCCAATGGACAAATAAAACGCCGTTTCGGGATACTTATTCAGGAAAACCCGCTAGGATGGAAAAATCTCTTCTCGGAAAGAAAAATCTTCTCTCCGTCCTTTTGGAACCCTGCATGTCATCTTTTTCCCGCGGTCCGATTCCTTCGGAAAACCTCTCTTTTCGCCACTCTTCCGTGCGAAAACTCCTTTTTCTTTCCTGCGCGCTCCTAACCGCCGGCGCGCAATGCGCCGACGACCGCTTTACGCACAGCGCCGACCTGAAGAAATGGACCGTCGACGCCGTCCGCCACGTTTACAGCGGCAGCGTGGACGGCTCCCACAACGGCAACCTCTTCACGTTTGCGCTCGGCGCAGGGGAGGAACTCTCGCAACTCGACTTTTACGGGGCTTCGGACGCCGCCGTGCAAAACGGGAATCGACTGATTTTTACGGAAGGCGACTACCGGGCCAAAGACCCCGTGCAGGCATTTCACGCCGCCCACGGCGCATCGAGGGAAGCCATCGGCAACGCCGTCTCGATCGAGGGCGGCAACTTTTTGCCGCCCGCGGCCGGAACGAACCGGCTCATCGAATTCACGGCGGCCGAAGGAACGGGCGACATGAGCGACAACCGCATCGACGTCTCGGGTGGCAACTTCGGAGCGCAGTCGAAATTCACCGCTACGAACAATACGGCGGAAGCCGAAGACGCCCGGGGAGACGCCTTTGCGCTCACGGACAACGTCGTTTCCATCACGGGCGGCACCTTCCGTACGGACGCCGACGTCGAGGTTGCTTACTCGGAAACGGGAACGCTCGCACGCAACCGTCTCATGATCCGGGGTCTCGCGAACGGCCGCTTCAACATGGCCTACGCCGCCAACACCGAGAGCGGCAACGCTTCAGAGAACGCGATCGTCATCGAAAAAGCCTCAAACCTCTACGTGCAGGTCGACCTCTTCGCCGCCTCGGCGGGTTCGGCCGCGCCGTCGACGCTTGCCGACAATCTTCTTTTCATCACCGATTCCTCGATCGACTCGTCGTCGCTCGGCGCCGCCATGAATCCGAGCGGCGACGTCGTCGGCAACCGTGTCGACATCAGGAACTCGACGCTCAGGAGTTCCTCGGGCGGCAACATCTTCGTCTACGGCGGCCTCCACCAAGGCTATGGAGGTCTCGACGGAAAGATCGCCGGAAACTACATCCGCCTTGAAGACGTGACGCTCGACCTCACGGACCGTCAAGCCGCTTTTTTCATCGCAGGCCAAATCTCCGCTTCCGAAGGAGGCGTACTGACGAACAACGTCGTCGAACTCGCCGGAGACGGCGCTTGGGACGAGCGACTCGCTCAGGCCCGGCTCGTGGGCGCCGGGCGCTTCGGCGGGACGGGACAAGACGACGTTCGAGAGAACGCCCTGCGGCTCTCCGGATGGCGGGGCGTCGTGTCGTCGGTAAAGGGGTTCAACACGATCGAACTCTCGAACATACCCTGGGAAGCGGAAGGCGCCGTGCTCCGAGTCGACATGCGGGCGTACGACGACTGGGGAGAAATCGTCACGGAGGAAACGCTGGACCTGAGCGGCACGACCTTCGCGTTCGTCGACGGAGGCTTCGTCTTCGAAGGCGGCGCCGACGCGCACTTGGGCGAATCGATGACGCTTCTTGCTGCGGGCGAGCATACCGGTCTCACCCTCAATCCCCTCTACGACGGGGAAGGACTGGCGATCGCGCTCACGACCGGCATCACGACCGAAGTCGAAGGCCGGATCGTAAACGCCGAAGACGGCAAATCGATCGTTCTCGAACTCGAGGACGCGCCCGTCCCCAACCGGCAGTTGGCGCTCGTTTCGAACCAGCGCAACGCCGCGGTGACCTTCCTCGGGCAGGCAGCGGAAATCGTGGGCGACACCCTTACGGAACCCCCGAAGGACTACGGTCTCGGCCCCAAGACCTTCGCCGTGATGAACGGTGCGGACGTGAAATACGAATCCGCCGGAAAACTCACGGTGCGCGGCATGAACTTCCTCGCCGGAGCGGGAACGAGCGTTGAGACCGGGTCGGGCATCGCCCGCGTCAACTTCTTTGCGGAAACCGGCCGCGGCGAATTCGACGACGTGATGCGGCTCGCGGGCCTCACGCGCCGCGTGGACGGCACGATGACCTACTACGGGGTCGGCACGTCCGCGCGGCATCTTTGGGAAAACGGCTTCTACACCGAAGGATCGCTTCGCGTCGGGCGCTATGAGAACGACGTCGAGCACGGGCTTACGGGCGCGGACGGTCTGTCGCACGGCTACAAGACGCGTTCGCTCTATGCCGCGGCGCACGCGGGCCTCGGGCGGATTTTTCCCTTGACGGCCGAAACCAAGCTCGAAGTCTTCGCGAAGTACTTCTTCACCCACCTTCCGAGCGACAGCACGAGCGTAAAGGATTCGGACGGCACGACGACTCTTCGTTTCGAGAGCGTCGACAACCACCGCGTGCGCACGGGGGCCCGACTCTATGCGCCCGCAGGCGACTGGCAGGGCTACCTTGGGGCGGCCTTCGAGTACGACTTCACCGACACGATCCGCAACGAAGCGAACGGCGTCGAAATCCGCGGCGGCGAATCGATCCGGGGTGCGACGGGGATCGGCGAAGCGGGGCTTCGTCACGCTAAGGCGGACTCGCCCTGGCTCTTTGACGTAAGGCTTCGCGGCTACTGCGGCCGGCGCGAGGGCGCGAGCCTGAAGCTGCAAGCGGAATACGGATTTTGAGCGACGTTTATTTCGAGCGCCCATGAAACAGAAATCCCCTGCGCCGCAGAGGTTCACAGGGAATTCCTTCTGCCATCGGAGTCGGCGAAAGACCTCCGCGTTCAGGCGTCCTGATCGTCCGATTCTTCCATCGCCCGTTTGAAGAATTCCTCTTCCTCATCCTCGAACGTCTTCATCAGCGTCGGATCCACGGCGTCCATCACGTCGTGCAGGAAGGCCGTGCTCGCAGCCTCCACGCGTCTTGCCGTGCCGGAATGGAACGCGAAGATGTTTCGGGAAGCCACCGAACACAGCCCGTAGAAATCGGTCTGCGAAAGTCCGCCCAAGGCCTTCGCTTCCGGCGCTATGGCCGCACGCACCTTATCGAGTGCGGCTTCGTCCTGCGCATCGCAGTCCAGCGCGTTGAGCAGGTCGCCATACCGATCCGGATCCTCTTCCCCTCTCGTGTCGAAATGCTGCTCCGCAATGGCAAGGATCTGTTTGGCGATTTCACTCAGGACGCGGGCGCGCATGTACTCGGGACTCTCCTGATCGGGAACCTTTTCCGCCCCGAGATACGGCAGAAGCATTATTTCCAGGAATCGACCGATGGCGGCCGTACGGCGGGCGCGCTCCTCGTCGTCGGGCTCGACCGTCTCGCGCATCAGCAGTTGGCTCGCCCACAGATCCAATATCGAATCGGGATCGTAGCCGAAAAGTTCCGCGCTCTCCTCTACGTCCATCACTTCGAATTCCGAAAAATCCGAGGAGAAGAAGCGCGGAACGGCCGCCGTGAGCGCCCTGCGCTCCGCCGAATCGGGACCATCGATATTGGAGAGGCCGCCGGCAAGAAGATCCGCAAGGGGAATCAGCCGCGAAACGTCCCCGATGTGGTTGACGAGTTCGGCCTTGGCGGCGAAATCGTCGAACTCCGCTTCTTCGAGTTCTTCGTCGACAACGTCGTCCTCGGGCATCCAGTCGGGCCCGAGGAGTTTGAACGCCGTCACACGGGCCCGGTCGGTAAGAAGGTCCGAATCCACGTGACTCAAAAGCCCGACGAAGAGCGCGGCGAGGAAGAGGTGCGCCCGTTCGTGCGACAACCCCGTATTCTGCGAAATCGCTTCCAACACTGAGAATTTCATATCCTCCGTCTCGAAGATGAACCAATAGGCGTGGAACATCTCGAAGAGCGCTTCGGACATGATGCCCGACTGCGCCAGTTCCTGGCGGCGATTCTCCCGTTTGCGCTGCTCCTTGGCCTTTCGCTGCTTGCGACGTTGTTCTTTCGTGCGTTTTGCCATGATTCTTTCCTCCCGACGGATGACGGGCGGGCCCGACGGCCCGCCCCCTTTTGATTGCAAGATTCAGGAATTCTAGCGGACTTCCATTGTCGGAGAGGTTCCTTTTTGATCCGCCAAGCCCTTGCCGGTATCCTTCCGAACTCCCCTCACCTCCCCCCATTTTTCTTCCCGCTCGGGAACCGTCAGAGACAGTGCGCCGCATAGAGCGGCACTAGGAGACGACGCCCCTCCCTGCGCAGGCGACCGGGATAGACGACATATTCCGACTCGACGATTTCTCCGAACCTCTCGGCGAAGCGTTCGAGCGACAGCGCGCGAAAACGAACGGAGGGCTTCACTTCGACCGGACTCACCCGAAGGGCTCCGCCCGCCTCCGGCGAGGGGCGAAGAAGGAGAAAGTCAATTTCGATTCGTTCCTCTCCCGCCTTCTTTCCGCTCTGCGAAAAAGTGAGGAGCCGCTCGCCCTTCGCGGCCAGAGTCTGCGCCACGGCGTTTTCGAGAAGCATACCGTTCAGAAGCGAGAACTTCCCGAAGAGCACCCCGCGGACGAGCTCCGCCTTCGAGACCAATCCCGCGCGAACCGCGAGCGTCGCAAGGAGCCCCGTGTCGACGAAAAACTCTTTTCGCGCCGCCGAATCTCGATCGGCGCCAAAGCCGTCCTCCGGAACCGCCGCCAAGGAAGGGAGAAGAAACCCCAAGTCCTCGAGACGGGCAAAGGCGTCGGCGCAGTTTCGCCAACGGGCGGACTTTCCGAGGGCCGAGAGCGTGAAGCGTTTTTCGGACTTGGCGAGTTGCGCGGGAATTGACTGAAGAATCTTCCCGGTCTTCGCGCGAAGGCTCCGGGGAAGGCGCTTCAGATCCCTGCAAAGAACATTGAGGAGCCGACGTTTTTCCTTTTCCGCCTCCTCAAGGGACTGTGTCCGGACGTAGACGTCGACGACGCTCGGCATGCCGCCCACGAGAAGGTATTCGCGAAAGAGCTGCAACGATTTGCGGTGAAGCGCCGGAGGAAGAGGCTCCTCCCGAGCGAAGGCCTCGCGGATGAGATCCGCCAAGGGGGCGTGTCCCGTCGCACGGAGAAACCCGTCGAAGTCGAGCGACGCAGGACGCGTCCCGGCGGGTGCCGTCTTGCCGTCCTTCCTTTCCTTTCGCCCAGCGGGCATCACCCTTTCCTTGCGCTCGATCATACCGATCGCCTCTTTTCATCCGTTTTATCCTCCGTCACAGTATAAAACGGATTTTATTCCTCACAAAAAAGCACGAAATCCAATTAAGTTTTCCCCGTTTTCCGCACGAACTCCGCGTAAGGAGGTCCCTCATTGTGCTCCCGCCGCGAAACGTCCCTTCATTGCAGGGAGGACCGTACTGCACACCTCGCTCGACCCGAACAACCACCCCCTCCTCCGCAAACTCCTTCTCCCTCGCCAAACGCACTAAGGAATCGAACCTATTGCGGGCACGCAACTTTTGCAATAAAGTCTTTTCTACGCACTCACAAAGAGGCGCAGGACCGGATCCCTTTCCGGATTTCTTTCTCACAACGGAGTTCCCCATGACCGCACGATTCACCATACGCCGTTCGATCCGCAAGGATCCCGTGCGCTTCGTGCCCGCCTCGGAATTCCGACTTACGAGCCTTCTCCGCCTTAGGACGGGGGACGGCCGCTGATTATTTTCTTCACTCACCGCCGTTCTCCCGCCAAGAATCGCGAGCAGGACGGCGTACGGGGATCTTCCCCATTCAGCCCGCACGAGCGCAAAACCGCCACGACGGCCCTTCGTTCGAACCTCTCGCGACGACGTGAGACCCAAACGAACCAAGGATGACCGTCATGACGAACCGCGCTTACCAATCGATTTTCTCTGCTCCCTTCTCCCGCCGCACCTTCTGCCGCGGCGCGGTCCTCTTTGCCGCGGGCATGGCCGCCCCCTCGGTCTTCGCGGCCGAACCCGAAAAGACCGAAGTCACGATCGCCGTGGGCGGGAAGAACCTCTACTACTATCTCCCCGCCGCCATCGCCGAATGGAAGGGCTTCTACAAGGAAGAAGGCCTGGACGTCAAGGTCGTCGACTTTCAGGGCGGATCCAAGTCGCTGCAGGCTGTCGTGGGCGGCTCCGCCGACGTGGTTTCGGGCGCTTTTGAGCACACGCTCTCGATGCAGGCGAAGCGTCAGGCGATGCGCGCCTTCGTGCTCCAGGGCCGCGCCCCGCAGTGCGTCTTCGCCGTGAACCGCAAGACCATGCCGAATTTCCAGGACGTGAATGAACTCAAGGGCCGCCGCATCGGCGTCACGGCTCCGGGGTCTTCTTCGCACGTGATCGCGAACTACGTTCTGAAACGCGCGGGCCTTGCCGCCAACGACGTCGCCGTGATCGGGATCGGCTCGGGCGCGGGCGCCATCGCCGCCGTGCGCGCGGGCCAGGTCGACGCCTTCGTGGGGCTCGACCCCGTGATCACGCAGCTCATGCAGGACGACGCTATCCAAATCGTCACCGACACGCGCAACGTCGCGGAATCGGACGCGCTCTTCGGCGGCCCCATGGTGGCGGGGTGTCTCTATGCGCCGACGAGTTTCATCGAAAAGAACCCCGAAACCGTCCAGCGTCTCACGAACGCGATCGTGCGCGCCGACAAGTGGCTTGCGACCGTCACGCCCGAAGAACTCGTGAAGGTCGTGCCGCGCGCGGCCTTCCTCGGAAATCCCGAGGTCTACGTCGAAGGCTTTGTCAAAAACCGTCCGGCCCTCTCGACCGACGGGCGCTTCCCCGAAGGCTGCGCCGAAATTTCCGCGGCGGCCCTCGCGACGGTCGACCCGAAACTGAAGAATTTCGCCTTCGACTACAAGACGGTCTTTACGAACGAATTCGTCGACAAGGCGACGAAGTGATCGGAGAAGAGGATGCAGGAAACGTTCAAATCCGCGGGCGCCGTCCCCGCACTCGACTTTCGGGGGGTTACCTGCCGCTTTGCCGGCAAACCCGGGCAACCCGACTACACCGCGACCGAGAACGTGTCGTTTTCGGTAGGCGCGGGCGAATTCGTGAGCGTCGTGGGCCCGACGGGCTGCGGCAAGTCCACGATTCTGAACGCCGCGGCGGGGCTTTTGAAGCCCTCCGAGGGCGAAGTTCGGGTCTTCGGCGAACGGCTTAACGGGATCAACCGGCGCGCGGGCTACATGTTCCAGGCGGAAAGCCTCATGCCCTGGGCCACGGCCTATGAAAACGTCGTGATGGGGCTACGCTACCGGGGCGTTCCCGAAGCCGAACGGCGCGAAGCGGGCATGTCGTGGCTCGCGCGCGTCGGGCTCGACCGCTTCGCGGACCGCTATCCGCACGAACTCTCGGGCGGGATGCGAAAGCGCGTGGCGCTCGCGCAGACGCTTGTGACCGACCCCGACATTCTGCTCATGGACGAATCCTTTTCAGCGCTCGACATCCAGACGCGGCAGCTGATGGAAAACGAATTGCTCGAGATCTGGCAGAGCGCCAAAAAGGCGGTCCTCTTCATCACGCACGACCTCGACGAAGCCGTTTCGATGTCGGACCGCGTCGTGGTGCTCTCGGCCGGGCCCGCGTCGCATCCGATCGGAAACTTCCCGATTGAACTGCCGCGTCCGCGCAACGTCGTCGAAATCCGCACGACGCACGACTTCCTCGCCTGCCACGAAGCGATCTGGAACGTGCTTCGCGACGAAGTGATGAAGAGCTACCGGCAACACCGCGATTCGATCTGAAGGAGGAAAACATCATGACGCAATGTCAGGCTGCTGTGCAGGGCTTCGGCCCGCAGGAAACGAAGAGGTCGAGCGCGGAACGCGAACGCCGCAGCGCCCGCTGGCGCGTGCGGGCCGGCCAGTGGGGTCTGCTCGTCGCGGTCTTCGTCTTCTGGTGGCTCATGACGAAGCCCGGCCTCGTGCCGCCCTTCTTCTTTGAAAACGACAGTCAGGCGGCCTTCTTCTTCGGCGAACCCGATCAGATCTTTCTTCGCATCTGGGAGTGGTTTGCGGGAGGCGAAATCTACCGTCATCTCTTTGTGACGCTCTATGAAACCCTGATGGCCTTCGTGATCGGGACGGTTTCGGGGCTCTTCGTGGGTCTGTGGCTTGCCCGCGCCCCCACGGCCGCGGCCGTGCTCGATCCCTTCATCAAGGGCTTGAACTCCATGCCCCGCGTGATTCTGGCGCCGATCTTCGCCGTGTGGTTCGGACTCGGGCCCGCTTCGAAGATTGCCTTGGGCGTGACGCTCGTCTTCTTCATCGTTTTCTTCAACGTCTATCAGGGCGTGCGCGAAGTGAATCCCACGGTCTTGGCGAGCGCGCGGATGCTGGGCGCCACGAACCGGCAGCTGATGCGCACCGTCTACATTCCGTCTGCGATGAGCTGGGTCTTCTCGAGTCTTCACACCTCGGTCGGGATGGCCTTCGTCGCGGCCGTGATCGGCGAATACCTCGGAAGCGCCGAGGGCGTGGGCTACCTGATTCTGCAGGCGGAGACGACCTTCGACATGAACACCGTGATGGCGGGGATTCTGGTCCTGACGGCCTTCGCGCTCGTCATCGACCGCGCCGTCACCGAACTTGAGCGCCGCTTCATGCGCTGGCAGCCCGCCGTCAAATAACCCTCATCCCGATCGCCCCGCGAAAGTGCCCTCCCCCGAACTTTCGCGGGGCGGTTTTCCTTGTGCGAAAAAGAAAACGGAGGGAAAAGCCTGAAGAAAGAACCCGCCTCCCGCGATCCGCACATGCGACCGAATACGACCGAATAACACCGCATACGACTGCATAGGTCTGCATAGGACCGCATAACAACGCATAAAGGCGCATAACTGCGGATAGTCATACATAAGAGCGCATAACTTGGCATACGCGCAGCCGGTGCGCCCGGGCGGATCCTCCGAACTCAGCCCGTGACAAGCTTCCAGGCGAAAAAGAGAAAGAGGAGCGCGACGGCGGCGTTTCCGATCCGTCCCCAGACGGGTCGGCGCCCGAAGAAGAAAAGGAGGGCCTTCCCGACCTGCGTGAGGGCCGTCAGATAGCAGACGCTCCAGAACTGCAGCGTCACGGCGAGCGTCAGAAAGGCGAGCCCCGGGTGCCCCTTCGTCGTGTCGACGAAGGGAAGGAAGAAGGAAAGCATGAAGAGAATTGCCTTCGGATTCGAGAGGCTCAGAACGAGCGCCGTGCGAAAGGCGGTCTTGGGAGCGATCTTGGGTTTTTCCGTCTTTTTCTCGCTGAGCGTCACCGCTTCGCCCGACGTTGCCGGAGGCGCTTTCTTCAGGTCCTTCCAAAGGCCCGAGAGAATCCGGAAGGCGAGCCACGTCAGATACGCCGCGCCCGCACACTTCAGAACGAAGAAGACCGAGGGGTTCGCGAGGATGAGGGCCGCGACGCCGAGGTAGACGGCGAGGATCAGAATCGAGTCGCCGAGAAACACCCCGCAGGCGCCCGCGAACCCGACGCGTGCGCCGTCGCTCACGCTCGTTCTCAGAACGTAGAGGCTGTTGGGACCGGGACAGAGAACGATGAGAAGCGACGCGACGAGGAAGGTTGGGTAGTCGACGACGCCGAGGCTTTCGAACATGGTGCGGACGTGGTTGGCGAAGAAAAACGATCCATTCTACGACGACTCTCTCCCCATCGGGAGCGACGGATCGGGGCGAAGTTCGGCGGCGCGCTCAGAGGAAATCGTCGGACGCCGACACGCCGTGAAAATTCATCACGACGTTTCGAAGGTCGTCGTCAAAGCGTTGGTACTCTTCTTCTGAAATGGCCCGCCCCGACGTCAGGACGACGAGCAGATGCGGCGCAAAACCCGCGCGGTACGGCGGATGGCGATGGGCATAGGGATTTTCGACGAAGCCGCACTTTTGGTAGAACCGCAGTCGGGCGGCGGAAACGTCGTCCGTCACGGGATCGATTTCGAGAAGCACGGGTTTCCCCGGCGCCCGGACGAAGTCGCCGAGGAGGCGGCTTCCGTAGCCTCGGCCGCGCAGCAAGTCGTTCACGGCGAGATGCTCGACGTAGCGGCATGTCGCGAGTTCCCAACAGGCGATGAACCCGAGAAAGAGCCCGTTTTCCGTATAGGCGAGAAGCCGATATGCGTCGTGCACGAAGGCGTCTCGCTGCTGCGGGGGCGTGCGCTGCTCGAAGACGGGGAAACTTTGGCGGTAGAGCTTTCGGAATTCTTCATAGAGAGGATGCGTGCAGGCGTCGATGCGGTGCATCCGAATAGACTTGTCGTGGGCAACCACGATTCTCTCCTTTCGTTCTTGAGCAGGCGAAATTTCAAATCTTAACGCCGTTAAGCTTAACGTCGTTAAGATTAGCAGTCCCCTTCTTCCAGGAAGGTTTGTCCGCGTACGAAGAAAGGCCGTCCGAATCCGAACGGCCTCCTCCCGGAACGGTCTTCAGGTCGGGGCGCGGAAGCTTATCCGCACCCTCTTCCCCTGCGTTACTTCCCGAGCGCTTCCTTCGCGGCGTACTCGCCCGCAAGACGACCCGAGGTGTAGGCGATGCCGAGCCCCGTGCCCGAGGTGTAGACGCGGTTGTAGTACGGACGGTTGATGACTTCGCCGCCCGCATACAGACCCTTGATGGGTTTGCCCGCCTTGTCGATCACGCGGAAGTGATCGTCCACCTTGACGCCGCCCATGGTGCCGCCCGTCTGCGGAATGACGCGCACGGCGTAGAAGGGCGCCTTGTTGAAGGGCTTGAGGAACGCCTTGGGCTTGCCGAAGGTCTTGTCGTCGCCCGTTTCGCAGGCGCGGTTGTAGTCCGTCATGGTCTTTTCCAAGGCTTCGGCCGGGACGCCCAACGCGTCGCCCAATTCCTTCCAGGAATTGGCCTTCACGGAAATCTTGGGGTCCTGCACGCCGTTCAGCACTTCGACCTTCTTCGGGTCCTGACTGTCGACGATCGCCCAGACGGCCTTCTGCATCGCGACCGGGTCGGTCAGGTACGGGAGGTCTTCGTTGACGAAACGTTCGCCCTTTTCGTTCACAAAGACGCGGTCCTTGTACTTGTCCTTCGACGTGAAGGTCTTCGAATATTCGGGCTTCGCGCCCGAGACGTAGAGACCGATCACCCAGGCGTCCTCGTATTCGACGCCGCCCGCCTTCACGGCCATGCGGATGCCGTCGCCCGTCGCGCCCACCGTGGCGACGGACTTGTCGGTATACGGTGCGTAAACGGGAACCAAACGTTCCATCATTTCCTTGTTGTGCGCAAAGCCGCCCGTCGCGAGCACGACCGCCTTGGCGGAGACTTCGTAGACGGTCTTCTTGTCCGAGGCCTTCACGCCCACGACCTCGCCCTTGTCGTTCTGGATGAGGTCGGTGACGGGGGTCGCCGTACGGACGGGGACGCCCATCTTGTCGAGATAGAGCTTGACGTTCTTAATGACGAAGCGTCCGCCCGCCGGAGACGAGCCTCGGCCCGAAGCCGGAACGGGCGATTCTGAGGGCGCGTGCGCGTAGTTGGGGCCCCCGTAACCGAAGGGCCGGGGCTTCGCGAAGGTGTGGCCCACGACTTCTTCAAGCCAGTTGATCGTGTCGGTGAAGGCGAAGGTCATGGACTTGACGAGCGCTTCGTCGGGATAGGCCTTGCTTCCGCCCCGGTAGGAGCGCTTCTGGTCGTTGAGCCAAATCTTCATGAAGCCTTCGGACGTAGTCTCCTTTTCGCCCGCGCGGGCCTGGGGCTTCGTGTCGCCCGCCGCGATCGCGCCGCCCGCGAGCGCGGAACTGCCGCCGATGAAGGGCATCTTTTCAAAGACGATCACCTTGGCGCCGTGTTGGGCGGCAGAAGCCGCGGCCGCCACGCCCGTGCCGCCCGCCCCCACGACCACGACGTCGGCCGAGAGTTTTTCGACGGGCAGAGCGCCCGAAGCCGCAAAGGCGAAGCCCGCGGTCGTCATGAGAAGCGTGAGCGCCGTCGCGCGAAAGATCGATTTCTGCATGTCGTCTCCTTTGTCATGCGGTCCGAAGCAAAAAGGAACGGCACCCGACGCGCGTCCCCTTCCCTTCGCACCGCTTTTTCCATTTTGCGTTCCATCCGTCACTCTAGCCTGAAGCCCTCCACCGCGCCAGTCCGCGGTTTTCCCGACTTCTTGAAGAAAAGGCGCCGGTCCTCTCGGGTCCAACGCCTTGCTCTTTTGCCGCTTGTTTTTCTTAGGAGATGAATCCCCAGAGGAGCACCAAAAGAAGCTGCCCCGTGAGGATGCGAAGGAACATCGCCAGAGGATAGACGGTCGAATACGCAACCGACGAGGAATTTTTCTCCGACAAGGTCGCCGCGTAGGCGAGCGCAGGAGGATCGGTCGTTGCGCCCGCCATGAGGCCCACGATGCTGTGGTAGTTGATTCTGTAGACCTTTCTTGCGACGATCCCCACGACGATGAGCGGAATGAGCGTGACGAAAAGCCCGAGGAGCACGTAGAGAAGCCCGTTCCCCTGCGTGATGGCGGCGACGAAGCTCTCGCCCGCGGCGAGGCCGACGCTCGCCAGAAAGAGCGAAATCCCGATTTCGCGCATCATGAGGCTCGCCGACTGCGTCGTGTAGGTGACGAGCCGGGCGAAGTTCCCGAAGCGTCCGAGAAGAATCGCGACGATGAGCGGCCCGCCCGCAAGACCGAGCTTCAAGGGCGCGGGCATACCGGGCACCGCAATCGGAATGCTCCCCAAGACAATCCCGAACGCAAGCCCCACGAAAATCGTGAAGATGTTCGGGTGATAGAGCTTCTTCATCTTGTTGCCGAGCAACGTCTCGAGACGCTGCAGCGCCGGTTCCGGTCCCACGCAGTAGACCTGGTCGCCCACCTGCAGATGGAGGTTCGAATACGGAAAGAGCGTCATGCCGGCGCGAAAGACGCGCGTGATGTTGACGCCGTCCATCTGGTTGAGCGCCAAGGCCTTCAGGGTCATGCCGTTGAACTTTTCCCGCGTGATCAGGATCGTGCGGGTGGCGAGCGGCGACTTTTCCGTCGCGAGATCGACGCCCTGCTTTTCACCCCCGAAGAAGGCCGTGACGGGCAGGCGGTCTTCCGGAGCGGCCACGATGCGAAGGACGTCGCCCTCCTGAACGACCGTTTCAGCAGTGGGGCTTGAGAGTTCTCCCTTCGAGAGAATGCGGCTGCAGATGAAGGAGCGCCCCGTAAATTCTCGGATCGCCCCGAGGGTCTTGCCCGCCACCGCGGGATTCGTGACTTCCACATGGAAGAAGATCGGTTCGCGGTTGTGTTCCTTTTCTTCCGTCTCCCAGTGCTTGTCTTCTTCGGCGAGGTCGATCGAGAAAATCTTTCTGAGGAGCACAGCGGAGAAGATCGCGCCTACGACGCCCAGAGGATAGGCGCAGGCGTAGGCAACCGCGATGTTTTCTCCTTCATAGTGAAGAAGATCGAGCGCCTCCTGCGTGGCGCCGAGGCCCGGGGTGTTCGTGACCGCCCCGTAATGGACGCCCAGCATCTGCGGCAGCGAGACCCAGTCCTTCAGGAGGAACCAGAGCGCGACCGTCACGACGATCCCGAGGAGGACGATCATGACGGTGAGGAGGTTCAGAACGAGTCCCCCGCTCTTGAAGGACGAGAAGAAGGAGGGCCCCACCTGCAGCCCCACGAAGAAGATGAAGAGCGTGAGGCCGAAGTCGCGGATGAAGAAGAGCACGGGCTCCGGCACCGTGAGGCCGAAGTGTCCCGCGGCGAGTCCGACGAAAAGGACGAAGGTGACGCCGAGCGAAATGCCCGCCACCTTGATGCGTCCGAGAAGCGTCCCCAGGGCGACGACGAGCGCGTAGACGAGAATGATGTGCGCCACGGCGTTCGTGTCGGTAAAGAGTGCGCGAAGCCAGTCCATACGAGAAGAACCAAACGACAAGTGCCCGGAAGGATTTCAGTCCGCCCGACGGCGCCCGATTTTCCGGTTCACGAAAAATATGCGGCATTCTATAGAAGTGCGCCCGGAAAGGGCACCTCCCTTCAGTGTAAACCCGAGCCGCCGACGGGTTTTCCGGGATCTCGGAATGATCCGAGGTCTATTCGACCGTTTCAGTAAAAAGGCCGCCCCGAAGGACGGCCCTTTCAGTTCAGTTGGATCGAGTCATCAGCCGAAGAGGATCTGATTGACGACGATCGTCGTGACGAGACCGAGGATCATCGGGATCCAGGTGCGGCGCACGATGGCCATCGGGGAGACCCCGGCGGCGCCGGCGACCGCGATGATGACGCCCGCGACCGGGCTCATGGCGCGAAGCATGCCCGAAGCGAACTGCATCGGCGTGACGAGGGCTTCCACCGAGCCGCCGAGACCCGAAGCGACGTCCGGCGCAAGGGCGGCAAACGACGAGTAGGCGCCCACGCCCGAACCCGTGAGGAAGGTCACGATCGAGACGATCGCCGTGAGGATCACCGTCATGAAGCCCATGCCGGCGCCCACGCCCTGGGCGGAGTTGATGAGGGCGTCGATGAGGCCCGATTCACGCAGGCCGGTCGCAAAGAACTCGGCGCAGATGATGAGCGCGACGATGCCCGTAAACATCTTGCCCATCGACTGGAAGAGCGCGAGGGCGTCCTTGAAGATCTTCTTGACGTTGCCGCGGTTGCGGATGATTTCAATGATCACGACGAAGACCCACACCATGAAGAGCGCGGCGATCGTATCGAGCTTCACGGACGAGACGACGAGCTTCGAGAAGATGATGAGAAGGAAGATCGGGAGGACCGGGAAGAGCGCGTACCACTTCGGGACTTCCGGGGCTTCGGACTTCTTCACTTCGGCGGCTTCGGCGTAGACGTCGTCCGCCTTCTTGTCGTAGTAGCGCTGCACGAAGTAGTGGGCGACGGCGCAGACGATCAAGGTCGGAACGGCGAGCGGGAGCTGGTATTCGACGAGGTAGATGATCGGATCGAGACCCGCCACCTTCGCGGCCAGCGAAGCGGTGCCGGCGGTCGGCGCAAAGGTCATGCCGGCCGACGTGCCGATCACGGCCGCGGCCGCGGCGGGAGACGTGCCCACCGCCGTGAGAATCGGGAAGAGCGCGACGAGGAGCAGCATCGCAAGACCCGCCGCCGACGGAATGACGGTGACGAGGAGCTGGCCCACGACGTAGCCGCCCGCGAGCACCAGGTACGGGGCCTTGAGGAGCGACAGGGGCTTCACGGCGACGTCCACGAGCGCCTTCGCGGCGCCGATGCGGTCCATGTAGGCCGCAAAGCCGCCCGCCGTCATGATGAGAAAGCCCGTGCCGGCGCTCTGCTTCGTGGCGATGCTCTTAAGCGTCGCGAAGATGTCGAAGAGCCAGAAGCCCGAGGTCTTCACGCCCTTCGGGAGGAAGTCGACGCCCGCAAGCGCGACGCAGATGAGGATGACGAGACCGGAAAAGAGAAGGACCATGTGGGTCGAGTAGCGCTTCAGAAGCGCCCAGCCCGCGACGATCGTCACGATTACGGCAATCCAAGGTAGGAGCGCGGTCATAAAATTCTCCGCTGTGTGTGGTGGTTGAGAGGGTTCAGGCGGTCGGGAAGCGGTTGAAAGTCCCCTCCCCGGCCGCAGTCATTCGTTTAGAGGTACTGCGAGAAGTCCGCTTCGAGCTTGTCGAGCGCGGCCTTCACGTGGGCTTCCATGGCATCGCGCTTCGCGACCGAGCGCGCAAGCGCTTCGCGGGCGCCGGCGACCATGGCGTCGACTTCCGCAGGAGCGGCGCTCCCCGACGTGCGGCGGGCGGCGACGATCTTGCGGGGATCCAAGGCGTCGCGGAATTCGGCTTCCGACATGGGCAGTTCGCGCGGGGCCTGCGGATACTCTTCTTCGACCTCTTCGCGGTAGAGCTTTTGCATCACGTCGTAGGGGAAGTCGAGCGGAAGAATGTTTTCCTTTCGGGCATAGGACACCATGCGGCTTGCCATGTGGTGGCCGATGCGGAAGGGAAGCCCGTAGTCCCTCATGAGGCGGTCGGCGATTTCCTGCGAGGCCGTCCAGTCGGAATTGAGTTCTTCCAAGGCGCGGTCGGGATTGATGCGGATGCCGTTCAGAACCTTGAGGAAGCGTTCCATCATGCCCTTCGCGGCCGAGAGCATGCGCGTGTTGAGCGCCACGCTCTTGGCGTCGACCATGCCCGGCACGAGGTTGTGGGCGCGAAGCATCACGGACGCGAGTTCGCCCACGACGTTCGACGCGTCGGCGCGACAGTTGTTGAGAAGGCCGGGATTGCGCTTTTGCGGCATGGCGGACGACACGTAGGTGTTTTCGCCGCCTTCTGCCAAAAGAATCCAGGGACGCGGCTGCGCGTACTGCACCATGACGTCGGAAATGAAGGATCCGACGTGGAGCGCCGACGACGCGGCGATCTGAGCGAGTTCGACCGGGAAGTCGACGGGGGATTCGCAGGTCGCGTCGAAGGCGTTCGTGACAGGGGCGGCAAAGCCCAGGACTTCGGCCATCTTCGCGCGGTTCAAGGGCCAGCCCGTGCCGTTCAGGACGGTGGCGCCCATGGACGAACGGTCGTAGCGGACGAGGCACTCGTCGAGTCGTTCGCGGTCGCGAAGGAAGGCGTGGATGAAGCCCAAGAGATAGTGACCGTAGCTGTTGGGTTGCGCGGCGACGCCGTTCGTGTAGTTCGGGACGATCGTGTCGCGGTGGGCTTCGGCAAGAGCGATCAGCTTTTCAAGCACGGCGTCGAAGGCGCGCGCGAAGGCCAACGCCTCGTCGCGGTCGATCGCCATGCGCACGGTCGAGAGCATGTCCTGGCTCGAGCGGCCTGCGTGAATGAGGGTCACTTCGGGACTCGTCGCCTCGATGAGAAGGGGTTCATAGGTGATGTAGGTCTTCACGCGCTTGGCGGGGTCGGCCGCGGCCGCTTCCTCCACGGCGCGGATGCCGCGGGCGGCGAGCCTTGCCGTGTCGTCCCCGATCAGTCCCTCGGCGCGGTTCACGACGACCGTCGCCTTGTTGATGGCGGAAAGCCAGAAAAATTCATCGCGCTGCACGGCGATTCTCCTTTGCTTTGGCTGGGGTGTGTCTTCCGAACCGATCGGTCCGAATTCGTCATGGGGAAGAGTTTCGATCGGAGGGGACTTGCGCCGCAAGTGCGTATGACGCAAAATCTCTTTGCGCGACGCGCAAATTAAACCTCTTCCCCTTTCCAGGGATTTCGGCTACTTTGGGGCAAGTTGGCTCAACGGAAGCCTCTCTTTTCCAACCGCACCCGACGCACCGCTTCGGCGAAACGTCCGCTTCGTTTGCTCCCGCAGAGGAATTTTTCATGTCCAAACTCGACGACCTCACCGCCTGGCGCTACTTCGTCGCCTTTGCCCGCTCGGGAACGCTTACGGCCGCCGCCACGGCGATGGACGTGAACACGGCGAACATTTCGCGCGCGATCACGGGGCTCGAAAAGGCCCTCGGCGTTCCGCTCGTGCGGCACAACGCCCGTCCCCTGGAACTTACGAAGGAAGGCGCGCAGGCGCTCAAGCGCATGGAGACGATCCTTCGCGCCCACGACGCGCTCATCAGCCAGATTTCGGACGACCGACGCTCGCTCGAAGGAAAGATCCGCCTCTCCTCGGCTCCGGGCTTCGCTTCCCGCCGCCTCACCGGACTTCTGCACCGGTTCAAGGAACTTCACCCCGAGATGACGATCGAAATCCTCGGGGGCCTCAAGGAGGCGGACGTGCAGAAGGGCTTCTGCGAAGTGGCGACGCTCACGGGCGAACCCACGCTCTCGGGCCTCGTCTACATGAGCCGCGGGCGAAACGTCTATCTTCCCGTCGCGAGTCCCGAGTACGTGAAGCGCTTCGGCATGCCGTTCTCTCCGGAAAACCTCCGCACGCACACGGGCTACGTCTACAACGGACCCGTGCGCGAGGAAACGAAGATGCTCTACCGCGGGGACGACGCCGAGCCCGTGGTTTTCGACAGGAGCGTCCGCTCGACCGACATTCTCGCCATCCGCCAGGCGCTTCTCGACGGCATGGGGGTCGCCGTCGACATGCCGCTCGTGCAGATCGTGGAGGATTTGCGGCGTGGCGCCCTCGTGCCGATCCTCCCGGGATGGTTTCGTCCGCCCGTCGAGTGCTTCAACGTGACGAACCGAGCCGGATGGCGAAGCCGCCGCGTGCGGATTTTCTTCGAGTGGTACTCGAAGGCCATGCAGGACCTCTTCGCCTCCTACGAAGCGCAGGTGTCGGCCTTCGTGGGACTGCCGGAAGAAAAGCTCCTCTACGACCGAAACCGAATCTACTTCACGGACGCCTCAACGGAAAAAGGCGTCCATTCGTGACCGAAGGCTGCGGGCGGCCGCTTCAGACGGGACGCAGACCTTCGCCCGCCGACACGCCGGAGCCCCCGGGAGACTTGACGATCGGAGCTTGCGTCCGCAGGAGGCGTCGCAAGCTACCCGACCGAGAGGCGCGTCTCTTTGCGCTCCCGATCGCCGGGGCGCCGCAGCCGCGGGCGCGCCTTGCCGGGTACCTTGGCCGCCAAGACCGGCGTCAGGCGTCGAACGGCGCGATTTCCTCCACGGGACGGATCATGTCGTCCATGCTCAAACCTTTCGTGCGAATCTCATAGCCGTCAAGAGAACGACAGGATGCGAGCATCGCGTTTGCTTTGCTTTGCAACACACGCAAATCCACCTTCCGGGAATTTCGTTTGATCTCAAAAACCCAGGCGATGCGTCGCTCGTCGTTAACGGCAATCAGATCGATCTCGTTTTCGCCTTTGCGGTCCCACCAGGATCCGACCTGCGGGTAAAGTCCGCTCTCCCAAAACTTTTCCCGAAACCATCCTTCCAACGTTCTTCCGGAGAAATCTGCGTACTGTTGGCGAAAGCGACGTTTCAATTCTTCAAATTGATGAGCATTGAGAAGTGTTCTTTCACGATGAACGAAGGCATACCAAAAGGCCAAATAAGGATCGTTCAATGAATAACGAACCTTGCGGTAATCCATATTGAAAAGCGGTTCGACCTTTCGAATCATTCCGTAGCGTTTCTGCAGACGGTCCAACAATCCGCTCACCTGAATCTCCGGAACCAAATTCTGCAGCTCCGCACGTTTCGTGACGCCTCGGGCGATCGCCTCCACCAAGATCGAATAATATCGGGACTCCACCTTGAACTCGTTGGCGAGCAAAACTTCCGCTTCCGTAAGGAAATACGAAGAATCCCGGAATATCTCCTCGATCATCGCTTCCTCGCTGAGCGCCCCAGTGACGACGAACTGTTCCGCGTAACGCGCCACGCCGCCCGTGACGGCATAAAAGAGCAACAGATCTTCCGAAGAGAAGTCCGGTTTTTCATCCCGCAAAATCTCCTGCAAGACGGAGGGAGCAAACGGGCGCAGTTGAAGAAAGACGTCGGTTCGTCCGAAAAGAGGCTTGCTGTAGTCCTGGAAAATCAGACGCATCGCCGACGCCGCCGATCCGCTCTGAACCAGAAGCGTTTGCGTGGAATTTTTCGCGAGATCCCACTCTCTTTGCAATTCCGCCCAAAATACCGGGTTTACGTGAGTCAGATCCTGACATTCGTCGATGAAAATCGCGATCGGCCTATTCCTCCCCAATTCAAACAAAAACCGCAGCACGTCGATAATTTTCGTAAAAGTAGGAGGAAAATTCAGCCCGAGCGCCTGTACAACCTGCCGCATCCACTCGCCCGCCAGATTGGATTCCGTCGTGACAAAAGCAAACAAATACACAAAAACGAAATCCTTGTTTTCTTCGGCAATTTTGAAGAGAAGACTTGTCTTTCCCACCCGTCTTCTTCCGCTCACCACGACAAATCGCCCGAGACGCTTTTGACGAACCAGCCCGAATTCCCGGTTAAGAAGATCCATTTCCTTCTTTCGATCATAGAATTTCATCATTCCTCACACTCACTCGTTTCCGAGGAAAAATTTCGTCATAAAGGCGCGGGCAAAGACAACTTTCGAAGCGCAGGTTGCAGGCACCATCCATGCCCGTATTAGCATTCATCTGATGAACGTTCACTATACGAACGTTCAGCAACTGAATGCTATTTTTTTATCCGTGCATTGTGCGTCGCACGTCGTCCGAAGCGGGCGTTTGCCGGGAAACCAAGCTGCCGGCGGCGCATCTCTTCCGCAAAGGGTGCGCGGCTCTTCGCCAGAGCGTCCCCCGACCGGGCGGCCCGGGCCGCCGGAGCCGACCGAGGAAAAAGCGGTTCCTTCCCTAACGCCTCAAACCGGAGCGCCCGCCGAATGGCGTAAAAAACGCCGCCCGATCATCTCGGGCGGCGTTTTTTCGGGTTCGTTCAACATCCGGACCCTCCGGCGCCGCAAAGAGAGCCCGGAAGACCGGTCAGAAGACGTAGCGCAGTCCCACGGCGCCCTCTCGGCGGCTGTAGCCGTCCGAACCCTTGTCGAGCGTAAAGGACGCGTAGCCGGAAAGACGCTTCGTGAAGCGTCCGTCGATGCCGACGGCGGCCTCGAGCCGGTTCTTCGCGCCTTCCTGCCGGTCGGTCACGGCCCCGTAGGTGGCGCCATAGCGCTCGGTATTGTGCACCCAGGCGAGGTCCAGGAAGGGGGTTGCGTTCTGCGAACCTTCGAACTTCACCGTAGTGCGCGCACCGAGCTTCACGGTCGTGTTGTCTTCGCCGTGAATGCGGACCTTCCCCGACATGTCGAAGTCGTCGTAGCGCAGGCCGTGCCAAACGACCTGGGCGTGCGGCTCGAAATACACCGTGCCGCGCGACGCCCCGTCGTCCGAGACGAATCGGAACGCCTCGAAGCCGTGTCCGACTTCGAGCGACGCCGTCCAGCCGTCGGCCCGGACGTGCTTGGAAGCGCCGGCGCTCGAGAGATCGCCCGAGAGATCGACCCACTGCAGCCACGCCTCGGCATACGCTCCCGTCGGTTCCGAAGCTTTTGCGCCTTCGGCGTTTTGGAGCCACCCGCCGTAGACGCCCGCCGACCATCCGTCGACGTCGGCGCGACCCTTGGCCGTCGTCCGCGACGAAGAGGTCTTTCCGTTCCGGTCTCCGAAGCCCGCCATGACCCCCGCATACCAGAGACCGTCCCCGCCGTCGGAGAGACGAAGGATGTCTCCGCCCAACTGAGTGGTCGTGACCGTGCTCTTCGTTTCGTACTGTCCCGAGGAGGCCCCCGCCTTCGTTTGCGAAACGGTCTGCCGCATCCAGAGGGCGGTTTCCCCGATCTCCCCGGTCAGGGGATGCGCATACCGGCGCGTTCCGAGATGATCGTGAATCGAAAAGTCGAACATCTCCTGCGCCTCGGCAAAGGCGATGAAGGAGCCGAGATTGGGCGAAACCGCAGGACCGTCCACAACGTTGTCTCCCCAGTAGGAAGTGAGGAAGTAGCGCGTGACGTCGTCGTCGCTCGAAACGCCCGCAAGCGCCCCGCCCTCGGCCGTAACGGACGAGCCCGCCGCGGCCGTGTCGACGGCGAGGCGATAGGAGTAGCCGCCCGCTTCGATCGTGCCGTTCGCCAAGGCAGGAGCGAAACCGTCGACCTTGCCGTCCACCGTCATGAGAACGATGCGCTCGCCCGCGCCTTTCGAAAGACCGTTGGCGTCGACGACGTCGAAGAACACCGATCCCGTCGCGTCGCCCGTGATCTCGAGATGGTCGCCCGCGATCCCCACGGTCGGGACTTCGCCCGCTTCCCCGTCGCCCAACGCGACGCGGAAACCGATCGTCCCCGCCGTGTCGGCGGTTTCGCCGCCCGCGAAGTTCCCGTCGAGAACGCGCGTCACGAAGCCCTTGTCCGTCCCGTCGGAGAGATCGGCGCGCCCGGCGTGACGCCAGGCTTCGCCTTGCGAGAGCTCCATGTCGCCGCGGAAAGTGAAGGCGCCGTCCTTCTCGACCGCAAGGCGTTGGAGAAGAAGCGGATTCCGCGCGGCGCCGCTTGAGGCGCCTTCGTCCCCCGCACGTGCTTCCCCGTCGGCGGCCGTGCCCCAACCGCTCACGTCGACGCGCCCTTGGGCGACGACGAGCGCGACGCGGTCCTCTTCGTCAAACTGCCCGGCCGCAAGACCGAGCACGCCTGCGCCCGTCTTGACGAACGTACCGCCCGAGAGCGACGCCTCGAGGATCTTGTCGGGCGTGACGGCCCCCGTCTCGGGCGCCGTCGTCGGCGCCTCGTCTCCCGAAGCTTCGGGCGCGGCTTCCGAGCGGAGCGCTCCGGTTTCCGCCGTCGACGCGCCGGCGTCCGGGAGAACTTCGAAGAGAATCGCCGCATCGTCCGCCATGACGAAGCGCCCGAGCGCCTTCTTCGTGTCGGCTTCGTCGGAGATCGCGAGCGACACGCCCGAGCCGAGCGCGAGCGCGGCGGTCTCGGCGAGATCGATTGCGCCCGTCACGATGGATTGCGAAGCGTCTTCAGCCTCCGAATCGGCCGAGCCCGTAAGGCGCAGCGTTGCGTTTTCTTCGAGGGCGAGCGTTCCGGCGATCGTGAGGGCGGCGATGTCCACCGCTTTGTCCTTCGCCACGGTGACGCGTCCGCCCTGCAGAGATTCCTCCCGAAGGGCGGCGTCCGACGCGCCTGCGACGACAAGGCGCTTCGCGGTATGGAAGCGGCCTTCCCCGTCGGGGCGGCCCGCGCCGCCGAGCGCCTGGTCGGCATTGAGACGAAGTTCGGCGCCGGAAGCCACCGTCACTGCGCCTCGGATCGAGCTCAGCGACGAGTCGAGAACGATGCGGCCCCCTGTGACGGAAAGCCCCGTCGCCGCGACGCCTTCGTCTTCCGACGAGCGGATCCATTGACGGATGACGCGTTCGCCTCCCGCATCGGCATAGAGCTCGGCGTCCCGGAAGAGTTCCATTCCCTGGATCGTCTGTCCGACCCAGAGGTCCTCGCCCTCCGTTTCCCCGGCGACCACGCCGAGCCCCCCGTGGAAGGCGACGAGACGATTCCCGTCTTCATCGTAGTAGTTGAGTTCGACGTCGCCCGCCTCGGCGAGATCGTTCCCGTTTTCGTCGACGACCCTCAGGTCGTTGGCGTTTCCTTCGTATCGACCATCGAGGAACTGGAAGAACCGGTGCGTAAAGTCTTTTTCGTTCTTCTCAAGGAGCGCCGCAAGCGACTCTCCGTCCTGAAGCGTATTGTGCCGATTGATGCTCTCGGCGTTGATCTTCACGCTCTCGGCCGTGACGGCGACCTGCGCGCCGCCCGCAAACGAGAAGACCCCGTCTTCGGCCATTCGGACGAAATTCACGGTCTTCCCGTAGCCGTCGTCGGTCCGGATCACGGCGTCGTCGAGCACCCGGAAGGCGTCGGCGCCGTCTCCCAAACCCTTCGTGAGGTCGAGCACGGAAGTCGCCGTCGCGAGGCGAATGCCGGCAAACTCGGCCTCGTCGCCCAGGACGAGAAGCGTCGCGTTCTCCCAGGCTTCGAGCGTCGTCTTCCCGGCGAGATTCGTATGCGCGCCGCGGCTTTCCTCGAGACCGTCGACGACGCCGGAAATGTTCCGGAAGGCGAGCGTGCCGCGAAAGTCCGACGAACCCGACTCGTAGAGACGGAAGAAGTGATCGCCGGGATTGTCCACCGAATCTTCGTAGCTCGCGTCGATCACGAAGCGTCCCGTACCTTCGACGTCGCCGAGCCACCCTTCGATGAGCGTCGGACTCTCCTCGGTGACGGTGACTTCGTTGTAGTAGACGCCGTTTTCTCCGATTTCGAGCGTGACGCCGTCCTGCGCGCCGATGGCGATGCCGTTCGTGGAGGCGACCGTCACGCGGGCGGTTTCACGGGGGCGCCCCGAAGAAGCGCCGTCGCGCACGTCCGCGCCGCGTGCTTCGCCGCCGATCACGAGGCGATCGAGCCCCGAAAAGTCCTCCACGTCGAGGAAGAGATCGGAACGGCCGAGAACGGACATGACGAGACCCGTTTCCGCGCCGCCTTCCTGCGTCCCGTCCGAAACGGCGTGCACGATGTCGGTCGTCCACGAGCCCGTCGTGTTTTCCAGGACCACGCGGCCGCCCCCGAGCACTTCCAGGCGATCGGAGCCGTAGAGTTCGCCGCGGCCTGCGCCGTCGTTCGATTCCGCACGGATGCCGGAGAAGACGAGCGCCCCGTCGTTCTCGAGCCGCACGACCCCGGCCGCTTCTTCCTGAAGGGCTCGGAATTCGAGCTCGGTCGCGTCGACGAGGAGGTCGGGCGCCTGGTCGGCGTCCGCGTCCGAACGGGTTCCGGCGGAGGAGCCGAAGAGCAGTTGTCCGTGCACGACGCTCGCCGTCTCTTCGCCCGTCTTCGACGAGGAGAGCACCAACCGGCGGCCGTCCTTCAGGGCGAGGGCCGCCCCCTCGCCCACCGTCAGATGTTCGAGATAGGCGTTCCCGTCGAGCGACACCGTGCCCCGATTCGTCCCCGCCGCCGTCACGATCAGTCCGCCCGAGGCTTCGCCGGCCGCGTTGATGTCGAGCGAGAGCGTTTCGTCGGCGTGCCCGCCCGTCATGCCCGTCGCATCGAGGCGCCAGAACCGTCCCGCGTCGAGCCGCACGGATTCCGCCGTGAACTTCAGTCCCAGCAGACCGTTTTCGGCGCCCGCCCCGTCCGAACGATAGTCGTATTCGGCGCGGTAGACGACCGAACCGATCGTCTCGACCCCGCCCCGTTCGTCGGTCTGCTGCAGGGCGCCGAGGTGGAGGTTTTCCTCCGCAAAGAAGGAGTCCCCGTCCCGATCCCCCGCCACCGCGACGTCGACGCGGACGGGGTTTTTCGGTTCCTCGAGGACGCCGCTTACGAGCGTGGCGGTCTTGCCGGTGTCGAGCGCCAGTAGCGCGTCGGCGAGCACGACGTTCGGATCGACCGTCACCTCGATCGTGACGTCCTCCCCGAACGTCCCCTTTTCGGCGACGTCGATCGCGCCCGAGGCGAAGCCGCTTCCGATCGCGACCGTGCCGAGCCGCAGGGTGCTCCCCGTTTGCGCCTCCACCGTCTCCATCTTCAGCGCCGGTCCTTCGGCGCGGCCCGTCGCGCGTACCGAACCGTAGGCCGAAGCGTCGAAGACCGCGCCTTCGCGCAGAAGGAGCGACGCCGGACCGTCCGGGCGGCCGGCCGCCGTCCAGCGCGTGTCGGCGTCGAGCGTCAGGGTCTTGCCCGCCGTCACGTCGTAGAGACCGGCATAGCCCGAAACGTCCCCGAGGACCGTGTCGAGACCGACTTCGACGATCGGACGGTCGGCCCCGTCCTTCGAAACGGACGTCAGGCGCCCGAGTCGGAAGGGATCCTCCGCCTTCGCGGGCGTCCCGCGCGTTCCGTCTTCCTCCAGCGTGAGAACGCCGCCCGAGAGCACCCGGAGCGTTCCGCGGAAGTCGGCGAGCGTCCCCGCGGCATCCGCAAAGACCGCGCGCCCCTCCACGGCCAGGGTAGCCTTTTCGTTCGACGCGAGTCGGGACCCCGCGGCAAAGACGCTGCCCGTCTCCCCGGAGAACGGCTCTCCGGAAGGCGCGGCGTTCCGGTGCGCTTCGTTTGCGTACGTGCCCGCGAGCGTGAGCGTTCCTCCGTGAAGGTTCACCGTGCTCTTATCGTCCGCATGGAGAAGGCCGAGGCGCTCGACGTACGCGTGACTTTCGTCCCCGAGAACGAACCGCGAGCCTTCTTCGAGCACCAGATCGACGAGCCGATTCCCTCGGGCGGCGCGCGGTTCGATCACGGAGCCGCCGAGGGTGTAGTGGTTTTGGGAGGCGAGCGTCTTGCCCGAATCCACCGTCACCAGTCCGGAGAAGGTGTTGCGCTCGTGCGAGAGGACCGTGTCGGCCTCCACGGCGATTTTCCCTTCGCCCGTAATCCAGGCTTGGAATTCACCGTTTTTCCCGGCCGTAAAGCGCACGGCGTCCTGATCGGCGCCGGCATTTTGCAGATCGAGCCGCGTGAGGGCGTAGCCGAGGAGAACGCCCCCTTCCGAGGCCCCGTCCTCCGTATTCACGAACTGCGCCGAATAGTTCCAGTGACCGGTCGCAAGACCGCCCTGCACGGCCGCTTCCTGATGAACGCCCTCGAGGGCGTCTCCGTTTTCGTCGACGAGCAAAAGCGTGCCGCTTCCCGTCACCTGCCCGGCCTTGACGATCCACTTTCCTTCGCCCGCGTCGTCGAGGTCAAGGAGCGACTCGTAGACCTCCGCCTGCGCCGCGTCCGTCACGGACTGCGGCACGTCGATGCCCTCCTTCCACTGATCGAGGTCGAGTCGTATCAGCCCCGTGCCGCCGTGAAGGGAGAGCGACGTCGTCGTGAGAGCGGGCTGCGGCGAAGCGCCGTTCGCCGTCGGCACGAACCCCGTCACGTCGAGAATGCCGGCCGTCGCCGCGGGTTTCGTTCCGACGACGGGCGTCCCGGCGTCGGCCGGATCGAGCGCCTCCCACGCAAAGCCGCCGGGAAGGTTCACCGTCTCGGAGCCTCCGGCGATTTCGAAGACCGCTTCGCCGCTTACGGCGAGCGTGAGATTGTCTTCCTCTTCGAAAAGACGGGCAAAGTTCCCGTCGGCCCCGTGCGGCGCGTGCCGGATCGTTCCGCTCACCAAACGCACCTTTCCGACGAAGTCGTCCGTCAGGAAATCGTCTCCGAAGCGTACCTCGCGACCTTCGCCCGCGGCGATCTGAAAGACGCGCTCGTCCCTGCCGGCCCCGTCCTTCGTCGAGCCGGAGACGGCAAGCGACAGGCCGTTGACCACGAGCGGGTCGTCCGCCGCCGGAGCGTTCTCGCCCGCCGCACCCTCGGCATTGAGGTAGAAGAGCCCGTCGAGCGTCACGACGTCCGTCCGCACCCGTTCAAGGTCGCTCACCATCAGTCCGGCGCCCGACCCGATCCGAATCTCAGAGGCCGAAAGTTCTGCGGATTCGCGGGCGTCGACATAGCCCTCCGTAACGAGAATCGCCGTATCGGCGGCCTTCTTCTCGCCCTCCGTCGTCACGGCGTTTCCGAAAAGGAGCCAGGATCCCGTGGACGTTTCCGCGCCGCCCTGCAGTTCGAGCGACCCCGAGGCTTCGAGCGAGACGGTTCCGCCGATCTGCGCACCGTCGACTACGAGACGGCTCTCGTCCCCGACGCGCCAGGTCCCCGCAAAGGCCTCGGCGTTGTCGTTTGCCACAACGAGCCGCGTCGCCTTCGAGTCGTCGTTCCCGGCGAGCCGCAGCGTCGCGTCTTCGCTTCCGAGAAGCCTGTTCGCAAAGACGCCCTCCCAGCCCTCGATCGTAAGTTCGGGAGCGCCCGCGACGGACAGCGCAGAGGCCGCGCCGTCCGGATCGATTCCGAGCGAGACCGTCCCGCCGAAGCGGCTTCCCCAACCGGCGCCCGCCCCAAGGACATAGCGCCCGGACGCCAGAACGAGTGCGCCCGAAGCGTCGGCTTCGACCGAGCTTCCCGACGAAGGATCGTCCGCTCCGACGAGCGGAGAGAGGGCGGCGTTTTCGTACACCCGATCGATCGACGTCGCGCCCGAGCCCTCGTCGTCCCGCAAAACGAGACGAGCGCCCGCTCCGAGCATCCAAAAGCCTTCGTAGTCCGCGAGCGCCGAAGAGGCGCCTCCCACGGTGACGCGCGCGCCGTCGGCGAGAACGAGGGCGTCTTCGCCCCGGCCCGAGAGCGTAAAGTGCCCTTGCGTGCCGAGCGTGCTCGCCCCCGTGAGCGTAACCGTGACGGCTCCGTCGGCGTCTGCGCCCAAGGTCATCGAACCGCCCGAAGCGCCTTCCAGACGAAGTCGCTGATCGCTCAATAGGGTGAGCGAAGACGTTGCGTCCCCGGCAAAAGCCACCGTCGCTCCCCCGAAGGAAGCGCCAGAAAGGGTGAGGGCGGCTCCTTTCTCAAGATCCACGCGGCCGCTGTAGTTCGTCCCCTCCCCGAGGAAGAGCCCCACCGTGTTCGAGACGAGCATTTCTCCCGCCCCTTCGACCTTGCTCAGGATGTCCACGTCGCGCCAACTGTTGTCGGCGTCCCAAAGCGAACCCGTTCCCGAACCCTCGAGCTCGAGTCGGCCTTCCTCGGAGAACGCGGCCTTCACGAGTCGGTTTTCCACCGCAAGTCCGTGCTTCGCACCGATTTGGTCGACCGCCTCCGTCGTGAAGGTTCCCGTCACGCCCTCGGCCAGACCGACCGTCGTTTCTCCCGAAAGCGCCGCCGTGTCCGAACCGTCCGTGATCATCACTTCGGGAAGATCCGCCGTCCCGCCGATGGTATTCTCGTACGTCACTTCCGTATCGGAAGCGACGAGCCAAAGTGCGTCGCCGTCGTCGAGCGCGAGCGCGGGGCGCTGTGCGCGCAGCGCCGACTCCAGATCGTCCCGGGAGAGCGAAATCGAAGCGCCCTCGCGGACGTGAAGACCGTCGACGTGAAGCTGGGCGTTTCGCAGGTCCGCCTTGCCGAGATCGACGCAGAGTTCGCCCGCCCAGTCGAAGCGGTGCACGCGCGTCTCGGAGGGGGAGCCTTCCGCCCCGGCGACGTTGGCGAGGAGAAGACGCGAATCCCTTCCGAGCGAAAGGTCGATGTCGAGCGCGTCGCTGGCAAAGCCGTATTGGGCACCGTTTGTCAAACGAAGGAGAAGCGGACCGCTCGCCGCCTCGCCGGAAGAGACGTATTCGTCAAAGACGAAGCGTCCGCTTTCGGCCGCGACGCCGTCGAGCTCGAACGTGCCCGCACCGGAAACGGCGATTTCATCGGCCCAGTGTTTCGTGTCGAGCACGTCGCCCGCATCGCCCTCTATCGCGAGCGCGGCGCCCGCTTCGATTTCGAAGGCGGTGAGCGCGCTGCGGTCGACGCCGCCCGCGTCGGAGAGCGTGAGACGGTCGTTCGCCGCCCCGTTTTCAAAGCCGGAGAGACGAAGCGCGGCGCTACCGCCGTCTTGGGAAAGGACGGCCGTATTGAAGGTTCGCGAACCGTCCACCTGCAGTTCGATCCGGTTCATCGAGCCTTCCGCGACGAAGGCGGCGTCCGCCGCAAAAAGATTCTCCTTGGCCGTTCCGTAGGCGTCGTCCCAGCGGTAGGCAAAGACCGAGGCGTCGTCTTTCTCTCCGGCGAGCACCCAGGTGCCGCGGAAGTCGGTGACGGAGGATCGAAGCGCGTCGATCGAGGCGCCTTCGAGACGAAGACTTACGTCCTCCGCGGCGCTTACCGCCCCGTTCCACTTGCTCTCGCCCGTGAAAATCTGATCCTTTTCAAAGACGAGCTTCGCAAGGTTCGACGCCACGCTGAAACCGCCGTATCGATTGGCGTTTTCTTCGTTTCCGGTTTCGCCGCCCGAAACGCGCAGGGTGCCGCGTTCGAGCTTGAACGTCCCTTCCCCGGTGAGCCACGCCGAAAGCGTCTGCGTTTCCCTGTCGTCCGATGTCGTGCGCGAGAAGGTCACGGTCTCGCCTTCGGCCGCATGCACCCGCACGACGCGGGTGGAGAGACCGAGCGTCTTCTCGTCGGACACGATGACGCTTTCGGCCAGGGCGTAACTTCGATCCGTGCCCGCAACACCGTACTTCAGGGTGCGGGACGCGTCCTCCGCATCCTTCCAGACGAGTCCGGCGTTTTCGATCGTTTCGTCGGACGTCGTGATCAGGGTCACCTGCGCCGCCTTTCCGTCATGAAGAAGAATGGTGCCCGTAGCAAGGTCCGCAAGATTCTCGACGGGAGCGTCCACGGTGCCGACGCCAGACAAATCGAGCGCCAGTTCCGTACCCTTCGCGATGTCCGCACCGCCCGAAAGCGTCAGCCCCTCCTTCCACGACTCGTCGAAAAGATCCGTGACCGCGAAATGCAGGGTCGAGGCAACCGGACCGTTCTCGGGCCGGTTCAAAGCCGCGCCCTCTTCCGAAGTCACGCCCGTGTCGAGTCGGGCGGCGCTCGTCGCATCGGAAACATGGAGTTCGCCCGCACCGACGGCAAGCGTCGTCGCGCCGAGTCCGAGCGTGCCGCCGACCGTAAGCCGCGGGGCCTCTTTGGCCTCTGCGCCCGCGGCGGCCAGTCCTACGCCGAGCGTGCCGCGGTAGTTCGTGAAACTTCCGCCCCCGGCAAAATCGGCGTTCGTCTCGACGTCGAAGAGTCCGTCGCCTTCGAGGCGAAGGCGCTCGAGGGTCGAGCCGTCGTCGTCACGAACGACCACGCGGCCTTCGGCCGCACCGCTTCCCGAAGAACCGAGCGCGAGCCGCCCTTCATAGCCGTTGAGCGTCGAGACGTCTTCAAACGTCCCGCCCTCGACGAGGCGCAGGAGCGCATCGGATTTCGCCTGGGTTCGGTCTTCTTCGTCGAGCGAAGCGTCGGCGGCGAGGAGCCGCGCGCCCTCGATGAAACGAACGGAATCGAGTACCGTGAGCGCATTGCCGTTGAGCGTCACGGTGTTGCCCCCCTCATCTTGCCCGAGGAACTCGATCGCTTCGAGCATCTGCGTATAGCGGTCGCCCTGCGAAGCGAGACCGTCGATCCAGGCCATGGCGAAATCGGCGTTTTTTTTGAAGCCGCAGCGTCGTGCCGCGTCCCCCCGCGGCTGCGTCCTTCGCCGCCGTGCCGAGGGCGTTTGCGGCCGACAGCACGAGCGTTGCGTTCTCGCCCACGTCGACGAGTCCCCGGAAGGTGTTGTTGACGTTCGTGAGGATGAGGCGGTTGTCGGCATCCGCCCCGCCCGCGATGACGTTGAGGCGTCCGACCCCCGTGATTTGGGCGGAAAGAATGTGGTCCGACGCGGCGCCGAGGTCCAGATTGACCCCGAGCCACCGGTCTTCGTCGCCCTCCGCCCAGACCGTTTCGCCTTGCTCGTTCAGGCCTTCCCGAAGGTCGATGCGCGTGAGGAGGTAGCCCAGATAAAGACCCGCGGGACGACCGTCGGACGCTTCGGTGCGCAAAACGGTGTCGTACCCCCAGTAGCCGTCCGCAACCGTCGAGCCCCTGTTCTTGATGTCGTGCCGGTTGACGCGATCGTTCTCGTCGTCGAGATTGTTGATCTGAAGATGGATGTTGTCGGCGTCCGCGTCCACGTTTTCGGCTTTGATGAGCAGCGTCCCGAGGGCGTCGTCGGCGTTGTCGTAGTCGAGCACGCTCCCGCCCTCCGTGCCCACGGAATCCGTGTTGTCCGGAAGACGAATATTTTTGGCGTCGACCACGACCGTCCCGGCCACGTTGACGATGAGGTCCGTCACCGAAAGTGCGGGATTGAGGGCGATCTCGTCGTTTCCGCTGCCCTTGAAGTTGAAGGCGGTCAGATCGAGCACGCCCGCCTGCACGCCCGCGTCGTTGTCGTAGCGCGCGAATCCGAACTTTTCGAGGCGGATCGTTTGATTGGCCTGCGGCTTGAGTCGAAGAACGCCGTTGCCGCCCACGGAGACGCCGTTGGCCTTTTCCTTGGTGAAGAGGTCGGCTTCTCGGGGCGTCAGGACGAAAGTGAGGTTTTCCGCGCGAATCCACCCCTCGAAATCCAAAAACTTCATGTCGTCCGCCAGCGTGAGCCGCGTGTCGGCGCCCTCGCCCCGCGCCACGAAGACGCCGTCGCCGTGGAGCGCCAGCCCTTCGAGGTGAAGCACGTCCTTTTCCCCGTCCGGTCGCTCGTTGACGCCCTCCACGTAGACGTAGCTGCTCTCCTTGATCGTGAGATCCCGGCCGAACTGCCGGTCGTAGACCAAAGCGGACGCAACGAGGACGCTCCCTCCGACCACGTCGGTCGCGAGCGTGTGGATGCTCTGTTCGCCGTACTCCAGACGACTCGCATTTTCGACGGTCACCTTTTGAAAGTCGGTGTACCGATTCTCCTTGTCGTTGGAGTTGATGCCCGCCGCAGTGATCAGGAAACGGTCGTAGTCGTCAAAGTCCTCCGCCTCCCGGCCGGCCCCGTCAAAGGTGAGCGTTTCGCCCAAATGCAGTTCCTTGAAGCCTTGGAGCGCATCGCCCCGCGTAAGCGTCGCCGAGCCGTGCACCTTGAAGTTGGCGCGCTCGAACTCTCCTTCCGCGCCCGTAGCGCCGGTCCGCACGAGACGGAGCGTGCCGTCGATTTCCAGGTCGTCGTAGACCGCAAAGAAGAATTCGGGATGCGACCCCGTCAGCGTGTTGTCGCCCGTGAAAAGAGCGTCGCCGTGAACGTAGAGATGCTGGTCCCTGGCCTCTTTGTCGCCCCCGGAATACGCGTAGGTATAGTCGATCCGGGAATTCTTCATCGTCAGGACCGGCGCAAAGACTCGGGAAGCCTCGTCGCGGAAATTATCCGCGGTGAGCTTCACGTCCCCCGCGTCGGCCCAGGCTCCGAGCGCCGCCACTTCCACTCGGGCATTCTCGAGCGTAATGTCCGTGCTGCGGCCGAAGGCCTGGCGCTTTTCCAGAACGGCCGTGACGTTTCGAAGCGTGGTTGCGCCGGTGTAGTAGTTGTAGGTGCCGTCCGTACTCGGATCCTTGGACTGATCGAGGAAGTCGAAGACGACGGTGGATTCGTCGCGCCCCGCGCCTTCGAAGAGGAGCCCCCCCTCCCCGAAGGTTTTCGCAAACCAGTAGGACGGCGTCCCGCTCTCGTCGGCGGCGACGTCGATCTTGAGCTCCCGGCCGGCGTCGACGTTGAGCGATTCCAAAAGCGAGAGCATCCAAATGCCGTCCTCCGTCAGTGCGACGCCGGTCTCGTCGAACTGAAATCCGTCGACGTCCTCCAATCGGTCCCCGAAGTAGGAATGAAGACTTTCGTACGCGGCCGCCCCGACGGAGTAGGTCGCCGTCCCGATCTTCCGGTTCTCCGCGTCCACGAAGGACTGCGTGAACGTTTTGTTCTGCGTGCCGTCGGCATGACAAATGCTGACGTTGAAGTCGCTTCCGTCCACGCCTTCTCCGAGCTCGATCACGTTTTCGACCGACACGATCTGCTGCGCGAATCCGGTGGAGTGGCTCAACAGCAAAGAGGTGTCCCGCGTGACGTCGAGCGAAGCCCCGCGGTCGGTGAGTTCGAGCGTGTAGGCGCGCAAGGGATTCTCGATCGCCAGGCTTTCGTACCAGCGCGATCCGGCCTTGTCTTCGAAGAGTTCGAACATCGTCGAACCGAGGTAAAAGGCCGTGTTGAGATAGTTCGGATGCTGCACACCGTCCGAGGCCCAGAGCCGAATGGTGCCGCCATTTGACCAAAGGACGTTGACGGGATCCTGCCCGATTTCTGCCGCCGTCGAGGCCCCGGACGCGGCAAGAATCGCCGCGCCGACCGCGGCGCTCACGGCGCTTCGGGCACGTTTGCCGCGGGCGCGCTGCCGCTCGGACACGGCGGTGAAGGTTTGCGTGACGTGATTGAAGATGGATCGAAAGGTTTTGTTCATACGAAAGCAACACGGACAATATCGGGTGTCGACGTCGAAGGACCGGGCGTGAACGCTCCTTCGCCCCGACGGCGAATCAGAACTTCACGGCGAAGACGCACGGCAAAAGCCGCGCGTCGGAACACCGACAAGAAAGCGCGGAGGAGAGGCCGGGCGGCGTAAGCCGCACGACGAAAGAAGGCAAAACGGTCTTTGCGGACCGGTCGGTCTCACGAGGGAGTGCGGAGTAGACGGCACGTCCCGGCGGCGCCGTGCGCACGTTCGTCCTCCATGCTGCGAACGGGCGGCGCGTGACCGAAAAAAAATGAAGGAGAGGAAACGGAAAACCCGGCGCAACGCTGAAGCGTCATGCCGAGACAATCGAAGAGGAAAACAGACCGCGCAAACCCGGTTCGCCGATCTCCCCTGTCGGCCGGTCTGACACGCGGAATGATCCTCCCGGGGCCCGATCCGCAGTGTGCCGCGGTCTCGCTGCGGCGCAGCGAAGACATTCGCATCGGCGAAGAACGAGGTCGTTTTTGCGTCTTCCGGTCGATTTGAATGCGGCAAGGGAAGGCCCCTTCAAGGCCACGGCATGGTAACAAAAATCTTTTTGTCCATCGCCCGCCGTAAGGGAAAGATTCCGTCATTGACTACAGCTATCGGAGAGTTAGCCGAATCCTAATTCAAGAAGACTCCGGAACATCCCGTTCAACCTTCCCTCCCGCAGTGTTCGTTTGGGCGACTCCATTTCTTTGTGTGTTTCGAAATTCCGACCTTTCGCGCCAACGGCACTCAGGGAAACTCTGGAGGCTCGTTACGGATTCCGAATCGATCTCTTTTCACCGGAAATTGCGGATCTTCACAGGAGTCGCAGTCGGACAACACGCGCATTCAAAACAAAGAAAACGGTCGAAAAATCCGATCATCCCGACCGATACCGACGAACGACCTTCCAAACCACCGGACCGGCACGGCAAACGGGCGGAACCCGAAAAGGAATTCCGCCCGTTCTTCTTTCGATCGATGTTGTCGATGAGGAGCCTTCGACTTACTTCGTCAGGCTCTTGACGTAGTCGGCCACGGCAATCCCGAAGACCGCGGCGCCCGTCAACTGCGCACCGCCCACGTAGTTGTCGTAGAAGATGCCGCCCGCGGCGTTGCCGATGGCAAAGAGTCCCTGGATCGGCTGATTTTCCGTGTCCCGCACACGCCCGTTCACGTCAATGAGCGGACCGCCGAAGGTGGCCGTCATGCCGCCCTGGAACGGAACGATGTAGAAGGGAGCCTTGTCGATCAGGGGAGCCTTCGGCAGAGTGTTCGTCGGCACAAGCTTCGCGCGGGCGTCGGCCTTGACCGCGGCATTGTAGTCGGCGACGGTCTTGGCGAGCTTCGCGGGATCCAGTCCGGCGGCCTTGGCGGCTTCTTCAATCGTATTGCCCTGATAGATCGGAGCCTTGGCGCGCTCGTAGGACGCGAAGTCGGGCTTCAGAATCGGGATTTCGCGCGCCTTCTGGTCGCACACCATGAAGGCCCAGTTGTCGGGCGTCATCGCGGCGACGTCGCGCGACATCTGCACGTAGGTCTGACCTTCGTCGATGAAGCGTTCGGCCTGACGGTTCACGCAGATGCCGTTGTTGACGATGTTGAGCGGATTCGCGCCCGTGGGACCGTGAATCGGACCGCAGTGATACTGGTCGACGTTCACAACCTTTGCAAAGAGGGGATCGACGAGACGGATGTTTTCACCCATGATGATGCGCGAGCCGCGGATCGGCATCTTGGCGCCGGCCGAACCGATGTACTGCGTGACAAGCTGCTGATTGGCGGAGAAGCCGCCCGTGGCGAGGACGACGCCGTACTTGGCGTGCAGATCCGTGAGCCCCTTCTTGTCCTTCACGCGCACGCCCGTCACGGCCCCCGTCTTTTCGTCGGTGAGAAGCGCGATGCCCTTCGTGTTGAAGCGCATTTCGACGCCGAGGCTCTTGGCCTTGGCCATCAGGTCTTTGGCGAGCTGACCGCCGCCCGGCTTCACTTCACCGAGAACGAGGTGAGCGCGGGAGAGCATCGGCCAAACGAGCTTCGCGGGCTTCGAGAACTTGACGCCGACGTAGTCGGAGAGCCAACCCATCATGGCGTCGCAGTCTTCGGCGATCTTGCGCGTAAGCGCCTTGTCGCCCTTCCCCTGCGAGACCTTCATCATGTCTTCGTAGAAGGCGTCGACCGTGTCGGCGTCGTTCACGCCCTTTTGCTGCGCGGTGTGCACGCCCAGCATGAAGCCCGCGGCGTAGATCGTGTTGCCCGCGGGCATCGACATCTTTTCAATGAGAAGCGGCTTCAAACCGTTCTGCGCGGCGCGTACGGCGCAGACGAGACCGCCGCAACCGGCCCCCATGATGATGAGGTCGTACTGCGCGGCCGTAGCCGCGGCGGCGATCGCCGATTTGGTGGCGGCGGCAACGCCCACCGCACCGACGGCGGCGTGCTTGAAGAAGGAACGACGCGTGGTGTCCATGAGAAATCTCCTTTGCATTCGAGGGAAGAGTCGAAGGATGTCGGCTTGCGATGTTCGCCAACGTCCGATTGAGGTCATTCTCCCGATTCTCCAGACCTTCGCCCACCCCCGAACGTCTCTTGACAAACGGCGATTTTTGTGATTCCTCTCTCCCGCCGTTCTCGTCAAAATCCACCGTGCGTCCCTGCAGACCGTTTTCCCGTTCACACGCGATCTGGTCCGCCGCTCCGGCGTCCTCAAGCGGGAGACGGATTCATTTTCCGAGCGCGGCACGTGCGGCTGAACGGCCCGCGATACGCCCGAAGGTGAGTGCCGCGGCAATCCCGTTTCCTCCGATTCGATTCGCCCCGTGCACGTTTCCGACGACTTCGCCCGCAGCGAAGAGTCCTGTAAGAACCCTTCCCTTACGATCGAGCACCTCGCCCTCGGGCGTGATGCGAACGCCCCCAAGCGTGGAATGGATGTTGAGGTATACGGGGGCCGCCCAGAAGGGAGGCGTCACGATTTTGCGGCAGACGACTCGACCGCACTTTCCGGTTTGCTTCTCCACCTCATCGTTGAAGGCTTCGACGGTGCGGCAAAGAGCGTCCGCGGGAAGTCCCGTCTTGCGGGCGAGGTCTTCGAGCGTCTCCGCCCGAAAAGCGTCGCCCGTCTGCAGCCCCCGATAGATGTCCTTTTGCGAAACCAAGTCGTAGGACGAAACGCCGCGGTCATCCGTCACGGTGTAGGCGCGGCCTCCGACCGCGTTTCGGATCGCGAAGGCGAGCGCACGGCGGGAACCGTCCTCTTCGACGAAGCGTTCACCCCGACCGTCCACCAGGACGCAGGCCCCGACGTCCAAGTCGAGCCGAACCGCATGCGTCTGGCCCTTTCGCACGCCCGGAACCGCCTGCACGACGTCGAGATTGACGAGCGCCGCCCCCGCGCGTTCCGCAGCCCGCTGTCCGTCGCCCGTCGTCCCCGGCGCATTGTCGGTAGGCAGATCCGCCCAGTCGGGCGCCCAATGCTTGAGCAACTTCGGATTCGCTCCGTAGCCTCCAGTAGCCAGCACCACGCACTTTGCACGGACTTCGACGCCCTCCTTCGTCACGACGCCCGCGACGCGGCCCCGTTCGTCCTTGAGGAGATCCCGCACGGCCGTTTTGGTTCGGATTTCGCCGCCCGACTCGAGCAGTTTTCCCGAGAGCGTGCGGATGTAGGAGGACCCCCGCGGCAAGAAGGGCTTGTGCCCGCGCGGCCATTCGGCGCCCCAGGTGGTCTGCGTTTCGGGGAGAAACCGAACGCCCATGCCTTCGAGCCAATGAATGGTTGAAAGCGCCTCCTCGGCAAAGCGTCGGACCACTTCCGGATCGTTTCGCCCGCCGCCCGACTCGAGCGTCTGCTCGGCGTGCCACTCGACCGAATCCCTGACGCCCATCGGTCCCTGCCGTTTCGGATCCGCAGCGTTGAAGAGGCCGCTCGCCCGCAAAGTATTGCCGCCGATCGCGGCTTCTTTCTCGAGAACGAGAACCGAGGCGCCCTCTTGCGCGGCCGCGACGCCGGCGGCGAGGCCCGCGCCGCCCGCGCCCACGACGAGAACGTCGACATCGCGCCGCCAGAACGCCTTCGCCGAACCGATCCCGAGCGTCCACGCCATGGGGAGCGCGAGTCCCCGCAAAACCGTCCGCCGTCCGATCTTCATGACGCGCCTCCGGCACCGGGAGTCAACGCGGCGTCCAGGCGTTCGCGCTCGCGAAGAAATTCCGCCACTTCGACGGCGTTTCGCACGTCGAGCTTTCCGAGCATGGCGCTTCGGCGGCTCTTTACGGCTTCTTCCGAGATGTCCAAGACGCCTGCGATCTCCTTGTTGGTGAGTCCTTTCGCGACGAGCTGCGCCGCTTCGCGCTCGCCTTGCGTGAGTTTTTCCCAAACGACATCAAGCGCCTCCCGCTCACGCTTCAGACGCCGGATTTCCCGATGGCGTTCGCAGGCCCTCTGCAAGGCGGGAATCAGCGTTTCCGGTCGCGGGGGTTTGACGAGAAAGTCGACCGCCCCCTCGCGCACGGCGCGAAGCGCCATCTCGATGTCGCCGTGCGCGGAAAGAAAGACGATCGGAAGATCGACGCCTTCCGAGCGAAGGCGTCTTTGTAGTTCAAGCCCCGTCATCTCGGGCATGCGCACGTCCAAGAGGAGACACCCCTCCCGCTCGCGGTCGTCCCAGGCGAGAAAATCAAGCGCGCTCGAATACCCCTTCACCTGCAGGCCTGCGACTTCCAAAACAAAGGCGAGCGATTCGCAGACCGAGGGATCGTCGTCAACGAGCCGAATGAGAGGCGGTTGTTTTACCTTCATGATGCTTCTTCCTTGGATTCAGGCGTTCGATCGAGCGGCACGGAAAGCGTCACGGCGAGACCCGAGGGAGCGACCGCCTCGAACCGGAGCCGTCCGCCGTGGGCTTCGGCGAGACTTGCCGCGATCGCAAGTCCGAAGCCCAAGCCGTCGGGCTTTTCCGAAAGCACGGGTTTGCCGAGTTTTTCGAGGCGCTCTGACGGAACGCCCGGACCGTTGTCCTCGACGCAAAGCAGTGCGGCGTCGTCCTCCGTGCGCAGCGTCACCCGAATGCGGGGATCGGCCGTCTTTGCCCGCGTCAAAGCTTCGACGGCGTTGTTGAGAAGATTGACGAGAACGAGTTCGAGCTCCATCGCGTCGCCGAGCACGAAGGCGGGCGCCGCCGGTCCGGTGCAGTCGACGGGAATGCCGGCCTTCTTCGCCAGACTGTGACGAATCGCCCGGGCAGGGAGTCCCGCGAGGTCGAAACGCTCGAATGTCGTTCTCTCCCGCTTCAGGGCCGCGCGGACGCGGTCCAGAATGTCGGCCGCCCGATAGATTTCCGAGAGAGCCTTTCGAAAGGCGGACTCCTCCCGATTTTCGTCGCGCAGGCCCCGCTCCTTCATGAGAAGAAGGGCGTTGAGATAATTGGCGGCATTCGTCACGGGCTGCTTTACTTCATGCGCGAACATGGCGGAGAGCTGCGTAACCGTCGCGCCTCGCTCGAGGCGCTCCAACTGCGCGCGGCTTTCCCGAAGGGCTTCCGCAGCGGCTTCACGTGCGGCCGAAGCTTTTTGCAGTTGCCGCGTGCGGCGGCGTACGAGAAGATTGACGCGCACGATGTGAACGCCGAGCAGGAAAAGCGCACAAATCCCAAGCGCAATTTCCGTGTGAAAGCGCCGCCAGAGACCCGCCGCGGACCAGTCGCGAAGATAGGCATAGGGTCCCTCGCGAAGCGTGCGGTAGAGATTGCGCACTTGGGTGAGATTGGTGTTCGAGATCCAGTCGTAGCCCCCTTCGTCCACGGGCTGCGTCAGGACCGCGATCGTAATGTCGCGCACCACTTCGGGCGAGGCGGTCGGAAGGGCCGCGAGCATCAGGTCCGGATAGAGCGCGGTGGAACGGCGGCATCGGTCGCCCGGCGCCGTGCGGTCGTTGACGATCCGAAGTTCATGGGCTCCGACGACGCCCGCCGCCACCGCGTCCTCCCACTCGCAGGTCGACAAAATCCCGACTTCGGTCATGCCGAGCGTCACCATCTGCAGGACGTCGGGGTAATTCCACTCGGTGTAGACAATCTCGCCGAAGAATTCGTCCGGGTCTTCCCCCTGTTCGGCCAACTCGCCCTTCGGGACGGCGCTTCCCTCAAAGGCGTTCGGATCGGTCGTCGCGACGGAGCGGCCCTTGAGGTCGGCGAGGGTTTTAAGCGCACTGCCCGCACGGACGAGAAAAACCGCCCCGACCGAGCGGTCCGCCGCCTTGCGGTCCGCACGGCGGCGCGTCGCGATCTGCTGCAGATCGAGTTCGCTCTCGCGCACGGCGTCGCCGCTCGACAAAATCACGAAGCCGTTGGTTCCCAGACGCGACGGTTCGATTGGCTCGCCCCGCGGGAATTCGACCGTGGTGAAGCGATACTGCGGATAGCGGGTCTTGAGGCGTTCGATGAGGGGCGTGTAGGTGTCGATGAAAAAACGCGGATTGAAGGTGTCGACGATCCCGACCGCGACGTCCACGGGTTCGCGCGGAGATGCCGGTTCATCCGCCCGCACCGAAAAGGCTCCGCAGACGGACAAGACGCCGCCGAAAAGGAGAGCGAGGGACGAAAGGAGCCGCATGAATGTCGAGAGCAGAATTTCGAAGGAATCATTATTATACGAAGCCGCTCCTTGACGCCTCGATCAGCCGACGGCGGTTGAGGCCGTGAACCGCCTTTTTTCGCCCGAAATCGACATAAACTTCGCCGTTCCGGCGGAGTGCCGAAAGGGTCGAAGCACCTAGGGGAAGCGGAGGAACGGTCCGGTCTTTATCCATGGAGGGCGCTACGCCGTTGAAGTGGATGCCGAGCATTGCAGCGGTCGAATCGGGCCAAGACGGGATTTTGGACGAACGGCCGTCCGCGCCGTTTGTCCCGATCCCGAAGTTTCGCGCCCGCTACCTCGAGCGCGTGCGCGTCCGATTGGCTTGCGGCGGATGCGATGACGACGCCCATTTGCAGCCGACGAAGAGCGGCACCCCTCCTTGGTCGACGACGTCACGGCGCTAGACGCCATTCGTTTCGCCGTGGGACAAATGGGATGGAAGCCGGATACTTCCGGCGGGTCACTTCGTCGCGTCCGCGGAATCCTTTCCGGAAACCGCCCTGAAGATCGGTCGAAGTAACGTTCCTACAGGTCCCGAAAGCCTGAGTGCAACTTTTCCGGGAAGTTGAGGAAGAGCGCAAAGTAGGAAGCGAACCGGATCCGACGGGCGGCATAATGTTCTCCGGACCCCGACGGACTGCGGGGCGAAGGAGTATGCAGTGATTCCCCAAGCAAGCCGAATCTTTGCCGCAATCATACTGAGCACGACGTTGGTCGCTTCGGCGACGCAGATTGATCAGAAGCTTCCGCTCCGCTTCGGTTTACTCGACATTGAACGGGAATCGACCTATTTGAGCCACAACGATCGAATTCAGCAGGAAACCGTCCGGTGGCTTCGGGAGACTCTGCCGCAATACGACTTTGAAGTGCGTACACTGACGATTCCTAAGCTCGCCGAGGAGATCAAAGCCGGTAGGATCGACGCCTTTCTGTCGAGTTCGGGCTTCTTCGTCGAAATGTGGCCGTACGGAGTACGGGACATCGCGACGCTCGTCTCACGAACCTTTCCCGATCCCAACCGCTGCGTGGGCGGTGCCATCATCGTCCGCAGCGACCGCGAAGAACTCAACGAAATCGCGGATCTCAAAGGTCTGCGCGCCGTTTCGACCAATCCGCAAAACTTCATGGCCTTTCAGCTCGGGATGTCGGAGATCGCCTTCCGAGGTTACGATCCACGAACATTCTTCCAATCCGTCTCCTTCACACGGAACGAACCGGAAGAGGTGCTTCGGGCTCTTGCGCAGGGAACCGCCGATGTCGGACTGTTGCGCGCCTGTTTTCTTGAATCCATCACGTCGCGAGAGAACCAATGGCGGGGCGCCTTCAAGGTGATAGAACCCGTGAAGACGAGCGCCGCCTGCGGCTATTCCACGAAGCTATACCCGGGATGGACCGTTGCAGTTACAAGCCGCGCGGCGGCCTTCATGGCGGCCGATCTTTCACGAACCCTGCTCGCAAAGGCGCCTGCCGGCAAAGACGGCTATCACTGGGAGATCGCCACCGACTACCGCCCCGTGAACGAGGTGTTTCGTCTTCTCCGAATCGGCCCCTACGAGTATCTCAACCACTGGACCCTCGAGCGCTTCTGGGAGGAGTACAAGACCTATGTCCTGATCGGACTTCTTCTCCTGGCCGGATGGGTATTCCATTGGCTGAGCGTAGAAGTCCTCGTACGCCGCCGCACGGCGGAACTGCAGGTCGCGCTTCAGGCTCAGCGGGAACTTAACGCCAAAGCCATGGTGTCAGCCGCAGCACTCGAAAAACTTACGAAATTCGGAGTGGTCAACGAACTCTCGGCCATCTACGCACACGAACTCGCACAGCCACTTACGAGCATCGGATACCTGGTCCGCACTCTGCGCAACGCTCTGAAGCGACTGCCGCCCGATAGCGACGCCAAGCCCCTCATGGAGAAATGCGCGGAGAAGATCAACGTCGATCTCGGAACCGCGCAGGCGATCCTCTCCCGTGTCCGCAGGTACGCCAAGGCACCGCTTCGACGGGACGAAGCGGTCGACTTCACCTCCCTTGTGTCCGGCGTCGTCAGCAACATGCGCAAGACATCTCCCGTTGCGTTTGAAGCGAATCTGGAGGGAAACACCGTAATTCGAGGTGACAAACTAGAACTCTCCGTACTGACGCTCAACCTGCTTCGCAACGCTGCGGAACACACGTCGGACGGACGCGTCCGCATATCGCTTCGGAGGGAAGAAACCTCCGGGCAAGGGAAAATGGCCGTACTGGAAGTTCGAAACGCAGGCACTCCGCCCGTCGAATGCGCTCCCGGAGTCTTTGAAGATCGGATTGCGTTGCGCCATTCCGACGCGAACGGAGAATCTTCGAAGGGTTTCGGCCTCGGACTCCTCATCGTGCGGTCCGTTCTCAAGGCGCACGGAGGAACCCTTCATTGCTTCGCGGAGGGAGACGACGTCGTCTTCCGTGCAGAATTTCCGCAACGTACGTTCGAGGCGGAATCAGAAAGATGACGAAGCGCCCTCCGCTCTTTTCGAACGAAAGGCGCCACGAAGGAGAGAACGGTTCTCAGAAGCGATGAACGATGCCGGATTCGACTGCGGCAACGGAGCCGTTGGAGGCGCCTGACTTCGAGTACGAATCTTCGCCGTATCCTGCCGTTGCGTAGAAGCTCGTGCGCTTCGACAGACGGTACTGATAGCCCGCAATCGCGACCCAACGGTCGAGATCGTTGCCGGAATCTACGTCGGATTCCATCGTCATGTAGCCGGCTCCGAATTTGAGCGTGTGGCTTCCCAGCGGAATGTTGGTGCTCACGATGCCGCCGTAGCCGCTCCCGTACGCCATGCCCGTCTCGGCGACGTGCGTGTTGTAGTAGTCGACCGTCGGCTTTGCGTGTTTGAAGTGCTGCATCGCGGCATAGAGACGAACCGGCCCGAAATCGTAGTTGCCGCCCAGACTGACCGTATAGGCGTCGTTGGGATTGTTCGCCGTACCCTTGGCGTAGTTGAGCTGATCGACGATCACGACGGCCTTGAGGGGGCCACCCGCATAGGTAACGCCGAGGGCCGAGTAGCGGTCCACCGCAGAGGTGTTTTCACGTCCGTCGCGAACCGTCGTGTTTCTCGACATTGAATACTGCGCATGTACCTGGAAGCCGGAAAGGGCGGGCGACACGTACGTGATCGTATTGTCGTGCTGCGCGAAAACGCCGCCCATTACGGCCTTGTGGTTCGGCACGTCGGTCGACTTGGCCGACGGGAAGGCCGACACCGTGCCGCCGAAAATGCCCGTGGTGCCGAGCCCCGACATCAGGGCGCCCATCCGGCCGAAGTACACCGTCCCATACGGACCGGAGAGATTCACCTGTGCTTCTCGCCCGAAGAGACGGCCCTGATTGCCCAGGGCGCCCGTATCGACGTCAAAGCCGTTTTCCAAAACGAAACCGACCTTCCAACCGTTGCCCAGAGCTTCGCTTCCGCGAATCCCGACGCGGGACTGCTGACTCGGACCCGACTTCATCTGGAAGTCGCTCGTGGTTTCTTCACCGTCGTCCTTGTGAGCGTAACCCAACGCAACGTCGATCAAGCCGTAGACCTCGATGTCGGCAGCCTGCGCTGCGCCGCAAACCGTCAATGTGCAGAGAACCGATGCCGCTAGAAGATTCCTTTTCATGATTTGATCCTTTTTTTTTGACTCTGGCGGCGCACCCTCTGGTCCGATGCGCCGCCGACAGACAGTCGATCAGTGTTCCTTTACCAACTCTGTTCCTTGCCCGCATTCGTGCCGGCGATGCGGCCGTAAACAAAGCAGTCGAGCAAAGCGTTGCCGCCGACGCGGTTCGTGCCGTGAATGCCGCCGGTGATTTCACCCGCGGCGTAGAGACGCGGAACAACCCTGCCCTGCCAATCGAGCACCTGAGCCTTGACGTTGCAGGAGAGGCCGCCCATCGTGTGATGCACGGTCATACCCGTGTAGCAGGCCCAGAAGGGACCGTTTTCAATCCTCTTCACGAGATTGCGCTTGGCCTTGCCGAAGTCTTCGTCGACCCCTTTCTCGACGAAGCTGTTGTAGCGGGCCACGCCCTTTTCAAGACCTTCGGGATCGACGCCCATCTTGACGGCAAGTTCCCTGAGAGTCGGCGCAGTCCAGGCTTCATTGATCTTGATGCCTTCTTCGACGGACTTGTGAACGGCGGAGTTGTACTTCTGATACGTGTCGTTGTCGACGACCGTGTAGGCATAGCGTTCCGGCGTGCCGAGAACGGCGTCGCGGATCACGTCGCGGCGGGAGCCTTCGTCGACGATGCGGTTGCCGCGCTTATCGACGTAGATGGATTCTGCGACGCGCGTGTTCAGGATGATCTTCATCTTCTTCCCGGCGGGAGCCCCCGGGGTCGACTGGATGAAGTCCATGCCGACAAGGTAGCCGCCCACGCGGGCCGCCGCCATCATGACGTCGCCCGCCGTTTCGTTCGGGAGGTTGTCGGTGCCGAGACCGGCAACGCGCGGATCATGAAGCTCGCGCAGGTACTGGTTCGCGCTGAAGCCGCCTGCAGCCAACACGACGCCCTTGCGGGCCCGGAGATAACGGACGCCGTCCTTCGTTTCGCAGCGGACGCCGCGCACGTCGCCCGATGCGGGCGTGTCGCGAATGATGTCGGTCACGCGAACCCCTTTCACAATCGGAACATTGCGCTCGTCCAGAGCCTTGAGCAACACGGTGACATATCCCTTGCCCTTGGGCATTTCCGGCGCATGGGCACGCGGATAGAGGCCGCCGAACATCTGGAATACTTCCGGCTTGAACTTCATGCCGAGGCCTTCAAGCCAGGTGATGGCGTCGTAGGCGTTTTCGCAGAGAACACGCACGCGTTCCGGATTCCCGCGGAAGTCGCCCGCTTCGAGCGTCTGCTTGGCGTGAAGTTCGGGACTGTCCTTGATGCCCTGTTTCGGCTGACGAACCGGGTCCGCCGCGTTGATCTGTCCTTGAGCAAGCTGCGTATTGCCGCCCGGGAACGCAAGCCGTTCCAGCACGACCACCTTGGCGCCTTCGTCCGCCGCCTTGACGGCCGCCGCCATACCGGCGCCGCCCGCACCGACTACGATCACGTCGTACGTCTCATCCCATTTTTCGGGTACGGCGGATTCCGCACGGGGCGACTCCTTGGCGTGAGCGGCCGCCACGGGCAAAAGTGCAGCGCCTGCGCCCAAGGACTTGATGAGGGTTCTGCGGTTTAGCATTTCTGAGTCTCCTTTGAAATGGAACATGTTCGAACAGATGCAGGATCGACCCGCAACATGCGCGCGCATGTTGTTTCATCGCAAAGAAACCTCAAATTCCCCTCGGAAGAACGTTCTGTCCGCCTTCTTCGCGCCGGAGGCGGGAGAAAATCTGTCGTGAACGAACGGGAGGAATGAATGTCGAAGAACGCACGGAATCAGGCTTTGATCCGAATCGTCGACGACGATCCGGAAATTCGAGAATCACTTGGAATGATGCTTGAAAGCGAAGGTTGGAGACAGACGCAGTATAAATCCGCCGAAAGCTTTCTCGTCGGCGACACGCCTTCGGAACCCAGAGTCGTCCTGCTCGACATCCAGATGGAGGGCATGAACGGCCTTGACCTGCAGATTCTCATGGCGGAGCGTGGTTACGCTCTTCCAATCATCTTCATCACTGGCCACGGAAACATCCGCACCGCAGTCGATTCCATGCGAAACGGAGCCTATGACTTCCTTGAAAAGCCCGTGGACATCGACCGCCTTCTCTCCTCTCTCGAAAGCGCAGCTTCGCTCAGTATGGCGAGAGCCTCCCGATTGCCCGACGCGGAAACCATCAGGGCGGCTCTCCTCAAATTGACAGACCGTCAACTCGAAGTGCTTCGGCACCTCCTCCGAAAGGAAGAGGCGCGGCTCATTTCCGAACGGTTGGGGATCAGCCTGCGAACCGTTCAGGGGCACCGCGTCAAGATCTACCAGGCCTTCGGGATCCACCGGTTCGAGCAACTGTACGCAGTGAAGGACGAAGTGTTGTCGACCTTGGGGGGGTTATGAAGAAGGAAATGCGCGCGGGATCCTCTTTGGATCCCGTTCCGACTCTCTAATCAAAATCAAACTGCGTACGCAAGCGCTTTCCCGGCAGCGATCACGTCGCCGTGATCGTCGCCGAAGAAATCACGTCCCGTTTCTTCAACGTGATTTCGCTCTTCAACTCGTCCATCCCTCTCATCGCCATCAAGATGACGGCCATCGAGAATCCCGACGAATCGATCAGCCTGCTTTTCACGAAGGTTTTGGACTTGGCACCAAGCTCCCAGCTCGAAGAGGACGAACCCACACCGTTCACGACAATTTCCTTCATCTTACCCGGCGTACAGAGATTGGCCGGCATCTTTAACGCACCCCTTCAACTCTTCCGAAGGGGCGCGTTCTTTGAGAAGGTTTCTCAACTAAAAAAGGGGGTTGAGACTGTGTAAGAGTTATCCCTTGTCTTGTCCTCAAACAAAATCTCCCCCATACTGGAAACTGAAGTAAACCAATACTTCAACATAGGAGGCATTATGAGGACAAAGTTTTGGCTCTGTTAGAGCAAAGTGTTGATTTTAGAGTGAGGTAGCCGTACATTGACCTCAAGGAGGTGCGATTATGGCGAACCTCACCCGAGACCAAGTGTTGCAGGCCTTACGAGCCCTTAGTGAAACTGACCGTACCTACGTTCTGGCACAGTTGGCGAGCTCCGTATCAACGGCCAGGGAGGCAAGCCCGGGGGCAGCGGTGCAGACGACAGCAGGCCCTGTAGAAACGACACCTGATGGGTTGAGCGAGCTCCACAAGGAATTGGCCTCGTACCGTTTTGCGCAAGGTCGATTCTGTCCGCACTGCCAAAGTCACGAGATCGTGAGATTTGGCAAGACTCCCCAAGGGACGCAACGCTTTCGTTGCAAGGACTGCGGGAAAACTTTCACGGCCACCTCAAAGACCGTGTTTTCCCACGTCAAACGTCCGGAGCTCATTGACGAGTACCTCGCCTGCATGGAGAATCACCTGTCGTTGAGAAAGGCCGCCAAAGTGTGCGGCATTGCGCTCTCGGCCTCATTCGCATTGCGCCATCGGATCCTCGACACACTCAGCGCGGGAATGCCAAAGACGGTTTTGGACGGCATCACCGAGGCCGACGAGACCTATTTGGAGCTCTCCTTCAAAGGCAATCACAGCCGTAGTCAGTTCAAAATACCGCGTGACACGCACAAACGTGGTCACAGCTCCGTTCAGCGTGGTCATTCGCTCAACAAAGTATGTGTGGTCACGGGAATCGATCGCGAGTCCGACACCGTTTCCGTTGTTTCAAACTTGGGTGTCCCCACCAAGCGTGATATCCAAGACGCATTGACGGGAGGGGTTGAACCCAAGACGGTGCTCTGCACTGATATGAGCTCTTCCTACCAACAGTTCGCAAAACAGGCTGAGCTGTCGCTGATTCGCCTGAAGGGAGGCAAGGTTAAGCGCGGGATCTACCACATACAGAACGTCAACCAGTACCGCCGCTCGATTAAGGAGTTTCTTTGCCCCTTCCATGGTGTTGCCACGAAGTATCTCAGCAACTACTTGACCTGGCACCGGCTCTTTGCGTTCCGCGTTGGCAAGCGCCAGCCCATTGAAGAAGCCTCACGGCTTCTTGATAGCGAAACTTGCCCGACCGTTACGCGTACGCTGTCCGAGCGCCCCGCCATACCGATCAGCTCGACGACTCAACGTCCGAAACTGAACGAGTTGATGAAGCAGATGGTCGAGAAGGAACGGTACGCTCGAGCACACCTCAAGAAGAACGTAAAGCCGACGACGAAGTCGACCCCCGACTGGGACTCCCCGACTCCCGAGCTGTTTGAGGACGTCCCCTTCTAAAATCAACACTTTGCTCTAACAGAGCCGAAAATTAACCCGTAACTCTTGGGGGTTAGGTACGCGACGTTAGTCGCGTACCCTGCGCTGAGATCAGGTTGTTCAAGCCAAATTTCTCAATCAGATGCAATCTATCGATCAGAAGAGCTCGACGAAGCTTCAACTATCAAGAATTTCTTGATAGTTCGCCAGGAACGCTCGCGCAGCGTCAAGCGCCAAGTCAAGCACTACAACCTAGACGCCATCATTGCTGTCGGATATCGCGTCAACAGCAAGCGTGCAACAGCCTTCCGTCGGTGGGCGACGAAGGTGCTTCGCGACTTCGTGGTGAAGGGCTACGTCCTTGACAGCGAGCGCCTAAAGAACGGAAAACTCTTCAACAAGCAGTATTTCGAAGCGTTGCTCGAAGAGATTCGAGAGATCCGCGCGAGTGAACGGCAGTTCTATCAAAAGGTGACCGACCTCTTCGCCACGGCTTCGGACTACGATTCGCACTCCGGCACGCGGCTCAGCGTTTTTTCGCGTCTAGTTCAAAACAAGCTTCACTACGCCGTGCACCGTCATACGGCTGCGGAACTCATTTTGGGACGGGCCAATGCTGAGAAGCCTCACATAGGCCTTACCTCTTGGAAAAACGCCTGTCAGGGGGAAGATCCTTCGCTCAGATGTCGTGATAGCCAAGAACTACCTCTCAAAAACGGAGCTTGACACGCTCAATCAGCTGGTTTCCATGTATTTGGATGTTGCCGAGCTAAGAGCAAAGAAAGGCATTCCGACTACGATGGAAGACTGGGAAAAGTCAGCTATTTGCGTATCCAACGCAGGTATTCGAGTTCGGTGTCAAAACGGTCGCGCGTCCACCGGACGCGCCACTCCTTCCGCATGACCCACGGGTTGCTAACGTCTTCGGGGAGCGTCGCAAGGAAGTTGCCGAAAAGTTCTTCGACATCCCCCTGCCCGTGCTTTCGCACCAAGTCGCCGAGCCGCCGACGGTCGCGTGCTCTGAGCTTGCGATGCCAACTCTTCTTGTCTTCCTTTTCGGTCCACCCGCAGACAAGAATCGAACCGACGGGCGTTTTCTTCCTGGAACGTGACATTCGAACGTAGACACCTTGTTGATGGAAATCCAACTCTGCAGCCGAACCTGCTGATCTTGGCCGTCGGGAAGAGGCCGCGGGGCGCGTCTTCCCGACACACCCGCAGACCTTCTCTTTCCCATGTCCGAGAGACCGGCTACTGGACGTGCCGCAGCCTCTCCTCTCCTTGTTGGTTGTACTTCCCTCTGCGTCGGACATTGACGCACCTCGTCATCACTTCATGCGTCAGCCGGCAACGGTCTTCCCTCTACGATGACCGCGTCGAAAGTTTCTTTCCCCTGCGGGCAATGTTGTCCGTCTTCATTGGTCATCTGAAAGGAAAAGCTCATGGCTCAATTCTCACCCCAGCTCGTCCAAGTCCGTCGTATGCGTCCAGTGGCGACGCAACACGCTTCCAGCGGCATCACACTCGCATCTTTTCGTCTGAATGCCGACGGCGGCGCTTCCGGCGAAATGCGCCTCCTGCCGGTTTCGGCCGCCTTCGTCGCAGAAGTTTTCCGCGACATCTGTTCGGCCAATTTTTCCGAGCAGGACAGACGGTTCGTCAACCGACTCGCACGTCACCGGGATGCCCGTCTGCGGGCGGCCGCCGCCGGCGTGGAAGACACGCTTGATTCCGATACGGTAAGAAATCTTGCAAAAGACCCGTCCTTTGCCGTTCGTCAGGCAATCGCAACCAACGATGACGCACTCGGCAAGCTGTCGGGTGCGGAGTGTGTGGAATTGGCCGCCACCGACGCCTTTCTCGTGCCGGACGTCATCGTTACGCTCAAACGCAATGTCTGCCGATTTTTCGAACCTTCGGCATCCTCCCCTATCGAAAGAGAGTCGTCTCAAAGCGAGGCGGTGTTGAGGCAAAAGGCCGGTGTTGCCGTCGACAAGCTCCGCTCTGTGATGGACGTCTACAGACATCACCCCGACTACCTGCTACGGAATGCCGTGCAGGACGCGGAAGAGACATTGAAAGAGTGGGAAAAGGTTCCCGCCGACCGCACGTCCGACGCACAAAGCGAGCGCCGGCTGTCACGGGAGGAACTCGCCAGACGGTACGGTTTCGTTGGAAATCCCGGGGAGTTCGCCCTCGGTTTTCTCTTTCTGGACGATGAGGCGCTTTCCGCCGGGATCGTCAAAGCCGATGCCGACTCGCCGCTCTTCTACGTTCCGGTTGAAAAGTTCAGCGTCATCGTGCGTTCCCTTCCCAAGGACGAGTCGTCGGAGATCTTTTTCGAGCGGCTTGCCGCAAACAGCTGCGCCCGCGTGCGCGAAGCCGTTGCCGATGTCGGCGTTCTGTCCAAATCCGCCGTCGAAATGCTCAAGAACGATCCGGACTACGTGGTTCGTCTGGTCCTCCTGCGAAACGAAAAGGCGCTTGCGAAACTCTCTTCGCAAGACATCATCGGCCTCTTTCGCGGCGACGCCGGCCTCCTCCGCGTTGCGTACGAATACGGGAAACCGGATGCGCGTACGCTACAGATTCTTCGCGATGGGTTCCGTACCACCGACGATCTGGGCGCGGCGGAGTTTCTCGAGTCCCTCGGTGAATAGGGCGACGGACACGTCCGGCGGAGGCGACGCCGCCCCACATGCCCGGTCACGTCCCGCTTCACAGGGGCTCCTCCCAGGCAAACCAATTCAGCAAGCGCCGCAGGATCCTTCCTCCGCAAAAAACATAGCGGCGCACTGACTCAAGAGCAGACTTGCTCAGGACTTTTTCTGCAATGAGCCGGGAAAGCGCAGCACGAAATCGACGGCTTTCCTCCACCGGCAACGAGACGCGTCGCCTTATCTCCATCAAAGTTGTAAGCCATCCTGCGTCGAACATTGACGCACCCGTCGTCCCCCGATGCGTCAGCCCTCAACGGTCCCCTTTCTACGATGAGTACATCGAAAGCACCGAGGCGCATCGGGTGATGTCGTCCGACTTTCGCTGATCTACAGAAAGGAGATTCTTATGACACACTTTATCCGCTCCCGTCGCCGTCGTCAGGTGGCTCCCCAACTGCTGTCCTGCAGCATTGCACTTCTCTCGTTTCGTCTGAATGACGCTCATGGCGTGGATGCTTCCGCCGAACCGCTGCTTTTGCCGGTTTCCGCCTCGTTTGTCGCCGATACCTTCAGATCCGTCTCCGCTCCGCTTTTTTCCAAACCGAACGACAAGTTCATCAACCGACTCGCACGGCATCCGGATGCCCGCCTGCGGGCGGCCGCTGCCGGCGTGGAAAACGCGTTGAATCCAGAGGTGGCGGAAAAGCTCGTGGAGGATCCCGCCTATGTGGTCCGTCGAGCTCTCTCGCGGAACGACGACGCACTCGACAAATTGTCCGGCACCGCCTGCATACGCCTCGCTGAAACCGACTCGAATCTGGCGGAGGGCGTCGTCAATGCGCTCGAACGCAATGCCCGTCGAGCCGCCCGAGAGCCGGAGTCCGCGCGTACGAATTCGCAACCTGAACGGACGACGACTTCCGTCCCCGCATTGGAGAAACTTCGTTACGTGATCGACGCCTTGCGAAACCATTCCGACTACGAAGTCCGGGCCGCCGTGCTCGATGCGGAAGATACGCTCAGGGAGATTGAGACGGGCGACGCCACTCTCGATTCCATTCCGACGGCCAAGCTCCGCCAACGCAGGGTGTCACGTTACCGACGCTCCGGCTTCATCGGGAATCCCGGCGAATACGCCGTCGGCTTCGTCTTCCTTGACCGAGCTGCGCTTGCCGAAGGAATCGCCAAGGCGGAAATCGACTCTCCCCTCTTCGTCATTCCCGTCGACGCGTACGACAGCATCATTCGCGACCTCCCGTCGGGCAAGTCGTCGGAAATCTTTCTCGAGCGATTTGCGGCAAACGGCTGTGCGGCCGTACGCGAAGCCGTGGCCGACACCGAGTGTCTCCCCAAAGCGGCCATCGACTTGCTCAAGACCGATACGAACTACGAAGTGCGGGCGAACCTTCTGCGTAACGACACCGTTCGAATGGAGCTCTCCGCAGAGGAAATCCTTGACATCATCCGAGGTGACGCGGGACTCCTGCGCGACGCCTTCGAGTACTCCGAATCGGGCACGCGGGTCCGGCAGATTCTCTTTGAGGCGTTCGACAACGCGGAAGACCCAGGCATCACCGAACTTCTTGACACCCTGAGTCTGTTGGACGACTAACAAAAGGATTCGGTAGCGGTATTTTCAACCGCTACCGACGCACGGACACGTCCTGATTCCGAGATTCTTCCCTATGCGCAAACTTCGATGGCTTTCTTCCCACCGTGGCTTTTCCCTCTCATGAGACACCTCTCATCCGTACGAGACCGCATTCGGGGATGTGTCTGGTGCGCGCGCCCTCTCTCGTCGACCAAACCGTTCATTGCCGGGAAGTTTCGGTCGGTACAATGTCGAGAGAATCTTCTCACGGGAATTCTTCATGCCGCACATCGAAACCGAATCCAACGCCACCGTCCGCGGGGGCCTTCTCGTCCTCGAAATTCTGAAGCGCATTCCGAGGAACCGCTGGATCTCGACGCCCGAACTCGAAGCGAGTCTCGCGGAGGCGGGCATCCGCATGGCGCGGCGCAGGCTTCAGCGCTTTCTCAAGGAGATCTGCGAAGAGGACGGCTTTTACGTCGAGTGCGACACCCGTTCCAAGCCCTACGGTTACCGGCAGCGGATTCCCTCTTCGGACCTTGCTGTGACAAACCTGCGCCCGCAGGAGAGTCTTCTTCTGCGGTTGGCCGAAGAGCACTTGAAATACCAGTTGCCTTCTCCGCTCGTTCGCGCGCTCGAACCGCTCTTCGAGCAAGCGAGGACCACGCTCAAGGAAGACGGCGCAACTCAAAAGATGACGGCATGGCTCAAAAAGGTGGCCTTCGTTTCGGACAGCGTTCCGATGATGCCGCCCAACATCCTGCCGCGCATCTTCGACGCCGTGAGCGAAGCCCTTTACCGCGATTCCAAGATCGAGATCCGTTACGTGAACACGATCAACGAAGAACGGGACGGGGTTGTCTCGCCGCTCGGGCTCGTGCAGCAGGCGCACCGCCTTTATCTTGTCTGCCGGTTCGACGGCTACGACAACGTGCGCCACCTGGCGCTACACCGCATGACGAGCGCGCGCGTCCTCGACTTTCCCGCCGAGCGGCCGAAGGACTTTGAGCTCGACCGCTACGTGAAGGACCGGCACTTCAACTACAGCAACGGCCAAAAAATTCACTTGGTTCTCGAATTTACGAACGCCGTGACCGCCCAAAATCTCAAGGAAACGCCGTTCAACGAAACGCAGACGCTGGAACTTCAGCACAACGGCGTCTGGCGCCTTGAGGCGGATCTCGACGACACGGTGCTCCTTGACGGATGGATCGCCGCCTGGCGGGACGCCGCAGGGATTCGCTTTGTCGAGAAATCCGTTCTTGCGGAATAACGAATTGTCCCCGATCGGGGCGACCGTTTTCCGCGGCGGCGCTCGCGAGCTCCACCGCCGCGTCTTTCGGGTGATGTCAGCCATCACCGACGAGGCACGCTCCTTCTTCAGCGCGTCCCCCACTCGTCCGTAAGCGAATCGAGCGGATACCCCGACAGGTAGGCACCCCAGAAAGCCGTGAGGGCCTCGACATCGTCCCAATCGTAATCGGGACAGGCGGCCGTAAAGACGGCGAGCCAACCGAGTTTGAGCGAATGATTGGCGTTGCTGTTTTTCACTCGCTCTCTCTTCTGATCGACCGGCAAATCCCGAAGCCGGGAATTCAGCCCCGTATCGATCAAGGCCAAATTTCCGAAACCGTCGAGTTTCTCCAGACGGTCCCATTCTTCATTTGCCATCTCCCGCGGGAACCAATGTTCTATGGCCCCGTGACGCACAATGCGGAAATTCTTTCGAATGGCCTCAAGATCATCCGGCCGGAATTTTCGCAACGCCCGATCGATGCGGTCGTTCGAAGTTTCGATGGAAGCGAGCGCTTCCTTGAGATGCGTCCATTGATTTTCGCCGTCCACCCAGAGAAGCCAGTCGAGCAGGTAGAGCTGCCAGTGCCGCAACCCGACGCCATACTTCCACCCACGAACGGCCTCCGGCAACGATTGAACGTCGGTCTCGGTTTCGCGCAGGGAAGAAACTTCCGACATCAACCCCCACGAAGTGGCCGCCGCCACGCTCGCCACCGGTCGGCACGCTCTGTGGATAGCCCACCCCACCAAACGCTCAAAAACAGGCTCGCGAACCGACTCCAGTTTTGCCGCCGACAGCGACCAGTTCTTTTGAAACGCTTCGGGCGATACGGAACGCTTTCGGAGGAAACTTCCCTTTTGCTCTTCGCGGATGAGGCGCCCCAAAGCGTTGGCGGCGAGCATCAGGAACCAGTACTGAGCATCGCCCTGAAAACGATTCTCCGCCATGAAGGAAAGTTCCAAGGCGCGCATCGGAGTCAACTTTCCAACGGTGTAGACGTCCACGGGATTCTTGCCGCGACGACGATAAACGCCCCAAGTCCCTACCATCTGCAGGAGCAGATTGGTCGTACCGATGAGCCGCAGGACTTTCTCCGAAGGTTTCATCGACACCGAGCGCTCGGTCTTTTCCCTCATCAGCCAATCAAAATGGTTGTAACTCAGCTTGAGCGCCGGAGTATTTTCGGGCTTCTCGTCCTTCTCCTCCCGCTCCGTTCTCAATGAATATCGGAGGAGTTCATTGGCTACGATCAGAAGATTTCCAACGTCAATGGGCGGTTCCGGGGCATCCGTTTCCTCACGGGTTTTCTCCGCCTCCTGCTCCCCTGTCTGGGATTTTCCCAAGGACGCATCTTCCGCTCGGAGGAAATCCTTGTAGGAGGTCTTCCCCAAAATCTCCGAAAAATTCTCCTCGACCAACAAATCGTCGTCCGAGAGCGCCGTCAGTCGAACGAAATCAAAGCCCTCCGCCGCACGTTCCGGATGGCAGAGCATTGCCGGCAACGCATCCCAAAAGCGGCTTACGATCGCACGTTCCGTCTTCTGTTTCTCGGAAAACACCGACAGGAGGCGGGCCTTGATCTGATCGAGAAGAGAGAGTTTTTGACCGCTGACGTTGATGATCTCGAACATCTTCGCGGCTTCTCCCGTGATGCGGCCGCCCGCAAGCGGCAACGTCACACGCGTCACATAGACCTTTTGACGCACGAAGTTTTCGAAATCCGTCCAAGGGATGGCGGTGTCCGCGATTTCCTTGAAATGCGCATCCAAAACGTCTTCGATTTTTTCCTTTTGGCTCTTATGAGGAGGAAGAACGCTCTCCTCTTCATTTTCGTAGCCCGAAAGGTACTGATAGCTCGCAATGAGACGGAGGCGACCTTCTTCCTTCGGCTTTTTGGACTTCTCGGCGATGCTCTCGAGCAACAGATCCAGGGTCGTCAGTCGCTGCTGCCCGTCCAGAATGGCGAAACGCGAGTCCTTTCGATCGCATACGACGGTACCGAGGGAGTATTCGCCGGCACAGTCGGGATCACCGCTCCGTTGAATCTCAAAAAAGTCAAGCAGATCCTGCACGAGTCGTTCGACCTGCCCGTTCGACCACCTGTAGGGACGCTGAAAGGGCGGTATGACGTAATACTCGTCTCCAGACGCCGCCAGTTCCTCAACCGTGAGCTTCTTGGCTTCGAAGCAAACCCTCTGTTGCCGTTCCTTTATTCACGATTGACCTCCTTTGCGAGATTGGCGGCGTACTCCTTCGCGTAGGCGTTCCAATAGCCCCTTCGAAAAGTCGCATTCTTCCCGTTGCTGTAGCTGAACCTTACGGCGTTCGGATGCGTGACCGCCTTCAGTTTGCGCAGGCACTCTTCCGGACTTGACGAACGGTGCGGCAAAAAGACCAGATTGTTTTCCGGTTCCGAAGAGTGAAGCGTGTAGCAGAGCGTGCTTCGGCGGAGCCTGCCGTAGGCGCCGATCTGGTCTTTCTCACTTTTCGCTTTCCCCTTCACCCTCAACCGATCCAAAAAATGCGCAAAATTTCGACCGTAAATGTGGAAGGCCCCGTCGGCGGCGAGCGCCGCCGCCACCTCCGCCCACGTACAGTCGGAGCGCATGATCTCGGACTTCAGGAAACGGTCGGCCCAGGCGATCATCGCCAACTTGAGGATTTTTGTCAGATCGTAATCCAGGGAAAGTCCTTCGTGAAGATAGACTTCGCCGACGTGAGGCCACATGTTGCGGTCGTCCTCGTTGTTTGGCTTATACAACAGGACATCCACGGCTTGTGCGAGTTTGAGATACTGCTCGACCTCCTGAAAGAAGGGGAGTCCCGGCTTCACGGGGGAACGGAGATCAAAGAACGGTTCGATTTGCACGGCATCTACGGAACGCTCGAGCTTTTCGTCTATGAAGCGGTCCCCCGCATGCGTTCCCACGATTCCTTTGAGGAGCGGAAGATTTTCGAGGTTGGAAGCCGACCACGGTTCGATCCCGTATTGCATCAACATGGCCGGCAGGACAAACTCGTTCATGAGCCAACCGGTCCAGTGCGGGTCCTTCTCTCTCCAACGCTCGGAAGGCCGGACGTTTTCGATCGGCTTCGATTCCCTTTCCGCGTCGTTTTCCTCCTGCACCAACCCCAATCTCCGCCAGATCCCGCCGATTTGCGCCAGACGATCCCCATCGCTCTCCTGACGCATGTGGTAGGCCTTGAGGAGATCGAGCATCGTCATCGGCAGCCCCCGATTGTTTTCGCCCTGAAAGAACTGCTCCGCTTCCGAGAGCTTCTCCAGAACCAGTACGGCAAAGACCCCTTTTTGAAGCAAATACTCAAAGCGCTGCACGTCGCGATGGAGCGTCTGCTCGAAGATGTCCATCCCGTCCGCTTTCACGACGCCCGGGGCGTCCCCGGCGTCGTGCCGGAGACCTTCGTAGTCCCGGCGAAAGAGCCAGTAGAGTTCGCACACTCTCTTCTTGCTTTGCGGGTTGGAGATGACGAAAAGCTTCCGCCAATCCTCGTTGAGCCGGGCTGTGGCTTTTGCCCAACGGTTTCGAACGGTTTCACTCCCGCAAAGCCGTACTTGTTCGTCGAGTACGTGCGCCAGGAGCAGAAAGCTCGTCAGGCGTTGCTGGCCGTCGAGCACTTCGTAATAGGGCGGCTCGTCATCCTTCACCAACCTCACGCAGATCGACCCCAAAAAGTACTCCGGAGCGTTCTCCACGTCGTACAGCTCCTCTCGGGGACCGTCGTTTCGGGCCCGCAATTCATCCACGTCGTCGAGGAGCTTCTGAATGTTTTCTTGTGTCCAGACGTAGGGACGCTGGAAGTCAGCCATTTTGAACAGTTTCGCCGAGGGCACATGCCGTCCGAAGCTGCGAAGTAAAACGGAAAGAAGAGAACAGCTGAGCGTTGTGCTGGAAGTTTCTGACGTCATAAGTCATCTGACATAAACAAGGGGTTTGAAGAACCCGGGCATTTGAAATTGTACGGCGCCAATTCTTCGAATCTTCCTCGTGGAAATCGAGAAGCCTCACGCCCTCAAGGCTCGGGCACCCTGAGAGAAAAAGGCCTCGGACCAACCGTCTGAGGCCCTCCTCCATTCGGAACGCGCCATCAAGCACTTCAGTCGCTCGACGGCACGCCGTCCCACACCACGCGCCGATAGTTTCCTTGGTCCGTGTCGGCCTCGGTCGAGAAACAGAGCACAACAGCGTTTTCGTCAAGCCCCACCGTCTCGCGCCATTCCTCTGGAGAACCTTCCCGCACGAGTTGTACGAAAGCTCCGAACCCCGACGCCCCGCTCTCGCCCGACACGACACGGTCGTCTCCGGGCAAAGAATTGCCGAGCATGCGCATCGCGCGGGCCGACACGCGGTCGGTGATCGTGACGAAGTTCTCCGCCGTTTCTTCGAGCATCGAAAGAGCCGTGCGGCAGGGCTCGCCGCAGGCAAGACCCGCCATCATGGTGGCGAGGTCCCCTTCGGCGATGTGAATCTTTCCGTCCTGCGCGGCCACGGTCTTATGGAGACAATCCGCCGCCTTGGCCTCGACGATCACGAAGACGGGCGGATTTTCCTTGAAGACGTTCGTGAGGTAAGCAGCCACCCCCGCGGCCATGGATCCCACGCCCGCCTGCAGGAAAACGTGCGTCGGGCGAACGCCCTTCTCCTTCATTTCCTCAATCGCCTCCTGGGCCATCGTCATGTAGCCCGCCATCAGGCGCTTCGGAATGTCGGTGTAGCCCGGACGGTCCGTATCCTGCACGTAGGTCCAACCGTTTTTCTCGGCCGTGGCTTTCGCGAGTTCCACCGTCGCGTCGTAGTTGACGTCCGTCACGTGCACCGTGGCGCCGGTCTTTCGAATGCGCTCCACGCGCTCGACGGAACTCCCTTTGGGCATGTAGATCACCGCCTTCTGGCCGAGCTTCATCGCCGTCCAGGCGACGCCCATCCCGTGATTGCCGTCGGTGGCCGTGGAGAAGGTGCGGTTTCCGAGACGCTTCAGGGTTTCGGGAGCGGTGAGCACCTTGAAGTCCGGGCGGTCCATCCCGAGTTCTTCAGAGAGAAGCGACGCGATGCACCAGCTTCCGCCCAGAGCCTTGAAGGCTTTGAGCCCGAAGCGCTTCCCTTCGTCCTTCACGAAGATGTCCTTCACGCCGAGTTCGCGGGCGAGCGAAGGTAAATGCGCAAGAGGCGTCGGTTCATAGTCGGGCATGGTGCGGTGAAAGGCCCGCACGGCCGCGGCGGTTTCGGCGTTGTAGAGGGGAACGTCGGGATTCTTCGGGTTCGCGGGAAGCGTTTGATGAAAGAGCTGCAGGTCGGTCATGGGAATCTCTCGAAGAAGTCGGGCGGCAAAGCGGCAATGCCGCATTTCTCTGCATTATGACGAAGCCTCCTCCTGACGGAAGAGATCGTTATCCCGAACCCGTCGGCCCTCCCATGAACATCCGGTCACTAACCACCCAATTGCTTCGAAATCTCCCTTTGTCTACTGGTCCACGACCAGCGTGCTTTGCAACGACTGCTGTGTGGTGGAATGGTCGAAACAGTTTCAATGGGGCGAAGCGTTCCTCCCCTGACGAAAGAAGTACAGCAACGCCCCGAAGGGACGAACCTTTCGGGGCGCTACGTTTCTACGAAACCTCCATCAGAGAACTGATTTAGGCTCCGAGGCGAACATCCACATTTGCCGGTCGGGTATCAGTTACGGCACCTGGTACTTGAAGTTGTGGCACTGCGCGCAGAAGTCCTGCGACTCGCTGTGCATCATGTGGCAGTTCGTGCAGTCGAGTTCCGTCCCGTAGTGGGGCGAGACGTGCGGATTTGTGGGCTTGACGCCCTTCGTCTTCTCGACGAGCGCATCCACCTTGTGGCAACCCGTGCAGGTCGCAAAGTCAGGCGTCTTGGGATTCGCCTTGTCCGTGCCGTGACAGGCTTCGCATTTGACGCCGAGCTTGGCGTGGCGATCGGCACCGAATTCGGCCGCCTGCGCGGCGAGAGGCAGGGCAAGGGCCACCGCAAACGCTACGGCGGCGAGCTTACGAAGAGATTTCATGTTCATCTCCTTCTCAGAAAAGAGCCCCGCCAAAGCGGGGCCCGTTTACGGCTTAGCCGAGAGGAATCAGCCTTCCTTCACGATTTCGCCGCCAATGATGTAACCCGCGGTGAGGCAGCGGCCGAGGCCGTGCTGCGCGCAACCGCCGGCGGATTCGCCGCCGCAGTAGAGACCCGGGATCACCTGACCCTTCATGTCAACGACCTGATTCTTGCCGTTGACGCGAAGACCCGCATACGTGTCGTGCGTGCATACCGTGCACCAGGCCGCGTAGAACGGCCCCTTTTCGATCTTGTACTTGGGTTTCGGCTTGTCGAAGTCTTCGTCGACGCCCTTTTCGACCATTTCGTTGTAGCGCTTCACCGTTTCGGCGAGACGGCCCTTGGGCATCTTGTACTTCTGATACGGATTCTGCGTGAGCTTTTCCTGGAGTTCGTCGAGCGTGTCGGCGACGAAGAAGTAACCTTCTTCACCGGTCGTGTCGTCGATCTTCCACTGTTCGCGCTTGATGGCGGCGCTGTCGAAGATCGCCCACTGCGGACCGGCCGACCAGTCGGGACCGACGGAGCCTTCGTTCATAGCCATGGCGGCGTCGATGTAGTTCTTGAAGACCGGCTTGATCTTCGAAGAATTGCGCCAGTCGCCGCGCACGTAGCCGCCGACCTTGTCGTAGAAGCCGTAGCAGGTGCCGTTCGGATAGGCGGCGTTCACTTCGTTGTAGAAGCGGTGACCCGCCTGGTTGACGGCGATGCAGTCCTGCCAGTTGCCCATAAAGAGACCCGTGGCCTTGACCTTGCCCCAGATCGGGCTCTGGGGTTTCCAAGCGCAGTAGCTCGTGCGCGTGCCGACGTACGCACCGCGGCGCAGAGCGCCGTTGCGGTTCATCGCCTGGTTGACCGTGCCCCAGAGCGCGGCGCCGATCGCCATGGCGGCGAGTTCGCCCGAACCGTCCTGCGGCGTCCATTCACCGCCGCCCAACTGGAATTCTTCCGTGAGGCGCGGGTCGAACATGCGGCGGAATTCCACGTTGCCGGTGTTGCCGCCCGTCGCGATCACGATGCCCTTCTTCGCGCGGACCGTGACCTTGGGTTCGTGGTAGTCGATGTTCCCTTCCGTCTTCCAGCTCACGAGAGGCTTCTTCTGACCGGGGAGAATCGTCGGCGTGTAGTGCGCTTCAATGCCGAGAACGCGGCCGGAGAGCGGTTCTTCGCGGAAGATCTGGTCCATGTGATAGTTGAAGAGGAAGCGGATGTTCTTCAACTTGCGGGCCGCTTCGTCGAGAGGACGCATGACGGACGTGCCGTTCGTGCCCGTGGGGCTCGGACCGCCCACGCCCTTGCCCCACTTCACGTGATGGGAGCGCAGAGCGGAAACGCCGCTGCCGTGGTTCGCCTGGAAGTTGTCGGGCGCTTCGTCTTCGAAGGGCAGGCCGTGCTTGGCGAGGAAGTCAAAGGTCGCGGCGCCGTTGTAGGCGAGCGAATGCTGCACGTCGCGGTCGACGAAGCGGTAGTCGGGCATACCGTCCGTTTCCGTCACGGACCAGTCGGTAAGGTCGCGGAAATAGGTTTCCGGATCGTCCTTGATGCCGTACTTCAACTGCAGGGCCGTGCCGCCGCCGAGCGCGATGGAGCCCGCGGACAAAATGGCGTGACCGCCCACGTCGTAGTTGGTGTCGACGACGAGCACGTCGGCACCGGCTTCGGCCGCGCGGATCGCGGACACCATGCCGCAGGCACCCGCACCGATCACGACGACGTCGGCTTCAAAGTCCCACTTCTTGGGCGTGGCGGCGCAGGGCGTCGCCGCGGAGGCAACCTGAGGAAGGAAGAGAGCGGCACCGGCCATGGCGCCCGTGCCGAAGAGTTGACGGCGATTCATCTTCGCAGACATGCAAAACTCCTTTTTGGTTCGTTGGGAAACGACGCATGGTCCCGCATCGTTTCTGAAGTCGAGCATAGACGGACGAACTACTCCGGACTACGTAAGTAGCCCGCAGTTCGTCAAGAGTCATGCAAATCTTTTTTCGTCCCCTCCCCGCAGACACATTCCGGAATCCGAATTCAGGATTTCTTCGCCTTGCTTTCACCCCGACTCGGACAAATGACTATGGCCGCTCCCCTTGCGCGGGGCTACACTCAGACCGTTTGCACAGTGGAAGGAGAACTGTCATGACCACCTATTCCCGACGCACACTTCTTTCGGCCGCCGCGGTCGGCGGCCTTCTCACGACGCTTCCCGCCTACGCTTGGAGAACGGGAAAAGCCAAGAAGGAAACGAAAACCGACGTGCTCGTCATCGGTTCGGGGCTCTCCGGCATCATCTCTGCGGTCTCCGCGCTCGACAACGGCGCCGAAGTGCTTCTCATCGACAAGGCCGAACGAGGGCTTCGCGGCGGTAATTCCCGCGTCTGTCTCGGCTCCTTCGTGATGCCGGAAAACGACAGTGAAGAAGCTCGCCGCGCCTTTGTCGAAGACGTCGCGAAGAAGTCTTTGGGCGGCGGTCGCACGGACCTCTACGCCGTCCTCGGCGACAACATCCGCACCGACATCGCCTGGCTCGAATCGATGGGCGCGGGCTTTGAAAAATGGATGCGCTCCGATCCGTGGCGTCTGGGCGTTCGCATCGCTTCGCCGGGACAGTATCGCGGCATGCCGAAGCTTCTTGAAACGCTGCACGGCGTTTTCGAAAAGAAGGGCGGCAAGGCGCTCTACCGCACGAAGGCCAAGGCTCTGTTGCTTGACGACCGAGGCGCCGTCTGCGGCTGCCGCGTACAGACTCGGGCGGGACTCGAAGACATCTTCGCCAAAGCCGTCATTCTCGGTACGGGCGGCTACAGCGCCAACCGTTCGATGCTTGAAGCCGCACATCCGGGCGGAGCCGGTCTTCTTGTTCGCGGAAATCCCTGGATCACGGGCGACGGCATTACGCTTGCGACCGAAATCGGTGCCGCGACGCGCGGCATGGCGGGCGTCGAATCTCTGCACCTTCCGGTCGTCTACCGCGGCCCCAAGGGGAACGGCTCGCCCACGCGCGCCATGCCTTATGGTCTCGGCATCAATCTGCAGGGACAGCGCTTCGTAGACGAATCGATCGGCTACGCGAGCTTCGGCAAGGGCGTTTTGCAGCAACCCTCGCAGACCGCGGCCCTCATCTGGAGCGCCGCAAAGCAGGAGAGCGAACCTCGCATCAACATGTCCGTCGAACTCTTCAAGAAGGCGGGCGGCGGCTATTTCGAAGCGAAGAACGTCGAGGATCTGGCCGCCCGGATCGGCGTCTCCGCAACGGCGCTTCGCAAGACGATCGTCGACTTCAACGCCGCGGTCCGTGAGGATGCCAGCGCCCCCGACGCCGTGCCGCCCAAGCGCGCCCTCGCCGAGAAAATCGATCCGGACCGTCCGATGCGGGCCTTCTTCCCGCTTACGCCCTCGATCACGATGGTCTACGGCGGGCTCGTCATCGACAAGAGCGCCCGAGTCCTTGAGGCCGACGGAACGGTGATCCCGAACCTCTACGCGGCGGGCGAAACCGTGAACCTCTACTTCCACGACTATCACGGCGGCGGCATTCTGAGCCAGTGCGTGGTCTTCGGCCGGATCGCGGGCCGCGAGGCCGCCAAACGCGCGAAAGCCTGACTCACTGGTCTGACGCCTTGAGCCCTTCGGCACGACGCTGAAGACTTCCAACCCCTGTTCGGACTTGTGTCCGGGCAGGGGTTCTTGTTGGGACGGTCCCGGGAAAGAGGAGAACTCGGTGAAGTTCCCGGATTACGCCTTGGGCAAATAGCCGCGTGATCGCAGTTCCGCTATGAGCTCCGCGATCTGCGCGGGCGTCGTGAGACCGAGCTTGCGAAGGGCCGACGCCCGATGCGCTTCGACCGTGCGGATCGAAATGTCGTACTCGCAGGCGATGGTCTTATTCATCCACCCACGTCCGACGCAGAGCACGATCTCCTTTTCGCGGGTCGTAAGTTTCGACCAGCGATCGAGCATTTCCGTGAGATCGGGCAAGCCCATCTCCACGCGGCGCTTCGCTTCGAGCGCCTTGGCGACCGCCTCCGTCAATTTGCTTCCGTCCACGGGCTTCACGAGAAAATCGGCCGCCCCGTCGTGGAGCGCCTGCACGGCCATTTCGATGTCGCCGTGCCCGGTGAGAAAGAGGACGGGCTGTCCGTACTGCCGGCGGCGCAACTCCGCAAAGAGTTCAAGTCCCGTCATGTCGGGCATGCGCACGTCGAGAATGACGCAGCCCGGGACCGTGGGCATGTCGTCGCGAAGGAAGTCCGACGCGCTCGAATAGGTCTTCACCTCATAGCCTTCGCAGCGAAGCATGAAGCCGAGTCCCTCGAGCGTCGAAGGATCGTCGTCCACCACCCGCACGAGAAAATGCACGTCATTCATGGTCCTTTTCCTCCTTGTTCTTGGATGCTTGTTCTTCTTCCCTTCCTTCTGCGTCCGCGGGGAACTGCAGAATCGTCCGAACGCCCCGGTCGAGCCGCTCGAACTTCAGCGTCGCCCGATATTTCTCCAAGAGCGAGCGCGTGACGGTGAGGCCGAGCCCCATGCCGTCCGTCTTGGAGCTCGAGAGCGGCGTCGTCAGACGCTCGAAGTCTTCGTCGTTGAGACGTTCGCCCGAGTCAACGATTTCCACCTCAAAACCTTTCTCATCGGTGTGAAAGCGCACCGACACCGCGGGCGAGGCATCTCGGTTGGCACAGGACGCTTCCGCTGCGTTTTTCAGAAGGCAGTGGAAAATGAAGCTGCACTCCAGGTCGTCCGCCGGCAAGACGAAGGGAATCGCGTCGCCCGACACGGTCCACCGCACGCGCGGGTCCTTCTGGTGCAGAGTCTTGACGGTTTCCGAAGCGATGGCGTGAAGGTCGCAGGGCTTTCGTTCCGCATCGCGCCCCTTGGCGTAGTTGCGAACGCGCTCGATGATTTCGCCCGCGTGATGCACTTCGGTTTCGATTTTCTCGAGCCCTTCACGCAGGAGTTCGGGATGCTCCTTTCCCGTCTCCATGGTGCGAAGCAATCCGTGACTGAAACAGGAAATCGTCTGCAACGGCTGCTTCAACTCGTGCACGAACATGTTCGACAGCTGTCCGACGGCGGTCGAGCGCTGCAGCTTCTCGAAGCGTCTCTCCTGGTTTTGAATTTTGTGCTGCAGAGCAACCTTTTCGTCAAACGCCGCCTGCAGTTCCTCCGTACGGCGGGTGAGGAGATGCGAAGTGCGCCACTGATGAAGCGCCCCCAACGCAACGGCCGCGAGCACGGCCATGATGTAGATGCCGTACTCGTCCCACACGCGGCGCCAGGTCCACTCGCGAAGCTCCTCGTAGGGACCGATGTGCAGATCCTGCATGAGTTTGTCGACCGCACTGAAGTCGGACGCGACGGACCAGTACATGCCGTCCTTCGTGGGCGGCATCGCAAGAAGAAGCGCCATGACTTCCCGCAGTTCGGAGGCGGGCAAGGAGGGGACGGAAGAAATCGTCCAGTTGGGATAAAGCTCCGTTGAGCGTTTGCACGCAAAAGTCGGATCGTCCCGGGGTTCGACGACGCGAAGCGGCAGGGACTTTCCCGTCATCTTCTCGAGGTCTTCGAGAAAGCAGGTTCGCACGACGCCCGCATCGGCCTTCCCGTTCACGACTTCGCTCACCACGTCCTGCATGGACTTTTTCGAGGCGGTCCCGATGAAGTGAACCTTCCGGAAGAACCCGTCGGGGTTGTAGTTTCTGCGGACGAGTTCCCCCATGGCGACCTGAAAGCCCGTGAAGTCGTTGGGGGTTGTGGCCGAGAGACTCCGTCCCCGCAGATCCGCAACGGTCTGAACAATGGAGTCGTCTCGAACGAAGAAGACCGAACCCTGACTTCTCTTCGGATCCTTGTGGCGCTGCGATACGGCCGAGAACAAGGGACGAGCCCCGTCAAAGCGCAGGCGCCCGGCCACGCCCGCCTCCGTCAGAACGACGTCCACCTCGCGGTTGCGAACGGCCTTCTCAAGGTCGGCGAGCGAGTAGTAGCGAAACGTCGCGCCTTCGGGGTAATTCTCGTTGAGCCACGCGTGCGTCTCCGTGATGAAGGGAAGGCACGGATCGGGCTTGGGCATTTCCATCGCGGCAAACCGCAAGGGAGCCGCGGCGGCGGGCAGAACCGTAAGAAGGACCGCGCCGGTGAAGAGGACGCGGCGAAGGACGCCGAAAGATGAAGAGACGGGCATGGGAAAACGAACCTCCCCGAGTGGATGCGAACGATCGTACGGCAAAGTCCCCGTCTTTTCCCATGCTCGTTTTTGCGGAACCGGGACGAAACGACCGTTCGTGCGCTTGCCATTGCCGTCCGGATGACCTTTGCAAAAACGGGCCGCCCGAGAAAACCCGGACAGCCCGTTCGATCACCGAAAGAGAGTCCCTGGAATAAGGACTCTATCGTCCGATCTCGACGGGAGCGACGGATGCGTCGTCCCCGCCGGAATCATCAGATGTTTTCGCCGGCAACCATGCCGAAGGTGAGCGCGTCGATGATGCCGACCGTACCGAGTCGGCTCGCACCGTGCACGCCGCCCGTCACTTCGCCGCCGGCGAAGAGGCCGGGGATCGGCTTGTGCGTGGCCATGCTGATCACTTCGCCCTTTTCCGAAATCAGGACGCCGCCCATCGTGTGGTGAATCTTCGGGCAGACGCGGCCGGCGTAGAAAGGCGGCTTCGCGATCTGGATGCCCTTCGTCACGTCCATGGGCTTGCCGAGTTCGTCCTTACCGGACTTCACGGCGGCGTTGTAGGAATCGATCGTGGCCTTGAGCGCGGCGCGGTCGATCTTGAAGGCGTCGGCGAGTTCGTCGATGGTCTGGAAGACCTTGACCGTCTTCTTTTCGAGCGGAGCCTTGAGGAAGGCCGGATTGACGGCGGCCGCCGCATCGGCGTCGCCGATGGCGACCGGGTAGTTTTCGTCGTTCCCGATCACTTCGAACATGGCTTCGGTCTTGGGCAGGCGGCCGGCAAGTTCATTGATGAAGCGCTTGCCGGTCTTCGGATTCACGATGATGCCGTAACGGTAGCAGGCGTGTTCGATGAAGTTGGCCGAAATGCCGTAGCCCGGTTCGTCGGGGTTGCACGAAGGCAGGAACTGCAACCAAGAGAGATGCACAGGCGTCGCACCGATGTCGAGCGCGGCGCAGAGAGCGCCCGCCGTGGCACCGGGCTGATTGGTCGAGTCCATCGTCGTCGGGACGCGCGGATCCTGCACCTTGCGGTACCACGTGTCGCGCGAGAAACCGCCCGCCGCAAGCATCACGCCGCGGGTCGCACCGTAGAGCACCTTCTTGCCGGACCGGTTTTCGACGTCGTCGCTCGCCAACTTCGAATCGAACTTGTAGTCAGTGCGCGCGGCGATGCCCACGACGCGGCCCGATTCGTCCACGACGAAGCGGTCCATCTTCGTGCGGTTGCGGATCGTCACGTTCGGCATCTTCTTGAGGGCTTCGAGCATCGGAAGGATGTAGCAGGAGCCGTCGCTCGTCGTCGATTCGATGATGCGCGCGGCGGAGTGACCGCTGCTGATGCCGAGATGCGCGTCGTCCACGACGCAGCCGTACTTGCGAAGGAGCGCCACGACATCGTTGCAGCGGTTGACGATGACGTCAAGAAGTTCCGTATGGTTGATGCCGAGACCGTCGGTGAGGCAGTCCTTCAGGAAGATGTCGCGAGAATCCTTCACGCCGAGCTTGGCCTGGTTGGGATTGCCCGGGCAGGCGAAGTTGCCGCCGCAGATGAGGGAATTGCCCCCGAGAACCGTCATCTTGTCGATGAGGAGCACCTTGAGCTTGCGTTCGCTGCAACGAAGAGCGCAGGTCAAACCGGCAAAACCGGTCCCGACGATCACGACGTCGTAGGTTTCGTCGAAATTCTTGAAGCTCGAACGCTGCACGGCACCGAAGGCGGTGGAAGCGGCCGTGCCGACGAGAGCGGTGCCGGCAAGTTTGAGAAGATTGCGGCGGGAAGCGATCATTTGATATCTCCTTTGCGAAAGTGGTCGGTTCGATGCGCGGCGGCCTTGTTGTCAGGTACGGCGTTCGAACTTTCGATGCGGTGAGCTTAGAACCGACCTTTCTCCCTTCGTCAGCCCCCCGGGCAGGTGGAGAATTCCGCACCTCCCGCGGGAGGTGACAAGCCAATATCTTCTCGCCGACAATATCGTGTTCTCACCGCTCGACAGAGTTTTCCTTGCATGCGTCGACGCCCGCTCCTTCTCCTTTCGCTCCCGGCCACTCTCGCCGCGGTCCTCCTTTTCTCGGGGACTCCCGGCCCGTCGACAGCCGCGTCTTCCGAAACCGAGCCCGCACCGGTCGTTTCGAACGTCTCCGGAAAGAAAGCGGTGATCGGCGTATTGGAAACGCTGGATCCCGCGGTCCGAACGTCGCTCGTTTTGCAGACGATCGACCGCATCACCGAAGCGCTCCCCGACACCGCGATCGACATTCAGACCCTTTCCGCGGTCAACACCCGCTCGGATATTGAACGAACCAGGCCCGCTTTCCTCATTGCGCCGAGCGGCGTTTATCTCGGTCTTGCGCAGACGTTCGGTCTCCGGCACATCGCCACGAGAAAGCGGGCGGAAGCGCAGGATCCTTCCCGTTCCGTCGCATCGGTCTTCGTGGTGCGGGCAGACCGAAACGACGTGCGGACCCTCGCCGACCTGCGGGGAAAGACCGTGGGAGCCGGCTTTCCCGACTCCATCGACGGGTGGCTCGCCGCACAAGGAGAAATTCAACGGCAAGGCTACGATCCGGAAAATTTCTTTCGGGAGGAGCGATTTCTGCTCTACCCCTTCCCCGACATCATCCGCGCCCTGATGAAGGGAAGCATTGACGCGGGCATCTTTCCCGCCTGCCTCATCGAAGAACTCGAATCCAAGCATGCACTTGCGCCGGGCCTTTTGCGTGCGGTGAACGAAAAGTCTCACGATACACTTGCCTGCCGACATTCAACCGCGCTCTACCCCGACTGGGTCGTCGCATCGTTCGAACGGGCCTCACCCGAAATGGTGCGGGACGTCACCATTGCGCTACTCACCATGCCGCAGACAAACGGTTTCGAATGGTGGGCGACGATAGACTTGCGCGGTCTCAACGACCTCTACAAGGAACTTCGACTAGGTCCTTGGGCCTTTCTTCGGGACTTTTCCCCCGAAGGTCTCATCACACGTTTTCGCACCGAACTCACGATCGCCCTCTTTCTCCTTCTCGCGGTCTTGGTGAACGAATGGCGTCTGCGCCTGCTCGTTCGCCGCCGCACCGCAGAACTTTCCTCGGCCCTGCGGGAGCGAGACATGAATGCGGAACTTGTGCGGCGACTGCAGGCGCACCTTGCCAGAACGGAACGACTCAACGCCGTCGCGCAGCTCTCAAGCATGATCGCGCACGAATTGAAGCAACCGATAGGCTCCGTCATGAACTACGCCGCGGCACTCTCCGCACGCATGGCCGATCTTCTCGACGGGCGTCCGGAATGTCGCGAAGCCATAAAGAAGATTCGCACGGAGTCCAAGCGCATCTCCGAGATCGTCGACAGCGTCCGCCGCTACGCCAAAAGCCGCAACGCCCCCCTGACACCGTGCTCGCTCAACGGCGTCGTCGAAAAAGCCGTGCTCGTGTGGCGAAGCGGCGAAGGCGGCCGTATCGTTCCGGTCGTATCGGCCGATCCCGGCGTCACCGTGCTGGGCAATGAATTAGAACTTGAACTTCTCGTTCTCAACCTCATTCGCAATGCGGCGGAAGCGCAACAAAACGTGAAGACGCCGGAAATCATCATAGAAATCCACGCCGTTCCGACGCCGAACCTGGCGGTGAGCGATCGGGGACCGAAACTGAGCGACGCCGAACTCCAACGCCTCGAAACCTCTCCTGTGAGCGTCAAAGAAGAAGGCCTCGGCCTCGGTCTGGAATTGGTACGCAGAATCGCGGCGATGAGTGACGCCTCTCTTCACTTTGAACGGAGGGAAGGCAACGGTTTGACGGCCCGCGTCGTCTTCCCCGCACCCAAATCTGAATCCGACTCGAATAAGGAATCCTCTCATGAGCCATCCCAACATGCCTGACGGCGCCGCAGTTCGACCGCTCGTGCGCCTTGTGGACGACGACGTCGAGTTTCTTCGGTCCCAGAAGTTTTTTCTCGAGACCTTTCTTCCCGAAGTGCGCACCTGGGAAAGCGCCGAAGCCTTCCTCGCAGAGGACGACCTGGCGCGTCCGGGTTGCCTCGTGCTCGACATCCGCATGTCGGGCATGTCCGGACTGGAACTTCAGCGCCTTCTCGAGATGCGCCGCTCAACCCTCCGGATCATTTTCCTGAGCGCCCACGGAGACATCGGCACGGCCGTGCACGCGATGCGGCACGGCGCGCTCGACTTTCTCGAAAAGCCGGTGGAACCCGAGGTCCTCTTGGAAAAGGTTCGAAAAGCCGTGGACGACTCCATGAACGATTTTGCGCACGAGCGGGAAATCCATCAGATCGAAGCGCGGCTCCTCAGCCTCACAGGTCGCGAACGGGAAGTGCTCGACCTTGCTATCGAAGGACTGCAGAACAAGGAAATCGCCGAGAAACTCGGCATTTCGGTGACGACCGTCAAGATGTACCGTTCGAACGCCTTCATCAAGCTCGACGTGAATTCTCCGCTCGCCGCCGCGAACCTCCTTCACAAACTCCCCTCGCCTCAGGGAGCCTGAGATGAAGCGCCGCGTCTTTGTCTCAGGCTTCTTGACGGCGTCTTTCGCCGCACTTTGCCCCGTCCTCGCGGTGCGGGCCGCAGAAACATCCGAATCCTCCTTCGACGGGTGGGACGTGATCGTCGTAGGGGCGGGCCTCGCAGGTCTCTCCGCGGCCGTGGCGGCCCGCGAAGCGGGAGCCCGACGCGTTGCGCTTTTGGAAAAGGACGCGCTCATCGGCGGTCACTCCATCATGTCGAGCGGTTACTTCAACGCCGTCGATCCGAAACGTCAGAAACCCCAAGGCATCAACGACTCGGTCGAACAGATGGTTCAGCAGTCGCTCGAAGTCGGAGAATTTCAGGGCGATCCCGAACTCATGCGCATCATGACCGCCCATTCGGAAGACGCCGTCAATTGGCTTGAAAAGCACGGCGTACGTTGGTCCGAAAACGTATTCGAGTCCCTTTCTTCCATGCAGAAGCGCGCCCACGTATCGAGTCCGGTTCGGGCGGGTTACGACTACGTCATGGCGCTCTTGGAAAGCGCGAATCATCTCGGCGTTACCGTCCTGCTGCAACACAACGTCAAACGTCTGCTCCTCGAAAACGGACGTGTATGCGGCGTTGCGGGCGTTCGAGCGGGCAAGAACGGAAAAGAAGATTTTTCATTGCGCGGCAACGCCACAATCCTTGCCACAGGCGGGTTCGGGGCCAACGTGGTGCTTCGCGAGAAATGGGCGAAAGGCCTCACCGAAGGGATGGAAACCTCCGCCAATTCCAAAGGATGGCTCACCGACGGTGCAACCGGGGACGGTCTTCTCATGGCAGAGACCATTGGAGCTGACCTCACGCAAACCGACTCGATCCTGCTCGTCCCCTACCTCGGCGGACGAGTAACGGGCTACGTCGGCGCAGACATCTTTCTGACTCCCGAGGGAAAGCGTTTCGTAAACGAAGGCGCGAGCTGGTCGACGCTGCGAGACGCGATGCGGGCCCTTCCCGACGGACGCATGTGGGTGCTGACGGATTCCGCGTCGGTGAAAAACAACGAATTCTCCGGGAAGCTCTTTTCGGGCGTGATCCGCAAGGCCGACACGCTCGACGAAGTCGCCGACGTGATCGGTTGCAGGACGCGCGTCCTCAAGGAAACGGTCGAGCGCTACAACCGATTCGTTCGAGAGGGGAAGGACGAGGACTTCGGAAAGCAAACGCTTCTTCAGACGATTGAAAAGCCGCCCTTTTACTTTGGGGAGGAACGTCTCAACGTCCACTCCACCGAAGGAGGGCTACGCATAGATCGCGAAGCCCGCGTTCTCGACCGCAATCGCCACCCGATCCCGGGACTCTTTGCCGCCGGCGAAACGGTCGGAGGCATTCACGGCCGCAGTCGCCCCGGCGGCAACGGGACACTCGCCTGCGTGGTGTTCGGGCGGATTGCGGGAAAGAGTGCGGCGATAGAAAAGTAAACTGTTTTTCTCGAACATTCTGCCGAGGAATCGGGGAGCGCCACGAAATCATCACTTTCCAAGAGGTTTGCGTGGGGCAGGTCGCGAGACTGCCCCTTGATTATCCATGAGACTTCTGCCCCCCTTTGGTAATCGGACTTCGCTGAAACAATAGTTGGCCCAACGTTGCAGCAATAGTCTTCTTCTCTGCATCATCCGACCGCGTCGGTAGGCACCATTGTGCTTGTCAGTAGAATCCACATGAGCCAAACAGAGTTCGATTACCGATACGTCTTCTCCGGTCTCCTGCGCCCAAGTAGCAAACGCTGCCCTGAACCCATGAGTCACTGCAACGCGATTGTCGTGTGCGACATCACGAAAACCATTTCCTCCCTTCCTCAGTGAATTCTCATCCAGTTTGCGGATGAGTTTGCGAAGCGCCGTGCCTGAAAGAGTGTTACCTGTCTTCGTAAACACAAGAGCGTCGCCATGAACTTGCGCGGGGCGGATCGCCCGAAGCAACCTTACGGCCTGAACACTCAGAGGAACTTCATGGGGTCGGTTGTTACCCTGTTTACCTTTCATGTGACTCGCCGGAACGTTCCATTCCGAATACGAGAAATCAAACTCCTTCCATTGGGCTTCTGCAACCGACTGCAAACGAGATGCCGTAAGAATCAGAAAAAGAAGAGCGCGTGAAGTAACAGTTCTCTCTTCACTCAGAGAAGCAATGAACCTGGGAACCTCACGCCAATCAATTGCCGGATGATGAGAGATGGGGGTTCGGAGCCTCATTCCCAGATAAGGTTCTATTAAGTCAATGTCTGTTGGAAGTCGTCGATTCGGATTCAGCAATCCTTTAGGGAACTTCCGTAAATTCGATGTTGGAAAAAGAGTACAGTAGTCGAGAGCTTTT